>Ga0207708_10002924_pt1 | contig 12584 bp, 11 predicted proteins | sample KBSK5101metaG_FD_184340 | JGI IMG/M metagenome (GOLD analysis project Ga0207708, IMG submission 184340) | Corn, switchgrass and miscanthus rhizosphere microbial communities from Kellogg Biological Station, Michigan, USA - KBS K5-10-1 metaG... | ecosystem: Host-associated > Plants > Roots >...
AAAACCCAAACGAAAACGCCCACGGAAGACGATTCAACTTCTCAAGCCTGAGAGTTGTTGAAAGTTGCGGGTCCGCTCGGTGGGGTGCTGCGGCGGTGACGCTGTCAACGCCGCAACGCCGCAACGCCACAATGCCGCAACGCCGCAAGGCCGCAACGCCGCAACGCCGTAACGGCACAACGCCACAACGCCGCAACTCCCAAAACCCAAACGAAAACGCCCAAGGAAAGACGATTCAACTTCTCAAGCCTGAGCGTTGTTGGAAGTTGCGGCTTGGGAGTTAATTGGGTCCGCTCGGTGGGGTGCTGCGGCGGTGACGCTGTCAACGCCACAACGCCGCAACGCCGCAACTCCACAACGCCGCAACTCCCAAAACCCAAACGAAAACGAAGGAAAGACGATTCAACTTCTCAAGCCTGAGAGTTGTTGGAAGTTGCGTCTTGGGAGTTAATTGGGAGTTGTGTAGTTGTGGAGTTGTGGAGTTGACACGGGCTACACGTCATCCCGTTCGTCGTGTAGCCCCAGGTCCAGCGTCTTTCCCGTGAAGTGGATGTCGTGGGTGGCGATCTTGTCGCGCAGGAGGCGGCGCGCCTGGCCGTAGTACGGCTCGGGGACGATCAGCTTGCGCGCGAAGGTGCGCCAGCGGTAGAGCAGCACCAGCGTCGGCTGCGTGCCTTCGCGCCAGGTGAGGCCGCCGATGTTGTGGTAGGGGATGTAGCCCCCTTCCGTCCAGATCCCGTCCTCGTAGAAGCCGCGACCGATCTTGAGCCCCAGCGGCAGCGCGTAGACGTAGTAGACCAGCATCATCGTCTCGCCGAAGACGAACTTCGGGTGCAGGCGCAGCACGGCGAGCTTGTAATAGATGAGGATGGCGAGTACCGCGCCGACCCAGAGGAACAGCCGGTAGAGCGGCGGCCGCGGCCCCGGCCACGTCAGCAGCGCCGACCGCCGCAGCCGCGTGAAGCGGTAGTACTGGAAGAACAGCCGGATGTTGATCAACAGGAAGCCGGCGCCGAGGACGTAGAGGATGCGGGGAAGGAAATTGGGATTGCTGATCAGCATTCCGTCTCGCCCCTCAGCCGCGTCGCGCTCGTCGTCCCCCGCTACTGTCCCAGCCGCGGGTCGAAGCAGTGGCGGCAGCGGGCCTCGTAGGTTCCCTGCGCTCCGACGAGCACGCGCTCGCTGCTCGCCACCAGGCGCTGCGTGTGGTTGGCCGGCGCCCCGCAGACCATGCAGATCGCCAGCGTCTTGGTGATGTACTCGGCAATCGCCAGCAGCTGCGGGATCGGCTCGAAGGGCTTCCCCAGGTAATCCTGATCGAGGCCGGCGACGATGACCCGCTTGCCCTGATCGGCGAGCGCGGTGCACACCGCCGGCAGCTCGGCGTCGAAGAACTGCCCCTCGTCGATGCCCACCACCTCGGTCTCCGGGCGGACGCGCTCGAACAGCTCGCGCGACGAGCCGACGCTCTCCGCCTGGATCTGCATCGCGCTGTGCGAGGTGATGTGATCGTCGCCGTAGCGGTTGTCGAGCTTGGGCTTGAAGATCTGGACCTTGCGCTTGGCGATCTGGGCGCGGCGCAGGCGGCGGATCAGCTCTTCGCTCTTGCCGCTGAACATGCTGCCGGCGACGACTTCAATCCACCCGGCCCCGGCTCGGTGCGCGACGTCCACTTAGGCCTTCTTCAGATACTCGCCGTTTTCGGTCCCGACGCGGATGACGTCGCCGATGTTGACGTGGGCGGGCACGTTGACCACGAGGCCCGTTTCGAGCGTCGCCGGCTTGACCTGCGCGCTGGCGGTCGCACGGTTGATCCCCGGCGTCGTGTCGACCACCTTCAGGTCGACCGTGACCGGCAGCTCGATGCCGACCGGCTCGTCGCCGTAGAACTCCATGGTGATCACCATCTCGGGCAGGATGTAGTTGGCGTTGTCGCCCAGCACCTCGGCGTCGAGGTGGATCTGCTCGAAGGTGCTGGTGTCCATGAAATGGAACGAGTCGCCGTCGCGGTAGAGGTACTGCATCTGCCGCTCGTCGAGGATCGCCCGCTCGACGTCCTCTTCGGCGCGGAACTTGTTGTCCCCCTGCTGGCCGGTGCGGATGTTCCGCATCTTGGCCTGGACGAAGCCGCGCTTGTTGCCAGGGGTGAAATGCTGCAGATCGAGCACGCGGAACAGATCGTTCTCGAGCTTGATCAGCATGCCCCGCTTCAGCCGTGTTGCTTGAATTGAGCCCATATGCGTCTAAATCGCGCCCCGCACAAATTCCTAGAATAACACGGCTGCATTTCGACTCGGCTGTTGCCCGTTTCCCGTCGCCCGTTGCCCGTTTCCCGTTGCCCCGTTTCCCCGTTGCCCTATCCCCAGCCCTATCCCGAGGCCCTTTTTCCTCTGCCCGACAGCGTAAGCGTCCAAGTGTTACGATCCGTGGATGCCCTGCGACCCGTTGCGCGATCTGCGCGCCTGGCAGGAACGGCTCGAGCGCCTCTCGGCGCAGCACGGCACGCCGTGGGCCCCGCCGATGGACGTCTACGAGACCGCCGATCGCTACGTGGTCACCGCCGAAGTGCCCGGCCTCGCGCGCGATCAAATCGACCTGTCCCTCAAGGACAACCGTCTGATGATTCGCGGCTCGCGTCCCGCCGGCATCCCCGAGAGCGCCACCCGCCATTACCACCAGATCGAACGCGGCCACGGATCGTTCCAGCGCACCTTCGCGCTCGGCGAGCCGGTCGACGCGGCGTCGATCACCGCGGACCTGCGTGAAGGGGTGCTGACGATCACGCTGCCGAAAGCCGCCTCGCCGCCGAGGCGCATCGAGGTTTCATGATGCGACGCATCGTCCTCGCCTTCCTCTTCGTCACTTCCGGCTTCGTCGCCGGCATGGTGCTCACCGGCCGCATGCGCAGCGCCGAGGAAGCGCGCGCCGAAATGCGGGCGGTCGCCTCGCAGCAGGCCGCTCCGGCGTCGGCGGCGGTCGCCGGCGGCCTGCCCGATCTCTCCGCGGTCGCCGGACGCGCCATCCAGAGCGTCATGAACATCACGTCACTGCAGATGGTGCGGACGCAGAACTCCCCCTTCGCGTCGGATCCGCTGTTCCGCTATTTCTTCGGCGATCGCGAGGACATCCTCGGGCCGCGCAACCGCGTCTCGCAAAGCCTCGGCTCGGGCGTCGTCGTCTCGAGCGACGGCTACATCATGACCAACAAGCACGTCGTCGGCGACGCCGGCGCCCGGGTGTCGATCGTGATGCCGGACAAGCGCGAGCTGCCGGCGAAGATCGTCGGCGTCGACGAGTACACCGACATCGCGGTCCTGAAGATCGAGGCGCGCGGGCTGCCGGTCCTGCCGTGGGGCGACTCGTCGAAGCTCAAGGTCGCCGAGTGGGTGCTGGCGATCGGCAACCCCTTCCAGTTGAACCAGACGGTGACGCTGGGGATCGTCAGCGCGCTCGGCCGCAGCCTCGGCGGCACCTTCGCCAACTACGAGGACTTCATCCAGACCGACGCCGCGATCAACCCCGGCAACTCGGGAGGCGCGCTCATCAACGCGCGCGGTGAGCTGATCGGGATCAACACCGCCATCTTCAGCGAGACCGGCGGCTACCAGGGGATCGGCTTCGCCGTCCCCAGCAACCTGGCGCGCCACGTCATGGACGACCTGCTGAAATACGGCGAGGTCCAGCGCGGCACGATGCCGGGCGTGGTGATCGCGAGCTTGACGACGGAGATTGCCAACGACCTGGGCGCGCCAAACACGCGCGGCGCGCTGGTCAACCAGATGTCGCGCGACTCCGAGGCCTGGGCCGCCGGCCTGCGCCCGGGGGACATCATCCTGACCTTCAACGCACGCACGGTGGACGACGCGTCCGCGTTCATGCGCCTGCTGGCCGACGCCAAGGTCGGCACTGCCGCGCGGATGGAGATCCTCCGCGAGAGCCGCAAGCTCGAAATCACGGTTCCCATCAGCCGCTCGCGCCGCACCGTCCGCTGAGGCCCGGGGGGGTTCTAAGGTTCTAGAACCCTCTCCCGTCAACGTCGCTTTATTTCATCGATCAAGACCTGCCGGATGTCGCGGAGATCCTTGATGTCCGTGAGGTCCGGGTTGTCGCGCTTCAGGAAGTCCAGGTTCCGCTCGCCGCCGGTCAGCAGGAAATCGGTGAACGCCACTGTGTAGCGGGTGGCGGGATCGATCGTCGCGGGAAGGCCGGCGGTCAGCAGGTAGCCGCCGCTTCCCTTGTTCTGCTCCCCTATCGCCAGCACCTTCGACAGCAGCGCGCCGCTGACGGTCGCGCGGACCACCGGGCCGCCGAAGGGCAGCACGCGGATCACGTCGAGCTGGGTCACCGGACCGGGGATCAGCACGTCGTCGATGCGGATCGAGCCGGCGTTGAGGACGGCGATCTCGGTGCCGGCCTCGTGGCGCATGGCATCGCAGATCAGCTCCGTCAGCAGCGTCGGTCCGTTGCGGACGGCGGCCTCGGTCCCCCGGAGCGGCCGGTCGACCACCTTGATCACTTCGTCGGGCTCGAAACCCTGGGCGCGAAAGGCCTTGTAGGCGACGTCGGTCCACCTCCGCACTTCCGCGGCGGTTCGCGGATCCTCCTTCATCGTCTCGTCGATCGTCACGATCTTCGTGGTGATGTCGGGCCGCGACGCCGCCGGCGCGGCGCCGCGACGCGCGGGGGGCGCAGGCAGGCGCAGAGTCACGACCGCCACGGTCCGCACGTTCGAATCCGCTTTGACGATCGGCGTGAAGCGCGGACCGCGCTCGATGACCCAGTTCTCGTGCTCGTGCCCGCCGAGGATCAGGTCGATCTCCGGCACCTCCTCGGTCAACTCGCGGTCGCTGGCCAGCGCCAGGTGGGTCAGCCCGACGATGACGTCCACCTTTTCCTTCTGCAATTCGGCCACGGCGGCGCGCGCCGACTCCACCGCCGGGGCGTAGCGGACCCACGGCTGCTTGTTCGAGTCGATGGTCAAGCCGAACAGACCGAGGCGCACCGTCCGTGCGCCGGCCTTCACCGGCACCACCGCGTGCGTCACGGTTCCCGCGAACGGCTTGCCGTCCTTGTCGGTGACGTTCGACGAGACGATGCGGAATTTCGACTCGGCAATGCGGGCGCGGAGCCCCGCTTCGCCGATGTCGAACTCGTGATTGCCGAAGGTGGCCCAGTCGACGCCGAGCGCGTTCAGCACCCCGACCATCTGCCGGCCGGCCAGCCGCTCGCCGTCCACGCGCGCGGTGCCGAGCGCCGACGGCGACACGTAGTCGCCGCCGAGCGTGGTGATGAGCGACGGGTGCTGCGCCTTGAGCGTCGCGCGCAGGCGCGCGACCCGCGCCAGCCCGCCGGTGTGCCCGGCTTCGACCGGGGTGATTTCGTAGACGTCGTTGAAGTGCAGGATGGTGACGGTGGCGGGCGCCGCTTGCGCGCGGGCCGGCGCCGGGACCAGGACTGACAGTACAAAGATGAGGAACGCCGCCGCGATACGCATCTTCCCACTATAGACCGGCGCCCACGGCCGACCGTGGAACCCCACTGCATTTCGGAGATCCTCCGCGGCGCCGGAGGCAAACCAGCGCTCCAGCGCGCGAACAGGGAGGGTGCGTTTGGCATGCGGTGTGGTTCTCCAGCGCCACCTCACTCTTCCCGGAGGCTCCATGCAGCTCACGCGTTCCGCCCGACTGGTGTTCCCCGTCGCCCTCGTCCTCACCCTCAGTACCGCTTCGTTCGCGGCCGCGGCGCAGGACGCCGCGCAGGTCAAGAAAGGCGAAGCCGTCTACACCGCCCAGAAGTGCTCGATGTGCCACCAGGTCGCGGGCAAGGGCAGCAAAGCCGTCCCGCTCGACGGGGTCGGCGGGAAGCTGTCGGCCGAGGACATCAAGCACTGGATCGTCAATCCGACCGAGATGACGGCGAAGACGAAGTCGACCAAGAAACCGCCGATGCCGAACAAGTACGGCAAGCTGCCGGCCGCCGACATCGACGCGCTCGTGGCCTACATGCAGAGCCTGAAGTAGGACCGTTTCCCCGTCGTGATCTGCCGATCATTGGAGAGCCTTCATGAGTGAACCCAGGGACGCGAGAGTCAGCCGCCGGGACGTGTTGAAGCTGACGGTGGGGGGCGGCGCCGGCCTCGCCGTCGGCGGCCTGCTCGACTGGACCGCGGTCAAGGTCGCGGCGCGGGAACTGAAGCTCTCGGAGGTCAGCGAGTTCACCACCTCCTGCAACTTCTGCTCGTGCGGCTGCGGGATGGTGGCGACGGTCCGCAACGGCAAGCTGATCACGATGGAAGGGGACTACGACCACGTGGTCAACGGCGGCTCGCTGTGCGTGAAGGGCATCTCGATGTTCGCCACGCACGCCTCGCCGAAGCGCGCCCAGGTGCCGCGCTACCGCGCGCCCGGCAGCGACCACTGGGAAGAAATCACCTGGCAACAGGCGGTCGATCGCATCGCCCAGAAGATCGTGAAGACGCGCAACGAGAACTGGACGGCCCGCGAGACCGTCGCCGGCAAGGAGGTGCCGGTCAACCGCACGGACGCGCTCGCGTTCATGGGGGGCGCGCAGAACACGAACGAGGAATGCTACCTGTTCCAGAAGGCGATGCGGCTGCTCGGCACCGCCTACGTCGAACACCAGGCCCGGCTTTGACATAGCCCCACCGTCCCCGGTCTGGGGGCAGCATTCGGGCGCGGCGCGATGACCAACCACTGGGCCGACATGCAGCACTGCAAGACGATCCTGGTGGAAGGGAGCAACGTCGCCGAAAACCATCCGATGGCCTACAAGTGGATCCGGAAGGCCCAGGAAAGCGGCGCGACCATCATCCATGTCGATCCCCGCTTCACGCGGACCTCGGCCGGGGCGGACGTCTACGCGCGCATCCGTCCCGGGGCGGATGCGGCGTTCCTCAACACGATGATGAACCACATCATCACGAACGGCCTCTACGATCGCGACTACGTCGAGACGCACACCAACGCGCTGATGCTCGGGGACGCGGCGTTCGATTTCAAGGACGGGCTGTTCAGCGGTTTCGACGAGGCCGGGCACAAGTACGACACGAAGACGTGGGGCTATCAGCTCGACGCCGGCGGACGGCCGCGCCGTGCGACCAGCCTCGACGACCCGCACTGCATCTTCGCGCGGCTGAAGGCCTTCGTGTCGCGCTACACGCTCGACACGGGATCGCAGATCACCGGCATCCCGGCCGAGCAGATCAAGCAGATCGCCGAGACGATGGCGAAGAACCGGCCGGGCACGATCCTGTATGCGCTCGGGATGACGCAGCACACGACCGGCGTGCAGGGCATCCGGGGATTCACCATCCTGCAACTGCTGCTCGGCAACATCGGCAAGCCCGGCGGCGGCGTCAACGCGCTGCGCGGCGAGCCGAACGTGCAGGGGGCGTGCGACATGGGCGTCCTCAACAACTACATGCCGGGCTATCTCGACTACCCGTCCCACACCGAGCCGACGCTCGAGGACTATGCCGACAAGAACGGCACCGTCCGCGCCAAGTACCTGATCAACACGCTGAAGGCGTTTTACGGAACGGCCGCGACGCGTGAAAACGGCTTCGGCTACGAATGGCTGCCGAAGAAGAGCCTGGCCAAGGACTATTCGGTGAACGGCATCTTCGAGAGCGCCCTCGCCCGCCAGATGAAGATGCTGTGGATCGTCGGGCAGAACCCGGCCGTCACGTCGCCGAACCTGAAGATCGTCTTCGAGGGCCTGGAGAGTCTCGAAACGCTCGTGGTGCAGGAGCTCTGGGAAACCGAAACGGCGGCGTTCTGGCATCGCCCTGGCGCCGACCCGAAGAAGATCCAGACGGAAGTGTTCCTGCTGCCGGCCGCGTTCTTCATGGAGAAGAACGGCTCGATTACCAACTCGGGCGCGCTGGTGCAATGGCGCCACAAGGCGGTCGATCCCCCTGGACAGGCCAGGGCCGACGGCGAAGTCGTCGACTTCGTGTTCCGGCGCGTGCGCGACTTCGTGATCAATTCGAACGATCCGAAGGACGAGATCATCAAGAAGGCCTACTGGACCTACACGACGCCGGAAGACGTGCTCCGCGAGATCAGCGGGCGTGCGCTGCGGGACATCCCGGACACGACGCTCAAGACCGGCACCCTGGTGAGCCGCATCGCCGACCTCAAGGGCGACGGATCGACCTCGTCCGGATGCTGGATCTACGCGGGCGTGTTCAGCAACGGCGAGAATCTGTCGAAGCGGCGCGACTTCAAGACGGATCCGGGGAACCTCGGGCTGTATCCGGGCTTCGGATGGACGTGGCCGAACAACATGCGCGTGCTCTACAACCGCGCCTCGTGCGATCGCCACGGCAAGCCGTATCCGGGCTCGAAGCCGATCGTCTGGTGGGACGAGGCCGCCGGCAAATGGGCGGGATACGACATCCCCGACGTCCCCCTTCTCACGGACGGTCCCGACACGCCCAACGGCCAGCGCGCGTTCCACATGAACGCCGAAGGCGTCGGTCGTCTGTTTGCCGCCTACTACAAGGATCCGAACTCGAACCCCGCCCTCGAAGACTTCCCGCGCGACTCCAGCTACGTGCCGAAGGACGGGCCGCTGCCCGAGATGTACGAGCCGGTCGAGAGTCCGGTCGAGAATCTGCTGCATCCGAAGGTGCGCAGCAACCCGCTGCTGAAGTATCCGCGGGTCAAGTCGCACCAGCCGATCGGCACGGTCGCCGATTTCCCCTACGTGCTGATGACCTCCACCGTCGCCGAGCACTGGTGCGCGGGCTCCACCACGCGCAACGTCCCGTGGCTGAACGAGCTCGTGCCCGAGCCGATGGTCGAGATCCCCTTGTCGCTGGGACAGCAGCTCTCGATCCAGTCGGGCGACTGGGTCAAGGTCTCCTCGGCGCGGGGCGAGGTCACGGTCAAGGCGATGGTCACGCCGCGGATGAAGGCGATCCAGTCGGGAGGCAAGGACGTCACCGTCGTCTGGATGCCCTACAACTGGGGCTACCAGGGGCTGTCGACGGGGCCGAGCGTCAATCACATCACGATCGACGCGGTCGATCCCGGCGCCGGCACGCAGGAAACCAAGGCCTGCCTGGTCAACATCGTCAAAGTGCGTGACCGCGACGTCAAGGTGGCGGTCCCAGGCGGGAGGCGGACATGACGTCGACGACCGCGGCCACCGGTTCCGTCCGCTCGACGCTGGTCGACATCACCAAGTGCATCGGCTGCCGCGCCTGCCAGGTGGCGTGCAAGCAGTGGAACGATCGCGACGGCGAGGGCACCGAGCTCGAGGACACGCTCGGGTTCCAGAACCCGGCGATGCTCAGCGCGAAGACCTACACGCTGATCACGTTCCACGAGATGGTCAACGACAAGGCGCAGGGCGGGGTCGACTACGCGTTCGCGATGCGGCGCTGCCTGCACTGCCTCGAGCCGGCCTGCGCGTCGGCGTGTCCAACGCAGGCGCTCTTCCGGCAGGACGACGGTCCGGTCACCTACAACGCCGATCGCTGCATCGGCTGCCGCTACTGCGTGTGGGCGTGCCCGTGGGGCGTGCCGACCGCCGAGTGGGACTCGCTGGCGCCGAAGATCCACAAGTGCACCCACTGCGCGGATCGCTGCGATCAGCCGCTGCCGTCGGCGCGCAACGGCGTGGCGCTGACCGAGGACGAGAGCAAGCGGTTCAAGGACGCCATCCAGGTGCCGGCGTGCGTGAAGGCCTGCCCGGCCGACGCGCTGCGCTACGGCACGCGCGACGAGATGCTCGCGGAAGGGCGCCGGCGGATCGCCGGGCGTCCCGACCAGTACATCGATCACATCTACGGCGAGCACGAAGCGGGCGGCACCAGTGTCATCTACCTCTCGAAGCTGCCCTTCGAAAAGCTCGGCTTCCCGACGCTGCAGTCCGAGCCGTACCCGGCCAAGTCGGCCGTGGCGCTGGGCGCGGTGCCCCCCGCGGTCATGGCGGTGGGCGCGATCCTGGGCAGCACCTACGCGTTCTTCCGGCGGCGCGCCCGCGCGGTGGCCCAGGCCTCGGCCCGTGCCCATGCGCATGTTCACGATGACCACCCCGTCTTCGAGCAGCTCCAGGGGAAGCTGCTGACGCCCTTCAACTGGGCGATGCTGGCGCTCGTCGCTCTCGGCGTGCTCGCGATCCTGTCGCGCTTCGTGCGCGGCCTGGGCGGGAGCACCAACCTCTCCAACACCTATCCCTGGGGCCTGTGGATCGTCTTCGACCTGGTGTGGATCGCGCTGGCCGCCGGCGCCTTCGCCACCGCGGGGATCATCTACGTCTTCCAGAGGAAGGATCTGTACTCGCTCGGACGATCGGCCGTGCTGATGGGGCTGTTGAGTTACACGTTCGTCACCGTCACGCTGGTCGCCGACCTGGGGCTGCCGTGGCAGTCGTATCAGCTCGCGCTGCAGGCGCCGGACCACTCGGCGATGTTCGAGGTCTCGTGGTGCGTCGGCCTCTACGTCACGATCCTCCTCTTCGAGTTCCTGCCCGTCCCGCTCGAGCGCTATGGCTACACCAGGGCGCTGGCGCTCTGGCGGCAGTGGCAGGGGGCCTACGTCGCGTTCGCGGTCACGCTGTTCGTCTACATGATGTCGCGCAACCCGATCTACGCCCTGGTCGCCGCCGCCGTGTTCGGCACGCTGGCGTGGGTCTTCCGCGATCGCGACGGGCAGCACCACGAACCGATCCTGCTGGCGATCGCCGCGGTCACGCTCTCGACCATGCACCAGAGCTCGCTCGGCTCGCTGTTCCTGCTGATGCCCGACAAGCTGGCGCCGCAGTGGTGGTCGCCGGTGATGCCGGTGTCGTTCTTCCTGTCCTCGATCGCCGCCGGCACGGCGGTCGTGATTCTCGTCGAGATGTGGATCGCCAAGGGCTGGCAGCGCACGCTGCGCATGCCGCAGCTGGCCGCCCTGGGCGAGGTGACGTTCTGGTCGCTGCTCGTCTACCTCGTGTTCCGCCTGGGCGACATGGCGGTGCGCGGGCAGTTCGCCGGCGCGTTCAGCGGCAGGCTCGGGCTGCTGTTCACGATCGAGGTCGTCGTCGGCGGCCTCGTGCCGCTGGTGCTGCTCGGGAGCTCGGCCCTGCGCCGCCGCCCGCGCGAACTGCTGGTGGCCGCGCTGCTGGTGGCGGCCGGCGTCACCTTCAACCGTGTCAACGTCGTCATCCTTGCGATGACCCTGAAGGGGCCGATGCCGCAGTTCGGGCCCGAGCCGTACTTCCCGTCGCTGGTGGAGTGGGCGATCTCGATCGGATTGATCGCCGCGACCATCTTCCTGTTCGGCCTGGCGGCGCGGCTCGTGCCGCTCCTGCCCGCGCAGGAACACCCCGAAAGAGCGGCCACGCTGTGACCCTCGACGACTGGGTCGGTACGCACCCCTTCCTGCAGCCGATCGCGCGGATGCGCGCGCGTATCGACGCCGCCGTCGATACCGGCGCGTCGGCGACGGCGCTGCCGGCGTGGGACGCCTACGCCGAAGACTTCGCGATGGGTGCGCCGCTGCTGCGCAGCTTCGACGCCGCCGTCGATCTCGAGCCGGCCGGCCGGCGAATCGTCGGCGCCGTCGACCGCCTGGCGTCCGGCCCGGCTGGCGACCCGCTCACCGAGGGCGCGCGGGCGCTCTGCCTCGAGCTGGATGGCGTGGGCGAGTCGCCGCATCGGCTGGTCGTCGACTGGCTGCTCGGCGACGACCGCTGGATGCCGCCGGCCGCGGGACTGCTGCACTGCGCCGGCTGGCTGGCGCTGTCCGCCTCGCTCCGGCCGGTGCTCGACGGCTTTGCCCGCTGGCGCGACGACGACCGCTGGTTGCGACGCTACTGCCCGGCGTGCGGGTCGCTTCCGGCGATGGCGCAGCTCGCGGGCCGCGACCCGGGCCGGAGGCGGCTGCTCTCGTGCGGCCAGTGCGCGTCGCGATGGCGCTTCGGCCGGACGGAATGCCCATTCTGCGAGAAGGACTCGCAGCGCCTCGCCGGCCACGCGGTCCACGGCGAGGGCGGCCTGCGCATCGACTACTGCGAGGCCTGCCGCGCCTACCTGAAAACCTATGACGGCGAAGGGGACGAAGCCGTCCTGCTCGCGGACTGGACCTCGTTCCATCTCGATGTCGTCGCGCAGGATCGCGGCCTCAAGCGCGCCGCGTCATCGCTGTACGACCTCGACCCCACGACATTTCACGGCCCTCCGGCATTCGGGGGCGACTCCGGCGCTTCGGAGCCGCGAACGATCGCGTCTCTCACCTGAAACTTCTGAATTGCGCCGCTCTCGCGACGGCGTGCGTGTCACGCGGCCGGGCACGGCATGTGCTGCAGCCGCGGCACCTGGAGAGGGGGAATCCGTGAAGCTCCGCTCGTCTCTTCCTGCGACCTGCCTGCTGGCGGTCGCGATCATGGTCCGCGTAACAGGAGCGGGGTCGCCTGCGGCCGGGGTCGATCAGACGGCCGCGCTACAGAGCCCCGCCACGCCCGCGCAAGCCGCAGCCGCCGCCCCACAGGCCGGGTATGTCGGCACCGACACCTGCGTGACCTGCCACGAGAAGGAAGGGGACTCGCTGAAAGGCACCAAGCACGCGCAG
>Ga0207708_10002926_pt1 | contig 12581 bp, 9 predicted proteins | sample KBSK5101metaG_FD_184340 | JGI IMG/M metagenome (GOLD analysis project Ga0207708, IMG submission 184340) | Corn, switchgrass and miscanthus rhizosphere microbial communities from Kellogg Biological Station, Michigan, USA - KBS K5-10-1 metaG... | ecosystem: Host-associated > Plants > Roots >...
ACGTCATGTTGAACTGGCAGGCGACCAAGAAGGACATGGTCAGCTTCCTCTACTTCGACGGGTTCAAGATCAAGGACGGGCGGAGCCCGGGCGTCTCGGGGATCCTGTTCGACGCGCCGACCGCGACCTACCATCAGGACAACGCCTACACCGACGCACCGCTGCACGGCCTGTGGAAGTTCGCCGACGACCGCGTGATCGCCTCGAACATGTTCCTGTCGGCAAAGTACGCCTACTACAACACGGGCTTCATCCTCGATCCGGTGGGCGGGCTGACGCAGCAGGCGGGCCGCAGCTTCACCGCCGCGCAGTCGTACGGCTCGGTCAACCAGAGCCTCAACATCCGGCCGCAGAAAGTCGCCAACGTCGATCTCAACAGCTTCCTCAGCGCGATCGGCGCGAGCCACGATCTGAAGTACGGCTTCGGCTATCGCAGCGTCGAGGCGACCAGCGGCACGCTCTGGCCGGGCAACATGATCCTGGCGCTCGAAAACTCGCCGACCGACCTGCGCGCGCAGGTCTTCCGGCAGGGCTTCGGCGGCAACCAGGCCACCTACGTCGACTTCTACGTCGGCGACACGATCTCGCGAGATCGGCTGACGGTGGATCTGGGCCTTCGCTTCGATCACCAGAATGGCAAGGCATTGCCGTCGACGACGCTGTCGAACGCCGCGTTCCCGGATCTCGTGCCCGGCTTCACCTTCAACGGCTACGACACGCCGTTCACGTGGAAGAACGTCTCGCCGCGCGCCGGCTTCACCTACGCGCTCGACGAGGCGCGCAAGACCGTCGCGCGCGCCGGCTTCAGCCGCTACGCGGGTCAGCTCGAAACCGGCACGGTCGGTGTGACCAACCCGACGTCGACGGCCGGCTCGGCGACCTATCGCTGGGTCGATGCCAACGGCGACCATCTCGCGCAGGCGAGTGAGGTGCAGGCGAACGCCGCCGGCTTCATCACCGCCGCCGGCGGCTTCAACCCGGCGGCGCCGACCGCGGTGACCTCCGCGAACTTCCTCGATCCGAACCTCAAGGCGCCGAAGACGACCAGCATGGTGGTGGGCGTCGATCGCGAGCTGCGGCCGAACCTGGCGCTGCTCGTCAACTACAGCTACACCCGCACGACCGACCTCTTCGGCAACTTCACCGGCCGCATCACGCCGCGCGTCGGCGTGACGGTGAACGACTACGCGCCGGGCGCGGGCTTCAGCGGTACGCTGCCCGACGGCACCGCGTACAACATCCCGACCTTCATCCCGAACGCGGCCAAGGTGGCGGCGGGCGGCAACGGCTTCGCGACCACCAACATCCCGGGGTACGCGACCAGCTACTCGGGCGTCGAGCTGAGCATGGTGAAGCGGCTCTCGAACCGCTGGATGGGACGCGTCAGCCTCGCCTACAACAACGCGCTCGAGCACTTCGACGATCCGGCGGGGATCTACGACACCAACGGCAACCCGACGCCGACGCTGTCGGAGGCGCTGAAGGACGGCGGCCAGTTCGCGCCGCAGAGCGGCGGCAGCGGCGCGGGCAACGTCTACATCAACGCGAAATGGCAGTTCAACGCCAATGCGATGTATCAGGCGCCGTGGGGCCTCGAAGTCAGCGGCAACGTGTTCGGGCGGCAGGGCTACCCGTTCCCGCTCTTCCGCCAGGGCACGACCGCGACGCTCGGGCCCGACTCGACGCTGTCGGTGCTGGTGACGCCGCAGATCGATTACTTCCGGTATCCGAACCTGTGGAACACCGACCTGCGCGCGGCGCGCAACTTCAAGGCGGGCACGGTGAACATCCGCGGCATCATCGACGCGTTCAACGTCTTCAACGCGAACACGGTGCTGGTGCGGAACAACAACGTGCTGTCGACCAGCTTCAACAGCATCGCGCAGAACCTGAGCCCGCGGATCTTCAGGCTCGGCGTGGTCGTCGGCTTCTAGGCGTCTAACGCTGTCGAGGAGCACAGAGGAAACAGAGGAGCACAGAGGCGAAGGCCTCGTGCTGCCTCTGTGCCTCTGTGCTCCTCTGTTACCTCCGTGTCCTCCGTGCGGCGGCGCTCGCGTCAGCGCGTCTTCGCGATCTCTTCATACAACACCGCTGACGCGATCACGCCGCCGTGGAAGTTCCCCGCGTCGAGCTTTTCGTTCGGCGCGTGCGCGTTCTCGTCAGGCAGCCCAACCCCGAACAGCACTGACGGCAGCCCCAGCTCTTCCTGGAAGGTCGAGACGACCGGGATCGATCCCCCTTCGCGCGTGAACACCGGCTTGCGGCCGAACCCCTTCTCGATCGCGCGGCCGGCGGCCTGAACATACGGGTTGTCGTAGGCGGTCATCCACGGCTTGCCGCCGTGCATCCGCGTCACCTTCAGATCGACGGTCTTCGGCGTGATGTCCTTGACGTAAGCCTCGAAGAGCTCGGCGATCTTGTCGGGGTTCTGGTTGGGGACGAGCCGCATGCTCACCTTGGCCATCGACACCGCCGGCAGCACCGTCTTCGCCCCCTCGCCGGTGAATCCGGACAGCAGGCCGTTCACCTCGAACGTCGGACGCGCCCAGGTGCGCTCGAGGGTCGTGTAGCCGGACTCGCCGTAGACCTTCGGTATGCCGAAGTCCTTCTTGTACTGCTTCTCGTTGAAGGGCAGCGACGCCCACGCCTTGCGCTCCTCCTCCTGCAGCGGCACCACATCGTCGTAGAAGCCCGGGATCTTGATGCGGCCGCCGCGATCCTTCATCTGCGCCAGCATCTGCGCCAGCACCATCGCCGGGTTGGCGACGGCGCCGCCGAACGAGCCGGAGTGCAGGTCGGTGCTGCTGCCGCGAAGATCGAGCTGGAAGTAGACGAGGCCGCGGAGGCCGTAGCAGATCGACGGGACGCCGCGCGCGAACATCGGCGAGTCGGAGATCACCACCACGTCGGCGCCGAGCTCGCCCTTGTGGCCGCGGATGAAGTCGTCGAGGTTGGCGCTGCCGACCTCCTCCTCGCCCTCGAGGATCACCTTGATGTTCACCGGCAGCCGGCCGTTCTGCTTCAAGTGCGCTTCGATCGCCTTGAAGTGCATGAACACCTGGCCCTTGTCGTCGGCCGAGCCGCGCGCGTAGATCTCGCCGTCGCGCAGCGTCGCCTCGAACGGCGGCGACTGCCACAGCTCCAGCGGATCGACCGGCTGCACGTCGTAGTGGCCGTAGAAGAGGATTGTCGGCGCGCCCTGCGCGCCGAGCCAGTCGCCGTAGACGACCGGGTTGCCCGGCGTGGCGACGAGCTTGACGTTCTGCATGCCGACGCGCCGCATCTCGTCGCCGCACCATTCGGCGCAGCGCTTGACGTCGCCGGCGTGCTGCGGCAGCGCGCTGATGCTCGGGATGGCGAGAAACGCCTTGAGCTCCTCGAGGTAGCGATCGCGATTGACGTTGATGTAGTCGATGACCTTGTCCATGGCGGTTGTCTCGTCGTCACTTCGGCGTCCAGCGCTCGCCGGCCTGCGCCGCCGCGCCGTCGAGGCGCAGCTTCTCGAGGTGGGCGCGCACGTTCTCGCGCGCGGCCGGCATCAGCGCCGGCGCGAGACCATCATAGATGGAATCGGCGATCGCCTCCACGGTCGACTGGCCGGCGCGCAGCGCGTTCAGCACCTGCTGCTCGCGGAAGCGGCGGTGCGCCAGATACTGCGTCAGGATCTCGCGCGGATCGTCGATCACCTGGCCGTGCGCCGGGTAGAGCAGGCGCGGCTCGAGCGCGAGCACCCGCTCGAGCGACGCGAGATACTGCCCGAGATCGCCGCCCCGGCTCCAGTGGATCATCACGCTGCTGCCGCGGACGACCAGGTCGCCGGTGAACACCGCGCGGCTGGCGTCGTGCCAGAACGCGAGGTGATCCGGCGAGTGTCCCGGCGTGTGCAGCGCGATCAGTTCCTCGTCGCCGACCATTACGATCTCGCCGTCGGCGACCGTCTGCCAGCTGACGTCGTACTGTCCGTCTTCGGCTGGCCAGGGCAATTTGCGGAACGCCGCCGATGGATGTGCGGCGGCAATGGCCGGCGCGCCGCCGGCGTGGTCGCGGTGGCCGTGGGTGACGAGCACCGACTCGAGCTGCGCGCGCCGATCGTCTAGCGCCGCGGCGAGATCGGCGAGGTGCCCCGCTTCGCCGGTGCCGGCGTCGACGAGCGCGGCCTTGCCGTGGCGGTCGACGAGATAGGTGTTGTTGCCGTGCCCGGTCATCGGGCTCGGATTGCGCGCGAAGAGGACGATCGGCTCCACGCTCAGCTTTCAGGCCACTCAGAAGCTGTATCGAATCCCGGCCGCGATGTGCGAATTGCGATTGTACTGCCCGAGGAAGTCGTCGCGGCGGCCGGCGATGATCGCGCCGGTCACGGTGCCGCGCCAATGCTGGCCGCGCGCCTGCGAGTACTCGACCTTCGTATAGATGCCGCGTCCGTTCTGCCTCGCCACGCCCTCGATGGCGAGCGACCGGTTGGAATCGATCGTGTAGCCGGCGCGCGCGACGAACGCCCGCGCCAGCCCGCGGTCGGGCGCGAAGGTGGCCGCGGCGCGGCGGGCGGTGACGACCTCGCCGGCGTAGCCGGCGGCAAGCTGCCACTCGCCGGTGATTCGCTCGAGTTGAACGACGTACAGCAGGTAGTCGTCGGTGCCGGGCGTGTCCGATGTCGAAAACGCCGCTTCGCCCTTGAGCGTCACGAACCGCGTCGGCACGGCCGCGTCGGCCCCGAACGTGCGCATCGCCGGATAGCGCCGGACGAGGCGGAACCGGCCCGGCTGCGCATCCTGCACGGCGTGGAGGTTCGGCAGGTGGTTGAACCCGTCGAAGACCATGACCGAGTACTCGCCCCGGCTGGCGACGTGGCTATAGCGGATGCCGACCTGCGACCCGTCCGGGATGACGGCCTCGGTGCCGAAGACAGGGTCGCAGACCGTCTGCGAGACGGGGTCGGAGACGGTCTCGCAGACCGTCTGCGGCACGGGGTCGGAGACGGTCTGCGACCCCGGGCCCGGCACCGCCCAGCGCTGGCCGAGGAGCGGGATGCGGCTGGGGGTAAAGAGCGTCCAGGCGGCATCGAGACTGTGGGCACCGCGCTGGAACACCCCCCGTGCGCCGGTGACACCGAGCAGCTCCGTGTCGATCACGTTCAGGAAGTCGCGCGGCGCGAACCGATCGGTTGGCGTGACGATGTCGGCCTTGCCCCAGCGGATGAACTGCTTGCCGACGTCGACGGTCAGCGGCCCGCGCGCGAGCGTCGCCGCCAGCCGACGCACCGACGCCGCCGCCCTCAACGTGCGGCGATCGCGGATGTCGACGCGCTGCTCCACCTGATCGTGCGTGTTCTGACGGAGGTCGAGGCCCGCGGCGAACTGCAGCCACGTCGCAGGCTTCGCGAACACCTCTTCGCGGAGTGCGGCGTCGGCGATCGCGCGCACGCGATCGACGGGGGTCTCCTGCGGGAAGAGCGTGACGCGCACGTCAGCGAAGCCGCGCTGCGACACCGCCTGCGCCGACGCGGGCGCAGCGCCGGCGAGCACCAGACACATGGCGATTACACAGGGGGAACGATCAGCAAGCCGCGACAATTCGGCGCCTGGCAATTGCACTCGAGCCTCAGCCCGGGCACGTGTTCGGCAACATAATCCACCGTGACCTCTTCACCAGGTTCGATCACGCGAATCGCCACGTCGTGCCGGTCGGTGCCGCGCGCATTCGGATTGCAGGAGTGATTGACGAATCTCGCCGGTGGTTGCATCAGGACGTTCTGGCCGTCCACCACCGAGAGGAAGACTCGCTCTTCTGGTGAAAGCGCCGCCAGCGCGGCATCGCTGAGAACTTCCCGGCATCCCTCGATGACCACGTCGCCCGGTTCAATCCGTCGGACGGCAAAGACGCCCCGGCCGTGAATCGGCGAGCGCTGAACGACGACATTTTCCATGGAGCGCGCTAGGGGCGGCGGATCGCCTGCAGCGTGAATCGATCGGCAGCCAGCGGCACGTTGTATTCGAGCTTGTCGAGCGTCAACCGCGTCCGGCTGCCGCGGCGCAGGTCGGCCATCTCCAGCTGCTTCGCCGTCCAGATGCCCTGCACGTTCTGGATGTCGGCGTAGGTCAGGCGCCGCACCACCTCGTCCTTGATCAGGTTCTCGATCCGCGCGAAGGCGTAGTTGTCCTGGCGGATCCAGACGATCGACCGCGTGTACTGCGAGCCCTTCGCCTGCCGCGGCGTCGACTCGATCTTCCAGCAGCGTGCGCCGTCGACGGTCTCGTCGCCGAGAAGCGCGTACTCGTACTGGTTGACGTCGCGCTCCTCGAGATCCTCGAAGCTGAAATCGGTGCCGAAAAACCGCGTCGACCGATCCTGCAGCGCGATCCGGCGATCGCGCTCGATCGCCGGCGTCCACATCCACTGGTCGGAGGCGCGGTCGCGATGATTGACCACCAGCAGGGCCACGCCCTTCACCTCCGCCGGCGCAATGAATCGCAGCACCACCGTGCTGTCGCCGTGCGAGCCGAGCCGCTCGAACGTCCAGCGCTTGTCGCTGACTTTTCCCCGGGCGTCGAACACCTGCAGCAGCCCTTCGTAGCGCTGCGACTTGACCTCGGTCCGCTTCTGCGCCTCGTCGACAATCTGCCGCGCGTTGTCGGCGGCGGTCGCAGACACCGAGAGCGCGGCGATCGCAATGGACGCCACGAAGACTCCGCGCTTCCCCCTCCGAGTCTCCGTGTCTCTGAGCCTCCGTGCCTCTGAGTCTCCGTGCCTATTCATACTCGAGCGCCTCCACCAGCGATCCGCGCACCGCCGACTCCGCGGGCCAGATCGCGGCGACCAGCGCGGCGCCGAGAATCGTCGGCACCAGCGCCATCACCGTGCCGGTTGGAAACACGTAATCGAGCCGCATCCCCGCGATGTCGTGATGGACGATCTGCAGGATGTAGTACAGGTTCACCGCGCCGAGGCTGAACCCGAGCGCGAGCCCCAGCGTGCCGATGCTCAGCGCCTCGAGCCAGATCGTCCGGCGAATCTGCCCGTGCAGCCCGCCCACAGCCTGCAGCACCCCGAGCTCGCGTCGTCGATCGGTAATTGAAACCGTGAGCGTGTTCACGATCCCGAGGATGGCGACCAGCACGGCGACCGCGATCTGGACCGAGGTCAGCCCGAACCACTGATCGGTGATCTTCAGGATGTAGCGTTTCAGCTCGACGTTGGTCAGGACGAACACCTGCCGCGCGCCGGCGTAGCGCTCGAGGATCCGCTGCCGCACGTCGGCGGGAGGCGCGCCCGGTTGCAGGTAGACCCGGAAGACGTTCACCGAGTCGTCGTTCCAGTAGCGGATGAAGAGCGAGCGATCCATCAGGATCGTGCCCTGCTGATCGGAGTAGTCGACGACGATGCCGACGATCGGCAGCCTGATCAGCCCGTTCGGCGCCGGCACCTCGAGCAGCTCGCCGAGCTCGAGACCTTGAAGCTGCGCCAGGTTGTCCGACACCATCAACCCTTCGCCCGCGGCGGTGCGCCGGTACATGTCTTCCGCATCGCCCGCCACCGGCTCCCGGCGAACCGTCTCGGCGATGCTGTCGACCTCGACCGCCACCACCATCACCGGGGTCTGCCGGAACACGATGCGCGCGTCGCGCACCATCTGCACGCGCTCGACGCCGGGAATCGCCGCGATCTCGGGACCCATCGACGGCGGGAAGCGAATCGTCCGCATCACCACGTTCTGCGACGGCAGGACGAACAGCTCGGGATTCAACGCCGATTCCATCCAGTCGATGATCGAGTCGTAGCTGGCGCGCGCCATGCCGGCAAACGCGACCACCAGCGCCAGCGACAGCATCAGCGCCGACACCGACGCCGACGTCCGCCGCGGCGACTGGATCAGGCTGTCGGCCGCCAGCGCGCCCTCCACCGGCCGGAGCCATTTCAACAGCGGCCGCAACGCTCTGGCGAGCGCCAGCGACAGCAGCGGGCTCACCAGCAGCGACACGACAATCGCGAGCACGTAGCCGGCGTAGAAGATCGGCCGAGACATCCCGGTCGACAGGCAACCGATCGACACCGCGCCGAGCGCGACGCCGAGCGCCGCGCGCAGGCGGCTTTCGCCCGCCGAGAGGATTTGATACTTGCCTTTCTGCAGCGCCTGCACCGGATCGACGCGCGCGGCATTGCGCGCCGGGATGGCGGCCGCGACGATGCTGGTGCCGATGCCGATGGCCAGCGCCAGCGCCAGCAGTGCCGGGCTGGTCGAGAGCTCGTCGGCATGCTGCGCGACGCCGTAGACATCGGCGATCAGCGTGCCGATCGACGCGGCGATGCCGCGCGCAATCAGGACGCCGAAAGCCAGGCCGCCGAGCGATCCGACGAGGCCCGTCACCGCGCTCTCGCCGAGGAACAGCCATCGAATCTGACGTCGCGTCGCGCCGAGCGCCCGCAGGATGCCGATTTCGGCCCGCCGCTGCGTCACCGCGATCGCGAACGAGTTGTAGATGATGAACATCCCGATGAAGAGCGCGAACAGGCTCGAGATGCCGACCATCATCGAATACGCCGCCAGCATCGCCTCGAACTGCTGCCCGCGCCCCGACGGCGGATCGATCTGGAAGCCGGGCCCAACCAGCGCCGCCAGCTCCTGCTGTGCCGCGGCGATCGTGACGCCCGGTTTCAGCGCCAGGTCGACACGATCGAACTTGCGGCCGCGGCCGAACATCTTCTGCGCGGCGTAGATGTCCATGATCGCCAGGCTGCCGCCGAACGCGCTGGTCAGGCCCGACGACTTCATCACCCCGCGCACGGTGAACTGCCGATCGCCCTCGACGGTGCCGAGCGTGACGCGCGATCCGATCGCGAGCTGATTGCGATCGGCAAACTCCTTCGCCAGCATGATCGAGTCTGGCTGTGCGAGGAAGACCAGCGGATCGTCCACCACCGCCTCGTCGCCGCTCTCGAGGTCGTAGTCGCGCAGGCTGCGATCGCCGGTCATGTCGATGCCGAGAATCAGCAGGTTCCCCTGGCCGGTCAGCCGCGAATCGACGACCGCCTCGATCACCGGCACGGCAACGCGCACGCTCGAGGCGCCCTGGACCTTTTCCAGGACCTCCTCGTCGAAGCCGGTTTCGCCCGCCGTGACCTGCAGCTCCGTCTTGCCGGCGATGCGATCGACGGTCGTCGAGAAGGCGTAGAGCACGCTCTGGTTGGCGGTGTGCATGCCGACGAAGACCGCGACGCCGAGGACGATGCCGGCGGTGGTGAGCGCGGTGCGCAGCACGTGGCGGCGGAAGTACGGCCAGCTGATCAGCCGCAGCAGGATCATCTTGCCCTCAGGGCTGACTGCCGGCGCGGCTGATGTCTTCGACGACGCGGCCGTCGCGCAGGGAGATGGTGCGCTCGCAGCGCTGCGCCACGGTCATGTCGTGCGTGACGATGATGATCGTCGAGCCGAGGCGGGCGTGCAGGTCGCGGATCAGCGCGAGAATCTCCTCGCCGGTGCGCGTGTCGAGGTTGCCGGTCGGTTCGTCGGCGAGCAGGATCGGCGGATAGATCGACAGCGCGCGCGCGATCGCGACGCGCTGCCGCTCGCCGCCGGAGAGCTCGTCGGGCAGATGATGCAGGCGGTGTTCGAGCTTGACCAGCGCGAGCAGCTCGCGCGCGCGTTCGTCGACCTTCTTCCGCGGCCAGCCGCGCAGGTGCAGCGGCAGCCCCACGTTCTCCAGCGCGCTCAGCGTCGTCAGCAGGTTGAAGAACTGGAAGATGAAGCCGATCTTGTCGCGGCGGACGCGGGTCAGCTGGTCGTCGCCGAGGCCGGCGAGCGGCTCGCCGTCGACGCGCACCTCGCCGGAGGTCGGGCGATCGAGCCCGCCGATCAAGTTCAGCAGCGTCGATTTGCCGGAGCCCGACGGTCCAATGATCGAGACCATCTCGCCGCGAGGGATGGTGAGGGTGACGCGGTCGAGCGCGACGACGTCGCGTTTGCCGCTGAACTGGCGCGTGACCTCGTGGAGCTCGACGATCGCCGGCGCCGCGGCGGCCGGCTGTGCGTGTGCGGCCGGTGACGACGGGAGGGCGGCGGGCCCGGGCGCCATGCGCCAATTATGTGAATCGTTTCACAAAACTGTCAAATTGCGCGGAAATATCGCCTATTCGAAGAGAATACGACCGCCTCGCGCCCCGACGGGGCGCGTGAACTAGACCCCTCAAGTGCCGCCGAACCCAATCGTCACCTGATCGTTTTCAACGATCACCGGAACCGCGCGCCGGCCCTTGCTGAAGCCGAGCATGCGCTGAAGTTCCGCCGGGTCCTTCTTGACGTTGATGTACTCGAACGCGACATGCCGCCGCTGATAGTCGTCACGGGCGGCTTGCGTGTAGGGTCAAGTGTCTTTACCGAAGATGTAGACCATGGAGCCATTGTACGCGCCGGCGCTCTCGCGCTGCGCGCCGGCTAACGCTTGAGGTCTTCCAGCAGGCGACGCGCGGCGTCGGGAAGCGGCGTCGACTTGCCGGCGGCGTAGTCGTAGCTGACCATCACCGTCTTTCCTGTCGCCACCACGCGGCCGGTTTCCACCTGCGCGATCTCGTAGTCGAGGCCGAAGCTCGAGCGCCCGAGCTCACCGACCCACAACCGCACTTCGAGCTCCTCGCCGAAGAACGCGGGCGCTCGGTAATCGCACTCCGCGCGCGCCACGATCACGCGCGTGTTCGGCGCCGCCCTGCCGGTCAACTCGCGCCAGAACGTCAGGCGGCACTGCTCGAGATAGGTGAAGTACACGGCGTGGTTGACGTGCCCCATCGCGTCGCAGTCGCGGAACCGCACGCTGAGTCGATGGCGATAGGCGGGGTCGGATGTCTGCGGCGGCATGCGCGGTACAATACCCGACCACGTGACGCCACCGACGCTGGCCGCCGAAACCTTCACCCCGGAAGAGGCGCGCGCGCTCGCGCCGTATTTCACCAACGTCGATCGCCCGGTCTTCGCGCTCACCAACCTGCCCGAGACGGTGAAAGGGGCGCTGTTCGCTCGCTACTCGCGCTCGGCGAAGTCGGTGCGGCGCCTCTTCCTCGACGAGTTCCTCGGCGAGCTCGGCGCGGAGCACGACGCCGCGGCCGACACGCGCGCGGTCGGCACCGAGCGCGCCGACAGGCTCTACGCGCGCGTGCTGAGCGAGTACGGCGACGATTCGGTCGCGCAGCTTGGCGGCGCGCACATCGCCTGCGAAGGCGTGTCGAACATCCTCACCAAGGTGCTCGAGTGGGGTCGGCTGATGGCCTATCTCGAGCAGTCGACGCGCTACGTGCCCTACACCGATCGGCCGCACGGCCGCTGGAAGTATCACCTGCCGGCGGAGATCGACGCCTCGCCGCTGCGCGGCGACTACACCCGCGCGATGGATCTCGCCTTCGAGACCTACGCGCGCTGGATTCCGGCGATGGAGGCGCACTTCCGCGCCCGGCACCCGAAAACCGCGGAGGACTCCGACGCCGTCTACCGCTCGGTCATCCGGGCAAAAGCGCTCGACACGCTGCGCGGCCTCCTGCCGGCGGCCACCACGTCGAACGTCGGCCTGTTCGGCACCGGCCAGGCATTCGAGGCGCTGCTGCTGCGGATGTTCGCGCATCCGCTGCGCGAAGTGCGCGACTGCGCGCAGCAGATGCTGACCGAACTGCGGCAGGTGATTCCGGCGTTCCTCGCGCGCCTCGATCAGCCGAACCGCGGCGGTCGCTGGATCGAGTACCTCGCCGACACGCGGCGCGGGTTCGAGGCTGCCGCCCGCCGTTTCGTCGACGTCGACGGCGAGGCGCGCGACGAAGTGACGCTCACGAGCTTCGATCCCGAGGGCGAGATCAAAGTCGTCGCGGCCGCGCTCTATTCGGCGTCCGCGCTGCCCGATGATCAGCTGCTGGCGATCGCCCGGGCCATGTCCGCCGACGAGCGCGCCGCGCTGCTGCGCGCCTACGCCGGGAATCGCGGCAACCGCCGCCACAAGCCGGGCCGCGCATTCGAGCGCACGAGCTACCGGTTCGACGTCCTCGCCGACTACGGCGCGTTCCGCGATTTGCAGCGGCACCGGCTGCTGACGCTGGAATGGCAGCCGCTCAGCGCGCGGCACGGCTACGTCGAGCCGGCGGCCATCGAGGAGGCAGGCGCACTGGCGGACTGGCGCACGGTGATGGACGAGTCCGCGGCGCTCTACGAGCGGCTGCTCTCGCACGGGCTGCGCGAGGCGGCACCCTACGCCGTGGTGATGGCCTACCGCGTCCGCTTCTACATGGAGATGAACGCGCGCGAGGCGATGCACGTCATCGAGCTCCGCACCGCGCCGCAAGGCCACCCGTCCTATCGCCGCGTCTGCCAGTTGATGCATCGGGCGATTGCCGACCGCGCCGGCCACCACGCGATCGCCGCCGCGATGCAATTCGCGGATCACTCGCAGGTCGAGCTCGAACGGCTGCAGGCGGAGCGGAACATGGAGAAGAAGCGGCAGCGGGGTTGATCTCTTCCGCCGCACACTGTCACGCTGCGATCAGATCCACGGACGAAGAACGCAGAGCCCGCGGAGCCCGCAAAGCACGTCAAGCTCTCTTAACACGAACGGCGT
>Ga0207708_10002928_pt1 | contig 12578 bp, 9 predicted proteins | sample KBSK5101metaG_FD_184340 | JGI IMG/M metagenome (GOLD analysis project Ga0207708, IMG submission 184340) | Corn, switchgrass and miscanthus rhizosphere microbial communities from Kellogg Biological Station, Michigan, USA - KBS K5-10-1 metaG... | ecosystem: Host-associated > Plants > Roots >...
TGCACCGCGACGTCACCCCGACCAACGTGATCCTCACCGATGCCGGAGCGAAGGTCGTCGATTTCGGTATCGCCGCGACCATCGGCAAGGACGCGGACGCTTCGCCGAACGGAGCGGTGACCGGCACACCGCGCGGTCGAGCCGGCACCGCTGCCGTCCGTCGATGACCTACCGGCGATGGTGCGTCGCCTGTGCATGCGCTGCCTGTCGAAGCGTCCGGCGCAGCGCCCGAGCAGCAGGAAGCTCGCGCATGCCCTGCGAGCGGCAAGCCGGCTTCCGCCGCTGCGGAATCAGCGGCGAGGTTCGACCGTTCCGCAGCCGCTTCCGCGGCAGGCGCGAGGCGGCCCGACGTCGGCCATGTCCCGGACGGTCCGCGCAAACGAGTTGACAATCGCCTTCGCGAGCGGTGCCGAGAGTCAGCGGATGCCGGAGTCGAACAGGTAGGTGATCGTGGTGTAGTGCCCCGGCTCGACGGTGACGGGCAGGTCGACGGGTCGGCGCGGTGGGCCACCGACCACGGTGACCGGGTGCAGCAGGTAGCGGCCGGGCGCCACCGCGACGGCGAACTGGCCGTCGTCGCCAGTGGTGATCGTGGCGACGGCGATCCTGGTTCCGGCGTCGAGTAGGCGCAGCGTCGCGGCGACCGGGCGACTCTGGCAGGGCATGTCGGCGCGGGCGACCGGGCAGCCACCGTCGATGACCGTGATGCCGTTGATGCCCGTACCACCGCCGGGCGGCGGGGAGGGGACCGGCTGGGTCGGGCTCGCAGGCGGCCCCACTGTCGGCGGTGCCGCGGGTGGTCCGCTGCCCGTCGCGGTGGGGTCGGGGCCCGTCGTGCCGGTGATGGTGCGGGTGCTCGACGGGCCGCCAGCGGCGGACGGTTCGCCGCTGGCGCAGCCGGCAACGGCCGCCATGACCAGCCCGGCCGCGACGAGCAGCCAGGCGACGGTGCGGTGCGGTGTACGTGCCATGACAGTTGGACGCTGCGTGGGTCGGGCCGGCTCCCGTTGGGCCGACATCAACTTGCCGGTCTTCGGATCGACGATCCGGTAGTCCGCCGACCAATAGCGGCCGTCGAGAATCTTGCCCGCTGCCCATCACCGCGGTAGCGCCACGACGCCGTGCCCGACGAAGGCCACCGGCCCGCCCACGAGGACGCTGTCGACCCGCTCGGGCGTACCGGTGGCACGTATCCGCATGATGCTGGGCCGTCCGGTGAAGCGGCCTTGCCTCAGGGTGAACTCCTGGCCGCCGGCGACAAGGTGGTGCCGCAACCGGTACGCGCCGATCGTGCCGGCGGCGCTGCCGGTCGCCACATCCTCCAGGACACCGTCGTTGTTCCAGTGCCGTATTTCCGTGCCGGATTCGTCGAACAGGACCGCGAACTCGGCACCGACCGAGTGCACCAGCCCGGTCAGGTCGGTGGTGATCCGAGCCCGATCGAGCGCGCCGGCACGGACCGGCACGATCAGGTACCGCAGCCCGGTGCTGACCACCTCCATCGGAAGGTCGTCGCGCACCTGGTCGGTGTCCAGGGCGAAGGCGCGAGCCACCCGCTCCCGCTGGTCCACGGTGCCCAGGAACTGCGGTGCCCCCTGGTCCAGCACGGCATGGCATCCGTGCTCCGCCAGCTCAGTGGTGAGGCTGACCACCCGCCCGCCGGCCAACTCGATCCGCCAGGTGCGGGTGGGCAGGGTCGGCGCGGCCCGGTGCAGCACCGCGGCGGCCCCGAGCAGCGGATGACCGGCGAAGGGCAGTTCACCGGACAGATCGAACACCCGGGCCCGCCAGGTCGCCGGATCGGCGGTGCTCCACAGGAAGACCGCCTCGAAGTGCCGCAACTCCTGGGTGATCCGCACCAGCTGCCCCGCCGGCAGTTCCGGTACGTCGAGGAAGACCGGCAGGCTGTTGCCGGTGAACGGCGCGGGCGCGAACACGTCCACGTGGGTGTATGCCAGCCCTGTCACCGTCGACATCGGCCTACCCGTTGCCCAGGCCGGCCCGGCAGCATGATCGCCGACCAGAACGTGACCGGGTGGAGCGCGGCGACGGCCACACAGACCGCGGTCGCCGCCCCGGCGGCACAGACCGCGACCTGCGTGAGCCGGTCGGTCCAGGGACTTGTCATGGTGATCGGATTGTCGCGCTACACCGGGGCCGGTGTCATCACCGCGGGACCGCCGCTCCCGTGGATGACGAGCGTCACTCCCACCGGGCGCCGGACCAGGCGCCGCCGCTCCAGGTGCGCCCGGACCAGGTTCGGCCCGACCAGGTGCGCCCGGACCAGGTGCGGCCGTCCCAGTAGACGCTGGACCAGGTCTGCGCCGACCAGGTGCGCCCGGCCCAGGTGCTGCCCGCCCACGCGGTGCCGCTCCAGGTGCGTGCGGTCCACGAGGTGCCGGTCCAGGCGGAGCCGGTCCAGGTGCGGCCGTTCCAGGTGCCGCCGGTCCAGGCGGCGCCGGCCGTGCAGGAGGTCGCCCACTTCGACGGCGTCCAGGCCTGGCCCATGATGTCCCGCTCGCCGGTCAGTTCGACGCCGGTGGACGGGTCGGCGACGTGGGCGCCGCCGCGGGCGGCTTCGAGGGACCCGAGGCCGGTGGACGCCGGGAACGTCTGCGCGGCGGCGGTGGCGGTGGGGGTCGCGGTGCTGGCCGCCTTGCCGACGTTGAGCTGGCCGGCGCCGCGGGCGATCGGGTCGCCGTACGGCATCGGATCCGCGCTGGCGGTCAGGAGCTTCTTGACCTGATCGGGGGTCAGGGTGGGCCGCTGCTGCAGCAGCAGCGCGGCCGCGCCGGACACCACGGCGGTGGCCTGCGAGGTGCCGCTGCCCTTGAAGAACCGGCCGGCCGGATCCAGGGCCGGGTCGAGGCGGCCGGTGGGGTAGTTGCTGTCGATGAACGAGTTCGCGTCGCGCAGCCCGACGATGGACCGGCCCGGCGCGACCAGGTCGGCATGCCGGGTGGTGTTGCCCTTGTTGCTGAACGCGGCGACCACGTCGTCGGTGCGGCTCTCCGTGCCGAGGTGGTCGACCGCGCCGACGGCCAGCACGTACGGGTTGGCGGCCGGCATGGTCACCCGCGTGGTGGTCAGGCCCTCGTTGCCGACGGCCACCACCACGACGATGCCCTTGCGCCAGGCGGCCTCCACCGCGTGCGACAGCGGGTCCAGGCGCGGGTCCTGCAGCGAGTCGGTGCCGAAGGACAGGTTCAGCACCCGGATGTTCAGGCCCGGGTCGTTGCGGTGCGACACCACCCAGTCGATGCCGGCGATGACCTGCGACACGTCCACCGCGCCGTCGGTGGCGGCGACCTTGACGTTGACGATCGTGGCGTCCGGGGCCACGCCGACGAAGGTGCTCTGGCTCTTGGCCGCCTGCGCCTCGCCGCCCGCGGGCACGTTGGGGTCGCGGCCGGCGATGATGCCGGCCATGTGCGTGCCATGCCCGAACGTGTCCAGGTAGGCCAGGTTCGGAGCCTGCGACTCGAACGACAGGTCCGGCCCGTTGACCACCTTGCCCGCGCCGGTCAGACCGGTCACCGGCGAGACACCGGAATCGATCAGGGCCACCCCGATCCCCTTGCCGGTCACCGTGCGACCGGCCGGATCCTTCGCATTCCAAGTGCTGGTAGCGCCCGTGCCGTTGGTGACACCGGCCATGAACGTCTGGTCCGGGTCGACCTGCCACGGCTTGCTGGTCGCCAACCGCACCTGCCCGTCCCCGGTCACCGACACCACACCCGCCGTGGCCCGCAGACCATCGACCCGGTCCGCCGGCACCGTCGCGGTGAACGAGTCGACCAGATCCAGCCCCCGGCCCACCGTGCCACCCGCCCGACGCACCGCGTCCTGCACGGCGACCCGGCTCCCCGGCGCGTACTGGACGATCACCTGGGCACCGGCGACCGGACCGGCGATCGTGGCCGCCGGCACCAGCGCCGCCGCACCCGTCGCGCCGCCCATGACGGCGGTCGACACCCCGCATGCGACGGCCACCATCAGCTGGCCGGCCCGTCGCGCCACTCGCCCCCGTCGCATCGCCTGTCCTTCCATGCCGTCACGAACCCTTGCATCGAGGATGCGGCCGGCCGCTGGCCGGCTGTGTCGGCATTTCCGGCGTAGCGCCCCGGCCAGCCGGAGCGTCGGCGGGACGCCCGACCGGAGGACACGCCTGCGCGTTCGGGTGCAGGCCGGTTCGCACCGCGCTGGACAGCCCCGACGCGGCCCGGTTTCGAACCGGTTGCCGCCGCTACCTCAGCGGACCGTGACGTCCGGTACGCCGTTCACGCACTTGGCCATGATGCTGACCAGGTTGTTGCCGGCGCGGAACTTCACCTGCACGTTCGGGTTGGGGCCGGGTTGGACCGCCTGGGTCTCGTAGCCGGCGGCCGGGGTCCAACGGACCAGGCGCGCAAGGGTGCCGGCGCATTCGACCTCGGCGCTCCCACCGGTCGTGTCGACCGTGCGGCGGGCCGGGTTCGGCGGTGGGGTGGTGCCCGGCGGCGCGGGCGGCGTGGGTGCGGTGGTGCCGCCGCCGGCCGCTCCGGTCGCCGTGCCGGCCTGGCCGGCCGGTGGCACACCGGGCGTACCGACACCCACACCGGCACCGGTGCCGCTCGCGTCCTGAGCACCCCCCGGACCGGCACCCGATCCGCCACCGCCAGGGCCGCCGGGGGCGGTGCCCGACCCGCCGACGGGTCCGGGGAACGACGGTTCTCCCGGGATCGCGATACCGCCCATGCCCGGCTGCGGATCTGCCGAGCCCCCCGGTTCCGACCGGAACCCGAACAGCCGCGGCAACGTCAGGAACACGCCGGCCACCAGCACCGCGACCAGCGCGGCGAGCACGGCCAGCCGCCGGCGGCGGGCGGGGCCGGCGTGGTCGGAAGTCGGGGCCGAGCCGCCGGCGGCGACCGCGGCTTTCGGCTCGGCGCCGCGGGCGGACGGGCCCGGCGCGGCCGGACGCGGCGGCATCGCCGTGCCGACGGCAGCGGACAGCACGGCGGCGATCTCGGCGGCTGACGGCCGGGCGACCGGGTCCTTCGCCAGGCACCGCTCGCACAATTCGGCCACCTCGGCCGGGACCGCGTCGACCGCCGGCAGCGGACGCGGCGGCAGGTACGCGTGTGCCTGGAGCATCCCAGTGGTGGTGTACGCCGACCACGGCGTGGTGCCGGCCAGCATGCGGTACAGCAGCAGGCCGAGGGCATACACGTCGGAACCGGGCACTACCACGCCGTCTTCCAGCCGCTCCGGGGCCAGGTAGGCGGGCGTGCCCAGCATGACGCCGTCCTCGTCGGCCTCGTCCGGCGAACCGATCGCGGCCGCGATACCGAAGTCGACCAGCTTGGCGCCGCCCACGGCGACGATCACGTTGCCCGGCTTGACGTCGCGGTGAACCACGCCGCGCGCGTGAGCGGCGGCCAGTCCCGCCGCCACGTCGGCGCAGATCCGGATCGCGTCGGCGGGCGCGACCGGGCCGTCGGCCAGCACCTCCGTCAACGACACACCGTCGACCAGTTCCATCACCACGTACGGAACCGGCCCCGCGTACGGGCCGGGTGCCTCACCATAGTCGTGCACCGCCGCGATGTTCGGGTGCGACAACGCCGCGGCGGCCCGTGCCTCCGACTGCACCCGGGCCCGCGCCGCCGCATCCACCGCCTGACCTGGCGCGAGAACCTTGACCGCCACCCACCGGTCCAGCACGTCGTCGTGGGCCCGCCACACCACCGCCATGCCGCCCTCACCCAGACGGTCGGCAAGCCGGTACCGCTCAGCAAGACACGTCATCGCATCCACGGACCCCAGTCTGCCCGACGCCGGTCGATGCCACATGGCACGACCAGACACCCTCCGTATGCCGGGCGGCCACCGGTCGCACGTGTCTGATATATAGCGTTGCAAAGTATTGTGACGCTACACTGAGGGCCGCCCATGGAGGTGCCGATGCGACCGGAACTGCTCAACGGGCTGCCGGACGCGGGGCCGGTGTTCACGGTGGCACTTGCCGGCCACGTCGCGGCCGGTTTGACCGCCGTCGTGTCCGGGGCGCTCGCCGCGACCGCCGCGAAGCGGCCAGGACGGCATCCGCGAGCCGGCCGGGTGTACCTGTGGGCCCTGGCCGGTGTCGCCGCCACGGCCGCCGTGCTTGCCGCCATCCGGTGGCACCACGACGCGCACCTTCTCGGCATCGCCGTTACGGCCGCCGGGCTGGCCAGCTACGGATTCCAGGCGCGCCGCCATCCCACCCGCGGGTGGCCGGTGCGCCACGCGGTCGGCATGGGCGGTTCGTACATCGCGCTGCTGACCGGCTTCTACGTCGACAACGGCCCGCTCCTGCCGCTGTGGAACCGGCTGCCGCATCTCACTTACTGGCTCCTGCCCACGCTGGTCGGGGCACCTCTGATCCGGCTCGGGATCCGGCGCTTCACTCGCGCCCGGCATCCGGCTTCGCCGGATGCCGGATGCCGGCATCCGGCTTCGCCGGCCGAGTGAGGAAGCGCACCGCTCCGAGCCCTGGCGCACATACCCCCTAGGGGTATAGTGACCGACAGGAGGTGAGTTCCCATGCGCACCCATCATCGGGACACCGTCGCCGCTGACAATTCGTCGACGGCGCCGCGGGATCACCACGGCCCGGCCGGCCACGGCGGCCATCAGGGTCACGACAAGCACGAGGGGCACGACCCGGAGCAGTTCCGTCGCAAGTTCTGGCTGAGCCTGGCGTTGACGCTGCCGATCGTGGCGACCAGCGAGATGGTCATGGAGTGGTTCGGGTACTCGCTGGACTTCCCCGGCGTCTCGTGGGTCGCGCCGGTGCTCGGTTCGGTGGTGTTCGCCTACGGCGGCTGGCCGTTCCTTGCCGGCGGCGTGCGGGAGGTCCGCGACCGGGCGCCCGGCATGATGCTGCTGATCTCGATGGCGATCACTGTCTCCTACGTCGCCTCGCTGGCGACCACCGTCGGACTGTTCGATCTCGACTTCTGGTGGGAGCTGGCGGCGCTGGTCACGATCATGCTGCTCGGCCACTGGCAGGAGATGAAGGCCATCGGCCAGGCTCAGGGCGCGCTGGCCGCACTGGCCGCACTGCTGCCGGACGAGGCCGAACGCGTGACCGGCGAGGGGTCGGTCGAGCGGGTGGGCCTGGGCGACCTGCGGGTCGGCGACGTGGTACTGGTGCGCTCCGGCGGCCGGGTGCCCGCCGACGGCCGCATCGTCGACGGCGAGGCGGAGCTGGACGAGTCGATGATCACGGGCGAGTCCCGGCCGGTGCCGCGAGGGCCGGGCGACCGGGTGGTCGCCGGCACCGTCGCCACCGACTCGGCGCTGCGGGTACGGGTCGACGCGGTGGGCGAGGACACGGCGCTGGCCGGAATCGGCCGCCTGGTCGCCCAGGCGCAGGCGTCGAGCGGACGCGCGCAGGTGCTCGCCGACCGGTTCGCGGCCATGCTGTTCTACGTCGCCACCGCCGCCGCCCTGATCACGTTCGCGGCCTGGTGGGCGCTCGGCGACCCGGACCAGGCCGTGACGCGCACCGTCACGGTCCTGGTGATCGCCTGCCCGCACGCGCTGGGCCTGGCCATCCCGCTGGTGATCGCCCTGTCCACGGCGGTGTCGGCGAAGGCCGGCATCCTCGTCAAGGACCGGCTCGCTCTCGAACGCATGCGCGCCGTCGACGCGGTCCTGTTCGACAAGACCGGCACCCTCACGAAGGGCGCGCACACGGTCACGGCGATCGCCGCCACCGGCGATCGGTCCGAGGACGACGTGCTGCGCATCGCCGCGGCCGTCGAGTCGGACAGCGAACACCCGCTGGCCAGGGCCATCGTCGCCGTCGCCGCCGAGCGCCGGCTACGCGCGAGCGCGTCCGGCTTCCGATCGCTCACCGGACGCGGTGTGCAGGCCGACGTGGACGGCGTCACCTACGCCGTCGGCGGGCCGGCGCTGCTGCGCGAACTCGGCGTGAGCGTCCCGGCCGAACTCACCGGCGTGACGTCGGCGTGGTCCGGGCGCGGCGCCGCCGTGCTCCACCTGATCCGCGGCACCGATCACCCGACCGTGGTGGGCGCGTTCGCGCTCGAGGACGAGGTCCGCCCCGAGGCCCGCGCCGCCATCGCGCAACTGCGCGAACAGGGCATCCGGAAGATCGTCATGATCACCGGAGACGCGCGCAGCGTCGCCGACGCCGTCGCCACCGATCTCGGGTTCCGGCCCGGCACCGACGAGGTGTTCGCAGAGGTGCTGCCGGCCGACAAGGACAAGGCGGTCGCCGATCTGCAGGCCCGTGGCCTGTCGGTCGCGATGGTCGGCGACGGCGTCAACGACGCGCCCGCCCTCGCCCGCGCCGACGTCGGCCTGGCCATCGGCGCCGGCACCGACGTGGCGATCGAATCGGCCGGCGTGGTGCTGGCCTCCTCCGATCCGCGCGGGGTCACCAGCGTCATCCGGCTGTCGCGGGCGTCCTACCACAAGATGGTCCAGAACCTCGCCTGGGCAGCCGGCTACAACGTCGTCGCCATCCCGCTCGCCGCCGGGGTCCTGGCGTGGGCCGGGATCACCCTGTCCCCCGCCGTCGGCGCCATCCTCATGTCGGCGTCCACGATCGTGGTCGCGCTCAACGCCCAACTCCTGCGCCGGGTCAGGCTCGCGCCGTGATGACGGGTTCCTCGACGCTGGCCCGACGGACGTCGTGCACCGGCCGGAATCGGTCGTCGAGGAGGGTGATCAGGCTCAGCAGCACGATGAAGAACAACCCGTTGCCCAGGTTGAGTTCACCGTTGCCGCGCCCGAGCAGCCACGCCGAGAGCAGCACCAGGCCCACGTTCACCAGCACGCGGGCGCCGAAGGCCAACAACGCGGAGTCCAGGCTGCGGCCCCGTCGAGCCATCCACAGGCTGATCGCGGCGTTGACGACGACGAACGCGGCGATGCCGAGGAACAGCTGCAACTCGGTCGACCGGCGGTCGGGCAGGACCTGGCCGTAGATGATGCTGAGGAACCCGACGAGCACCACCTTCTCGACCGTGGCGATCGACAGCACCCGACCGTGGGCGGCGATCCACCGGCTCCGGCCGGCGGCGGTGTCGATGCCGGCGGGCAACGGGTCGGCGGCGATGTGCCACGAGTGGTCCCGCTCCGGCAGCCGAGGCCAGACCACGAACCAGAACACCGCCGCCGCCGCGAGGATCAGCACGATCAGGGTCGGGCCCAGCCACGGAAGCTGCTCGAGGGTATCGGTGAAGTCGCGCTGCGCGATGTGGATCCAGTACTCCTGGGGAAGCTTGACGAACACCCAGATCGCGGCAGCCGTCCAGACCCAGAACCGCAGGCCGAACCGGCGCGGGTTCCAGCCCAGGCGGACGATCTCGTACGCGATGAAGAAGTATTCGAACGTGTTCGGGAAAATCAACAGCAGCGGCCGCCAGTCCGTCAGCTCGAATGCGACCACGCCGACCAGGCGGTAGAAGTACAGGAACCGGGCCACGCCGACGGCGGAGTCGTTGGTCCAGTTGCGCAGCGTCGACAGGTAGGCGATGGCGAGGTAGTACATGTCCATCGCCTTGTCGTAGCCCTGGTAGCCGGGCGGGTCGTAGCCGAGCGTCTGGAAGATCGTCTGGTCGATGCCGTCGAGGATCAGGCAGGACACGACGGCGGGCAGCGGGTACTTCGGGATCAGTAGGGGCAGCAGGAACCGCGCGCCGACGACGGCCGCGAACACGGTCAGCTCATCAACGGCCACTGGCCCTCCCTGTCCTCCGTGCGCGCGCCTTGGCGTGACGATCCGCCGTCGGCGACGAACGGGGACCACCCGCCGCGGGTGAGTCGCCCGCCACTCGGCTCACCGCTCCCGGCGTACCGGTCAGGATTCGAGAAGCCACGCCCACCACGCCCCGCCTAGCGTTATTGGCATGGAAACCACAGTGAACCCCATCGAGTACGTGACCATCGAGGCCGACGACCCGGCGGCCGCCGACGTGTTCTACGACAAGGCATTCGGCCTCGGCGGCACGGTGGCCGTCCGCGCCTCGCACGCGCCGACGAGCGGCTTCCGCGGCTTCGCGCTGTCGCTCGTGGTCTCCCAGCCCAGCACCGTCGACAGCCTCGTCGGCACCGCCGTCGACAGCGGCGCGACGACGCTGAAGCCGGTGAAGAAGAGCTTCTGGGGATACGGCGGCACCGTCCAGGCGCCGGACGGCACGATCTGGAAGATCGCCACCTCGTCGAAGAAGGACACCGGTCCGGCCACGCGTCAGGTCGACTCCGTCGTGCTGCTGCTGGGCGTCGAGAACGTCAAAGCGAGCAAGCAGTTCTACGTCGACCGCGGGTTGACGGTGGCGAAGAGCTTCGGCAGCAAGTACGTCGAGTTCGACACCGCGGGCTCACCCGTCAAGCTGGCCCTCTACAGCCGGCGGGCCGCCGCCAAGGACGTCGGCGTCGAGGCCGCCGGCACCGGATCGCACCGGATCGTCGTCAGCGGCCGGTCGGAGTCCTTCACCGACCCGGACGGATTCGTCTGGGAGGCCGCGTCGCCGTCGACGTGAGTCAGGGCATGGGTCAGGGCATGGGTCAGGCGTGGGTCGGGTGCTCGTGGTCGGCGTGGCCGGCCGGTTCCAGCTGGAACGTCGAGTGTTCGACGTCGAAGTGGCCGGCCAGGCAGCCCTGCAACGCATCGAGCAGTTGCGGGGCATGGCCGTCGTGGAAGCAGGAGTCGTCGACGACCACGTGTGCGGTGAGCACCGGCAGCCCCGAGGTGACGGTGTGCACGTGCAGGTCGTGCACGCTCTGAACGTGGTCGAGGCCCACGATGTGGGTACGGATCTGTTCGAGATCGACGTCGGCCGGGGCGGCCTCCAGCAGGACGTTGGCCGCTTCCCGCAGCAGCCGCAGCGCCCGCGGCACGATGACCAGGCCGATCAGGATCGACACGATCGCGTCGGCCCGGGTGAACCCCGTGGTGGCGATGATGCCGGCCGCGGCCAGGACGCCGACCGAGGTCGCGGTGTCGGTGGCGACCTCGAGGAACGCGCCCCGCATGTTCAGGCTCGCGTCGCGCGCCCGGTACAGCAGCGCGACGCCGACGAGGTTGCCGAGCAGGCCGACGAGACCGAACACCGCCATGCCGCCCGGATCGACGTCGGCCGGATCGAACAGCCGGCGGACGCCCTCGATGAATACGTAGACGCCCATCCCGGCCAGGACGAGGCCGTTGATCGCCGCGGCGAGGATCTCCGCCCGCGCCCACCCGAACGTGCGCCGGCCGGAAGCGGGCCGGGCCGCCAGCAGTGCCGCGCCGAGTGCGAGGGCAACCCCGCCGGCGTCGGCAAGGACGTGACCGGCATCGGCGAGCAGCGCGAGGCTGCCCGTGACGAGCGCGCCGACGACCTCGACGGCGAAGATCGTGACCGACACCGCCAACGCGGCGACCAGGGCACGCCGGTGCCGCCCGGTCGCGGTGACCGGCGGCCCGTGATCGTGCCCGTGACCCATCAGGATCGACCGTAACCCATGCTCACATGCGCACACTAACATGTGTCTCCCGCACCTCATGGCAAAGCACGAGCGCGGGACCGCCCGAGCAGGCGGTCCCGCGCTTTCGCCCGTCGGTGCCGGTGGTGCCTACGGTGCGATGGACCAGAGCTGGCAGGTGTTGTTGAGCCACATCCACAGCCGCGCCCGCGTGCCGTTGGCCGTACCGCAGTTCTGGTCGTCGAGCACCATGCCGCTGTTCTCCACGACCAGCTCGTAGCGCCCGTTACCGGCGGGGATGACGGCCCACTGCTGGCACGTGTTGCCCAGCGACTGCCACAGGTTTGCCTCCGTGCCGAGCGCCAGGCCACAGTTGACCGCGTCGAGCACCTTGTTCGCGTTGACGTTCGTGATTGTCCACTTGTTCGGGCCGACGTTGTTGAAACGCCACTGCTGGCAGGTGTTGCCCAGCGACTGCCACACGTCGACCCGGGTGCCGTTGGCCGTGCCGCAGTTGATGGCGTCGAGAACCTTGCCGGCGGCCAGGTTCGTGAGCCGGTACGTGGCTCCGTTCGCCGGGAACGTGACGCTCTTGCCGTAACCGACGGAGACGATGTTCGCCTGCACGGAGTTCTCGGTGGCGTTGCTCGGATAGCCACTGGTGTTGGCGCCCTCGAAGAACGACCCGACCGAGCCGTTGCTGTTGTCGCCGCCGATGCCGAGGATGATCGCGCCCTGCTTGGTCATCGGCCGGTAGCCCGCCTGGCTCGGCAGCGCCCCGTTGTACCGCGTGGCGAGGCTGCCGGACTGGGCGTTGCCGTCCTTGATGGCGTACGTCGAGGTGCCGTTGTTCTTCAGCACGGCGGTGACGAACGCGCTGCTGCGGCCGGTGTTCGACGTCCACGAGCCGTTGCCGCCGGCGAAGAGCCCGTTCTCCAGGTCGGCCGCGACGCGGGGGCCGCCCGCGCACGGCGAGAACCAGCACAGCGTGCCGAAGTAGATCGCGTCCATGTCACCGTTGCCGGTGTCCATGTTGTTGGTCTCGGCGTTGCCGTAGTCGAAGCAGCACCGGTTGTTGGTGTGCGTGCCCTCGGTCACCATGTACATGCCCT
>Ga0207708_10002931_pt1 | contig 12575 bp, 14 predicted proteins | sample KBSK5101metaG_FD_184340 | JGI IMG/M metagenome (GOLD analysis project Ga0207708, IMG submission 184340) | Corn, switchgrass and miscanthus rhizosphere microbial communities from Kellogg Biological Station, Michigan, USA - KBS K5-10-1 metaG... | ecosystem: Host-associated > Plants > Roots >...
GACCGAAACCACGGAGACACGCGAGCATGCCATTCATCATCACTGACCCGTGTATCGAAACGAAGGACACTGCCTGCGTGGACGTGTGTCCGGTGGACTGCATCCATCCTCGGAAGGACGAGCCCGAGTTCGCCCAGACGACGATGCTCTACATCCATCCGGAAGAGTGCATCGACTGCGGCGCGTGCGTGCCGGCGTGCCCGGTGGCGGCGATCTACGAGAGCATCGACGCGACGCCGTCGCACCAGAAGGATTTGGTCGAAGCCAACGCGGTCTACCGCAACGGCGACGCCGACACGATGGCGCAGGCCGAAGCGATCGTCGCGGCGCACGTGGCGGCGCACGCCGACATCATGGCGGTGCCGGCCGCCGAACGCCAGGCCGCCCACGCGCGGTTCTGACGCCGCCGCGGCCAGCTGTCAGCTGACAGCTGCATGAAGCTCGCGACCTGGAATGTGAACGGCATCCGGGCGCGTCAGGCGCAGGTCCAGGAGTGGATCGCGCGGGAGCGCCCGGACATCGTCTGCCTGCAGGAAATCAAAGCGACAACCGAGCAGATCCCGGTGATGCTCTGCGAGGCGGAGGGTTACTGGTGCTACTGGCACGGAGGCAAGGGCTACTCCGGCGTGGCGCTGCAGGTCTCCAAGACGTTCTCGCCCGAACGCCCCGCCTTCGCCCATCCCGACTTCGACTACGAGAACCGGATCGTCACCGTCGAGGTCGGCGCGCTGACCGCGGCGTGCGTCTACGCGCCCAACGGCGGCAAGGACTTTCCGGCCAAGATGAAGTTCCTGCAGGCGATGGACCAGTACGCGGCGTCGTTCGAGGGCAGCGGCCGCTCTCTGGCGATGCTCGGCGACATGAATGTGGCCCGCACCGATCGCGACGTCCACCCGAAGGAGCGCAAGCCGCGGGCGATCGGCCAGCTGCCGGAAGAGCGCGAGGTGATCGAGCGCATCCTCGGCCACGGGCTGGTCGATCTCGGCCGCGCCCTCGATCCCGACAACGATGGCCTGTTCACCTGGTGGGCGCCGTGGCGGAACATGCGGCAGCGCAACATCGGCTGGCGGCTCGACTACGTGATGGTCAGCGAGGCGCTGGCGGCGAAGGCGACGTCGTGTCCGGTGCAGAAGGACGTCGGCACGAGCGATCACGCACCCGTGGTTGCAACTTTCAATCTCTGAGACTCCGAGCTTTCTAATGTCCATCGTCGTCCAGAAGTACGGCGGGTCGAGCGTGGCCGACGTCACGCGCATGAAGCAGGTCGCGGCGCGCGTGATGGAGACGCGGCGCGCGGGGCACGACGTGGTGGTGGTCGTCTCGGCGATGGGCGACACGACCGACGAGCTGCTCGGCCTCGCCAAGCAGGTGTCGCCCAACCCGGATCGGCGCGAGCTCGACATGCTGCTGACCGCCGGCGAGCGCATCTCGATGGCGTTGCTGTCGATGGCCATTCGCGAGCTCGGCGGCGACGCGATCAGCTTTACCGGCAGCCAGTCGGGCATCATCACCAACGACCGCCACATCGACGCGCGGATCATCGAAGTGCGGCCGTTCCGGGTGCAGGACGAGCTGGCGCGCGGCAAGATCGTCGTCATCGCCGGCTACCAGGGCGTGTCGTACCGGCGCGAAGTGACCACGCTCGGCCGCGGCGGCAGCGACACCACCGCGGTGGCGATGGCCGCGGCGCTCGGCGCCGACTACTGCGAGATCTGCTCGGATGTCGACGGCGTCTACACCGCCGATCCGCGCGTCGTGCCGCAGGCCACCCGCATCGCCGTGCTCTCCTACGAGGAGACGCAGGAGCTCGCCGAATCGGGCGCGAAGGTGCTCAACGCCCAGGCGGTCGAGTTCGCCAAGGACAAAGGAATCGCGATCTACGCCCGGGCGACGCGCTCGCCGCTGCCCGGGCCCGACCCGTCGGCCGACGGCACCGTCGTGCGGCGCCACCCGCCGCGGATGCCCGGTGCCGTCGTTGGCGTCGCCAGCGAGCGCGACGTGCTCGTCCTGCACGCCGGCGGTGCAACGGGAACAGCCGCGCCGCCACAGGAGGTTCTGGCGCTCCTCGATCAGCATCACGTCGCCGGCAAGCAGCTGCACGCCGCCGGCGATCGGCTGACGCTGGTGTTGTCGCGCGAGAACCTGCACGAAGAGGGACGTGTGCGCGAGGCGCTCGCGCGCGCCTTCGGCGACAGCGTGCGGATCCACGACGGCCTCGGCGCGCTGAGCGTCGTCGGCGCCGGGATCAACGCGTCGTTCGACAACGTCCGCCGCGGCTCGGCGGCGCTGGCCGGCAACGGCATCGCGGTCGAGGGTCTTGCCACCTCGTCGTTCCGGATCACGTGGATGATCGACCGCGAGCGCCTGGCCGACGGCGTTCGGCTGCTGCACCACACGTTCATCGAAGAGCAGCAGCCGCTGGTGCCCTAGCCTGCCATGGAGAGCGTTCTCGACCGATTCCTGCGCTACGTCAAATACGACACGCAATCGAGCGAGGCATCGACGACCTACCCGAGCACCGACACGCAGCTGGTGCTTCTTCGCGACCTCGTCGCCGAGCTGCGCAGCATCGGGCTCGAGGATGCCGTCATCGACGGGCACGGCTATGTCACCGCGACAATCCCGGCCACCACGACGAAGCGCGGCGTGCCGACGATCGGGTTCATCGCGCACGTCGACACCTCCCCGGAGATGCCTGGCGCCAACGTCAAGCCGATCGTGCACCGGCGCTACGACGGCGGCGATCTGGTGCTGCCCGACGACGCCTCGGCGGTGCTGCGCCCGGCGGAGATCCCGTACCTCCTGGACCAGATCGGCCACGACATCGTCACCGCGTCGGGCACGACGCTGCTCGGCGCCGACAACAAGGCAGGCGTCGCCGAGATCGTCACCGCCGCCGAGTATCTCGTCGCCCACCCGGAGATCCCGCACGGCCGCATCCGCATCGCGTTCACTCCGGACGAAGAAGTCGGCCGCGGCACCAAGTACTTCGACGTCCCGGCGTTCGGCGCCGAGTGCGCCTACACGATGGACGGCGGGCGGCGCGGCGAGATCGAAATCGAGAGCTTCTCCGCCGACGCCATCACGGTCACCTTCCACGGCTTCAACACCCACCCCGGCTATGCCAAGGGGCGGATGCTGAACACGATCAAGATCGCGGCGGCGTTCATCGACGCGCTGCCCGCCGATCGCCTGTCGCCCGAGACGACCGACGGGCATGAAGGCTTCGTTCACCCGTACGTGGTGACGGCAAGCGTGGAGCGGACGTCGGTGCGGCTGCTGCTGCGCGATTTCCAGACCGCGGGGCTGAGGGAGAAGGAAGCGCTGATCCGCACGCTGGCCAGCGACGTCGCGTCACGCCATCCGGGCGCGCGGGTCGAGTTCGCGGTCGAGGAGTCGTACCGGAACATGCGCGAGGTGCTGGACCAGCGGCCCGAGATCGCCGATTACGCGCGCGAGGCGATCCGCCGCGCCGGCCTCGAGCCGCACTCGCGGCCGATTCGCGGCGGCACCGACGGGTCGCGGCTGTCGTTCATGGGCCTGCCGACGCCCAACCTCTTTGCCGGCGAACAGAACTTTCACTCCCGGCTGGAGTGGGTGTCGGTGCAGGACATGGAGCAGGCGGTCGAGGTGATCGTTCACCTCTGCCAGGTGTGGGAGGAACGGAGCCGGGGTTAGCGGCTGGGACCGGCTGGCGGCTGCGCTATTTACACTCGGGGGACACCGACTTCGGCTTCCGTGTGTTCCACATCTCGACCAGCCGGCGCAGCTCTTTGATCGGCTCCGGGTTGTCGTCGACCTGCAGTCGCATGATCGTGTCGTTGTGCAGCCAGACGCCGCAGTTCTTCTTCACGATCACGATCGCCGCCGACTGCTGTCCGCGCTTGTCGCCGCCGGCGCTCTGCCCGCCCTCGAGCGCGGCGACCAGCCGCTGCGACAGGTGGCCTGACGTCGTTTCGAACGCCTCGATCATCCGGCTCACCACGTCGGGCCCGGCCAGGATGTTGCCCTGCGCCGTGGCGTACTTGCCGCCCTTGTGGCCCGCCCATTCGGTGGCCTTCGGCCCGGTGAACGCGGCGTACTCGCCCTTCAGGTTCATCACCGCGAACTGACGCCCCTGCTTGGTCCATTCCGTTGCCAGCGGATCGCGATCCTTGTCCCAGATCTGCTTGACGATCGCCGCCGGCGCCGCGCCCTTCTTGAGGAGATCGATCGCCTGCGGCCCGTAGCTGACGTCGACAATCGCCTGGGTGGCGGCGACGCCCGCGGTCGCGTCGGCCCACAACACGCCGTTGCCCACCGAGAAGACACGCGACTGCACCGCGCCGCCGACTTCGCCGGTCGCGGGGTCGTAGCCGAGGATCGAGAACGTGCCGGTGTCCGGCAGGCTTGCGCGCTCGTGGCTGGTCGGCGCCTGTGCGCGGCCGAGCGCGCCGCCGGCAACGAACGCAACGACGGTCGCCAACATCCACTTCGACATCGCGGGGAGTATACTCCCGGCCGGACGCCGCGGTCGGCGCGAGGAGGTGGTCATGGCGGCGGTGGCGCGCACCGAGCTGAAGGTCATGGTCGATCGCTTCGTCGAGGCCCTGCGACGCCTCGATGCCGCAGAAATGGCGCAGTACCATGCGCCCGACGGCGTTGCTGAAAGCCCGATCTACACGACCATGCGCGGCCGCAAAGCGATCGAGGATGCGTACCGTGCGTTCTTCACGTCATTCCCCGACGCCACCTTCGACATCGACCGCGTCGTCTTCGATCCGCCGTACGTGGTGATGTTCCTCAGCATCACCGCGACACACAAGAACGACTTCTTCGGGCTGCCGGGCACCAACCGGCGCATCGACTTCCGGATGGCGCGCTTGATGACGATGAACGACGACGGGCTGATTCAGCACGAGGAGCGGATTTACGATTTCACCGGGCTGCTCGTCCAGATCGGCCTGCTGCGCGCGAAGCCGGCGAAACCGTAGGGGATAGCCGGCGGTGCGGATCGACGCCGGCGTGCAGGGGCTCGGGGCCAGGGGCTGGCTGCAACGCATGCGGGTTCTGGCAAAAAAATAGCCCGGAGCCCTTCGGCTCCGGGCCTCATCCAGCCCCCAGTCCCTGGTCCCCAGCCCCTACTGCCGCGGCGCAGTCGTTGGCGTGGGCGCGGTATCGATGCTGAACGTCATCCCGGTGTACATCATCTCTTCCCAGGTCTGATCGCCCCAGGTGACGTTCTTGGTGGGATCGGGGTTCGACTTGTTGTTCTTCGAGTTGTCGTACCACGCCGTGGCGTGGACCTTCGTGCCCTTGGGCAGCTTCAGCGGCTGCTTGAACACGTAGTCGGTCTGCCAGTTGAAATCGTACTTCGGCACCGAGAGGATCGTTTCCTTGCGTCCATCCGGGTAGGTCGCCTCGTAGGTCCAGCGAATGCCGCGGACGTGCGTATGCGGCAGCAGGCTCCACAGCGTGACGTCCTGGCCGATCGTCATTTCCGCGTCGACGCGGTGGTCCGGCGCGCCAGCCGGAATCTCGAACGTGCCGTTGATGAGCGGCGCGAAGCGCACCTCGGTCTGCGGCTTGGCGGAGGCGAACTTGACGCCGATCCGCGTCCGATCCTTCGTCGCCTTGCCGCTCGCCGTGTAGTGCGACTGCAGGATCAAGGTCGACCCGGCGGGCAGCCGCATCGCCGTTCCCTCCTGGTACACGCGCACCCACTGTCCCGGCGCGAAGCCGCCGACGGTCGGCCCCATGCGCCGCGGCGCCGGCCGATCGTTCGGGTTCGCCGGCTTCGGCTCCGCCGGCTCCGGACCACCGGACTCACCCGCGGGAATCGCCGACGTCGCGCGGTCGAAGATGAACACCGGCGCGGGACGCGGCCCGGCCGCGGCGGCCGGTGCAGGAGCAGGAGCCGGAGCAGGCGCGGGCGCGGCCGGTTGAGGCGCGCGCGCGTAGACGAGCACGTGATGGAGCACCGCGGGATCACCGGCGCGCACTTCCATCGCCTGAATCCACTTGTCCTCCGTGAACGTCGTCGGCACCTCGAAGTACTGGTAGTTGATCTCGCCCTGGGCCGGAATCGGGTAGTCCTCCGTCATGCTGAAGATGGCGTCGGGCTTCCCGATCGTCCACTCGGTCGCGTAAGTCGGCGCGGCCGGCAGATCGGCGGCGTTGCCTTCCGGCGCGCCGCCGTTGGCCCACTTCACGATCGTGTTCTTTTCCTCGTCGGTCAGCCGGCGATCGTTGACGAACTCGCCGTGCGTCGGGTCGGCGTGCCACGGCGGCATCGTCCCCTTGCCGACTTGTGTCGCAATGGACTTCGCCCAGGGACGCGCGTCCTTGAACGTCAGAAGAGACATCGGCGCAACCTGGCCCGGGCGGTGACAGTTCGTGCAGTTCTTGAAGAAGATTGGCGCGACATCCTTCGAGAACGTTGGTGCCGCGGCCGATGCCGTCGCGGTCTGCGCCGGCTTCGGGGCCTGAGCCCCCAGCTGCGCCGATGCGACTCCAGCCATGACCGACAGCGCGGCTGCGGCTACAGTCCTTCGGGTGATCATGCGAGAAGCTCCTCTGCTGAAAAAACCGTGGGGAGTGACCATCAATAGTACGAAGCTCGTCCAGTGAGGTCAAGCGCTCTCAGGTAGACGTCGCCGAATGAAAAAGGTTTCGAAAGGGCTGATGGCTAAAGGCTAAGGGCGCGGGGCGCGCCGGGGAAACGCCGTAAAGCCATCAGCAACTGGCAGGGACGCGCTGGCTACTTCTTGCGTGCGCCCGCTTTCCGGCGTCCGCCGGTCTTCTTGCGTCCGCCAGTCTTCTTCCTCGGCACCTTGCCGCCGGCGCGCCGCGCTTCACTCAAGCCAATCGCGATCGCCTGCTTGCGGCTCGTCACCCGCTTGCCCGATCGCCCCGACTTGAGCGTGCCGCGCTTCCGCTCGTGCATCGCGCGCTCGACCTTGCTTTGCGCTTTCTTTCCGTACTTCGCCATCGCGTCACCTCCGGGCAGGCAGCGCGCCTGCGCACGGGGCCTTTCGCTTGCAAAGCGAATGCCTCGCCGGCCTCAACGACGGCGATGTTGTCGACGTTATGTGGCGACGGTGACGATGTCGACGAAGGCGTCCACGAGCGCGCGGTCGCGCCACCCTTTCGTCGCCTCGTCGGCCAGCACCTGGAAGGCCTCTTCGACCGGCCGCGCGTTCCGGTACGGGCGCTCGGTGGTGAGCGCATCGAACACGTCGACGATGCTGATGATCTGCGCGAGCAGCGGGACCTCGCCGTTGCGAAGGCCGTCGGGATAGCCGGTGCCATCGAGCCGCTCGTGGTGATGGCGCACGATCGGCCGCACCTTGTTCAACGAGCGCAGCCCGGCGCACAGCGAGTCGCCGACAATCGGGTGCTTGCGCATCACCCGCGATTCCTGCGGATCGAGCTTGCCGTCTTTCAGCAGCACCGAGTCGGGCACGGCGATCTTGCCGATGTCGTGGAGGAAGCCGCCGCGTTCGAGCGCGCCGAGATCCGCGGCATCGAGACCCAGCGATCCGCCAAGCTTCGTCGCATAATGCGCGAGACGCTGGCAGTGGCCGTTGGTCGACGGGTCGCGCGCTTCGATCGTCGCGCCGAGCCCGAGGATCACCGACTCCGCCGATTCGAGTTCGTCGGTGTAGCGTTTCAGGCGCACCAGCGATTGAATGCGCGCGTGCAGCTCCACGGAGTCGAACGGCTTGATCAGGAAGTCGTCGCAGCCCGCTTCGATGCCGCGCAGGCGATCGGCGCGATCACCTTGCGTCGTGACGATGACGACGGGGATGAACCGCGTCGTCGTCTGCTCTTTCAGCCGGCGGCAGACCTCGAAGCCCTGGCCGCGCGGCGCAACCAGATCGAGCAAGACGAGGTCCGGCGCGTCGGTGGCGCAGACTGCGAGCACCCCTTCGGCCGTCTGAACGACTGATACGTGGTGACCTTCGCGCGTGAGCAGACGTTTCAGGAAGCGGGCGCTGATGTCGTCGTCGTCCGCCACCAGAATGGATGCGCCTCGAATCACTACGCCCCCGAGTTTGCAAGATGGAGGCCGCTAGGTCAACGGTACAAAATTGTGGTAGCGCGTTTGCTGTGATCCGCCACGAAACGGCTTGGTGTAACGGAGGTTAACGTCTATGAGAACTTTGACAGCCGCGATGGTCGTGGCACTGACAGCGGCGACAGCCCACGGCGCTGATCTTTCCACGAAAGGAGCCGACCGGATAAAGGAAGCCGCGACGGTACTCCAGGAAATTCACAGCGTGCCAGACAAAGACATTCCAGCTGAGCTGTGGGAGCGCGCCGAGTGCGTGATCGTGGTGCCCTCGCTGAAGAAGGCGGCGTTTGTCGTCGGCGGCGAATACGGCAAGGGACTGATGAGCTGCAAGCACGACGGCCAGTGGGGCGCCCCGATCTTCATGCAGGTCGGCAAAGGCAGCTGGGGCCTTCAGATCGGTGCCCAGTCCATTGACCTCGTCCTGCTGGTCATGAACAAAAGCGGGATGGAAAAGATGCTGCGGAACAAGGTGACGCTCGGCGCCGAAGCCTCGGTGGCCGGAGGTCCCGTTGGCCGCGATGCGCGCGCCGCAACCGACGCGCAGATGAAAGCGGAGATCCTCTCCTATTCACGCACGCAGGGCTTGTTTGCCGGCGTCAACCTGTCAGGCGGGGTCGTCAAGCCGGATGAGGACGACAATCGCGACTTGTACGGCGCGAAGGCGCCACGCGACATCGTGATGGACGGCACGGTCGAACCGCCGGCGGCAACCGAGGCCTTCATGGCCCAGTTGAAGCGAACCGCTGCTGCCGGAAGCAGGGACTAAGCAAGCCTTACGCTTGTCGGGACTGGGGGCTGGCTGTCGCTTACGCCAGCCCCCACGTCCCCAGCCGTTACTCCAAGCGCGGCTGCGTCAGCGTCCGCGACCGCTTCCCTTACGGCCGCGATCCGCGGCCATCGTCCGACCGGCAGTTTGCGCTGAGCCGGCGCGCGCACCGCGCCGCTGGCCGCCGCGCCGCGTCTCCGTCTCCTCTTCTTCTTCGTTGCCTTCATTGACCGCCGCAGCGTTGACGAAGCTCTCGGCGATGCCGGTGAGCTTCTCGTCGGCGGCTTTCTCTTCTTCCAGCGTCTGCTCGAAGATCGCCGCCAGCTCCTGCTGGCCGAGCATGTTCGCCCACGTCCGAATCGTCCCGTAGCTGGCGATCTCGTAGTGCTCGACCTTTTGCGCCGCGGCGATCATGACCGCGTCGCGCGTATCGTCGTCCTCGCACTCGGCAATCATGTCGTTGCCTTCGGCGATGAGGTGCTGCATGCCCTCGCATTTCTTGCCGCGCACCGGCATGCCGAGCTGTTTGAACACCCGCTCGAGCCGCTCGACGTGCGTCTCGGTTTCCTCGAGATGCGCCTCGAACGCGGCGCGCAATTCTTCGTTGGACGCTTTCTTCGCCAGCTTCGGCAGCGCTTTCGTCAGCTGCTTCTCCGCGTCGTAAATGTCCTTGATCTCGTCGTGGAGCAAGTCTTCGAGTGAATCCATACTGGACATCGGTGCGCTTCCCTTCGCAAAATTGTGGAACGTTCCTGGTTCGCGCCGCTTGCGGTAGCAAGAGTCGTGCGCGGAGAACGGTTGTGCTGACACGGGCACACAACGTGCACGTTCGCATGAGAGGACAAGGAGGCCCAACTCATGCGTGTTCTGAAAACGTTGGCGTGTGCGGCGGCGATAACCGTCGCGCTCGCGCCCGGCGCGCGGGCGGACGAGTGGAACAAGAAGACGATTCTCACCTTCAGCGGTCCGGTGCAGATTCCGGGCGCGACGCTGCCGGCCGGCAGCTACGTGTTCAAGCTGGCCGATATCCCCGGCAATCGCCACGTCGTGCAGGTCTTCGACAAGGATGAAAAGAAGATCTACACGACGATGCTCGCGATTCCGAACGAGCGGCTCGAGCCCTCCGACGATCCGGTCGTGCTCTTCGCCGAGCGCTCCAGCGGTTCACCGCAGGCCGTGAAGGTCTGGTTCTATCCGGGCGATCGGATTGGCAACGAGTTCGTCTATCCGAAGAGCCAGGCGATGCGCATCGCCAAGGAGACGCACCAGTCGGTGCTGGCGATGAACGACGACTCCTCCTCGCCGGGCACTGCCGGTGAGATTCCGAACTCGATGCGAACCGCCGAGCTCGGCCGCTTCGACGAGAACGGCAATTGGGTGAGCGACAATAAGAGCGTCGCGGTGAACAACAGCAACGCCGCCTCGACGAAAACGGCGTCGGCCAGTACCGCGTCGACCACGACCGCGGCGGCGCAGACGACCACTGCGCAGCCGACCACGGCTCAGCCGTCGACCGCGCGGCCGACTACGGCCCGCCCGACGACCGCGGAACGCAGCGCTTCGGCCGAACAGGCGCGTCCGGCGCCGACGACCGCGCGCGCGACGACCAGCGACCGCGCAACGGGCACGTCCGGCGCGCAGCAACGGCGCAGCCTTCCGCGCACCGCGAGCGGCCTCGCGCTGTTCGAGCTGATCAGCGGGTTGTCGCTGGCCGGCGCCTACGGCCTGCGTCGGATGCGGCAGTAACGGCGTGATTGGGACCTCGAAAGGCTGAGGGCTGAAAGGCGAAGGCAGAAGTGGCGGACAAGGTTCGAAAGCTGAGAGGCTTTGTCGCTGCCCTTCTGCCTTTGTATCTCGTGCCGCTCTTTTCGAGCCTGCTGCCGGCGCAGCCGCCTGGTCTTTCGGGGTTTCAGCTCGCCACGGTCGCGAGCGCGCCGCAAGAGCCGAGCTTTCGCTCCGGCTCCAGTGAACTCGTCGTCCTTCCCGTCGTCGTCACCGACAAACAGGGCCGGTACCTCTCCGAGCTCGAGCGCGAACGCTTCGCCGTGTTCGACAACGGCCGCCCCGTCCCGATCGAGCTGTTCACCAACGAGGATGCGCCGGTCACCATCGGGCTCGTCATCGATGCCAGTGGAAGCATGGGCTCGAAGCTCGGCGACGTAATCATCGCCGCGCTGGCGTTCGCCCGCTCCAGCAACCCGCAGGACGAGCTCTTCGTCGTCCGCTTCAACGACGACGTGCAGCACGTCATACGCGACCGGCCGTTTCTCTTTGCCGACGATCAGGCGGCGCTGCACGTCGCGCTGCGGTCGATGCGCCCCGACGGGCGCACGGCGCTCTACGACGCGCTGGTCGAGGGCATCGATCATCTCGGCCGCGGCTCGCGGGCGCGCAAGGCGTTAATCGTGGTCAGCGACGGCGGCGACAACGCCAGCGCCGCGACGCTCGACCAGGTGCTGGCGCGGGCGCGCGAGTCCAACGCAACCATCTACACCCTCGGCATCTACGAGCCCGACGATCTGGACAAGAACCCCGGCGTGCTGAAATCGCTGGCGCGGGCGACCGGCGGCGAGCGCTTCCTGCCGCGCTCCGCGGGCGAGATGCTGAAGGTCTGCGAGCTGATTGCGCGGGAGATTCGCAGCGGCTACACCATCGGCTACGTGCCGCCGGACCGCGACGGCAGCTATCACCGGGTGCGCGTGGTCGTGCAGCCGCCGGCGTCGCAGAAGATTACGGTTCGGACCCGTCCGGGCTATTTCGCCGCGGGGCGGGCGACCCAGCCCCAGTAGCGGGACACCTTATATATAGAGACCCATGACAAGAGATTCGCTCCTGCGCTGGCTCGAACGGGGGTTGCTGGGCGTCGGCCTCGCCCTGGCGGCATGGTGCGCCGCCGTGCTGGTCGAAGCCAGGTTCTACAAACAACTGCCGGTCCCCGCGTCGTACGGGCCGCTCAAAGTCACCCAGACCGTGATTCTTCCCGGCGAAGGCGGCGGCAGCACGCCGACCCCTGCACCCTCCGCCGGCGCGCTCATCGGCCGCCTCGAGGCGCCAACGGTCAAGATGTCGGCGACGGTCCTGGAAGGGAGCGACGATGGCACGCTCAGCCGCGGCGCCGGACACATCGAAGACACGCCGTTTCCCGGCCAGCCGGGCAACATCGGCATCGCCGGGCATCGCGACACGGTCTTCCGACCGCTGCGCCACATCCAGGTGGGCGATCCGCTGCAGCTGACGACCGCCGATCGCCGCTTCACATACAAGATCAGCAAAACGATCATCGTCGGACCCGACGACGTCTACGTGCTCGACCCGACAGAGAAGCCGACGCTGACCCTGGTCACCTGTTATCCCTTCGACTTCATCGGCCACGCGCCGAAGCGCTTCATCGTGCAGGCGCAACTGGTGGGCGACGAACCGCGGGCGACGACGTCTCAGTAAACGAAAAAAAAGGAGGCCGGTTTCCCGGCCTCCTTGCCTGCTTACGCGAACCCGCGGCGTTACTGCTTCGCGATGACGACGGTGAACGCGCCGCTGTTGTCGGCGCGCTCGTTGTCGTTCACGCCGAGGAACAGACGGCCCGACGCCGGCATGCCGAGCGCCTGGCGCTGGTTGCCGATCGCGAACGGCGTACCGTTGTTCCCCACCTTGCCGATCAGCGCTTCGCCTTCTTTCGATTCTGCGTCGAACTTCGCGAGGAGGCGCACCATCGTTGCCAGCGCGTCGGTGCCCTCGGCGGAGCCGAGGGCTTGA
>Ga0207708_10002935_pt1 | contig 12571 bp, 12 predicted proteins | sample KBSK5101metaG_FD_184340 | JGI IMG/M metagenome (GOLD analysis project Ga0207708, IMG submission 184340) | Corn, switchgrass and miscanthus rhizosphere microbial communities from Kellogg Biological Station, Michigan, USA - KBS K5-10-1 metaG... | ecosystem: Host-associated > Plants > Roots >...
AGCTGCGCGGCGAACTGCAGGGCATCCAGTGGCTCGGCTTCGCCCTCACCGAAGCGGTCGTGTTCTACGGCCTGCTCGGCTCGATCCTGGCCTTCGTCCTCGTCTGATGTCGCTGCCGCTCGCTGCGAACCCGCTGATCCAGGTCACCCCGGGACTGATGATCTGGACGATCGTCTGCTTCCTGATCGCGCTCTACGTGCTCAAGCGCTACGCGTTCGGCCCGATCCAGCACACGATCGACCAGCGGCGCGAGCGGATCCGGCAGTCGCTGGACGAGGCCGACCACGCCCGTGAGGAGGCCCAGAAGCTGCTCGAGGAGCACCGGAAGCTGATCGCGAGCGCGCAGACCGACGCCGAGCAGATCCTCGGCGAGGCGCGCCGCATCGCCGACGCGAACGAGCGGCGCATGCGCGAGGAGCTCGAGGCCGACCGCCAGCGGCGGCTGGAGGAGACCCGCAAGCAGATCGAGGCCGAGACACGCAGAGCGCTCGAGCAGATCCGCCTCGAGGTCGTCGACCTGAGCCTGCTCGCCGCCACCAAGGTGACGCGGAAGTCCCTCGACGACGCCGACCAGAAGCGCCTGATCGAAGAGGCCGTCGGCGAGCTCGACTTCTCGGTCCTGGAGGGCAACGAGTGAGACATCGCTTGCGATGTCGACGTCAGGCCGCACGGGCTTTGCCCGTTCGGCCGTCTGAAATGACCGGTCGACACGATCTCCATCAGGACCACCGATGTCGGTAGTCGACCGCGTCTATGCGAACGCGCTGTTCGAGGCCGCGCGGGACCAGAACAAGCTCGAGCCGGTCGGCGAGCAGCTGGCACAGCTCGTCGAGGCCGAAGGCAAGGTGCCCGAGCTGCGCGAGCTGCTGCGGAATCCGCAGCTCGACCCCCGGGCCCGCAGGGCGGCGCTCGACGACGTGCTGGCCGGCAGCGACGACCTGCTGCGCAACTTCCTGCTCGTGCTGGCCGACAAGGGCCGCGCGGGGCAGTTGGAGGAGATCGCGAAGGAGTTCGAGCGCCTGGTCGCCGAGCACGAGGGCGTCGTCCACGCCGAGCTGACGACCGCGGTCGAGCTCTCCGACGACGAGGCCGGCAAGCTGCTGCAGCAGATCGAGCAGGCCTCCGGCCGCAAGGTCGAGGCCAGCCGTTCGGTCGACCCCGACCTGATCGGCGGCATCGTCCTACAAGTTGGTTCCCATCGTCTCGACGCCAGCGTGCGCGGCCGCCTCGAGCGGCTCCGGCGACAGCTGGTCACAGCCTGAGAGGAGTCTGATGAAGCTTCGCCCCGATGAGATCACCTCGATCCTGAAGCAGCGGATCGAGGAGTACGACGTCGAGAGCGACCTCACCGAGGTCGGCTCGGTGCTGCAGGTCGGCGACGGGATCGCCCGCGTCTACGGCCTCGAGAACTGCGTCTCGTCGGAGATGCTCGAGTTCGAGCACGGCGTCACCGGCCTCGCCTTCAACCTCGAGGAGGACAACGTCGGCACGGCGCTCTTCGGCGAGTGGGAGCACGTCAAGGAGGGCGAGCCCGTCAAGCGCACCGGCTCGGTCGCGAGCGTCCCGGTCGGCCCCGAGCTGATCGGCCGGATCGTCGACCCGCTCGGCAACCCGCTCGACGGCGCCGGCCCGATCAACGCGAAGGAGCAGCGGCCGCTGGAGTTCAAGGCGCCGGGCGTGATCCAGCGCCAGCCGGTCAAGGAGCCGGTGCAGACCGGCCTGAAGGCGATCGACTCGATGATCCCGATCGGCCGCGGCCAGCGCGAGCTGATCATCGGCGACCGCACCACGGGCAAGACGGCGATCCTCGTCGACACGATCCTGAACCAGCGCGGCCAGGACCTGATCTGCATCTACGTGGCGATCGGGCAGAAGGCCTCGACCGTCGCGCAGGTGCACGAGAAGCTGAAGGAGGAGGGGGCGATGGACTACACGATCATCGTCCAGGCCGGCGCCTCCGAGGCTGCGCCGATCAAGTGGATGGCGCCCTACGCCGGCTGCGCGATGGGCGAGTACTTCATGTTCGAGGGCAAGCACGCGCTCGTCATGTACGACGACCTCTCGAAGCACGCCGACGCCTACCGGCAGATGTCGCTGCTGCTGCGCCGCCCGCCCGGCCGCGAGGCCTACCCCGGCGACGTCTTCTACCTGCACTCGCGGCTGCTCGAGCGCGCCTGCAAGCTCTCGGACGACGAGAAGGGCGGCTCGCTGACCGCGCTGCCGGTGGTCGAGACCCAGGCCGGCGACGTCTCCGCCTACATCCCGACCAACGTGATCTCGATCACCGACGGCCAGATCTTCCTCGAGTCGGAGCTCTTCCACTCGGGCGTGCGGCCGGCGATCAACGTCGGCATCTCCGTCTCCCGCGTCGGCGGCTCGGCCCGGATCAAGGCGATGAACAAGGTCGCCGGCAGCCTCAAGCTCGATCTCTCGCAGTACCGCGAGCTGGAGGCGTTCGCGCAGTTCGGCTCGGAGCTCGACCAGGCGACGCAGAAGATCCTGGGCCGCGGCGAGCGGCTGGTCGCGCTGCTGAACCAGCCGCAGTACGACCCGTGGCCGGTCGAGGAGCAGGTGGTCGCGGTCTTCGCCGGCGTGAACGGCTACCTCGACGAGATTCCGGTCGCCGACGTGCCGCGCTACCTCGAAGAGCTCCGGGAGCAGTTCCGCGCGGACGAGTCGGTCCTGAAGGAGATCCGCGAGACCGGCGACCTCTCCGACGAGCTGCGCACGCAGCTCGAGCAGGAGCTGCAGAAGTTCCAGAAGCTGTTCAAGCCCTCGCAGGAGACTCCGGCAGCCGCGTAGATGGCGACCGTCGCGGACCTCAAGCGCCGGATCCGCTCGATCCGGAACACGCGCAAGATCACCAAGGCGATGGAGCTCGTTGCCTCGGCGCGGCTTCGGCGGGCGGAGGCGCGCATCGAGGCGATGCGGCCGTTCGCCGACCGGATGACGGAGCTGATGATCGGCACCGCCAGGGCGAGCAGCTCGCTCCAGGGGCTGACCCTGCTGCAGCGGCGCGAGGTGAAGAAGGCGGCGATCATCCCGCTGACCGGCGACCGCGGCCTGGCGGGCGCGTTCAACGCCCAGGTGCTGCGGCATGCCTTCGCGCTCGAGCGGCAGCTGCGCGGGGACGGGGTCGAGGTGCACTGGCTCGTCGCCGGCAAGAAGGGCCGCTCGACGCTCAGCTTCCGCCGGTACGAGATCGACCAGAGCTGGATCGGCTTCAGCGACCGGCCTGCCTACCACGACGCGCAGGCGATCGCCCGCAAGGCGGCCGAGCTCTACGAGAACGGCGAGGTCGACCGTGTGGTGATCGTCTACAACGAGTTCGTCTCCGCGCTCGTCCAGCGGGTGGTCGAGCGTGACCTGCTGCCGATCCCCGAGGAGGCGCTCGCGCGCGACGAGGAGGCCGAGCACGACAAGGCGCTCCTGGGCGACTTCATCTACGAGCCCGAGCCCGAGGAGATCCTCCAGCGCCTGCTGCCGGTCTACGTCGAGACCGAGCTCTACCGCGCCCTGCTCGAGTCGGCGGCCTCGGAGCAGGGAGCGCGGATGACCGCGATGCGCAACGCCTCGGGCAACGCAGCCGACCTGATCTCGAGCCTGACCCTGGACATGAACCGCGCCCGCCAGGCGGAGATCACGCAGGAGATCCTCGAGGTGGTGGCTGGGGCCGACGCGCTGACGACGTAGGCGGGAACAAACTCGCGCGGAGTTTGCTCGTCTATAGTCCCGACAGCCTTAACGGCTCCCTTACACATGGCTCAGAAAGAACAGGAGATCCTCGTTTCCAGCGGCGCCGGGCTCGGCGCTGCGGTCGGGGTCGAGGGCGAGGGCGGCGGACCGGAGTACGGCGACGAGGAAGCGGTACGCGCTCGCGGCTACTGGGAGCTCGTCTGGCGGCGCTTCCGGCGCGACAAGGTCGCGATCGCGAGCGGGATCTTCATCATCCTGCTGGTCCTGGTCGCGTTCGTCGGCGCGCCGATCGCCAAGCACTTCGTCGGCCACGGGCCGGACGACATCTTCGTCGGCACGGATGCGGTCGACAGCGTCAGCCTGCTGCCGGCGAACCCGTGGACGCACTTCGACAACATCTACACCGAACAGCGGAACGTCCTCGTCCTCGGCGCCGCGAACCGGCTCGGCCAGGACGAGTTCCTGCGACTGCTCTACGGCGCGCGCGTCTCGCTCGAGGTCGCGCTGCTCTCCACCTTCGGGGTGATGGTGATCGGGGTGATCCTCGGCTCGATTGCCGGCTACTTCCGAGGGTGGTCGGACACGATCATCTCGCGCATCACCGAGGTGACGATGGCATTCCCGCTGCTGCTCTTCATCGTCGCCCTGGCGGCGACGGTCGGCCCGCAGCTCGACAACATCACGTTCGGCGGCCTCTTCCCGAACGGCGTCGTCACGCTCGTTCTGATCTTCACGATCTTCGGCTGGTTCTACCCGGCCAGGATCATGCGCGCGCAGGTGCTCTCGATCCGCGAGAAGGAGTACATCGAAGCCGCGCGCATGATCGGCGCCAGCGACTCGCGAATCATCCGCTCGCACGTCCTGCCGCACCTGATCGCGCCGATGATCGTCTACTCGACGCTGATCGTCGCGAGCTACGTGCTCTTCGAGGCCGGCCTCTCGTTCCTCGGGCTCGGCATCAAGCCGCCAACCGCCAGCTGGGGCAACCTGCTCTCGGATGCGCCCCAGTACTACACGACCCGGCCGCTGCTGATGGTCTGGCCGGGCCTCGCGGTGCTGCTGACGACGCTGGCGTTCAACCTGCTCGGCGACGGTCTGCGCGACTCGTTCGACCCGCGTTCGAGCAACTAACCAACTCTTAACTTCCGCGTCTAAGGCTTGCAGAACGGGGCAGGCGCCCGTTCCGAGTCGAGACGTCTTTTGACTCGAATTCACGGAAAGGAGAGACATGCACAGACGGCAATGGCTCGCGGTCATGATGATTGTGGCCGGGGCAAGCCTTCTGATCGCAGCGAGCTTTGCGAGTGCCAGCACGAGCTCCGGCAAGGCACTCAAGAAGGGCGGAATCTTCCGTTACGGGCTCGTCGGCGCTTCCACCCAGGTCGACCCCCAGCTCGCTTATGTGACCACCGCGTGGTCGATCGAGTACGCGACCGCCGCGAAGCTCTACAACTATCCGGACAAGAAGGGCCCCGCGGGCAGCAAGCTGCTCCCGGAGGTCGCTTCGAAGTTCACCGTGTCGAACAACGGTCGGGTGTACACCTTCACGATCCGGCCGGGCTTCGTCTTCAGTGACGGCACCAAGGTGACCGCCAAGAACTTCAAGTACGCCATCGAGCGTACGGCGAATCACGACCTGGCCTCGCCGGGCGCGCCGTTCATCATCGATCCGAGCGGCACGAACATCGTGGGCGCCAAGGCGGTCAACGATGGCAAGACGACGCACGTCAGCGGCGTGATCGCCAAGGGCAACAAGCTGACGATCAAGCTGAGCAAGGCTGACGGAACGTTCATGGCGAAGATCACCATGCCGTTCTTCCAGGCGACCTCGACGAAGCTTCCGCTCACCAAGGAAGTCGTCAACGTCACCAAGACGAACATGCCGTCGGCTGGCCCCTACTACATGGTGCGCAACGACCCGGACCGGCTCACGCAGATCCGGCTCAACCCGCACTACAAGAAGGGCCCCGGCCGCGCGCGGCCGCACAACCTGGCTGGCGTCGATGTCTCGTGGAACCTCAACGAGCAGACCGCGTTCAACCAGACGATCGCTAACCAGCTCGACGAGAGCGTTCCTCCGTCGGCCGAGGTGCAGGGCATCGCCAGCAAGTACGGCGTCAACAAGAACCGCTTCTGGACGCAGCCCGTCAACTGCACCGGCTACCTGCCGATGAACGTCTCGCGCTCGCTGTTCAAGGGCAACCTGAACCTGCGCAAGGCGGTCAACTACGCGATCAACCGCAAGGACTACGTCAGCCAGGCCGGCCCGTACGCGGGTCAGCCGTGGACGCACCTCTTCAACCCGGGCGTCCCGGGCTGGCGCAACGTCACGCTGTACAAGAAGAACCTGACGACCGCCAAGAAGCTGGCCAAGGGCCACTTCAAGAGCGGCAAGATCAACGTCGGTTACCGGACGAACTCGGCTTCGAACATCGCGCAGTCGCAGATCGTCAAGCGTGACCTGACGGCCCTCGGCTTCAAGTCCGGGGACATCAACATGAAGGGCTTCTCCGGTGCCGATCTGTACGACGCGATGGGCCACCGCAACACGGATCTGGACATGGGCGTCAACATGGGTTGGTGCTCGGACTACCCGGACCCGTACGACTGGGTGAACATCCTCCTGCACGGTGGGAGCAGCATCCAGGCTGAGAACAACGTCAACTACTCCTACTTCAACGACCCGAAGTGGAACAAGAAGATGGAGTCGGCGGCCAGGCTCGTTGGCCCGAACCGGCTCAAGGTCTACGGCCAGCTCGACCTGGACATCATGAGCCAGGCAGCTCCGATGGCCATCGAGCGGACGTACAACAACCGCTACATCTTCTCGAACCGGGTCAACCCGCAGAGCCTGGTGTACCAGGGCATTTACCAGGACTTCGACTGGGCTTCGATCGCCCTGAAGTAGGAGGTTCGAGGAACGATCGCAGTACACGTGAGGCGCCGGGTCAACCGGCGCCTCACGTGCCTTTCAACCAGTACAATCCCGACCCCCGGCGGTAGGCGCCCGAAGTTTCTGGAGGACAGACCCCGTGTTCAGATACCTCGTAAGACGAATTCTCTGGGCCGCGCTCCTCTTTCTCGTGATCACGTTCGTGACGTTCGTGATCTTCTACGTGGGCCCGAACAACCCGGCGCGCGCGGTGTGCGGCGGCGACCAGGCGAAGCGCGAGTGCCTGGTTCGGGCGACGGCGAAGCTCGGGCTCGACAAGCCGATGCCGGTGCAGTACTACAAGTTCCTCAAGCAGCTGGTCGTCCATCAGGACCTGGGCGAGTCGTTCGCCACCAGCCAGAGCGTCAACCAGCGGATCAAGGAGGCTGCCCCGGTGACCGCTTCGCTGGTCTTCGGCGGCGCCGTCCTCTGGATGATGATCGGCCTGTCCGTCGGGATCTTCTCGGCCTTGAAGCCGCGCTCGCTGATCGACAGGTCGGCGATGGTGTTCGTCCTGATCGGCGTCTCCGCGCACCCGATCTGGATCGGGCTGATCTTCGAGTACGTCTTCGGCGTCAAGCTGGGGTGGACGCCGATCGCGAACTACGCCAACTTCTTCGGTGCCCCACCAGACTCCGGCCTGCCCGGCGGGCCGTGGCAGTGGTTCTACCACCTGATCCTGCCGTGGTGCACCTTCGCCCTGCTGTTCGCGGCGCTCTACGTGCGGATGATCCGCGCCAACGTGATGGAGACCCTCAACGAGGACTACGTCCGGACGGCGCGCGCCAAGGGAGCGCCCGAGGGCCAGGTCATTCGGTCGCACGTGCTGCGGAACGCCCTGCTCCCGGTCGTGACGATGCTCGGGATGGACATCGGGATCGCCCTCGGCGGCGCGATCTTCACCGAGACCGTCTACCAGCTGCCGGGGCTCGGTCAGACCGCGATCATCGGGATCGGCAACCAGGACCTTGCGATCGTGCAGGGCGTGGTGGTGTTCGCCACCCTGGCGATCATCGTCTTCAACCTGATCGTCGACCTGTTGTACGCCTGGATCGACCCCCGAATCCGGCTAACCTGAGCACACACCCGTGGCCCTTCTAGACGTCAAGGATCTCCGTACGTCCTTTCGCACCGAAGACGGCGTCGTGCGCGCGGTCGAGGGCGTCAACTTCACGGTCGAAAAGGGTCAGACGCTCGGCATCGTCGGCGAGTCGGGTTGCGGTAAGAGCGTCACCTGCCTGACGATCATGGGGCTCAACCCGAAGCGCAACACCGTCGTCGGCGGCGAGGCGCTCTGGAAGGGCAACGACCTGCTGACCATGAAGCCGAGCGACCTGCGAGCCGTGCGCGGGGACGAGATCTCGATGATCTTCCAGGACCCGATGACCTCGCTGAACCCGGTCCACACGATCGGGCGCCAGCTCATCGAGGCGGTCCTCCTGCACCGCGACGTGACGAAGCGCGTCGCCCGCCAGCGGGCGCTCGAGCTGCTCAAGGCCGTCGGCATCCCGCGCGCAGAGACGCGCATCGACGACTACCCGCATCAGTTCTCGGGCGGCATGCGGCAGCGCGTGATGATCGCGATGGCGCTGATCAACGACCCCGACCTGCTGATCGCCGACGAGCCGACGACCGCGCTCGACGTGACCACGCAGGCGCAGATCCTCGCGCTGATGAAGACGCTCCAGGAGGACTTCGGCAGCGCGATCATCATGATCACGCACGATCTCGGCGTCGTCGCCGAGATCGCCGACGACGTGCTCGTCATGTACGCAGCGAACGTCGTCGAGCAGGCCGAGGTGCACGACCTCTTCAACCGCCCGCAGCACCCGTACACCTGGGGCCTGATGGGCTCGCTGCCGCGGCTCGAGGCCGACGTCGAGCGCCTGACGCAGATCCCCGGCCAGCCCCCGTCGCTGCTGCGGCCGCCGAACGGCTGCCGCTTCCATCCGCGCTGCCCGTACGTGATGGAGATCTGCAAGACGACGGTGCCGGCCCTGAAGCCGACCGCGCGCGATCCCGACCATCTCGAGAAGTGCCACCTCGACGAGGAGACCAAGGAGCGCGAGGCGGCCAAGTTGCTCGCCGCAACGATGGCGGAGGCGGGCTAGTGGAGACCGCACCCGCGGCGAACCCCCAGACCGGGGACGAGCTGCTCGTCGTCGAGAACGTCCGCAAGTACTTCCCGATCACGCGCGGGATCATCTTCCAGAAGGAGATCGCCTCGGTGAAGGCGGTCGACGGGGTGTCGTTCTCGATCAAGCCGGGCGAGACGCTCGGGATCGTGGGCGAGTCGGGCTGCGGCAAGTCGACGCTCGCGCGCTGCATCATGAAGCTGCTCGAGGCGACCGACGGCAAGATCACGTTCGAGGGCCGCGACATCACGCGCCTCTCGCGCCCGGCGATGCGGCCGATCCGGCGCGAGATGACGATGATCTTCCAGGACCCGTACGCCTCGCTGAACCCGCGCAAGCGGGTCGGCTTCATCATCGGCGAGCCGCTCGAGGTGCACGGCCTGGGGACGGCCTCCGAGATCAAGCGCCGCGTCCAGGAGCTGCTCGAGGTCGTCGGCCTCAACCCGGAGCACTACAACCGCTTTCCGCACGAGTTCTCCGGCGGCCAGCGGCAGCGCATCGGCGTCGCCCGCGCGCTGGCCGTCAACCCGAAGCTGATCGTCTGCGACGAGCCCGTCTCGGCGCTGGACGTCTCGGTGCAGGCGCAGATCCTGAACCTGCTCAAGGACCTGCAGGACGACTTCGGCCTCACGTACATCTTCATCGCGCACGACCTCAACGTCGTGCGGCACATCTCGGATCGCGTGATGGTGATGTACCTCGGCCAGGTCGACGAGGTCGCCCCGCGCGAGGTGCTCTACAAGCAGCCGAAGCACCCCTACACGGGCGCGCTGCTCTCGGCCGTGCCGATCGCGAACCCGGAGGTCGGCCGCCAGCGCGAGGCGATCGTGCTGGAGGGCGACGTGCCGAGCCCGGTCAACCCGCCGAGCGGTTGCCGCTTCCATCCGCGCTGCCCGCGCTTCGTCGAGGGGCACTGCGACGTGGAGGAGCCACCCCTCTACTCCTTCGGCGAGGGCCAGGTGGCCGCCTGCCATTACCCGCTCGAGCGCTGGCCGATGACCGCCGACGAGATCCGGCGCCACGGCTCGAAGACCTCCGCACAGCCACTTCCGGCGTAGGCCCGAGATGCTCGCGGCTGCTCGCCGTCTTGCCCTCCTCGTCCTCGGCTGTTCGATCCTGACCGCAGGGTTCTCGGCGCTCTTCGGCGAGCTCCTCGGCGCATCCCTCGACCGTGCGGTCTCGCTCGGCTTTTACGGCCTCGGGTGTTTCCTGATGGTTTCCGGGTTCTTCGTCGGAAATCGTGGGCCGGCGCGGGTGAAGTCCGAGGCCAGCGGCTGGTCGATGCTGCCACTGCCCGGGTTCGGCGAACGGCGGCTGCGCTGGGCGTCCCTCGACGAGCAGAACGAGACGATCAACAACTCGGCCGTTTTCATCGTCCTCGGGCTGATCCTGATCCTCATTGGAGTGATCGTCGACAGCCGTCACTCCCTCGTTTGAGGGGTCTAACTTCTGGACTCCGCCGCCGTCGAAGCTATCGTGAGGGCCATGAGCGGCGAATGTGATCGCGCCCGTCAGTGGGCGTCGACAGAGGTCGACAGCGAGCTGTCGAGCTTCGAGCGCGTGCTCCTGCACGCGCACCTCGACGCGTGCGCGTCCTGCCGCGAGTTCAGCGAGACGATCACGGGCCTGACGACCGCGCTGCGCGAAGCCCCGTTCGAGCAGCTCGAAAGCCCGATCGTGATCGCGCGTCTGCGCCGCCGCGCGCGGCTGCGGCTCGCTCCGGCAGCGGCGGCGATGGCGGTCGCCGCGGTTGGCCTCGGCAGCTTCCTCGCGACCTCGATGCGCTCGGGCTCCGTCGCCGTCGCCCACACGCCCGTGCAGGCGGCCGTCGGCCCGTTCGCCTCGCTCGACACGATGGATCTGCGTACCTCGAAGGCTCTCGAGCAGCTGAACGCGCTGCAGAAGCCCGCCAGCGCCCCCGCCCGCTCGTTGCGCGGCGGCCCCGCTCTGAAGCCGTAACGCGCGGCTCGCTGTCGATACTGTTCGACAGTGTTCCCATCGCTCGTCACTTCGTACGTCTGAAGCCTCGATCACGCGGCCAGGGTGGCTGCGCTGACAGAGGACGGGAAGGCCCATCCGAAGCCGGATCGGCTCCCGCAGCGCTTCGGTAGACTCAGATTCCTGGGCCGCCGCGAGCGGCGCGCCCTCGGCAGCGCACCCGAACCACCTCTCCAGGAGACACATGCCTGACCAGAACAACGGCCAGAACGTCGGCAAGGTCATCGAGATTCGCGGCGTCGTGATCGACGCGGTCTTCACGGACCGATTGCCGGAGATTTACACCGCGCTCAAGATCGAGCGCCCGGAAGGCGGAGGCGACCTGATCGCCGAGGTGCAGCAGCACCTGGGCGACGACCGCGTCCGCGCGGTTGCGATGGACGCCACCGACGGCATCCCGCGCGGCATCGACGTGGTCGACACCGGCGCGCCGATCACCGTCCCGGTCGGCAAGCAAACGCTCGGCCGGCTCTGGAACGTGCTCGGCGAGCCGATCGACGACGGCGCAGAGCTGGCGGCCGACGCCGAGCGCTGGCCGATCCACCGCGACCCGCCGGCGTTCGACGAGCTGCACCCGACGATGGAGATCTTCGAGACCGGCATCAAGGTGATCGATCTCGTCGCGCCGTTCGTGCGCGGCGGCAAGGTCGGCCTGTTCGGCGGCGCCGGCCTCGGCAAGACCGTGCTGATCCAGGAGCTGATCCGCAGCGTCGCGCGCGAGCACCAGGGCAACTCGGTCTTCGCCGGCGTGGGCGAGCGGACGCGCGAGGGCAACGATCTCTGGCTCGAGATGACCGAGTCAGGCGTGCTCGCCGACACGGCGCTGGTGTTCGGCCAGATGAACGAGCCCCCGGGCGCGCGTCTTCGCGTCGCGCTGACCGGTCTGACCATGGCCGAGTACTTCCGCGACGAGGGCGAGGGCGGGGATGTGCTGCTCTTCATCGACAACATCTTCCGCTTCGTGCAGGCGGGTTCGGAGGTCTCGGCGCTGCTCGGCCGCATGCCGAGCGCCGTCGGTTACCAGCCGACGCTCGCGACCGAGATGGGCGCGCTGCAGGAGCGCATCACCACCACCAAGAAGGGCTCGATCACGTCGGTGCAGGCGATCTACGTGCCGGCCGACGACCTGACCGATCCGGCGCCGGCCACCGCCTTCTCGCATCTCGACGCCACCACGGTGCTCGAGCGCTCGATTGCCGAGCTCGGCATCTACCCGGCCGTCGATCCGCTCGCCTCCACCTCGCGCATTCTCGATCCCGCGATCGTGGGCGAGGAGCACTACGCGATCGCGCGCACCGTGCAGCGAATCCTCCAGCGCTACAAGGACCTTCAGGACATCATCGCGATCCTCGGCATGGACGAGCTCTCGGAGGACGACAAGGTCACCGTGGCACGAGCGCGGAAGATCCAGCGCTTCCTGTCGCAGCCCTTCTTCGTGGCCGAAGCCTTCACCGGAACACCGGGCAAGTACGTGAAGCTCGAAGACACGGTGAAGGGTTTCAAGATGATCGTGGAAGGCAAGCTCGACGAGGTGCCGGAACAGGCCTTCTACATGAAGGGCGGCATCGAGGAAGTCGAGGAGGCGGCCGAGAAGATGGCGGCCGTCGTCTAGCGACCATGGCCACCCCGTTCCACCTGAGCGTGCTGACGCCCGAGAAGAGCGTGTTCGAGGGTGCAGTGGAGTACGTCGAGGTGCCCGGCGCCGCCGGTTATCTCGGCGTGCTCGCCCATCACGCCCCCCTGGTCGCGAGTCTCGCCCTTGGCACGCTCACCATTCGCAGCGTCGGCGGCTCCGAGCAGAAGCTCGTGG
>Ga0207708_10002941_pt1 | contig 12563 bp, 11 predicted proteins | sample KBSK5101metaG_FD_184340 | JGI IMG/M metagenome (GOLD analysis project Ga0207708, IMG submission 184340) | Corn, switchgrass and miscanthus rhizosphere microbial communities from Kellogg Biological Station, Michigan, USA - KBS K5-10-1 metaG... | ecosystem: Host-associated > Plants > Roots >...
CGGACTCCTTCTCGATGTAGCGCTCGTTGCGGCCCTGCTTGAGCTTGTAGAGCGGCGGCTTGGCGATGTACACGTAGCCGGCCTCGATCAGGTCCTTCATCTCGCGGAACAGCAGCGTGAGGATGAGCGTGCGGATGTGGGCGCCGTCCACGTCGGCGTCCGTCATGAGGATCACCTTGTGGTAGCGGGCGCGCTCGAGGTCGAACTCGTCGCGGACGCCGGTGCCGATCGCGGTGATCAGCGCCTGGACCTCCTCGTTGCGCAGCACCTTGTCGATGCGCGCGCGCTCGACGTTGAGGATCTTGCCGCGCAGCGGCAGCACCGCCTGCGTGTTGCGGTCACGGCCCTGCTTCGCCGAGCCGCCGGCGGAGTCGCCCTCGACGATGAAGATCTCGCTCAGCGACGGATCCTTGACCGAGCAGTCGGCGAGCTTGCCCGGCAGGCGCGAGTTCTCGAGGGCGCTCTTGCGCCGGGTGAGGTCGCGCGCCTTGCGCGCGGCCGACCGCGCCTGCGCCGCCGAGACCGCCTTGCGGATGATCTGGCGCGCCTCGGCGGGGTTCTCCTCGAGGAACTCGGCGAGCTTCTGGTTGACGATCGATGCGACGAAGCCCTCCATGCCCGGGTTGCCGAGCTTGGTCTTCGTCTGGCCCTCGAACTGCGGGTCGGCGAGCTTGGCCGAGATCACCGCCGTGAGGCCCTCGCGCACGTCCTCGCCGGTGAGGTTCTCGTCCTTCTCCTTGAGCTCGCCCTTCTCGCGCGCGTACCGGTTGAGCGTGCGCGTGAGCGCGGACCGGAAGCCCGAGAGGTGGGAGCCGCCCTCGTGCGTGTTGATGTTGTTCGCGAACGAGAACACGGCCTCCTGGTAGGACGAGTTCCACTGCAGCGCGACCTCGACCGCGCCCTCGCTGCTCTCGCCCTCGAAGAAGACGACCTTCTTCTGGACCGGGTCCTTGCCCTCGTTGAGGTACCGGACGAAGTCCTCGATGCCGCCCTCGTACTGGAACTCGACGTGATTGCCGCCGCTGCGCTCGTCGGTGAGCGAGATCTTCATCCCGCGCGTGAGGAACGCGGTCTCGCGGAGGCGCTGCTCGAGGATCGAGAAGTCGAGGTCGAGCGTCTCGAAGATGTCGGCGTCCGGAAGGAAGCTGATCGTGGTCCCGGTCGCCTCCGTGGGCTCCCCCTGGCGGACGTCGTAGCGCGGGACGCCGCGGTCGAACTCCTGGGTCCAGACCGCGCCGTCGCGGCGGATCTCGGCCTTCAGCGTCTCGCTCAGCGCGTTGACGACCGAGACACCGACGCCGTGCAGTCCACCCGACACCTTGTAGCCGCCGCCATCGCCGAACTTGCCGCCGGCGTGGAGCACGGTGAGGACGACCTCGAGCGCCGGCCGCCCCTCCTTCTCCATCGTCGCGACGGGGATGCCGCGACCGTCGTCGACGACGGTGACCGAGTTGTCGGGATGGATCGTGACGTCGACCTTCGTGGCGTGGCCGGCCAGGGCCTCGTCGACGGAGTTGTCGACCACCTCGTAGACGAGGTGGTGCAGACCGCGCATGCCGGTGGACCCGATGTACATGCCGGGGCGCTTGCGGACGGCCTCGAGACCCTCGAGGACGGTGATGTCCTGAGCGTCGTACGTCCTGGTTTCCCTGTCCTGCGCCATGTGCCTCCGAACGACGTGAAAAACCCCGGCTGCGGATGTCCGACACCCGACCGGGGCGCGAGCGATTTATGGACACAAATGATAGCAGACAGAGGTGTCTCCCCTGCCCCTACGACTGCATCAAAACTCCTGCAAAATCGCGGAAATCGTCGCGCCCGTCCGGCTCACCCCGACCACCCGCGCGCGGACACCGCCTGGCAGCGCAGCGACCGCACCGCCGCGCCGCCCAGGAGACCGTTCAACCGCTCGATCAGGTCGGGTGCCATGAGGTCGAGCTCCTGGGCCCAGACGGCCGACGAGCAGGTCACGACGAGGACGCCTTCGCGCTCGCCCGTGGGCTCCGCCTGGGCCGCGACGACGTCCCCGACAGCGGTCTCCCAGACCCGCTGCACCTCGGCCAGCGGGGTCTGCGGCGCGAGCCGGTCGGCGAGCGCCGAGATCGCCTGGCCGACCGGTCGTGGCTGGTGGCGCCTCATGCCGCGAGCGCCGGCGTCCGGTCCTCGGCGACGGCGCCCGGCGCCACGCGCAGGCGCACGACGCCGGCCGCGCCGACGCCCGGGACGTGCGCGAGGTCCGTCGTGGTGATCACGCTCTGCCCCGCGGCGCCGATGCGCTCGACGAGGCGCTCGCGGCGCTCGGCGTCGAGCTCGCTCATGACGTCGTCGAGGAGCAGGACCGGCGGCGCCCCGCGCTCCTCCTCGAGCGCGGCGCGCTCGGCGAGCAGGAGCGCCAGCAGCGCCAGCCGCTGCTCGCCCTGCGACCCGTAGACGCGCAGCTCGCGCCCGTCGCGCAGCAGGAGCAGCTCGTCGCGGTGCGGGCCGTGACCGGTGAAGCCGCGGTCCAGGTCGGAGTCGAGCCGCTCCGCGAGCTCCGCGGCGAGCTGCTCCGCCGTCTCGGCGTCGGAGCGCGGGCGATAGCGCAGCGTCGCAGCGCCGAGGAGGCCAAGCTCGGCGGCGATCGCCGTGAACCGCGGCTCGAGGTGGGCGACCGCGCCGGCACGGTTGTCGCGCAGCGCGATCCCGTGGCGCGCGAGCTCGAGGTCCCAGGCGCCGAGCGACTCACGCGAACCGCGGCCGGCTCGCAGCCGCCCGAGCAGCGCGTTGCGCTGGGCGAGGGCCTGGGAGTAGGCGCGGCGCGTGCCCGCCCGGGACGGCCAGAGCGCCGCCACGAGCGCGTCGAGGTGCGAGCGGCGCAGCGCGGGCGGGCCCTTCACGAGCTCCAGCCGGTCGGGCAGGAAGACGCTCACCAGCGGGCGCACGGGCGCGTCGAGCAGCCGCTCGACCGGCGCACCGTCGACCTTCAGGCGCTTCGTCTCGCCCGGCGCGAACCCGACGCTCAGCTCGTGCTCGCCATCGCGGTCGCGGCCGCCGACCTCGACCCGCGCCGCCGGGGCGTCGAAGCGCACGATCTCGCGCTCCGTCGAGGTGCGGCACGAGCGCCCCGTGCAGCCGAAGTACAGCGCCTCGAGGAGGTTCGTCTTGCCCGCCCCGTTCGGCCCGTGGACGACGGTGAGCCGCTCGCCCAACGCGACGTCGGCGCTCTGGTACGAGCGAAAGTCGCGCAGGCGCAGGCGGGTGACGAGCATCAGCCGGCGGCGACCCTCACACGTTGAGGCGGATCGGCATGATCAGGTACAGGAAGCCGCTGGCGTCGGCGGACTCGACGAGGCCGGGGCGCAGCGGGCTGATGAGCTTGAGGACGACCTCGTCCGCGCCGGCGCTCTCCAGGCCGACGGTGAGGAAGTCCGGGTTGAAGCCGATCTCGAACGGTTCGCCGGCGAACGGGATGGGCAGCGGCTCGCTCGCCTCGCCGACGTCGGGCGTCTGGGCCGAGACCTTCACCTCACCCTCGGAGAAGCTGAGCCGCAGCGGCGCGTTCTTCTGCGCCATGAGGCTGATGCGGCGCACGACCTCGAGGAGCTCCTCGCGCGACACGGTCAGCTCGTGCTCGTAGGCCTCGGGGAGCAGCTGACGGTAGTTGGGGAACTGCCCGTCGATCAGCCGGCTCGACAGCGCGATACCGCCGACCTCGAACACGACCTGGTTCGCCCGGACGCCGATCCGGATCTCCTCGACGTCGTCGCGCACCAGGCGCCCGAGCTCCTCGAGCGCACGCGCCGGCACGTTGGCCTCGAAGCCGCCCTCCAGCGGGGCCTCGAGGCGGGTCTCCTTCACACTGAGCCGGTAGGAGTCGGTCGCGACCATCCTCAGCTCGTCGGCCGACGCCGACACGAGGATGCCGGTGAGGATGGGGCGCGTCTCGTCGCGCGACGCCGAGCGCGACACGCGGGCGATCGTGTCGACGAACGCCGGCGCCGGCATCGCGACGACCTGGTCGCCGCCGGGCTCCGGCAGCGGTGGGAAGTCCTCGGTGCGCAGCGTGCGGATGTGAAAGCGGGCGGTGCCGCCGACGATCTCGACGTCCTGCTCGGTCGGCCGCAGCTCGAGCGACACGTCGCCGCTGCGCAGCGTGCGCACGACATCGAGCAGGAGCCGCGCCGGAAGCACGACCGTCCCGGCGCGCTCGACCTGGGCCGTGAGCGGGACGCGCAGGCCGACCTCCATGTCGGTGGCGCGCAGTTCGACCGAGCCGTTGCCGTCCCCGCCGGCCGCGATCTGCACGCCGGACAGCGCCTGGACCGCGCTGCGCGTGGAGGCCACGCGCGACACGGTCTGCAACTGGGAGAGCAGCTCGCTCGTCGACGTCGACAGCTTCACGATGGACACCTCGAGGAAGGGATCAGAGTCATAGGGGCTGTGGATGTGTGCATGACCCGCGAAGAGCCCGCTGATTGCGGACGACCCGCGCACATCCGCGGTGGATTGAGCCCTCGGAGTCTGTCAGCCACGTCGGTCGTCTTCGGGTCGCCGGAGGTCATCGGTCAAGCGCCGAACGGACTCGAAGAACTCCGGGTCTTGGGCGAGGCGATCGGCGGTGCGCCGGCAGGCGTGCATCACGGTGGTGTGGTTGCGGCCGCCGAACCGCCGCCCGATCGCGGGCAGGGTCTCGCCCGTGTGCTCGCGCGCGAGGTACATGGCGACCTGACGCGCGGAGGCGAGTGCCGGACGGCGGTCGTGGGAGAGGATCTCGTCGACGGTGAAGCCGAAGGTGTCGGCGCTGAGCCGGAGGATCCGGTCGATCGTCTGCCGCGCGTCGCGGCTGCCGCCGGGCGCCGGGGCTCGCGGCGGGTACAGGTCGCCGAGGACCTCCCGGGCGAGCGGCGCCGACACGGTGCGGCCGGTGAGCGACGCGTAGGCGACGACGCGGATCAGCGCGCCCTCGAGGGCCCTGACGTTCGTGGGCACGCGCTCGGCGATCAGCGTGAGGACCGCCTCGTCCTCGAGCTCGATCGCGTCGTGCTGGACGCGCTTGCGCAGCACGGTCAGGCGGGTCGCGAGGTCGGGCGGGGCGATCGCGGTGACGAGCCCGGCCTCGAAGCGTTCGCGGAGGCGGTCCTCGAGCGCCTCGAGGTCGCGCGGGAGACGGTCGCAGGTGAGGACGAGCTGGCTGCCGGATTCGTAGAGCGCGTTGAACGTGTGGAAGAACTCCTCCTCGGTCTTGACCTTGGAGGCGAGGAACTGCACGTCGTCGATGAGGAGGACGTCGCTGCGCCGCAGGCGACCCTTGAAGCGGTCGATCGAGCCCTTGGTGATCGCGGCGATGAACTCGTTCGTGAACGTCTCGACCGTGGTGTAGCGGACGCTCAGCCCCTCGCTGGTGGCGCGGACGTAGTTGCCGATCGAGTGCAGCAGGTGGGTCTTGCCGACGCCCGGAGGCCCGTAGATGAACAGCGGGTTGTAGGCCTGACCGGGGAGCTCGGCGACGGCGAGCGCGGCGGCGTGGGCGAAGCGGTTCGCGTCGCCCATGACGAACTGCTCGAAGGTGTACTTCGGGTTGAGGCCGGTCTCGGTGGCTGCGAGCTCGTCGTCGGGCGCGGTGGCGTCGGCGTTGCCGGCGCGATCGCCCCTGCGCCGCCGCGGGCGCGGGCCTTCGTCGCCACCGCGGACCCGGACGACCGCCGAGGGTCCGAGGACCGCGACGGCGCTGGCCTGCAGGACGCGAGCGAAGCGCTCGGCGACCCAGGCGCGGAGCTCGCGCGGAGCCTCGACCACGACCTGGTCGCCGGCGATCTCCACGAGCCGCAGCGGGGCGAGCCAGATCTCGTACATGTCCGGCGGGACCCTCTGCCGGAGCTCGCTCTCGATGCGTCTCCAGGTGTGGTCGGGGTCGTCGGTCACGGACAGGCACGGGCGGTCTCCCATCGGGAGACGTCCGGCGAAAACGATGGAACGGGGGCCGCCGAAGCGACCGGAGCGGCGACTATATCGGGCGTGCCATCGAGGGTCCGGCGCGCTCGCGGGAGCAGGTCGCAAATCGCGGGGAATTCCATCTGCGGTGCCGTGCACAGGGCTGTGCAGCCCGTGTGCACGGGAGTGTGTGCGCCACGGGCGCGCTAGACTTGCCCGCCGTCACCGACTCCCTTCGCATGCCATGAAGCGCACCTACCAGCCGAAGAAGCGAAAGCGCGCCCGAGCCCACGGGTTCCGCACTCGCATGCGCACGCGCGCAGGCCGCCTGACCCTGAAGCGCCGCCGCGCGAAGGGCCGGCAGCGGCTTACCGTCTGACGGTGGAAGAGGAACCGCGGCCCATCGCGCAGCGCGGCCGCGCCAAGCGCGGGCGGTTGTCCCGCAGCGCCGAGTTCGAGCGCGTCTATCGCCAGGGCCGTTCGGTCGGCAACCGCTTCCTGGTCCTCTATGCGTTCCCGCGCGCCGGTGACACCGCTGCCGTGGACGGGCCTCGCCTGGGGCTGTCCGTGTCGCGCAAGGTCGGCGGCGCCGTCGACCGCAACCGCGTCAAGCGGTTGCTGCGCGAAGCGTTCGCCGGCGAGGTCGAGCGGGTGCCCACCGACCACGACGTCGTTCTCGTCGCTCGACCCGAGGCGCGCGAGCTCGCCGAGCGCGAGGGCCTCGAGGGGATGCGCCGCGAGCTCGCCGACCTCGTCGGTCGCGCGATGACCGAGAGCGCGACGTCATGAGCGGCCTTGCCCGCCGGATCGTGATCGCGCCGATCCGCCTGTATCAGACCGTGATCTCCCCCGCCCTCCCGCGCCGGTGCAAGTACGAGCCGACGTGCTCGATGTACGCGGTGCAGGCGATCCGTCGCTTCGGCATACTCCGCGGGCTGGTGCTGGCAGGGTGGCGCCTTTTGCGCTGCAATCCGTTCAGCCACGGCGGCTTTGATCCGGTCGAGGCCCAGCGCCTGTTCCGGTCCCACGCGCCCGAGCCGCCGGCGCCCGCCGCTCCGTGATGCTCCCGATCGCAAACATCCTCCAGCCGCTCATCGACGCGCTCGAGAACGTGCTGCTGTTCTTCCACGACACCGTGGGGTTCAGCTGGGGCTTCTCGATCATCGCCCTCACGATCGTCGTCCGCGCGGCCTTGATCCCGCTCACCTGGAAGCAGATCAAGTCGATGCAGGCCATGCAGCGGGTCGCTCCGCACATCAAGGAGCTGCAGGCCAAGTACAAGGACGACAAGCAACGTCTCCAGCAGGAGACGATGAAGTTCTACCAGGAGAACAAGATCAACCCGTTCGCATCCTGCCTGCCTTTGGTGCTGCAGATGCCGGTGTTCATCTCGCTCTTCTACATGCTGCGCAAGGACCTGCGGCACGACATCTGCCCGGACATCAACCCGCCGACGGTGTCGAACCCGAAGCCGTGCGGATCGACCGAGGCGTCGCAATTCTTCTTCATCCCGGACATCACGAACACCGCCCACGGCGCGGTGCTCGTGACGCTCGTGATCATGTATGTCGGCTCGCAGTTGCTGTCGAGCGTGTTCATGACCACGACGACGGACCGCAACCAGCGGCTGCTGATGATGGCGCTGCCGTTCGTCTTCGTCGCCTTCGTCATCAACTTCCCGGCTGGCCTGCTCGTCTACTGGATCACCACGAACCTCTGGACGGTCGGCCAGGGCCTCGTGGTCCGGAGGCTCGCCCCGCCGGTGGTCGCACCGGCCGGTGCGTCGTTACCGACAGGCGCCAGAGCGGCAACACCCGACCGAAAACGAAGACCGCAGGACCGCGACGAGAACGGCGGGTCGCGCGAGAAGGCGGCCGCCGTCGAGAAGGCGGCGCCTGAGAAGGCCGCACCCCGTGCGGCCGCGCCGCCGCCTCCGCCGCGGAAGAAGAAGAAGAGATCGGGACGCCGGCGCTGATGGCCGATCGGAGCGACACGCACGCACTCGTCGAGGACCTCCTCGAGCGGGTGGTCGACGCCCTCGGCCTCAACGCCTCGGTCGAGGTCGTGACGGACGGCGACACCGTCACGGGCACGCTGCACGGCCCCGATCTCGGCCTGTTCATCGGGCGCCACGGCCAGACGATCGAGGCCGTCCAGCACCTCGCCTATCGCATGGCGGTGCACCGCAGCGAGGGCGAGCGGAAGCGGATCGTCATCGATGCCGAGGGCTATCGCGCTCGCCGCGAGGAGGCGCTCCACCGGCAGGCCGACGAGGCCGCCGACGACGCGATTCGCTACAAGCGCCCGGTCGCGCTGGACGCGATGACGGCGAGCGAGCGGAAGCTCGTCCACGAGTACCTCCGCGACCGCGGCGACGTGGAGACCTACTCCGAGGGCGAAGAGCCCGACCGTCACCTGATGGTGGCGCCGCTCCGCTGAGCGGCGGCTGTCCCCCGGGCGTTTCAGCGTTTCCGCGGTGCGCCTCGTCCGGAGTGCGCGGCCGCGCACCGGGGCGTCGATGCCGGCCTGCGCCGGGAGCCTCGGCGGGCGTGTTTCACGTGAAACCCCGCGCGAGGCTTTGGCCGCATGCCCCGGCCGCCGGATGTGTGGCGCGTTTCACGTGAAACGGCGCACGCGATGCCCGTGACGCGGGAGGGCTCTGACTGTGGCACCCGATGCCACGGGTCGGGTCGCACGCTGGCTCGGCAGCCTTCAACCCGGGTCGGCGTGCGGTCGCTTCGTCCGGAAGTAGCGCGCCCGTTCGTGGGTCGGGCCCGGTGTGTCGTGTCGCGCATGGCAGGCCACGGCGCGACCGCCCCTGGGGCCGCGGCGCGTGGGCTCCTCGCGCCACACCGCCCAGCGTGGCGGAGTCGGTCCGGCCACAACGACGCTGGCTGCCGGGCATCCAGGGTCGCTCGGGTTGGGAACGGTGCTGGACCGTCGCTCGGGCTCGCCGCGGCGGCGCTTCGTGCCCGCGTGACGTTCGTCAGGACCACGAGCCCGCGGCACTCGACGCGTGATTTCTGCGAGTTTGCCGCAGGAGCCGCTGCAGGGTCGCGGCGTGGCTCGGATCGAGCCGCGACGCTCAGGGCCGGGGTGGCTTGAGCTGCGCGGCTCCGCCGCCGGCGTTGGGTGGCCGATTGCGCGGTTCGCGTACACCGGCTGAGCCACCTGGACCGCCTCGCGGCCGGAAATACACCCACGGAGAGATGCGCCGCCAGGGTGGACGGTGGGGTCTGTCGGGCTCGGGCGACTGGCTCACCGCCATAACCGTAGCTCGCTCGGCACCCGTCGGCGATGCTCAGACGGCCTGTGGCGCCGCGCTGTCGGCGCCGCCTGAATACTCACCCCCGTTCGCCGGCTGAAAATTCACCCCTGGGACGTTTGCTGTCGGTGGCGTCCGGGTGGGTGCGGAGCCTGGCTCGGTCATCGGGATCGAGGCGGGGAGGAAGGGGTGCTCGACGTGGAGCGGTGGGCCGAGTTGCGGCGCGAGCACTTCGTGCGCGGCGTGTCGATCAAGGAGCTCGCGCGGCGCTTTGGCGTCGATCGCAACACGGTGCGCCGCGCGTTGCGTGCCGACGAGCCGCCGGTCTATCGCCGTGCGCCGGCGGGCTCGAAGCTCGACGCGTTCAAGCCCGAGATCCACCGACTGCTGGCCGACGACGCGGCGCTGACCGGGCAGCGGATTCGGGAGCTGATCGCGCCGCTGGGGTTCGATGGCGGCAAGACGATCGTCGATGACTACCTGCGCGAGGTCCGGCCATTGTTCGCGACGCCGAGGACCTTTCAGCGGACCGTCTATCGGCCCGGTGAGATCTGCCAGTTCGATCTCTGGCAGCCACGCGCGGAGGTCCCGGTGGGCCACGGGCAGACCCGGCGGGCGTGGGTCGTGGTGGCGTGCCTGGGCTACTCGCGCGCCGGCGCCGGCGCGCTGGTCTTCACCACCCAGATCGCGGATCTGCTGTTCGGGATTCGGCGCTGCCTGTGGTCGCTCGGGGCGCTGCCCGAGACGTTGGTGTGGGATCGCCAGTCCGGCCTTCACGCCCACGCCGGGCGACCGACCGCCGAGTTCGCCGCCTTCTGCGGCGCACTGAAGGTCGGCTGGTACTTCTGCGAGGCGCGCGATCCGCAGGCCAAGGGCGTCGTCGAGCGCCTGCAGGACTTCCTCGAGCGCAGCTTCGAGCCCGGCCGGCAGTTCGCCAACGAGCTCGACTTCCAGCTGCAGCTGGACACCTGGTTCTCCGAGCGGGCGAACCCGCGGGTGCACAGGACGCTGCGCTGCCGGCCGATCGACCGACTCATCGAGGAGCGCGCGGTGATGACGCCGCTGCCGGCCACGGCGCCGGATACCGATCGGCGCTGGGTGCTGCGGGTGCCGCCGGACCCCTATCTGCGCTTCGATACCTGCGACTACTCGCTCGATCCGCGGCTGGTCGCTCGCCGCGTCGAGGCGCGCATCACGGAACGCGAGGTCCTGGCCGTCGCCCTGGACACCGGCGAGGTCGCCTGCCGCCATCCGCGGTCGTTCGCGCGGCATCGCACGATCACCGCGCTCGAGCACGCCCGCGGCCTGCGCGATCAGCGCGCGGGGCGCCGCGGCGAGCCGATCGTCGAGGTCCGCCCGCTGGCGCGCTATGACGCGTTGATCGCATGAGCCGCGCCGCGAGCGAGCTGGCGCATCTGTTCCGGGCGCTGAAGGCGCCGGCGGCGGCGCGCGCGCTGCCCAAGCTCGCCGACCGCGCCCGCGCCGAGGAGTGGTCGTTTGAGCGCTTCGCCGAGGTGCTGCTCAAGACCGAGATCGACAGCCGCGACAGCCACGGCGGCCAAGCCCGCATCAAGCAGGCGCGGTTCCCTGCGCGCAAGACGCTCGAGGACTTCGACTTCGCCTTCCAGGCCTCGATCCGCCGCGACGCGGCGCTGCACCTCGGCCAGCTCGATTTCCTCGCCGGAAAGGAGAACGTCGTGCTGCTCGGCCCGCCCGGCACCGGCAAGACCCATCTGGCGATCGCGCTCGGTATCCGGGCCTGCCTCGCCGGCCACCGCGTCGCGTTCAGAACCGCCACCGAATGGGTCGCCCTGCTGGCCGACGCCCAACGCACCGGCCGCCTCGACGCCGAGCTCGACAAGCTCCAACGCATCCCGCTGCTCGTCGTCGACGAGGTCGGCTACATCCCGTTCGACCCCCAGGCCGCCAACCTGATGTTCATGCTCGTCTCGCGCCGCTACGAACGCGCGAGCGTGATCGTCACCAGCAACAAGCCGTTCAGCGCTTGGGGCGAGATCTTCGGCGACGACGTCGTCGCCGCCGCGATGATCGACCGACTCGTCCACCACGCCGAAATTCTCGCCCTCAAGGGCGACAGCTACCGCCTCCGCGACCGCGACCTCGCGCGCGCCCCCAACGACTGAGGCGCCCCACCGCCAGCGGCGCGCCGCGATCGCCGCTCCGGCTCGCCCTACGGGCTCGCCTCCGCGCCGACCGCGGCCAGCGAGCCGCCGACACGCATACCAAGGACGCAGGGGGTGCATTTTCAACCGGCGCCAAGGGGTGCATTTTCGACCGGCCTTGACACCCCCATGCGAAGCACCGATTCAGCGCGCCGCGCGCAGTGTTCGCCGTCACCTTTATGACCGCGTGGTCAGGTTTACGACCGCCAGGGGACCTCGCCGGACCGCGCCGGCGCCCGAACCAGATCAAGCCAACAGAGCTGTCGCCGTCCGCCGTCCGACGGTCGCCGCGCTGCCGCGGTTCGGTCGGCGCGCCGGGTAGATCACTTTCGACGGACGCCGGCCGGGTCTGGCCGCGCCCGCAACGCTGCGATGGCGTCGCTCGCGACATTCGCCGGCGCGACGCGCTTCGTCGGGACCGGCGCGGTCGATACGGCCGCGGACAGCTGGGCCGTGGCCCAGACGATCAGCACGATGTTCGTCAGGGCGAGCGCGATGAGAAAGCGGCTGCGGATCCGCGGCGCTGACGGGACCGCGGCCGGCGGTGCCTCGCAGGGTCCGGCGATCACGGCGTGTGGCGGCATTGGCGCTCGGCGTCCTCGGCCGCGGCGAGGATGCGACGCGCGTATGCCCGTGCCGCCGCGGGTGACAGGGTCGCGTCGGCCACGACGTGAACAGCTCCGCGCGAAGCGGTTACGCCCGTGATGCTCCGGCTCCATCGGTTGTCCTACATTGCGCTCCTCGCTGGCCGACGTGCTTTCGGGCGAGATGGGCCGGCGAGGTTCCTCGCGTCGCCGGCCCAGCACGACAAAGGGCGCTCCCCCCGGAGCGCCCTTCCTTGCTGTCGTCGGCCCCCCCGGGCCGTTCCCCACGGTCTGTATCGGATGAGCGACGGCTCTGGCTGGATGACACGTCTGTGCGATTTCGCCGTGCGAGGCAGAAGGCCGCGGCTTTCTGTGGAGATCGCGCGCTTCGCCGAGGACCCCTGCTCTCGGGGCGCCGGCGCCGTGCTCCTCGCGCTCGTCAGAGATCCGTCCCGCTTCGTCGCGTTCATCCCCACTGACCAGTGACCGAACGAGCGTTCCATGCGCCTTCTCTTCGCCTCGTAGAGCGTCGTCTCGCAAATCACCCGCTGCTCCGGTCAAGACATAGTGAATTTTGTTGTGTAACGAGACCTGAAAGTTATGCTCGTGGCCGTTAAAGAC
>Ga0207708_10002942_pt1 | contig 12562 bp, 12 predicted proteins | sample KBSK5101metaG_FD_184340 | JGI IMG/M metagenome (GOLD analysis project Ga0207708, IMG submission 184340) | Corn, switchgrass and miscanthus rhizosphere microbial communities from Kellogg Biological Station, Michigan, USA - KBS K5-10-1 metaG... | ecosystem: Host-associated > Plants > Roots >...
TGGCGGGTGACCAGGCGGATGAGTCGCAGGTCCTGCTCGTCCATAGGCAAACCTGTTTGCGCCGCAAACCATAGCACGCCCCCGCGCGCGCGCAACCGGGGGTCAGGTCTGCAAACTGACACTTCGGGGTACTTCCGGGGTCAGGTCTGCAAACGTGCACATGAGGGGGGCAGGTCTGCAGAATCTGCCTCTTCTTTCGCAATCCCTGCCAGACCGGCACCTCGATACGCCCTTTTGCAGACCTGACCCCTAGTCGCGCGGCGGCCCTGGCACCTGAATAAGCCCTTTTGCAGACCTGACCCCCAATCGCGCGGGGCTTGCCACCGCAAAGGGGGGAACTTTCTCGGTGCTCGGGACACTACCCTCTTGAACGGACGGATGTGACGACCGACGAAGAGTTGATCGACCGGGTGGGGCGGGGCTCGCAGGAGGCGGCCGATGCGCTGTTCCAGCGCTATCGCGACCTCGTGTGGCAGTTCTTCCGACGGCGTGTCGCCGACGCGGCCGTCGCCGAGGAGCTGGCGCAGGACACCTTCGTCGCCGTCATCGAGGGGGCGCGCCGGTACCGGCGCGGCGGCGCGTTCCGGTCCTACCTGTTCGGGATCGCCTACAACGTGCTGCTGGCCGAGCGGCGCAAGCGCGCGCACCGCGCGAGTGACTCGCTCGACGAGGATCCGCCGTCACCGCATGCCGCGGATCCCGACGAGGTGCTCTGGCTGCGCGACGCGCTCGCGACACTGGACGAGGACGACCGCGAGATTCTCATGCTCCGCGAGTACGAGCAGCTTTCCTACCAGGAGATTGCCGACGTCCGCGGGACGCCGCTCAACACCGTCCGCTCGCAGCTGTTTCGCGCCCGGATGGCGCTGAAGGACGCGCTCGAGGCGCGCGCGCCGCAACCGGCGAGGAGAAGTCATGTCAGCCGCTGAACGCACGCACGTGCCGGCACCGGAGGAAGTGATGGCGTACCTGGATGGTGAGGTCACGGCAATGTCGCGCACCGACATGGAGGCACACCTCGCCGCGTGCGAGACGTGCCGCGCGGTCGCCGACAACCTGCGAGGTGTTTCCGCCCAGGCGCAGGCGTGGTCCGCCGGCGCCGCGCCAGGCTCGCTTCGCGCGCCAGGCGTTCCGCGCCGACCGAGACTGGCGATCCCGTTTGTGTCGTGGCGTCCGTCCGGCGCGGCGCTCGCCACGATGGGACTCGCGGCCGTGGTCGCCTTTGGCGTGTTCGTGACGCCGGTGACAAGGAACCGGGCCGCCAGGGTCGCGGCGGAGCAGGTGATGCTGCCGGAAGCGTCGGCCAGCCGGCGCAGCGGGGTCGTCGGTGGCGTGCCGGGGGCGATCGCGGGCCGACTTCCGGAGGCCGCGTCGAATCTGCCTCCGTCGGCCCCGCCCCCTCCCGCGCCGACCCTGATGGCCGACAAGCTCGCACAGGCCGCGCCGGCGGCGCTACCACGCGGTCCGATGGTCATCCGCACCGCCACGCTGCGCATCATCGTCAAGGAGTTCGGCAACGTCCGCCCGACGGTCGAAGCCGTGGTCAGCCAGTTCGGCGGCTTCGTGGATCGCCTGAGCGTGGATGCTGACAGCGCGAACGCGCGGTCGCTGACGGGTTCTCTGCGCGTGCCGTCCGATCGCATCGGTGCCGCGCTCGATCGGCTGCGCCAGCTGGGACAGGTCGTCGAAGACGCGCAGGGCTCGGAGGACGTCACCGATCAGATCGTCGATCTCGACGCGCGCCTGGCGAGCGCGCGCGCCACCGAGCAGCGGCTCACCGACCTGCTCAAGAACCGCACCGGCCGGCTGTCGGACGTGCTGAGCGTCGAGCGCGAGCTGGCCCGCGTGCGGCTGGACATCGAGCGGCTGGACGCGGAGAAGACGAACACGACCCGCCGCGTCACCTACGCGACCATCACGATTCAGATCAGCGAAGAGCGGAAGCAGGGACTCGAGACGGGGGCGCTGCCGCTGTCGACGCGGATCCGTGTCGCGGCCGCCGACGGTGTAGCCGCGGCGATCGAAAGCCTCGTCGGCATCGGTCTGTTCATCCTCCGCGCAGGACCGTCGCTGCTGATCTGGGGGATCGTTGCGATCGTGGGATGGGTGGCGCTCCGGCGGACACTCGCTCGCCGAAGCGGCACAGCGGGCGCCACTCCCCGGTAGTCGTGGCGAGCGGGCCCGCGCCACTCGCGGCGCGCCACATCAAAAGCCACGTCAGGGTGACTGTGGCGTGTGGAAAACAGGAGTCCAGAAGGGAAGGGAGATCTGTTCTTTTAAAGGATGTCTCCCTTTACTCTTGGCCTCCTGTAGCTCCGCACGCCGCAGTTACCGGTACGCGGCAAATGACTGAGCGTTCACACGCTGAAAAGGTAAAGAGGATCAGCGGTTGTCGATCTCAATCCACGGCTTCGGGATGAAGAGCTGTTCGAAGAGGCTGACGGCATAGCGATCGGTCATGCCCGCGACGAAGTCCTTGGTCGCGACATCCAGGCCCTCGGTGTCGATCGTGCGCTGGTCGAGGAACGCCTTCGGGTCTTCCTGGATCTTCCCCCACAGCCCCCCGAGGATGCCGGACGCCTTCTTGAACTCGGCGGTCGCGATCTCGTTCTCGTAGACGGTCTCGAACAGGAAGCTGCGCAGGCCGACGGTGGCGTCGAGCACGTGCTCGCTCATGCGCACTTCCGAGAGCTCCCCCTCCAGCGTCCGCAGGACGACATCGGTCACCATCGTCCCGATGCGTTCCGACGAGGTGCGGCCGAGCGCGTCGGTGCGCTCGCGCGGCAGATCCTCTTCGCGCAGCAGCCCGGCGCGGACGGCATCGTCGATGTCGTGGTTGACGTAGGCGATGATGTCGGCGACGCGCGCGATCTGCCCCTCGATCGTGCTGGCGCGATGCGCCGGGTCGGCGCCGACCGGGACGCCGTGCTTCCCTTTCGAGTGGCGGGCGATGCCGTCGCGCACCTCCCAGGTCAGGTTGAGCCCCTGCCCCTCGTTCTCCAGCACGTCGACGATGCGGAGGCTTTGCTCGTAATGCTCGAAGCCTCCAGGGACGAGCGACTGCAGCACGCGCTCGCCGGCGTGCCCGAACGGCGTGTGGCCGAGATCGTGGCCGAGCGCGATCGCCTCGGTCAGCTCCTCGTTCAGCCGCAGGACCTTGGCGATGCTGCGCGCAATCTGCGAGACCTCGAGCGTGTGCGTGAGGCGCGTCCGGTAGTGATCACCGGTCGGGGCGAAAAAGACCTGCGTCTTGTGCTTCAGCCGGCGGAACGCCTTGCAGTGGATGACGCGATCGCGGTCGCGCTGGAAGGCCGGACGGATCGGATCCTCGGCTTCCGGCCGGACCCTGCCCTTGGTGCGGTCGCTCTTCGCCGCCTGCGGGGCGAGGATGTCGTGCTCGCGCCGCTCCAGCTGCTCGCGAATCGAGGGTTTCAAGACCTGGCTGCCGGCCACACTCATCGCAGGATATCGCGAAGGAAGCTGATTCCGTTGTCGAGCGGTCCGACGTGGAAGATCTCGGCAATCGTCTGCCCCAGATCGGCGAAGCTCTGGCGGACGCCGACGTCGGTGCCGGGGCGAACGCACGCCCCGACGAGGAACACGGGAACGTACTCGCGCGCGTGATCGGTGCTCGGCGTCGTGGGATCGTTGCCGTGATCGGCGGTGATGATCAGCAGGTCGCGCTCGCGCAGCCGCGGCAGCAGGCGCGCCAGCCGGGCGTCGAAGCGCTCGAGGTTGGCGGCATAGCCTGCCGCGTCGTTGCGGTGGCCGTACTGGGTGTCGAAGTCCACGAGGTTGGTGAAGACCAGTCCGGGCCCGCCCTCGTCGAGCGCCTTCTCGATCTCATTCACCCCCTCCTCGTCGTTCTTCGTGTGCACCGCGGTGGTGACCCCGCGTCCGGCGAAGAGATCCTGGACCTTGCCGATCGCATGGACGCCGTGACCCGCCGCCGTCAGCGCGTCGAGCAGCGTCGTCCCCGTCGGCGGCAGCGCGTAATCGTGGCGGTTCGCCGTGCGCGTGAACGCGCCCGGGCGGCCGACGAACGGGCGGGCGATGACCCGGCCGACGTTCATGCCGCGGCCGACCAGCTCGTAGGCGATCTCGCAGATCCGGTAGAGCTCCTCGATCGGAATGATGTCCTCGTGCGCGGCGATCTGGAAGACGCTGTCGGCGGAGGTGTAGACGATCGGCTGCGCGGTGCGCATGTGCTCCGGACCCAGCTCGTCGATGATCGCCGTGCCCGAGGCGGCAAAATTGCCGATCGTCCTGCGCCCGATCCGCCGCTCGAACTCGGCGATGACCTCCGGCGGAAACCCGTGCGGAAACGTCGGAAAGGCGCGATCGAGCACGACGCCGGCCAGCTCCCAGTGGCCGGTGACCGAGTCCTTCCCGGGCGATCGCTCCGCCATGCGGCCGAACGCCCCGATCGGCGCATCGACGGGCGCCATCCCGTGCACGTTCGCGACGCGCGGCAGCCCGAGGGAACGCAGCGTCGGCAGCTGCAGCGGAACCCGGCGCGAGATGTTGCCGAGGGTGTCGCTGCCGCGATCGCCGTAAGCATCCGCGTCGGGCAGCTCGCCGACGCCGACGCTGTCGAGAACGGTCAGGAACACTCTGTCGGGCAGGGGCGTCATAGAAGGCGCGCGACGGCGTCCTGTGTAGCCTCGCGCTCGCCGGCGGCGTGAATCCAGCGTAGATTAGGCTCTTTCCGGAACCAGATCAACTGCCGCCGCGAGTACTTGCGGTTCTCGCGCACGATCAGCTCGCGCGTCGCCGCCTCGTCGCGCACGCCGTGCAGGTGCTCGAGCGCCTGGCGGTAGACCAGGCCGGTGAACGGCAGCGCCGTCTCGGGCACGCCGCGCGCGAGCAGGCCGCGGATCTCGTCCAGCAGCCCCTGCTCGAACTGCGCGTGCACGCGCCGCTCGACGCGGACGGCGGTGTCCTCCTGCGGGATCTGCAGCGCGAAGGCGGCGACGTCGTACTCGGGCAGCGGCGGCGCGGTGCGCGCGAAATGCTCGGTCAGCGGCTGCCGCGTGAGGATCCAGACTTCGAGCGCGCGTACCAGCCGCTTGACGTCGCGCGACTGGATCCGCGACGCCGACGGCGGATCGACGCGCGCCAGCCAGCGATGCAGGCACTCGGGCCCGCGCCGTGCCGCCACGCGCTCGAGGCGGCGGCGCAACGGCTCGTCGCGTCCCGGCCCCTCGAACAGGCCGCGTGTGAGGGCGCGGTAGTAGAACCCGGTGCCGCCGACGAGGATCGGCAGCCGGCCGCGCGACGTGATGTCGCGGATCACCGCCGAGGCGTCTCGTGCGTAGCGCGCGGCGGAGTATTCCTCCGTCGGATCCGCGACGTCCACCATGTGATGCGGAATGCCCTGCTGCTCGGCGAGCGCCACCTTGTCGGTGCCGATGTCGAACCCGCGGTAGACCGCGGTCGAATCGCAGCTCACGACCTCGCCGCCGAAGCGCCGCGCCAGCGCGATGCCGAGGGCGCTCTTGCCGGTCGCCGTCGGACCGACAATCGCCACGAGGCGCGGGCTCACCACGCCCACGCGCGGACGAGCGTGTAGATCGCGAGAACGGTCAGGACGAGGAAGAGGCCGACCTGCTGCGTGCGCGTCGGCATCGCACTAGAGGCCGCCGCCGCCCGGTGGGGTCTCGTTGTAATAGAAGATGACGGTCATCACCATGCTTTCGTCCGGGTAGGCCTCGGGCAGCGGCACGGTGGGATTGGACGTCCTGATCGCATTGAACGCCGCCTTGGTGAAGGCGTCGACCGTCGAGGGCTGAAGGATGATGAGATCGGTGATGCTGCCGTCGCGGTGAATCGTGAAGCGCAGCACCGTGTGTCCGTGCAGCGCCATCGCCGCGTACGGAATCAGCCAGTTGCGGTAGACCTGCGCGCGGAAGCGCCGCAGCCACGATCCGAAATCCACCCCCTTGCTGTCGAACTGGAACGACGGGCCGAAGTCGCCGTTGCCCTGCATGTTCTGCAGCGTCGCACCCTGCGAGTACTTCCCCACGTTCTTGATCGCGTCGGTCAGCAGGCCGGTCGATCGATTCGGCAGGGTCGGATTCGGCGAGGGCTCGTTCCTCACCATCGTCGCGTCCGGCGTCGTCGGCAGCGCCAGCGCGTTCGGATTGGACGCCGCCGGGGCGGTCGGCTGTGGCTGTTCCGTGCCGCGTGGCTCCTCGCGCGGCGCGGAAGGGATCGGCTCGGCCAGCTGACGGTTGAATGGCGCGTCGTTCTTCGGATTGGGCGCCTTTTCGGGCGACTGCGCCGTATGGCTCTCGTCCGAGAGCACCTTCGGCCGCTCGGGGATGCGCTGCCGCTCGATCTTCGGCATGGCGAAAGCGTAGATCATCGGTTCCTGGCGCCGCAGGTCCTCCAGCCGCTTGCGCTCCTGCTCCAGCTTCTCGAGGCGCGCGGCTTCCGCGGCTTTCACGAACGGCAGCTTGGGATAGACGATGAGGCCGATCACGATCAGCAGATACGCGATGATCGTCAGCAGGATCTGCTCGAGCCGCGTAAGCGGCCGATCCAGCAGCGGCGTGTCCGGCCGGCGGTCCTCAAAGTCGAAGTACATCAGGAACTTAGAGAATTATACCGCTACCCGCGCGTTCCCACGTAGAGATAGACGATGCCCAGGCTCAGCGGGACGGCCCGGACCTCGCGGAAACCGTGTGAAGAAATCGTGGCTGCGAACGCGGACGGCGCCGGAAAGGTGCCGACCGACGCGGGCAGATAGGCGTAGGCGCTGTCGTGCTTCGACACGGCGCGCCCGAGCCGGGGCAGGACGTAGCGGAAGTACCACTGGTAGAGCGTGCGGATGCCCGGGATCCGCGGCTCGCCGAACTCGAGGATGACCAGGCGCCCGCCCGGCGCGATCACGCGGGCCAGTTCGCGGAGCGCCAGCTCCGGCTGCGCCACGTTGCGGATACCGAAGCCGATCGTCGCCGCATCCGCCCATGCGTCGGCGACCGGGATTTTCGTCGCATCTCCGCGGACGAGCGAGATCCGCGAGATCAGGCCGCGCCGGCGCAGCTTGTCGAGCCCGACGCGCAGCATCGCGCCGGCGAAGTCGACGCCGACCACCCGTGCGCCGGGTTCCGCCTGCAGCGCCGCGATCGCCAGGTCCGCGGTTCCGGTGCACAAGTCGAGCACGCGGGCTCGCGGCGGCAACTGCGCTTCACGCATCGCCCGCGCGCGCCATCGCGTGTCGAGGCCGGCGCTCAGGAAATGGTTGAGGAAATCGTAGCGTCCCGCGATCGCATCGAACATCGCCGAGATGCGATCGGGCGACTTGTCAGGCGCAGCCAACAGTAAATCTTACTTCGGGTGGTAGAGCTTGCGAGCTCTGCCGCGAATTGTTACGATCTCGCGTTTCCCCGGGGAGTACTCGATGACTCATGCGTCCATCTACGGCCGAAGTGTGCGCGCGCTGATCGCGGTGTCTTTCATCATGCTGGCAGCCTGCGGCGGTGGCAGGTCAACGCCTAACACGCCCACGACCCCGACAACACCCACGACGCCCACCACGCCGACGAACACGTGGTCCGCAGCTGGCCGCGTCACGGCGACCGGGACGTCGCAAGCGATCAGCGGAGCGAAGGTGACGCCCGGCTGGACGCTTGCCGCAGTCACCGCGGATGGCGACGGCAACTATCAGCTCGGCGACGTCGCCAACCCGCCCTCGACGCCGTACCCGGTGACGCTCTCGGCCGGGGGCTTCATCAGCCACGACGCCTGGATCACCTGGACCCGCGGACCGCGGACGGGCGTGGATCTCGACATGATTCGCGACGCATCGCCGTTCAACATGGACTTCTACCGCAAGTTCGCGCGCGGCACGTTCGACCAGCCGGGAGCGCCGTTCCCGATCCTGCGCTGGAACACCGCGCCCAGCTTCTACGTGAAGACCACGGATCAGAGCGGCAGGGCGATCGAGCCGGAAGTGATGGTGCGCGTGCTCGACGCGATCCGCCAGGCGGTGCCGGCCTTCACCGGCGGGCGCTACAGCGCGGCGGCGATCGAAACGGGAACCGACACGCGGGCCCAGGCGCAGAACTGGATCAACGTGGACATCCGCCGCGATCCCAACGAGCGGCGGATCTGCGGCCAGGCCTTCATCGGCGCCAACCCCGGGCAGATCACGCTCAACGACGACGTGTGCTCGTGCGGCAGCAACAAGATCCCGGGAGCCGTGACGATGCACGAGGTCGGGCACGCGATGGGTTTCTTCCACGTCGACGATCGCGCCAGCCTGATGTTCCCGTTCATCGCCGGCGACTGCCCGGCCGGTGCGCTCTCACCGAACGAGTCGTACCACGCGGGCATTGCGTATTCGCGTCCGCGCGGCAACACCGATCCGGACCACGATCCGTCCAACGGCGCGACGGCGATACCCTCGATGCCGCTGCTGATGGTGCGCTAACCTTCCCACTTCGGGTAGAGCGTCTGATCGAATCCGAGCGCGGAGAGGATCTTGCCGGCCATGAAGTCGGCGAGGTCCTCCAGCGTCTTGGGCTTCTGGTAGAAGGCGGGCATCGCCGGCAGGATCATCGCGCCGGCCTCGGCGCACAGCACCATGTTGCGCAGCTGCGGCAGGCTCATCGGCGCCTCGCGCGGCACGATGACCAGGCGCCGCTTCTCTTTCAGCATCACGTCGGCGGCTCGTTCGACGAGGTTGCGCGACAGGCCGTGCGCGACGCCGGCGAGCGTCTTCATCGAGCACGGCACGATCACCATCGCCTGACAGTCGTGGCTGCCGCTCGCGATGGACGCGCCGAGATCCTTGTTGCTCAGCAGGGTGAACGTACCGCGCGACGCCACGTCGCCGTACGTTTCGACCAGGTATTCACGCAGGCGGTTCACCGACGCCGCCTCGCCCAGCTCGTCGTGCAGCAGGCGCCGCCCGTAGTCCGACACGACCAGCTCCAGGTGGCAATCGCGCTCCAGCAGCGCCGCCATCGTCCGCATCGCGTAGAGCGCGCCGCTGGCGCCGGTGATGGCCAAAGCAAATGTGTGGCTTCCGCCTTCTTGACCACCGTAGCCCTGGCGGAGGTGGTGACGCGGAAGATCAGCTGACATAGATGGACACCGCCGTCGCCACGAAATACAGGATGCCGACGTAGCCGTTCAAATCGAAGGCACGCTTGACCTGCGACAGGTCGTGCTCGCTCACCAGCGACTGCTCGTAGACCAGCAGCGCCGCGACGACGGCGACGCCGACGAGATAGAGCGGACCGAGATCGGCGACGGCGGCGAGCGCGGCGAGGCAGGCCACGGCGATGACGTGCATCGCTCGCGACATCAGCAGCGAGTCGCGCACGCCGAAGCGGACCGGGATCGACTTCAGCCCCGCGGCGCGGTCGAACTCGAGGTCCTGGCACGCGTAGAGGATGTCGAAGCCGCCTACCCACGTTCCGATCGCCGCGCCGAGCAGCCACGGCTCGAGCGCGCCGATGCGTCCGCCGGCGGCAAGCCAGCCGCCGACCGGCGCCACCGCCATCGCCAGCGCCAGGAACAGCTGCGTATAGGTGGTGTAGCGCTTCGCCAGCGAGTACCAGAAGACGATGGCGAGCGCGAGCGGCGACAGGAAGAAGCAGGTCGGTCCCAGCTCGTAGGCGGCCGCGACGAAGGCGACCGACGAGACCACGACGAAGACGATCGCCTCGCCGCGGCTCATCGCGCCGCGGGGGATCTCGCGCATGGCGGTGCGCGGGTTCTTCGCGTCCCATTTGGCGTCGACGAGACGGTTGAACCCCATGGCGGCGCTCCGCGCCGCGACCATGGCGACGACGATCCACAGCACGCGCGCGGCAATCTCACGGCCGGTGGCCCCAGCCGACGCGTGCACGGCGAGGAGCGCGCCCGTGAGCGCGAACGGCAGCGCGAACACGCTGTGGCTGAAGCGGACGAACGACAGATAGGTGCGTAGGCGGTTCACGGTTGACGGTTGACGGTTCAGGAGTCGAGCCACCGGACGGCGGCCGGCTCGATGCCGGTCAGCAGGTATTCTTCCACATCCGTCACGTGCGACGGCATCTGGACGGCGATCAGCTGGGCCCTTTTACCCGGCTCGATCGAACCCAGCTCGGATGAGAATCCCAGCGCTTCGGCGCCCGCGAGCGTGGCGCTCTCGAGAATCCGGCGCGCTGGAACCGACGGCGCCAGGCGGCGCACGGCCGCCATCTCCGCGAACAGATTGAGATCCTCGACGCTGGCCAGGCTGTCGGTGCCGATCGCCACGCGGACGCCCAAGGCGTAGAACCGTTCGATCGGCGGCGTGCCGGCCCCCGTCCACCGGTTGCTGCGCGGGCAGGCGACGACGGTGGCGCGCGCCGCGGCGAGGCGCGCCAGTTCCTCGCCGGTGAAGTGCACGCCGTGGACGGCGATCAGCTGCTCGTTCACCATCCCCAGGCGATCGAGGTAGTCCACGGGCCCGCAGCCTGGCGCCGTCCACGCCGGATTCCACACGCCGAGCGACTCGAGCAGCGTCCGCCACTCGCCGGTGCCGCCGCGGAGGAACTCCACCTCCTGCTGCGACTCCCCGAGGTGCACGCTGAGCGGCCTGCCGCGCGTCGCCTCGGCGATCGCGCGCAGCAGCGCCGGCGACACCGAGTAGGGCGCGTGCGGGACGATCGACGGACGGAGCCATGCCACCGGCGTCAGCGCCGCGATCTGCTCTTCGGCCGCGCGCACGATCGCCGGCGGATCCGGCGCGGAAAACCCGAGCAGTTCACGGAAGAGCGCCGCCGACAGCTCGCTGTCGAGCAGCGGCTCGTAGGTGGCGAAGGTGTTGGTGACGTCGCCGACGAGGCAGGTCCCGGATTGCCGCGCCTCGCGGATGGCGTCGACGATCGGCTCCGGCGGCTCGTGCGAGACCGATCGCCGCAGCGCCATCAGCTTCGACGCCCAGGCCGGCATCGAGTCGCCCGGAGCCACCTGGCCGCGCATCCACGACAGCTCGAGATGCGTATGCGCGTTGACCAGGCCCGGGAGGATGGCCACGGACCCGAGATCGGTAACCTCTCCATCCGCGCTGTCGTTCACGCCGACGATGGAATCACGTTCGACGGAGACGACGCCACCCCGGATCGGCGGTGACGACATCGGCAGCACCCACGCGGCGCGATACCCCGTCATGCCGCAGTCGCCCCCCGACGAACCCCGGTAGAAGGCCACAGATAAACACGGACAAACACGGACAGGAAGTTAGAAGGCCACAGATAAACACGGACAAACACGGACAGGAAGTTGGAGGGCCACAGATAAACACGGACAAACACGGACAGGAAGTTGGGGGGCCACAGATAAACACGGACAAACACGGATAAGAAGTTGGAAGGCCACAGATAAACACGAACAAACACAGATAAAGACCCGTTTGTTGCCTGGGCAGACATTCCTATCTGTGTTTTCTGTGTTCATCTGTGGCCTTTATCTGTGGCTTTCAACGGCTGCGGAGTCAGGGTTGTGACTGTCGCGCGCGTTTTTCTGCGGCGCTGCGGGCGGCGTAGAGCCGCAGTTCGTCGGGGCGCGAGGTGTCGCCGGCGGCGCGCGCGGTGGCCAGCTCGAGCTGCCGCGGCACCGCCTGCTCGCGGAAGAACGGATCGCCGAGGATGTCGTAGTGCATGTTGCGCCGCTTCGCGGCGAAGCCGGCGTTCTCGATGTTGCGGACGATCTCGACTTCGTCCATGCAGTAGGCGGCGCCGGCGGCGCGGACGACGTTTTCCTCGATCATCACGCTGCCCATGTCGTTGGCGCCGAAGGCGAGCGACAGCTGGCCGACTTTCCCTCCCTGCGTCACCCAGGAGGCCTGCAGGCTCGGGAAGTTGTCGAGGACGATGCGCGCGAGCGCGAGCATGCGCAGGTACTCGATGCCGGTGGCCTCGCCGCCGCCGAGCTCGGTGTGCTCCGGCTGGTAGCTCCAGGTGATGAACGCCGTGAAGCCGCCGGTCTCGTCCTGCAGCTCGCGCAGGCGCAGCAGGTGCTCGAGCCGCTCCTCCACCGTTTCGACGTGCCCGTACATCATCGTCGCCGTGGTGCGCAGCCCCTTGTGGTGCGCTTCGCGCATGACGCCGAGCCACTCGTCCGCTGTCGCCTTGCCGTAGCAGTTGAGCAGCTTGCGCACGCGGTCGACGAGGATCTCGGCGCCGCCGCCGGGAATGCTGTCGAGTCCGGCGGCGATGAGCCGATCGATGACGTCCCGCGTCGACAACCCGTTGAGCCGCGAGATGTGCAGGACCTCGGGTGGCGACAGCGCGTGCAGCTTGAACTCGGGATACTTCGCCTTGATCGTCCGGAACAGGTCCTCGTACCACTGAATCGGCAGATCGGGATTGTGGCCGCCCTGCAGCAGCAGCTGCACGCCGCCCACGCGAATCGTCTCTTCGATCTTGCGGAAGATTTCCTCGAACCCGAGCGCGTAGCCCTCTGAAGATCCGACCGGCCGGTAGAACGCGCAGAACTTGCACTTCGCCACGCAGACGTTCGTGTAGTTGACGTTGCGGTCGATGATGTACGTGACGATCCCGTCCGGATGGAGCCGGCGGCG
>Ga0207708_10002943_pt1 | contig 12562 bp, 8 predicted proteins | sample KBSK5101metaG_FD_184340 | JGI IMG/M metagenome (GOLD analysis project Ga0207708, IMG submission 184340) | Corn, switchgrass and miscanthus rhizosphere microbial communities from Kellogg Biological Station, Michigan, USA - KBS K5-10-1 metaG... | ecosystem: Host-associated > Plants > Roots >...
GCTTGCCTATCGCAATATCGTGCGCCAGCGGCGCCGCAGCGCAGTAGCGATAGGCGCCATCTCTTTTGGCATCACTGCGCTCATAGTCGCCAGTGGTTTTATCGAGTGGATCTTCATGGATTTCCGTGAGTCCACGATAAACGCCCAGCTCGGGCACCTCCAGATCGTCAAGCCCGGTTATCACGATTCAGGCAAGGCGGATCCGTACGCATTCCTGCTGCCGAGCGAAGTGTCGCAGCTCGAAGAAGGAAATGCGGGCGCAATTAAAGTTGTTGCACCCCGGTTGTCATTCTCGGGCCTGATCAGCCATAAGGAAGCAACGCTATCGTTTATCGGCGAGGGGGTTGACCCGCGCGCGGAAGCCGCGTTCGGCAACGGCTTGCAGATCTCGTCCGGCAGCAATCTGGCGGCCGATGATCGCAAATCCGTGATCGTGGGCGAGGGCCTGGCGCGCAATCTGGGCGTAAGCGTGGGCGACACCGTGGTGCTTCTGGCCAACACCGCAACGGGCGGCACCAACGCAGTCGAACTCTCCGTGCGCGGTCTCTTCTCGACGGTTACCAAAGCGTATGACGATGCCGCCCTGCGCATCCCCATCGAGACTGCGCGTACTTTGCTGCGCAGCAACGGCTCGCACGTCTGGATTGTGTTGTTGAACAAGACTGCGGATACAGATCGCGTTATGGCGAGCCTGCAAGCCCGGCTGCGCAACCAGGGAATGGAAGTCGTGCCGTGGTATCAGCTGGCAGAGTTTTATAACAAAACCGCGCAGCTCTTCACCAAGCAGATTCAGGGCATCAAGTTGATTATCGCCATGATCATCCTGCTAAGCATTTCGAACACCATGACCATGACGGTAATCGAGCGGATCGGGGAGATCGGCACCGCGATGGCGCTCGGCGTGCGACGGAGCGGTATTTTGCGCTTGTTCCTCAGCGAGGGCCTGCTTCTGGGCTGTTTTGGCGGCGTGGTGGGCGTGCTGACGGGCGTCGGCATGGCCGCATTGATTTCGTCCATCGGGGTGCCGATGCCGGCGCCGCCCGGTATGGCGCATGGCTACATTGGCGAAGTGCTCGTGACGCCCCGTATCGCCGTTGAAGCGCTGCTGCTTGCCATCGCGACGACGTTGCTCGCGAGTATTTATCCCGCCTGGAAGGCCTCCCGCCAGGCAATCGTCGACGCCTTGCGCTTCAATCGCTAAGTATGACGAGCCTTTTCAAGCTGGCATTACGCAATATCGTGCGACAGAAAATGCATACCGCCATGACGCTGGCGGCCATCGTGTTCGGTGTCGCAGGTCTCGTCCTCGCAGGCGGCTGGGTGAACGATATTTTTCTCCAATTAAGCGAGGCGTTCATTCATTCACAGTCGGGACACGCGCAGTTATATAAACAAGGCTACTACTCAGCAGGCTCACGCAGTCCCGAAAAGTATTTGATCGGCAATCCGGACGAGGTAAAAGAGCGCATTCGACGCATCCCCGGCATTGAAGACACGATGGCCCGGCTTAACTTCTCGGGCCTGCTCAATACGGGCCGCAGCGACTTGCCAATACTCGGCGAGGGCGTAGAGCCTGACCGGGAGGCGAAATTAGGCAGTTCCGTTACCTTTACGCAAGGCCGCCAGCTCACCGACAAGGATGCGTTCGGTATCGTGGTCGGCCATGGCGTGGCGAAGGCGCTGAAACTGAAAATCGGCGATCGCGTGACCATACTCGCGAACGCGCTCGAGGGTGCGTTGAACAGTCTCGATTTCGAAGTGGTGGGCATCTTCCAGAGTTTCTCCGCCGACTACGATGCGCGCTCTGTGAGAGTCCCGCTGGATGCGGCCAAAGAGCTGCTAGGCACCAAAGACGCCAATGCAATCGTCGTAACGCTCAAAGAGACGGCCGACACGGAACGGTTTACAAATTTGCTGAAGACCGAGTTCTCACCGCAGGGCCTGGAGGTCAAAACGTGGATCGAGCTCAACGATTTTTACGAAAAGACGGTTGAGCTCTACCGGCGCCAGTTCGGCTTTCTTCAGTTGATCGTTCTCATCATGGTGCTCCTCAGCGTAACCAACAGCGTCAACATGAGCGTATTCGAGCGGGTTGGGGAATTCGGGACGATGATGGCATTGGGAAACCGGAGCCAGAGTGTGTTTCGACTTATCGTCACCGAAAGCCTGATTCTCGGCTGTGTCGGCGGTTTGCTCGGCGCCGTTGTAGGGATGGCATTGGCGCTCGTAATTTCAGCGATTGGTATTCCGATGCCACCGCCGCCTAATGCGAACTTTGGCTACACCGCCCGCGTACAAATCGTTCCGGTCTGGATTTTCGGGGCGTTCGCAATCGGTTTTGTTGCAACGGTCCTGGCTTCCTTGCTGCCGGGCAGGCGCGTATCGCGAATCGATGTAGTGGAGGCTTTGAAACACAACATCTGAACCCGGAATGCCGGGCATCCGGCTGGCCAGCCGTGCCGGTCAAAAGGAATATCGCACTTCGCTGTAGATGCGGTCCTTATCCTGATAGCGGCCGAATACGCCCAGCGGCGGACCGCTGAAAATGTCTACTCCCATCAGCAGGCGCCAGTTCTTTTCGAATTTCCAGGCAAGCCGGGTTCTGACCATCGAGTCGTTGCGATTCAGGCTGCGGACGAAAAGTGCCCGGGCCTCCCACTTTGCCGAGAGCGGAGTTTCCACCAAAACGCTGGCGCCCGACTCATACCTGTCCTCCAGGATGTCGGCACTATGATTGGTGAATATTCTCTGGAAAAACTGCAGATTCAAGCGGGTTTCCTTGAATACGTTCAGGTCCGCTCCAATTGCGTAGTCGATGGTACGTTGACCCACAAGGCCGTTAGGCTGCGTAAGTGTCGTTGTTCCAAACTGGCGTCCATCTGTATATACAGCTTCGGCCTTCAGGACGAAGCGGCCGAGATCCTTGGCCAGCGTGCCGCCGAACTGATTGATCGAATCGTGGCGTGCCTGGTAGGTAAAGACCGGGACGGGCGCCGCACTGACGCTGCGGTAGTAGGTAGGATTGACATCGAGGCTGTGATAGTAAAACCCGGCCATGTCCCAGCCATTTTTAAGCGCCGTCAACCGTAAGCCGTAATTGCTGTTCGAAAGGTTTCGGGTAGGGATCTGCTCACCTAAAAAGTTGGTGCCGCCGGGCCCCGGAATCGGGGTTACGAAAAATTCGGCGCCCGGCTTGCCGATATTGTCGAAACTCGGCACGGGAATCCAGATAGCTTCTGCCTTGTAATCCCCCTTGAAGTATTCAGCGCGCGCTGCCCACTGGGGAATACGAATCGTTTCGAGGTCGGGCTCGGGCAGGATGAATTCGCGAAAGTCGCGCGCCGAAACCACGTCGGCAATGAAAAGGCCGACCATTTCGCCCCACACGATGTGTTGGCGGCCCAACCGCATTTCGAGATTTCCCGCCGTAATGTCGAGATAATTCTCGCGCAGCATGAAGTCATATCGCTGGTCGTGCCGCACTTCCGAATTGTAGAAGCCCGACCGGTCGTACGCCGCATCGTATTCGGCGCGCGCGCCAATTTTCCATTTGACATTGCCGTTGAACTCGCCCCGACGCCCAACTTCCGCGCGCAACCGGGCGTTCGACCAGTGTTCCGGGCTCTTATAGTCACGCGCGAGTTCCGCTGCGATGTAGCCAGTCCAGCCCGGAGACGTTGCAGCCGGGCCCTTCTCGGCTCCGGCGGCGGGCGGTATATCGCCAAACAACGCGTCTTTCGAATCCGCTTTTGGCGCCTGTGCCTTCTCGGCTCCGGCGGCGGCCGGTACATCGCCAAACAAGGCGTCTTTCGAATCTGCTTTGGGGGCTTGGGCAATCGATGGCCGCGCAGTGGGCTCTGCAGCAGCCAGCGGGCCCGCGAGCAGCACCACCCCCAAGCTGCCCGCCGCGCTTAAAGTCGTTAAGGTTTTGAACCTCATGACGTGTCTCTGCTTGCCCCTTTTCCTTGGACGCGTAAATCCCAAAAATAAAGGTAGGACAAAACTCAAATAAAGTCAATGGTTTATAGGGTAATCCTCGACAATCCCTAAGGATTCGTTGCCAAGTCGCCACATTAGTCCCCAAGCGGCGGCAACCGGCACTGAGCGGCAGGTGAAAACTGCGTTCCAATTGCGGGTTAATTGCTCCGCTGTTGGCCGTCCGGCGGCCGGTCCGGCCAACCCTCAATACTGATACCGTGCGCGCGCGCCTGCGCGATCAAGTCGTGTGCTTCGATGTAGAAGGGATCGCGCGCGTCGATTTTCTTCTGAATGAAATCTGTCACGTCTCCGATGTCGGGATCGCACACGTTTACCACCCAGTCACCGGCCTCGGTGTAGATATGCCATGGACACGACATGTAAGCATCGTGGTTTTCGATGTACAGGAATTTCGTGAAGATTTGCCGGATGATCACCGCCGACCGGCTTTCCGTCTTGACACCGGCCATTGCGATGGCGCCATCCTCAATGCGCACGAGGCGATCGGCAAGCGTCATGACCCGCTTGTCGTGGGTCGAAAAGATAAATGTGGTTTTATACTCCCGGTTGATCTCTTTCATTAAATACAGAATGCTTTCGCCCGTCTTGTGATCCAGATTGGCGGTCGGCTCGTCGGCCAAAATCATTTTTGGCTCGGTCGCGAGCGCGCGGGCGATTGCCACGCGTTGCCGCTGCCCGCCGCTCAGTTGATTGGGACGGCGATCCGCAAGCTTGCATAGCCCGACGATATCCAGGTATTTCCTGACCCGCGCCTGGCGCTGCGCGTTGCTGAGCTCCTTGAATTGCAACAGCGGGTATTCGACGTTTTCCCCTGCCGCGAGCACGGGCAGCAGGTTAAAAGTCTGGAAAATGAACCCGATTGTCCGGGCGCGAAGGTCTGCCAGCTCATCGGGGTTTTTCCCGGTGACATCCTGTCCATCGATGAGGATGCGGCCACTCGAGGGCGTATCGATGCAGCCGATGAGATTCAGCAGCGTGGATTTACCGCTGCCGGAAGGGCCGGCAATGGCGAGAAAAGCGCCGTCCTCGATCTCCAGATTGATGTCGGTCAACGCCTGGACATGCTCTTGTCCGAGCGTATAGTCTTTGCAAACGCCTTCAATTTTGATTAAGTTCATGGACGTGGCCTGCCGTGTTCCACACGTCGCAGGCGGGAATAGTTTCTACGCCAGGGAGGGAAATGTCGAGCAGAAGATTCATGTCGTTCGTGTGCACGGGTACCTTATGCTGCATCGTTCTGTGTGCGCGGCTGTGCTTCGCGGCGACGCCGGAAGTCGAGTCAGCCCAGTCTATTCTGGAGCGTGCGGATCAGATAAGGTTTCCCCGCCATGGCTTCCAGGTCGACGTCAGCATCCGCTCGAGCGCTCCGGACAGGCAAATCGAAATCCGCAAGTACCGTATTCTTACCAAAGGAAACGAGAACACTGTCGTCATGATTACCGAGCCGGCGGCGGAGAAAGGCCAGATGATGCTCATGAAAGCGCGGGATCTCTGGATTTTTGTGCCCAGCGTTTCCCAGCCGGTGCGATTGTCACTCGGCCAGAGGTTAACCGGTCAGGTCGCCAATGGAGACCTCGCGAGATCGAACTTCACCGGCGATTACACGCCGCAAATTTTGCGCACCGACACCATCGACGGGGAGAATTACAAGGTTCTCGAGTTGAACGCGGTTGATCGCAGTGTTACGTATTCCAAAGTAATTTACTGGGTGAATCAGGCAAATTTTCGTCCTTATAAAGCGGAGTTCTATTCATTGTCCAACCGGTTGCTTAAGACTTGCCGATATGAGGGGTATCAGGAGCAGGCTGGCGCTATGCGACCGACACGCCTCGTAATGGAAGATGCACTGCGCAAAGGGGAGGAATCGGTGCTGGAGTATTCGGCGATGCAACTGCGCGATCTTCCGGACAGGGTCTTTACGAAGGACTATCTGAACCGGCTGCAATAGTATGCGCATAATCATTTACCGGGATTTGCCGTTGTAATGGGGATGTCACACCTTCCGCCGGGCAAACTCCATTTTTTGCGAAATTCTTGATTCCAACCGGAGAACTGTCATGGCACGACTCACTTCCATAACCAGCAAGAACCAGGTGGCGCCGGAGCATCAGGCTGTTTTCGACGCAATAGTCGCGAGCCGCGGCGCAGTCCAAGGCCCGTTCACCATGCTGCTGCACTGCCCGAAGCTTGCCGAACACTTTGTGCACCTGGGCGGCTACGTGCGCTTCGAGGGCTCGCTCGACATGCGCGCGCGCGTGCTTGCCGCGATGACCGTAGCGCGCGAGTTCGACACGCTCTACGTCTGGGGCGCGCAAACCGGGTCGGCCCGGCGGCAGAAGGTGCCCGAGTCGACCATCACCGCGATCCGCGAAAAGAACTCGCACGGCGTGCCGGCCGAGGACGCGCAGATCATCGACTTCACGCGTGAACTCATCCGCAAGCATCGCGTCAGCGATGCAAGCGTGAAGGCGCTGCATGCGCGCTTCGGCAACGAGGGCATGATCGAGTTCACCGGCGCAATCGGTTACTACAGCATGCTGTGCATGATGGCGAATGCCGTTGAGCTCGAAGCCGGGCAGGGCGCGGAAGTATTGAAGGTGTAGATGGATCGCGGGATGGGCGCACCTGCGCCAATTGCGATTATCAATTGGCGGCGAGTGTTCGCTCTATCATGCCGTCTTCGCGCACGCCGGGTCGCTCAAGCGTGTATCCAGAACGCGCTTTCCGCAAACTCCGCGCCGCGCCACCAGTCCGCTTTGCCCTTGCCGTAACGAAAGTTCCGGGTGCCGGCCTGGCTCTGCAAAGCTATGGTCACGTCGCCCGCGGCGTCGCGTTTGGCACGCTCGTCGTTGGTTTCAGGCACGACGACTACGATATGCCCCGAGCGGCCCTCGTCTTTCCGGCGCGCCACGATCAAGCCCACCGCGCCCTGGTTTACCGTAGTCTGAAGCTTGGTCAGCGTTCCAGTTTGACGCCAGCCGAACAGCGGACCGAAGTCGCGCAGCCATCTGAAGAGATCGTTGGCCCGCATCTCAACAATCGTTTCACCGATCAACGGCTGCACTGTCACGCCGGCAGTGAGCGATAGTAGGGCTTTGGCAGTCCACCACACGCGCGGCAGGTAAACGCCGGCCAAATGGCAATAGTCGTGGCTGTACACGTTGCAGAACGTCACGCCAGCGCGCGGCCGGTAGCGCTTGTGAGCGGTGCGGTCTACCGCCAGCCAGTCGACGATGTTGGCGAGTTCCTCGCGCAATTCTTCCGGCGTAGCGCCTTGCCGCTTGGGCTGGCCCGCCTCGTTGAGCGAATGCGCCGTGGCGACATCGGTGCGCTTGGTGAAAGTCTTCGGCTTCCTGGGCATCAGCACTGCGACGATGCCGGATAAGGGCGGCGCCGGCGCCGGTTCGACGACCGGGATATCGGTGACTTCGGGAGCAGGGGTCAGGAATTTGGTCGAGGCAAACCCGCGCAGCAGGGCGCCTGCGAGACTCGTCTCGACTTCAATGAAAGCGTTCGCGCTTTTGCCGGTCACGGCTCGCACGATGTGTCCGTCCGGTAAATTGCCGATTACGTTTGCCTGCGGCGGTGAACTGACCTTCGGCTCACTGCGCAGGCGCAACGTGCCTTCACGGGTGTCGACCCGGAAGAAGTCGCCGGTCGCGATGACCTCGCTGGGCGCGGGCACGATTGCTTGTCCGGTCTCGGGCGGGTTCAAGGGCGCAACGCTGCCAGGTGCTGCAACGGTGTGCGCGAGCTGAATGAAATCGAATATCGCCTCCCCGTAGTATTGGGTGCCATTGAAGTGGCCCTGCTTCAGGCCTTTCTGCGGATTGAAGCGGCCGGTGTTGTAGGCGATACCGACGGCGGCCAGCTCCAAATCCGAAAGCGTCGCGCGCTTGTCGAAGCCGAGCTTCTTGAGGGCACGCTTTAATTCGATGACGCACTTTGCCAGCGTGCGGTCGAAGCGCTCGTAGTCTTTCTGCAGGAAGTAGGCAGGGTCTTCGCGGAAGAACTGCAGATCGAGCTGAAACAAACCGAAGCCGTGGCAGAACTTGTCCGGTCTCGCCGCTATGCGCGAATAAGCCGGAATATGCGCGGCCATGTTGACGAGGGCTTCGTGGGCGATTGCGAACATTTCGTCGCCGCGCGGCTGGGACAACAAATCGGCTTTGGTGGTCGGGAAAGCGCTGCGCCCCTTGTCGGCATCCAGCGTATCGCCCACGCACAAGGCCAGGATCTGCGCGGTCGTCAGCGATTTGCGCCGCAGTACCGGCCATAATTCGCCGGTTTCCTGGCAAGCGATCGCGGTGATGAAATCCACCGTCAACGGCGTGTTCGCCAGGGCAGGCTCAATCTGCGATTGGAACTCGGTTTTAAACCACAATATGTCGGCGCTGGTAGGCATGTCTCATTCCTGAATCGTCATTTCGCCCGCGTCAACGACAGCGAATCAGCGGCTGCAGACTTCGCGTCCTTTACTGTTCCGCTCATGGTGCGCAGATCGGACGACAACGCGAGCGCACCCTCAAAGCGGTGCCGGGCGCCGAAGACAGTCTCGAGGAAAAACGTCACCTGATTTCCGTCCACAGTGCCGGCGCCGCGCTTCCATACCTGTTTTGAATCGTAATGCGTCTCTTCGATCTTCAGGTCATGGCCGTTCTGCTGCACCATCCAGAAACTTCCATTCGGCAGCATCCACTGTCCCGATAGCTCGGGCGGCCGCTTGAGCGCGACGTACCCGCTGGCGCCCGCGATAACCGCTAGCACGGCGGCGCCGCCAATCAGCAGGTAAGCACGCTTATGCGGCGACTTGACTCCAGTCAATGTGCGCACCACTTGCGCGAGCCGCTGCACGTCGTATTCCCAGCGGGTATCGGACAGTTCCAACGCCTGGATGCGCGCGAGCGGTTTGAGATCGGCGGGCAGGTCGGTTTCCGCCGGCATCGCGGCCCCTTCGACGAGCACCGGTATCACGTGCGTTTTGGCGCGCAATCCCGATGCCACTTCCAGCCGGACGAAGTCGTCCGGATCGTTCAGCCGCATGCCGCCATCCGCATTGCGCTCGGCGAGCCACGTATTGCCGATCAGCACCGCCAGCACGTCGCAGCGGGCGATCGCGGCATCGATGGTCTGCATGAAGTTGCTGCCGGGCACGATGGTCTCGACGTCCTGAAAAACGCTGCCCTTGCCGAAGTGTCTTTCAAGCGAATCCGCCAGCCGGCCCGCATAGCCGCCCGTATCGGCGCGCCGATAACTGAGAAAGATGCTGGGCATGCTAAGCGCTCGCGCTGCTTGCCGCTGGCGACGGTGAAAATTGCGCGAGCAGCAGTTTCAGCAGCCCGTTGATGTCGACGCTTTTCTGCGCACGCGTGTGGACAAGACGGACCTCGGGTGAATCTATCTGCCGGTTCGGCGAGTCCTGGCGCACCTGTTGCCATGCATCCTGCAGCGCGCGTTCAAGAAATGCGTGGTCCGTACTGTCGTCGATCAGGAACACGATACGGTCGAGAGGTACCGAAATCAGCAGCTGTTCGAGTTCGTACAGGCAGCCCTGATTGGAAGGAGAGAAGCTGCGCAAGTCCATCAGGATCGCATCGGCGCCTGCGGCGAGGGATCGCATCGCATATTGCCACGTATCGGCATAGCAGAAAAACTCGTTGACCCGATAGCGGCCGTCCGGATCGGTGCCGCTGTGCCTCGCTTCAAGGCGTCGCTGCACGTCGGCATCGCTGCGCACGAAACGGCGGGACAGGCGGCCGCCGAGAAATTCGAGGAACTCATGCGGCTCGACCGTCGACTCGACAAGATCAGGGCCGGCAATCATCGAGATGCTGCCGGCGCGCAGCCAGCGCTTCGATAATGCATCGTACAGACGCTCGCTTTTCCCCCCGAGCGCGAAGACCCGCAACAATAACAGCGTAGGGCTCCGGGCGGCGGAATCGCCGGGGCGGATCAGGATGAATCCCACCGTCGTAACCACTTTATACGCGACGAAAGCGACGAGCCCGGTAAAAACATAAATCCAGCCCTCAATAGCCATGGAGACCGACTGCTCAATGCCGAAAAAAAGCCACATCGCATCCATGGTCAGCGATTGGTCGCTCAAGCGGCGCCGTTCATAGCGCCGGCCCAGCCATTTGAGCAGCCACCAGCCCGCCACTGCGAATAGCGCAAATCCCAAAAGCATGAGCGCGAAGAATGTTTCAGTGCCGCCAAGATTGAACAGCGAGCCTACGGACACGGCGGCGCGCAGGCCGGCGTCCCCTCCCGCAGCGACGACATTTACCAATACTATGGAGCCGGCTACGGCAATAGTCATGAACACGAGGACCATCGGGCCGACCGCCCGCACGCCCCGACGCAGGAAAGCGAGCAGCAGGAGTGTGCCGGGCGCCTCGGTAATCAGCCAGAAAATCGCGAGCTGGCCGACGGTAAGCGCATCGTTGCGCACGAGCGCGAAGATTCCCGCCGCGGACAGCAAAGCAAAATAGACAAGACCGACGATAACCTGTTGCCCGCGGTTGACTGCTGCGACCATGCCTACCGTGAGCGCGATTGGCCACGCAAAACACGCGAGCCACCAGAAGACACGCGTAAGCACGATCCCATCGTCTTTGGTAAACACCAGCCACGCGCCGGTCATGACTAGCGCATAGGCCAAACCTGCCGCGATATAGACAGTCGTTGCCGACGCAAGTGATGCAAGCGCACGCTGATAAGCGGGCGGGCTGCTCGTGGCATCCAGGTTGCCTGCGTCTATGCGCTGCACCTGCAGCGGGTTGCCGGTGCCGGACGGCTGCGTGGCGCGCACCGCTGGTGTCGGCGTTGCGCCTGCCTGTTCCGCCATCGCGCGCAGCACTGCCCGTCGATACCAGCGCAATAGCAATGCTGATATCGGCGCGGTGAGCACGGCACTGGCAATCAGCACCATCGGCAACATGCCAGTGGTGATCAGTCTCGCGTCATTGGCGACAGCGCTCACAAAACTCCCCGAAGCGTGTCAACCGCTGCGGGTGCGGCCGGGGAGAAATAATCAGCCATGAGTCCGCTGTTTAATGGTTTGCTGCAGCAGAACATTCGTGTCCAGGGTGGAAACCCTTCCCGAACGTTTGCGCACTGCATCCATCATGTGGTCGGTGCCGCCGGGCTTGCCGCTTTTTTCGCCGTTCCATAAAGCGATGAAGCGCACCTGGTCGGGACCCCACGCCAACGCCGTGTACAGCAGCCACAGGTTCGCGCGTTCGTACGGATCGCGGTTTGGCGGCGTAGGACCCAGCTCGGCGGGCATTACGCGTATTCGCGTTCTGGCCGCCGATTTGACCTTGTAATACTTGTCGACCCATTGCTCGCCGGCAAATGCGACGGACCGCTCGATGAACTCGGGTTCATCGAAAGGCAGCAGCAGTTCGAGCCACAGCCCGCGGTCGAGGGCTGCCTGAGCGAACAGCAGGTCCCCGCCGCATGCACCTTCGCTTAACGCAAGATCGCGGTCTCCTGCTTCCAGTTCGGCGAGCTTCTTGGCGATCGCGGCCGCCGCCAGTTCGGTCATGTCCTGGGGAAAGCGTTCTGCCGTGCGTCCCGCTTCGTCGATCATATGGCCGCTGAAGAGAAACGTTTTCTCGGGCCGCCAGGGAGGGTTAAGCGAACTCAAAGCCCGCGTCACCAGAGTCGAAGCAGCCTGCACCGGCTCCGGGCGGAAACCAAGCACGGTGAGCAGATCGAGCTGCTGCCAGGTGGAATTGAGCGCAAACCAGTCCTTTTCGGCGGCGGCAATCGCGTACGAATAGGCTTTTTCGACCGTCGGCTTGTCACCTACCAGCAGCTCGAGATCGGCCAGCGTTACGCGCGCCCAGTAATCTTTGGACTGAGTCGTTTCCTTCGCCAGCGCGCAGCGCGCCGACCAGCGCACGCCGCCCTCGATTTCTGCTCGCAACTTGTCGCGCTCGTCAGCCCCGGTCAAATCGCGGGCGACGTGGAGCAGAGTGACCGCATTGATGCCCGTGTAACAGTGGCGGGGGTCCATGCGAAAGCCCGACGCATACGCGTCGATCGCGTCATTGAGCTGCCCGGCTTCCAGTTCGGCGTCGTGCCTCATCGCTGCCGGCGCGGCGTCGGGCTTGCGCCAACTGCTCTCCCATAAATCTTTCGCCACCCGGCCCAGGAGGCCGCACGTTTCCGCGTCGTCGGGACAATCACGCGCCACGGATTGGAGCCACTCTTTGGCTTCGTCGTAGCGTTCCAGGCGGCCGAGCAAGATGCCTTTCTCCTGCCGGGCGGTCAGATGCGCGGGGTCGAGCGCGAGCGCTTTCTCAACCTGCTCGAGCGCGAACGCAGGCTGATTGAGCTGGCGCAATGTTCTGGCGGCAATCAGATGCGCTTCCTGGCGCAGCGCCTGCGCCGGCGCTTCTTCAGCCAGCACCAACACATCGGACGGGCGTTGCTTGCGGCGCGCGGTCGCCAGGCGCTGAGCCCATGCTTCCTGCTGTTCCCACACTTCCTGTACGCCGCCGACACGCAACGTTTTCCAGTTGGGTTCCTGCAAGTAGGGCAGCAGCTGATAGAC
>Ga0207708_10002944_pt1 | contig 12557 bp, 8 predicted proteins | sample KBSK5101metaG_FD_184340 | JGI IMG/M metagenome (GOLD analysis project Ga0207708, IMG submission 184340) | Corn, switchgrass and miscanthus rhizosphere microbial communities from Kellogg Biological Station, Michigan, USA - KBS K5-10-1 metaG... | ecosystem: Host-associated > Plants > Roots >...
ATCATCGACGACCTGCTCGCGACGTCGAAGCGCGACGGGACGGCGATGCCCCCCACGACCTTCTATCGGCAAGGCCCGTTCATCGATCTGTGCCGCGGCCCGCATGTCGCGAGCACCGGCAAGATCGGCCCGTTCAAGCTGCTCGGCACCGCCGGCGCCTACTGGCGCGGCGATGAGAAGCGGCCGATGCTCCAGCGCGTCTACGGCACGGCCTGGGCGACGCAGGAAGAGCTTGACGCGTACCTCTGGCGCCGCGACGAGGCCAGGAAGCGCGACCATCGCCGGCTAGGGCCCCAGCTCGACCTGTTTTCGTTCCACGACGTGTCGCCGGGTGCCGCGTTCTGGCATCCGAATGGCCAGCTGATCTGGCGCACGCTCGAAGGCGCGATGCGCGAGCTGCAGGTGCGCCGCGGATACCAGGAGGTCTCGACGCCGATCGTGGTGTCGGAGCGCCTGTGGCGACAGTCCGGCCACTGGGACCTCTACCGCGACAACATGTTCCTCGTCGAGTCCGAGAACCAGGCCTTCAGCCTCAAGCCGATGAACTGCCCGGAATCGACGTTCATCTACCGCTCGCATCTGCGGTCGTATCGCGACCTGCCGCTGCGCTTCAGCGAGTTCGGGCGGCTCCACCGGAACGAGCGCTCCGGGACGCTGTCGGGCCTGACCCGCGTTCGCCAGTTCATCCAGGACGACGCGCATCTCTATGTCCGACCGGACCAGCTGACCGACGAGATCGTCGCGCTGCTCGGCGAGGTCCGCGAGTCGTACAGCTGGTTCGGGCTCGAGCCGCGGTTCACGTTCGCGACGAAGCCGGACAAGGCGATCGGCGACCCGGCGCTCTGGGAGCGGGCCGAGCAGCTCACCCGCGAAGCGTTCGCAGCGGCCGACATCAGCTACGAGCTGAAGCCGAAGGACGGCACGTTCTACGCGCCAAAGATCGACATCTACATCGATGACGCACTCGGACGCGAGTGGCAGATGGCCACGATCCAGATCGACCTGACGATGCTGCCCGAGCGGTTCGACCTCACCTACATCGACGAGGACGGCAAGCCGCAGCGACCGATCGCGATCCATCGAGCGATCTACGGGTCCCTGGAGCGGTTCATCGGGATCCTGATCGAGCACTTCGCGGGGGCGTTCCCGCTGTGGCTCGCGCCGGTCCAGGCCGTCGTGATTCCGATCGCGGATCGGCATATCGAGGCGGCCGGGGAGCTGGCAGGCGTCCTGCGGGGGCGAGGGCTGCGGGTCGAGGTCGACGGATCGTCGAACCGGATGCAGTACAAGATCCGGACCGCTCAGGAGCAGAAGGTGCCGTACATGGTGGTGCTCGGCGACCGCGAGATCGAGGCGCGGACCGCCTCGCCGCGGACGCGGAGCGGGGAGCAGCAGCCGGCCGAGGATTGGGAGGCGTTCGCGGACCGCCTGGAGGCTGAGTCGAAGGCGAGGGGAGTGGGGTAGGCACGGCTCTCGCCGGGACAAGCATCCACCCGACCGCGTCTGGAACATCCCGATGTTCCAAGTGACGTCCGAACGGCCCAAGTCTCCCCGAACCAGGTCGTTCCGACGCTGATCGGAACGCGGCACGTTCCAAACGGCTGCCGAACCCCGTCTCGGTCCGCTCTCAGCCGCCGCTTGGAACATGGGGAGGTTCCAAGGTGGATCGCGGCCCGCCGCGAGTCGCCCGGGCCCCTCCCATTCGTTGTCTCTCCCCGAACCCCTGTGCTATCCTCCGCGTTCGCCGGTCGGGCCGTCTGCCCATGCCGGCGGAACGTCAATCAGCACCAAGAGGGGTGAACCATCAGCCGAGACCTGCGAGTCAATCAGATGATCCGGATCCCACAGGTCCGGGTGGTCGATGAAGAGGGTGCCCAGCTCGGCGTCATGCCGACGCCCCGAGCCCTCGAGATGGCGCAGGAGCGGGGATACGACCTCGTCGAGGTCGCTCCGATGGCCCAGCCCCCGGTGGTCCGGTTCCTCGACTTCGGGCAGTACAAGTACGAGCTGACGAAGCGGGAGAAGGAGAACAAGCGCAAGCAGCGCTCGATCACCTTCAAGGAGGTCCGCCTCACGCCGAAGATCGGCGTCGGCGACTTCGATACAAAGGTCCACCGCGCGATAGAGTTCCTCGAGGACGGCGACCGCATCAAGGTGACGGTCCGTTTCCGGGGTCGGGAATTGACCCACCCGGAGATCGGCCGGAACCTGATCGCCCGGTTCGTGGAGCGCGTGAAGGATCACGGAGTCGCGGAACGGACGCCGCTGCTCGAGGGCAAGTCGATGCACATCACGATGGCATCGCTCCATAAGCCCAAGAGCCACGACGCACCGGACCGCAAGCACGCTCCGGGGGTGACCCCGGAAGATGCGACGGCAGAGACGCCGGCGGCGCCCGAAGAGAAGACGGTCGTGGCCCAACCGGCCGCGCCCGAAGAGAAGACCGTCGTGGCCCGACCGGCCGCCACCGCACCCGTCGTCCCACCGGCGGAAGCCGCGGCACCGGAGCCGGAGCCGGTCCAAGCAGGAGAGTGAGGCCAGCGTGCCGAAGATCAAGTCGCACAAGACGGCCCAGAAGCGGATCGGGATCACCGGTAGCGGCAAGTTCATCCGCGTGAATTCCTGGCGCGGCCATCACCTCGAGATCAAGTCGTCCCGGCGGACCCGCCGCTACGCAGGCAAGACCCTGATGAAGGGCGTGCATGCGAAGCAGGTACGCCGGATGCTGCCCTACCTCTAGGAGCCACCAGCACTCATGGCACGAGTCAAGCGGGGCGTCACCGCCCACAAGCGGCACAAGCGCCTGCTCAAGGCCGCCGAGGGGCGCCGCGGCACCCGATCCAAGCTCATCAAGCCGGCGCGCGAGGCACTCCTCCACGCGCTCGCCTATGCGACACGCGACCGTAAGCAGCGCAAGCGCCAGATGCGTGAGCTGTGGATCGTCCGCATCAACGCAGCAGCTCGCCAGAACGGCATGACCTACGGCCAGTTCATCAGCGGCCTGAAGCGTGCCGACATCCAGATCGACCGCAAGATCCTCGCCGATCTCGCTGTCCGCGATAGCGCCACCTTCGGCCGCATCGTCGAAGTGGCCAAGAGCGCCTAGCGATCCGCCCGGACGCTCGACTGCTCGAACCCTCGACGTCGCCGACGTTCGAGGGTTCATGATTCATCGACCCGTCACCCGCAGGACGCAAGGAACCGAGTGGACCTCGCCGATCTGACCCGCGACCTGGAGGCGCTTCGCTCAGAAGCCCTCGACGCCATCGCGGCTGCGCCCGACGCAGCGACGCTCGAAGCGCTCGAGCTCGACGTGCTCGGGAAGAAGGGCCGCCTCACTGCGGTCCTGCGCGGGATCGGTGGGTTGCCGGCGGAGGATCGACCCAAGGTCGGGGCGCTCGCGAACACCGTGCGCCAGGCGGTCGAAGCCGCCCTGGCCGAGCGAGGGACCGCGCTGCGCGGCAGTGAGCTCGAGACGCGCCTGCGTGACGAGGCAGTCGACGTCACGACGCCCGGCCGCCCGATCCGCCGCGGCACGCTTCACCCCAGCATCGAGGCGATGCGCGAGATCGCCGCGATCTTCGAGCAGTTCGGGTTCCAGGTCTACGAGAGCCCGGAGATCGAGGACGACCTCACCAACTTCCAGATGCTGAACATCCCGCCGGACCATCCGGCGCGCGACTTGTGGGACACGCTCTACGTCGACGTCGAGGGACGCCTTCTGCGCACGCACACCTCCCCTGGGCAGATCCGCGTCATGCACAGCGAGAAGCCGCCGATCCGCGCGCTGCTCCCCGGGCGCTGCTTCCGATACGAGGCGATCGACGCCAGCCACGGCTCGGAGTTCTTCCAGGTCGAAGGCCTGATGGTCGATGAAGGCACGACGATGGCGGACCTCAAGGGTCTGCTCGACCAGTTCGCCAAGGCGATGTACGGCGCCGACAAGCGGACGCGATTCCGACCGGGCTACTACCCGTTCACGGAGCCATCGGTCGCGTTCGACGTCGAATGTCTCGTGTGCGGCGGCGTCGGCTGCCCTGCCTGCGGTCGCAGCGGCTGGATGACGATCCTTGGCGCAGGCATGGTCCACCCGGTCGTGCTGCAGTACGGCGGCCTCGACCCGGAGCGCTACCAGGGCTTCGCCTTCGGGATGGGTCCCGAGCGCATCAAGATGCTGAAGCACGGGATCACCGATCTGCGGCTGTTCCTCGAGAACGACCTCCGCTTCCTGGAGCAGTTCCGGTGAGGGTGCCGCTTTCCTGGCTGCGCGACTACGTCGACGTCGAGCTCTCGCCGGAACAGCTCGCCGAGCGCCTGACGCTGCTCGGGATGGAGGTCAAGGGCATCGAGCGCTGGGGCTCGGATTGGCAGAACGTCGTCGTGGGCGAGCTCCTCGAGGTCCGCAAGCACCCGAACGCCGACCGCCTCTCACTGACCCGCGTCACGACCGGAGGGGGCGAGCCACTCGAGATCGTCTGCGGCGCGACCAACATCGCCGCCGGCCAACGGATCCCGGTGGCCCTGCCCGGCGCCGTGCTGCCCGGCGGTCGACACATCGAGCGGACCGAGAAGATGGGCGTCGTCAGCAACGGCATGCTCTGCTCCGGCGACGAGCTCAACCTGACCTCTGACGCCGACGGGATCCTGATCCTGCCGCCCGACACGCCCCTCGGTATCGCCCTCACGGACTTGTATGGCGACGTCGTCCTGGACGTCGACGTCAAGCCGAACCGTGGTGATGCGCTCAGCCTCGTCGGCCTTGCCCGCGAGGTCTCGGCCGTGACCGGAGCGCCGGTCCGCTTCCCCGAGACCGACCCGGTCGAGAGCGGCCCGCCCATCGTCGAGAAGTTGCGCGTCGACGTCGAGGAGCCGTCGCTGTGCACGCGCTTCGTCGGGCGGTGGGTCGGCGGGGTGGCAGTCGGCCCCTCACCGGACCTCGTCCAGATGCGACTGCTCGCGGCTGGACATCGGCCGGTCAGCAACGTGGTCGACGTCAGCAACTACGTGATGCTCGAGCTCGGCAAGCCCATCCATACATTTGACGCGGCAGCCGTGAACGATGGCCGGATCGTCGTCCGGCTTGCGAGAGCAGGGGAGCGGCTCGAAACGCTCGACCACGTCGTCCGCGACCTGACGCCCGACACGCTGATCATCGCCGACCCCAAGGGGCCGATCGGCATCGCCGGTGTCATGGGTGGCGCCGAGTCCGAGATCGGGTCGTCGACGACCGAAGTCGTGATCGAGTCGGCGATCTTCGATCCGATCAGCATCCGCCGGACCGCGTTCCACTACGCCCTTCGCTCCGAGGCGAGCCTTCGCTTCGAGAAGGGTCAGGAGCACCGACTGGCGAAACTCGGGGCCGACCGGACGGCCCGGCTCATCACCGAGTGGGCTGGCGGGCAGGTGGCCGTCGGCGCCGTTGACACGAACCCCGCGGAGCCCGCATCGGGACGCGTCGCCTTCCGACCGTCCCGCGTCGATCGCCTGATCGGGACGACCGGCTCGACCCAGGACCAGGTCGACATCCTCGAGCGCGTCGGCATCGCCGCTGAGGCGGCGCCGGCCGAGACACGCGTGCTCGTCGCGACCGCGCCGCAGCCCCTCGAGATCGATCCGGGTGACACCGAGACGCTGGTTGCCACGATCCCCACCTGGCGGCGCGACCTTGTGATCGAGGCGGACATCGCCGAGGAAGTCGCGCGTGTCCGCGGCTACGAGACCGTGCCGACGATGTTGCCCGACACGCCGATGCCGCCCTACCGGCATTCGCCGCTCGGGGTCCGTCACCACGTCCGCGACACCCTCGCGGGCATCGGGCTAGCGGAGGCCGTCACGTTCGCCCTTGTCTCGCCCCAGATGGCCGAGCGGTTCGGGCCCCTCGACGACATCGCCGTCCCGGGCGAAGGCGAGGCGGGTGGCCGCGTGGTCACGGTGACCAACCCGCTCTCGAGCCAACACTCCGTGATGCGCCAGAGCCTCATCGGTAGCCTGCTCGAGGTCGTATCGACGAACACGCGGCTCGGGCAGCCGGATGTCGCGATCTTCGAGGTCGGCAAGGGCTACGGTGCCACCGAGGACGGCGATTCGACCCACGAGTGGTGGCGGCTCGGGCTGGCGCTCACGGGCTCGGCCGAAATGCCCACCTGGGATCGACCGGCGCGACCCTTCGACCTCGACGACGCCAAGGGCATCATCGAGCTGATCGCCGAGAGTCTCGGCTACGAACGCCCCACCTTCTCGGCACTGACCGACGACCCGAACCTGCACCCCGGGCGCGCCGCCCGCGTCGCGGCCAGCGATCGCATCTCAGGCAGGGTGGGAGAGGTCCATCCCACCCTCATCGAGGACCTCGACGTTCGCGCCGATCGGGTCCTGGTCGCGGAGCTCTCGCTCGCCGGCCTCTCGGGTGGTCAGCCATCGACGCCGCGGGTCACCAGCCCGTCGCGGCATCCGATCGTCGATCGCGATCTCGCGGTCATCGTGGCCGAGACGACATCCGCGGCCGAGGTCGAGGCGTCGATCCGGGAACGCGGTGGCGCGCTGCTCCGATCGGTGACCCTCTTCGACATCTACCGCGGTCGTCCGCTCGATGATCACCAGAAGAGCCTGGCCTATCGCCTCGCGTTCGCCGCGGACGATCGCACGCTCGTCGAAAGCGAGGTTGACACGGCCATCGCCGAGATCACGTCAGGCCTTCGAAGCGACGTCAACGGCCGCCTGCGCGGGTAGTGGCCTAGCCCGAAAGTACCGCTCGACGGTCCCGGCGGGACCGGTTGCGGCCCCGAAGAACGCGCTGATACCCTTGCGCCGCTTCGCGCCGGGATCCGGCACGAACGCCTACCCAAGGAGGCTCGGTGGATCTCGGGGTCCTCGGCGGCGTCGCGCTCGTCGATTGGTTGATCATCATCTACTTCCTGGGCTTCTTCGTCCTTGGTTTCGCCCAGGGCACGATCCGGCGCCTGATCGGCATCGCCTCGATCCTGTTCTCGTTCCTGCTCGCGGCGAACCTGGCCGACCCGCTCGGCTCGTTCCTCAAGGCCAATTGGACTACCCAGAACGCGGAATACAGCTACATGGTCGGCTTCCTGACTGTGTTCGTCGCCGCGTCCGTGGCGTTCGCACTGGTCATCCAGGGCTTCTACAAGCCACAACCGCTGTTCGAGAAGGCGCGCTTCGCCGATGAGCTCATCGGCGGCGTGCTCGGTGTGATCCAGGCCGGCATCATCCTCGGCGCGCTGGTCGTGATCCTCGACTCGTATTACCGGCTCAACGCCCCGCCGCGGGACACGGAGCTGCAGTTCCTGCGTGACCTGTGGACGTTCCTCGACGGCTCCAAGATCGTCGACTTCTTCCGGGCGACGCTGATCCCGGCGTTCTTCGCGATCTTCGGGTTCCTCGTCCCCGACAAGATCGAGGCGATGTACCCGCGGTCCTGAGCGTCCTCGACCGGCGCATCCTCGCCGGTCCCACACCCGATACCGCTCGCGCCCTCCTCGGGGCCCGCCTCGTCCGCGACGACGAGACGGGACGGCGCGTGGCGCGGATCGTCGAGATCGAGGCCTACGACGGGCCCGAGGATCGCGCGTCGCATGCCCGGTTCGGGAGCACGCGGCGCAACGCGGTCATGGCCGGGCCGCCGGGTGTGGCGTACGTGTACCTTGTCTACGGGATGTACGACTGCCTGAACGTGGTGACCGGCGCCGTGGGCGCACCGGGAGCCGTGCTCATCCGCGCGGTCAAGCCGCTCGACGGCATCGACGAGATGCGACGCGCCCGGCTCGTCGTCGAGGCTCGCCGTCGTGCGGCACGGACGCCGGAAGGGCTGGCTGCGGCCGAAGCGCGGATCGCCGCGACCCGCGTCGACCGGCTCGCGAGCGGCCCGGGTCTCGTCGCCGCGGCGTTCGGTATCGACACGAGCTTGACGGGTAGCGACCTGTGTGACGAGGGATCCACCATCCGCCTGGAGCGTGACGCCGGGGACGTCGGCGATCTGGTTGCCGACGCCGCCGTCGAGATCACGCCGAGGATCGGGATCGCGTATGCCGGTCCAGATTGGGCGTCGCGGCCCTGGCGGTTCGCGATCGCCGGTCACCCGTCGGTCTCGGGCCCGCGCGCCCGCTGAGGGCGCCCATGGACGCTCGATCCCAGGCACTGCTCGAGTTCCCACTCGTTCGGGAGCGCCTGGCGGCCGCGACCTCCTTCCCACCATCACAAAGGCTCGCCGAGGCGCTCCAGCCATCGTCTGACCCCGTGATCGTCGCGCGTCAGCTCGACGAGACGGACCAGGCCCGGGCGTTGCTCAGCGAGCGCCCCGGCGTCGGGGTCGGCGGAGCGCACGACATCACTCCGTGGGTCGAGCGTGCGGCTCGTGGCGGGCGCCTGGAGCCCGAGCAGTTCCTGGGCATCGCGGAGACCCTGGATGCGGCGGCGCGTCTCGCGACGTCGCTCGCCGATGAACGGCGACTACTGCTGCGCGACCTCGGACGTGAGCTGCACCCGTTGCCTGCGGTCCGCAGCACGCTCGCGCGGAGCTTCGACCCCGTCGGGGAGCTCTTGGACACCGCGTCGCCGCGTCTCGGTGGGCTGCGGGCCGCGGTCAGTGTCGCCTACGACCGGCTGCGCCGCCGGCTCGATGCGCTGGTGGGTGCGGAGCTCGGTGGTGCCCTCCAGGACCCGATCGTGACGCTGCGCAACGGCAGGTACGTGGTGCCGGTCAAGGCCGAAGCTCGCTCGCGGGTCAAGGGCATCGTCCACGACGCGTCCGGCAGTGGCCAGACGCTGTTCATCGAGCCGCTCGTCGCCGTCGAGCTCGGGAATGCCTGGCGCGAGGCGCAGGCCGCGGAGCAGGAGGAGGTCGCCCGGATCCTCGACGAACTGTCGGCGCTCATCGCCGTGAACGCCGCGGCGCTGCGGGAGACGTTGGACGCGTTGGCGCGTTTCGACCTCTGGGCCGCCAAGGCGTCGCTGGCCGCTGACATGGACGCGACCCGTGCCGAGACCGCGGATCGACCCGAGGTCGTCCTGCTATCGGCGCGCCATCCGGGGCTCATCGGCCGCGTCGTCCCGATCGACATCCGGATCGGCGATGGCTATACGGCGCTCGTGGTGACCGGTCCGAACACCGGTGGCAAGACCGTGACGCTCCGAACGCTCGGACTCCTGAGCCTGATGCATCAGGCCGGGCTGCACGTCCCGGCTGAGGCCGGTAGCAAGCTGCCCGTCTGGCGCGATGTGTTCGCCGATATCGGCGACGAGCAGTCCGTGGCCCAGTCGCTCTCCACGTTCTCCGGGCACCTCCGGCGCATCACGACGATCGTCTCGGAGGCAGGGCCGGACACGCTCGTGCTGCTCGACGAGCTTGGCGCGGGTACAGACCCGACCGAGGGTTCCGCGCTCGCCCAGGCCCTCCTCGACCACTTCATCCGCGCGGGGGCCATCGTCGCTGCGACCACCCACTACGCCGAGCTCAAGGCATACGCCCACACGACGGCCGGTGCGCGCAACGCGGCGGTCGAGTTCGATCTCGACACGCTATCGCCGACGTACCGGCTGACGATCGGCCTGCCGGGCGGCAGCCAGGCATTCGCGATCGCCGAGCGTCTCGGTCTGCCCGAAGCGATCGTCGCGGACGCGCGATCGAGGCTTACGGAGGCACAGCGCTCGTTCGAGGCGACGCTTGCGGCGATCCGCGAGACCGAGGGCGAGACCAGCGAAGCACTGGAACGTGCCCGTTCGGCGGAACAGCGCGCCAGCGAGGCGCTCAGCACGGCCCAGGAGGAGCGCCGGCGGGCACGTCGCGAGCGCGATGAGCAGGTGCGAGCCGCCCGGGATGAGGCCGAGCGGATCGTCGCCGAGCTACGCGAGGAGCTCGCCGCGACACGCAAGATGCTCGAGCGCGAGACGGTGACTGCAGCGTCCCTGGATGCGGCCATGTCCCGTGCCGAGATGCTCGCCGCCCGCTTGCCGTCGGCGGAGACTCCGGCCGATGAGCCGCTCCGCGAAGCGGCCGCGCCCCGGACGTGGAAGGTCGGCGATCGGGCTCGCAGCGGGTCAGGGGGCTGGGAGGGGCGGATCGCGGCGCTGGAGAAGGGCGGTCGCCGCGCGACGCTCGAAGCGGGCGGACTGCGCGTCACTGTGGAAGTCGATGACCTGCAGCCGGCCCTCGGCGTGCCGACGAGCGTCGGCGGAGGCACGGGACGGGGTGGCGGTGCGGCGGCGGCTTCCAACGCGGCGACACTCCGCCTCGAGCGCGCCCGGACCGTGGCGTCATCCCTGGATCTGCGCGGCGCGCGTGTGGAGGAGGCGCTCGAGACGCTCGATCGCTATCTGGACGATGCCGGTGTCGCCGGACTCGGGTCGGCCACGATCATCCACGGGCTCGGCACGGGCGCGCTGCGCGACGCCGTTCGGACGGCTGCCGCGTCACACCCACTGGTCCGTTCCGTCCGGCCCGGTGAGCGCGGAGAGGGCGGCGACGGGGCGACGGTCGTCACGCTCTAGCTCGGCGCGCTTCGCATGGCCGCGCGAGCGTCAGGGCTTCGGCGGTTTGCTCTTGTCGGGCTTGGGTGGCTCGGTCGGCGGGATGCACATCTCGGGCGGCAGTAGCGGATCGCAACTGGGTGGTGGCGGTGCCACCGGCGCGAGCGGGCAGTGGCCGGTCGGGGCGAACGGCGCGCCCCAGGTCTTGCCGAACGGGGTGAACGCCCCGTCGTAGAAATACGAGGTCCGCGTTCCCTCGGGCCCGCCGCGCGTCCCCGGACCCTTGGCGGCACGCGTGGCCCACAGCCGGTCGGCCTTGTTCCAACTCGGGAAGTTGCTCTCGACCTCGTTGAGGTTCACGAAGCCCTTGGTCACCTTCGGCCCGACACACCCGTCGCGCCAGAGCAGCCCGGACGCCTCATCGATCTCGCGGGACACCCGGAGCGACTGGCGCTGCGTCGGGACCGTGCCCTTGATGAACAGCTCCTTGACCGTCGCCTTCGTGAATGGCCCGGGCTTGAGCCCCGTGAAGGCGTCGACCGTCGCCGTCTGCAGCCCACCGGGTGCCTTGAACGTCGCGATCGGGTATTTCGCACTGATGTCGGTCAGGATCGCGGACCACAACGGCGCCGAGGAGTCGAGCGACAGGCTGCCGTTGTTGGGCTGGTTGTTGCTGTTGCCCATCCACACGCCGACCGCGAGGGCCGGAGCGTTCTTGTTGGCCGGCGGGGCGAGGTAGCCGTAGGCGTGGACGTCGCGGTTATCGCTGGTCGTACCCGTCTTGTACGCCGCGGGCCGCCGTCGGCCGTTCTTCGCGTAGACCGCCCATTCGCCCCAGTACGGGTTGACGCTCGGGACGGTATTGCCGGACAGGATGTCGGTGATGATGTACGCGGCCTGCGGGCTGATGACCTCCGCCCCCTCCGCCTTCGTGTCGTCGAGCGGCCAGACCTGGACGCCGTTCTCATCGACGACCTTGGTGATCATCTGGCGCGGCATCTTGACGCCGTGGTTCGCGATCGTGCTGTACGCCTCGAGCATGTCGATCGGGTGGGTCACGAGGGTCCCGATGCCCATCGACACGACCGGACTCTCGCTCGGCGCAAATGTCAGACCGAAGTCCTGGCTCCGATCGAACGTGTGATCGAGGCCCTGCATCAGCGTCGCCTTGATGGCCGGGATGTTCAATGAGAACTGCAACGCGCTGCGGAGACGCACCGGTCCGCGTTCCTTCTTGTCGGCCTGGGTCGGCGTGAAGCCACGCCCGAAGTCGGTCACGACGTCCATGAACATCGTCGCGGCCGTGTAGGTCTCATCGTCGATCCCGATCGAGTAATCGATCGGCTTGATCGATGAACCCGGCTGCCGCCAGCCGTCGGACAGGACATCGAACTGGGGCTGGAACTTCTTGTTGCCCTTGCCCGTGTAGCTCGCGCTGCCGACGTACGCGAGGACCTCGCCCGTGCGGTAGTCCTCGACCGCCGAAGCGGCGTTATGGATATTCCGACCGCGCAGGTTGAGGATCCAACTCCACTCCCGCGCCGGGATCTTCTTGTCGCGCAGGATCTTGCGCGGGTTGCTCGAGTGCGGGGCGCGCGCCGCGACGTAGGTGTACTTCTCGGCGATCTTCTGCATGCCCCAGTCGAGCGTCGTCGTGACCCGGTAGCCGCCGGTGTCGACCTTCTCGCAGTCGGCCGGGGTGTCCGGGCAGAGGATCGACGCGAGCTCGTCGCGGACCTTCCAGACGAACTGAGCCGCCCGCCACGAGGCCGATGCCTGTGGCTTGATGACGACCGGCTCCTCCTTCGCGGCGTCGTACTCGGCCGCGTTGTGCTTGGAGCCACTCAGCGGACTGCGCGTCTTCATCAGATCGAGGATGTAGTTGCGCCGCTGGACGATCTCGGACGTGACCGGGACCTGCAGCTGGCTGTTCTTGCACTCCTGGTCGGAGTCCGGGTTCGGCGGGTTCTTGTCGAGACAGACCTCTTCTGCGTTGCGCATGAGGTCGAACTTCGTCGGTGACTGCGGGATCGCGGCGAGGATCGCGAACTGGGCAAGGGTCAGGTCGCTGAGCGACT
>Ga0207708_10002945_pt1 | contig 12557 bp, 11 predicted proteins | sample KBSK5101metaG_FD_184340 | JGI IMG/M metagenome (GOLD analysis project Ga0207708, IMG submission 184340) | Corn, switchgrass and miscanthus rhizosphere microbial communities from Kellogg Biological Station, Michigan, USA - KBS K5-10-1 metaG... | ecosystem: Host-associated > Plants > Roots >...
GCCCAGCGCCCGTTGCCGTCCATGATGATGGCGATGTGGCGGGGCATCGCGGCGGCAGCCGGAATACCGAGGGTGGTGGAATCGGGAGTGGACACGACGCGCGCGCTTATACGGCGATCAGATCGGCTTCTTTGGCAGCCAGCAGCTTGTCGATTTCCGCGATATGGCGGTCGGTCAGTTTCTGCACGTCGTCCTGCGCGCGACGCTCTTCGTCTTCGGCGACTTTCTTCTGCTTGAGCAGGTCCTTCAGGTGATTGTTCGCGTCGCGCCGGATATTGCGGACGGCGACGCGCGCGCCCTCGCCTTCCTTGTGCACGACCTTGATCAGGTCTTTGCGCCGCTCTTCGGTCAGTGCCGGCATCGGCACGCGCACGGTCTCGCCCATGGTGGCGGGATTGAGCCCCAGGTCCGAATCGCGGATCGCCTTGTCGATCGCCGATACCATTTTCTTTTCCCACGGGGTGACCGCGAGTGTTCGCGCGTCGAGCAATGTCACATTGGCCACGCCGTTGATCGGCGTCGGCGTCCCGTAATAATCGACCATCACGTGGTCGAGAAGGCCCGTATGCGCGCGGCCGGTACGGATTTTCCCGAGGTCGTTCTTCAACGTCTCGAGCGTTTTTTTCATTTTTTCTTCGGCGGATTTCTTGATGTCAGCGATCATGGGAGCTCCCCGCTAGCAATGCACGAGCGTGCCTTCGTCCTGGCCCAGCACCACGCGCTTGAACGCGCCGGGCTTGAATATGCTGAAAACATTGATCGGCAGTTTCTGGTCGCGGCACAGAGTCAGCGCCGTGGCGTCCATCACTTTGAGGTTCTTGATGATTGCCTCATCGAACGTAAGACTCTTGTAGCGCATCGCGTCGGCGTGGGTTTTCGGGTCTTCGGTGTAAACGCCGTCGACCTTGGTCGCCTTCAACACCAGGCTCACGTTCATCTCCATGCCGCGCAGCGCTGCCGCAGTGTCGGTGGTGAAGAACGGGTTGCCGGTGCCGGCCGCGAAAATAACGACCTTGCCTTCTTCGAGATAGCGCATCGCCTTGCCGCGAATGTACGGCTCGACGACCTGCTCGATGTTGAGCGCGGACTGCACGCGGCTGACGAGGTTCATGTGCCGCATCGCATCCTGCAGCGCAAGCGCGTTCATGACCGTCGCCAGCATCCCCATGTAATCGGCAGTCGCGCGGTCCATACCCGCCGCTGCCGGCGCCATGCCGCGGAAAATATTCCCTCCGCCGATCACCACCGCGACCTCTACGCCGAGCGCGACTACATCGGCGATCTCGGAAATGATGCGCTCGATGGTCGGGCGGTTGATGCCGTAGCTGTCGTCTCCCATCAGCGCTTCGCCGCTGAGCTTGAGCAATATCCGTTTGTGCGCAGGTTGGTCGGCCATGGCGTCAGCTGGACTGGGCGCCCCCGGCGGCGCGCTTGGCCTGCGCCTGAACCTCCGCAACGAAATCGTCTTTGCGCTTTTCGAGCCCTTCGCCGACGACGTACAGCTTGAATGCATGCACCGCCGCGTTCTTGCTCTTGAGCAGCTGCTCGACGGTCTGCTTGTCGTCTTTGACGAACGGCTGTCCCAGCAAGGTCACTTCTTTCAGAAATTTCGCCACGCTGCCTTCCACCATCTTTTCGACGATGTTCGCCGGCTTGCCGGATTCGGCCGCCTTGGCCGCCGCGATGTCGCGCTCGCGCTTGATAAGCTCGGCAGGAATCTCCGTTTTCGACAAGGCCACCGGTTTGATCGCCGCGATGTGCATCGCGATGTCTTTCGCGAGCGCTTCGTCACCGCCTGTCACATCGATCAGCACGCCGACCTTGGCGCCGCCGTGTATGTAAGTGGCGAGCTTGCCGGTCGCCGCGATGCGCGCAAACCGGCGCAGCGAAACGTTCTCGCCGATCTTGCCGACGAGTGCCGTCCGCGCTGCTTCGACCGATTTGCCGTCGAGCTGCAGCGCCGACAACGCCGCGACGTCTGCGGGATTGGCAGTTGCCACAAGTTTCGCAGCGTTGCCTGCGAACGCGAGGAAGTCCTCGTTCTTCGCGACAAAATCGGTTTCGCAATTGACTTCGAGCAGCGCGCCCGTCTTGCCGTCAGGTGCGACGTACGCTGCGACTATGCCTTCCGCAGCAACGCGCGACGAGGCTTTGCTCGCTTTGTTGCCAAGCTTGATGCGCAGAATTTCTTCGGCTTTGGCGAGATCGCCGTTGGCTTCGGTTAGCGCTTTCTTGCACTCCATCATGGGCGCGTCGGTCTTGTCGCGCAAATCCCTGACCATGCCCGCGGTTATTTCCGCCATTTCAACTCCAGATACAAAAATGTCCGTAATCCGCGGCCGTTGCGCTGCTGCGCCGTTCTGCGCAGCGAGACAACCCGACCGCCCGCATCGTTACTTTAAAAAAAGGGGGCGTTAGCCCCCTTTTTTTAGATGGCGTCCGTTATTTCGTTGGCGCGCCATCCTCGACTTCGACGAATTCCTCGTCGCCGCCGATGATTTCCTGCACGACCTGATTGCGCCCTTCGAGCACCGCGTCGGCGACACCACGCGCGTAGAGCCTGATCGCGCGGCTGGAATCGTCGTTGCCCGGAATCACGTAATCGACGCCTTCCGGATTGTGGTTCGTGTCGACTACTGCGATGATCGGTATGCCGAGCTTCTTCGCTTCGGCGACGGCGCCTTTATGGTAGCCGACGTCGATCACGAACAACGCATCGGGCAGGCCGTTCATGTCCTTGATGCCGCCCAGGCTGCGCTCGAGCTTGACGATCTCGCGCTGGTAGTTGAGCGCCTCTTTCTTGACCAGCTTCTCGAACGTGCCGTCCTCGGCCATCGCCTCCATGTCTTTCAGGCGCTTGATCGAGGCTTTGACGGTTTTGTAATTGGTCAGCATGCCGCCCAGCCAACGGTGATCGACGTAAGGGGCGCCGCAACGCTGCGCTTCTTCCTTGACGATTTCACGGGCCTGGCGTTTGGTGCCGACAAACATGATGACGCCTTTGTTGGCGGTCATCTGGCGCACGAACTTAAGCGCGTCCTGGTAGAGCGCGAGCGTCTTTTCCAGGTTGATGATGTGAATTTTGTTGCGATGGCCGAAGATAAACGGGGCCATCTTGGGGTTCCAGTACCGGGTCTGGTGGCCGAAATGGACACCACACTCCAGCATTTCACGCATGCTAGTTGACATACAATCTCCAGTTAGGGTTAAGCCTCCACCCGCCCACGTACACTCGTTACCGAGCACCCTGACTACGGCGGATGTGCGATTTAAGCCTGAAAACCCCATAAATTCATCGGGGAACTTGTTTCAGACCAGTCGATAATTATATCATCTTTAATTGTTTTTCCTCAACCGCTGACCGTCTCTGCCGACAGTTCTGCCCGCCTTCACGCCGCCCTCGCCTGCGGCGTCGTTTGGAACCAGCTCAAAACTGGACTAGAATCCGCCTCCTTTTGATTTGATTGCATAAACGTCCGTGTATAGTCGCGCCTCCGCCATGACCGCCGCCCCCAAAACCGCCGAAGAAATCGCCAAGATGCGCGTCGCGGGCCAGCTCGCGTCCGAAGTCCTCGATTTCATCACGCCGCACGTCAAGCCCGGCCTGACGACGAACGAAATCGACCGCCTGTGCCACGACTACATGGTCGAGGTGCAGAAAACGGTGCCCGCGCCGCTCAATTACGCGCCGCCCGGTTACCAGCCTTATCCCAAATCGGTCTGCACGTCGGTGAACCACGTCGTGTGCCACGGCGTGCCAGGCGACAAGAAGCTCAAACCCGGCGATATCGTTAACATCGACGTCACGGTTATCAAGGACGGGTATCACGGCGATACGAGCCGCATGTTTTTTGTCGGCGAGCCGTCGGTGCAGGCGCGCCGGCTGTGCGACATCACGTACGAGTGCATGTGGCGCGGCATCGCGGAAGTCCGCGCGGGCGCCCGCTTGGGCGACATCGGACATACGATACAAACCTGCGCCGAAGCGTACGGCTGCAGCGTGGTGCGCGAATTTTGCGGCCACGGCATCGGCCGCAAGTTTCACGAAGAACCGCAGGTGCTGCATTACGGGCGCCCCGGCACCGGCATGCAGCTCGCCGCGGGCATGACGTTTACGATCGAGCCGATGATCAACGCGGGCCGCGCGGGCATCCGCCAGCTGGCGGACGGCTGGACGATAGTGACCAAGGATCACAGCCTGTCGGCGCAGTGGGAACATACCGTGCTGGTTACGCCCGGCGGTTACGAAGTTCTGACCGTCTCCGCCGCCAGTCCACCGCCCCCGGCTTTCGCTGCCGCAATTAATGCCTAACACGCCGCAGCTGCCGCCCGCGTCTGCCGCTCCGGTGGAAACAACGGGCGCGCGGTTGAAACGGCGGCTGGCGGACAGCCGCGCGACGCTGCGCCAACGTTATCTCGACCATCCTTCGGCGCCTGCGCTGCTGCGCGAGCATTGCAAGCTCGTCGACAGTACGCTCAAAACCGGCTGGCAGCACGTTGCAATGCCGGCCAATGCCACGCTGGTCGCAGTCGGCGGATATGGCCGCGGTCAGCTTTTCCCTTATTCCGATATCGATCTGCTGATCCTGCTGCCGCAGGCGGCCGATGCCGCGCTGACCGAGAAGCTCGAGCAGTTCATCAGCTTGCTGTGGGACATTGGCCTCGATGTCGGGCACAGCGTGCGCACGGTCGCCGAATGCGTCGACCTCGCCGCCCAGGATGTGACCGTCCAGACGAGCCTGCTCGAAGCGCGCCTGATCGTCGGCGAGCGCAAGCTCTTCCGCCAGTTCGAGCGCGAGTTCCAGCGCAAGCTCGACGCTGAGCAATTCACCAAAGCCAAGCGCCTCGAGCAGGAACAGCGCCACGTGCGCTATCACGACACAAACCTCGAGCCCAACATCAAGGAAACCGCCGGGGGACTGCGCGACCTGCAGACGATTTTGTGGATCAGTAAAGCCGCCGATATCGGCACGCGCTGGTCGGATCTCGTGAAGCGGGAAATCATCACGCGGCGCGAGGCTTCGCTGCTGCGCAAGCACGAAGCCTTCCTGCAGAATCTGCGCATCCGCCTGCATTACCTCGCGCAACGCCGCGAAGAACGCCTGGTGTTCGACGTGCAGACCGCGCTCGCGACCCAGATGGGCCTGCGCGACACCGCGCACCGCCGCGCGAGCGAGCACTTGATGCAGCGCTTTTACCGCACGGCAATCGAGATCAGCCAGTTGAATACGATCGTGCTGCAAAACCTCGGCACGCTGATCTTCCCGGCCCGCAGCCGCGGCAGCGAAAAAATCAACGAGCGCTTTCACAGCCGCAACGAATTGCTCGAGGCCAACGACGAGGCGCTGTTCCGGCGCGAGCCCGGCGCGATGCTCGAAGCGTTCGTCATCCTGCAGCAGCGCCACGAATTGAAAGGCATCGCCGCCGGCACGCTGCGCTCGCTGTGGCGCGCGAGCACGCTGATCAATCCGGCGTTCCGGCGCGATCCGCGCAACCGCGAAGTGTTCATGCAGATCCTGCGCAGCCCGTCGCGCGTGGTACGCGAATTAAGGCGCATGAACCGCTACGGCATCCTCGGCCGCTACATCCCCGCGTTCGGGCGCGTCGTCGGCCAGATGCAGCACGATCTCTACCACGTCTACACGGTGGACGAGCACATCCTCAATGTCGTGCGCAATCTGCGCCGCTTCGCGGTGCCGGAGCTCGCGCACGAATTTCCGCTCGCGAGCCGCCTGATGAGCGACTTCGAACGCCCGGAGCTGCTGTACCTGGCCGGGCTCTTTCATGATATTGCCAAAGGCCGCGGCGGCGACCATTCCGCACTCGGGAAAGTCGACGCGCTCAGATTCTGCCGCGAACACGGCCTGTCGCGCGAGGACGCCGATCTCGTTGCATGGCTGGTCGAGAACCATCTCGTGATGTCGGCGACCGCGCAAAAGCAGGATCTTTCCGATCCGGACGTAATTTCCGCATTTGCGGCCCGGGTCGGCGACGCCCGCCATCTGGTGGCGCTCTACATCCTGACGGTCGCGGACATCCGCGGCACCAGCCCCAAGGTCTGGAACGGTTGGAAAGCCAAGCTGCTGGAGGATCTGTTCCTGATGACGCGCCGGCGGCTGAGCGGCGACACCTCCTCGCTCGACAGCAGCCTGCAGCAGCGCCAGGACGCCGTCAAAGCGAAACTGCGGCTTTACGCGATCAAGGACGAGGCGACGGAAAAACTCTGGTCGCAGCTCGACATCTCGTACTTCCTGCGCCACGACGCCGACGAAATCGCGTGGCACACGCGGCTCTTGAATTACCGGGTCGATACGCCGGTCCCGGTGGTCAAGGCGCGCCTGTCGCCGGCCGGCGAAGGACTGCAGGTGATGATCTACGTGCGCGACCAGAAAGACCTCTTCGCGCGCATCTGCAGCTTTTTCGAGCGCATCAGCTATTCGATCGTCGACGCGAAAATCTACACGACGCGCCACGGCTATGCGCTCGACAGCTTCGCGATCCTCGATCCGACCAACAAAAAGCCGCAATACCGCGACTTAATCGGCTATATCGAATATGAACTGGGCCAGCGCCTGACCCACCAGACGCCGCTCGAGCCGCCCGCGCAGGGGCGATTGAGCCGCCAGCTCAAGCACTTCCCGATCACGCCCGAAGTCAGGATCACCGCCGACGAACGCGGCCTCTACAAAGTGCTCAACATCATCGCCGGCGACCGCCCGGGCCTGCTGTCGCGCGTGGGACGCTGCCTCGTCGAATACCAGATCAATCTTTACACGGCCAAGATCAACACGCTGGGCGACCGCGCCGAAGACGTGTTCCTGATCAACGGCCCTGCGTTGAGCGATCCGAAGAAAGTGATAAAACTCGAAAGTGATCTCGTCCGCGAGCTGCAAACGTGATTCGAGGATTGAGGATTGAGAAGTTAGGTCCCCTTTCTCAATCCTCGCTCCTCGATCCTGCTGCTCAGTCGTCCGCGCGATCCTCGCCGGGAAACAGCACCTCGGTAAATCCGAAGCGGCTGAAGTCGCGGATACGCATCGGGTACAATACGCCGATCAAATGATCGTACTCGTGCTGTACCACTCGCGCGTGAAACCCGTCGACGTTGCGTTTGAGCGGCTTGCCGTGCTGATCGAACCCCTCGTAGCGCAGCCGCGTGAAGCGCGGAACGACGCCGCGCATGCCGGGCACTGACAGGCAGCCTTCCCAATCTTCCGCAACGTCTTCCGTGAGCGCGGTCAACTTCGGATTGATCAAAATGGTCTGCGGCACCGCTTCGGCATCCGGATACCGCGGATTATGGTCGATGCCGAAAATCATCACCTGGAGGCCGACGCCGATCTGCGGCGCCGCGAGGCCCGCGCCATCGAGCGCCGCCATCGTGTCCTGCATGTCCGTGAGCAATTCGCGCAATTCGGGCGTGTCGAACTTTGCCACCGGCTGCGCGCGCTGCAGCAGGCGCGGATCGCCCATCCGCAATACTTCTCTAACCGCCATTGTCGATAGCCACCTGTTCCAGTATCCGTTGCACTTTTGCCGCAGCCTGCTGCATGACGGCCGCGATCTCTTCCATCACGATGCCGTCACCGCTCGCGCCGCGCCCCGCCGCGCAGTTAACGACGATCGCCAGCGCGGCGTACGCGAGCCCGATTTCCTTCGCCAGCACGGCTTCGGGCATGCCCGTCATGCCGACGACGTCGGCGCCGTCGCGTTCGAGCCGGTTAATTTCGGCCGCCGTTTCGAGCCGCGGGCCCTGCGTTGCAGCATAGACTCCGCCGTCCACTATCGGTTCCCCTGCGCGGGCCGCTGCCTTGATGCAGGCCGTACGCAGTTCGGTCGAATAAGGCAGCGTGAAATCGATGTGGTGGACGCCGCGGTCGCCGAGCGTGAAAAAAGTCGCCGGCCGCCCGTGCGTGTAATCAATGATCTGGTCGGGAACCATCAGCACGCCGGGCGCGAGATCGCCGCGGATGCCGCCGACGGTCGCGAGCGCGAGAATTTTTTTCACGCCGCACGCCTGCAACGCCCAGATATTGGCGCGGTAATTGACCTGGTGCGGCGGTATCGTGTGTCCATAGCCATGCCGCGCCAGGAACACGACCGGCTGCCCCGCCAGCGTGCCGAATGCCAGCGCGCTCGACGGCTCGCCGTACGGGGTGCGCGCAACTTCGCGGCGCTCGAGCACAAAGCCCGGAAGATTTGCGAAGCCGCTGCCGCCGATGATAGCCAGCATGCGGGTCACGCCTCCTTCATCGCGTAAACCGCCGGCAGGTTGCGCCACGCGCCCTTGACGTCCATGCCGAAGCCGAACACGTAGCGATTCGGCAGCGTAACGCCGACGAAATCCGCCGCGACCGACTTCTGCTTGCCGATGTCCTTGTCGGCGAACACCGCCGCATAGCATTTGCTCGCGCCGCTGGCGAGCACGCGCCGCCGGATTTCCGCGAGCGTATGGCCCTCATCGAGGATGTCGTCGACGATCAGCACGACGCGGCCGGCGATTTTCGCGGCGGGGAACGCTTTCCACTCGATGCCGCCGCCGACCGTGGCGTCGCCGTAACGGGTCAGGTGTATGTAATCAACGTCGAGCGGGAATTCGAGCAGCGGCAGCAATTGCCCGGTGAATACGACGGCGCCGCTCATTACGCTCAAGACCAGCGGGTTCGCCGCGGCGAGCGTCGTTGATATTTCGGCGGCCACCCGCCGCACGGCGCGGCTGACTGCGTCGGCCGGACACACCAGCTCGGCGGCGCGCAGAATGGTCTGCGCCTCGGCGCTTGCGAGCATCAACCCGGCTTTCGGCGCTTCACGGCGGCGCCCTGGCGGCGCAGTGTGGAGAGGTGACGCGCGAATTCACGCGCCACTTCCGGGTGCTTGAGCCCGTACGCGACGTTCGCCTTCAAATATCCGAGTTTGCTGCCGCAGTCGTAGCGCACGCCCGCGAACTGGTGCGCGAGCACGCGCTCTTCGCGCAACAGCGCGGCAATGCCGTCCGTGAGCTGGATTTCGCCGCCCGCGCCGGGTTTGATGGTTTGCAGATGATGAAATATGCGGGGCGACAGGATGTAGCGGCCGACGACGCCGAGCAGCGATGGCGCTTTTGCCGCGACGGGTTTTTCCACGATCGCCAGTACGGGATGCAGGTTGCCTTCGCGGCGGCCCGGCTTGACGATGCCGTACTGGCGCGTTTCCGCGCGCGCGATCTGCTGCACGCCCAGCAGCGAGCAGCGCTCGCGCCGATACACGTCGACCATTTGTTTCATCACCGGCGGCTTCGCGTCGATCAAGTCGTCGGCCAGTATTACGGCAAACGGCTGATCGCCGACCACCGGCTGCGCGCACAGCACCGCATGGCCGAGGCCCAGCGCTTCCTGCTGGCGCACGTAAATGCATTTGACGTGGGACGGCACCACGTCGCGCACCATCGCGAGCATCGCGTGCTTGCCGCGCGATGTGAGCTCCGATTCGACTTCGAACGCCTTGTCGAAATGGTCTTCGATCGCGCGCTTGCTGCGGCCGGTGATGAAGACGAGCTCAGTGATGCCTGCGGCCACAGCTTCCTCGACCGCGTACTGGATAAGCGGCTTGTCAACCACCGGCAACATTTCCTTGGGGCTCGCCTTGGTCGCCGGCAAAAAACGCGTGCCGAGGCCGGCCACCGGAAATACCGCTTTCGTAATTATGCTAGTCATGTCGCTCATGTTCCCGTTTGTTTTCCGTCAGCAATCCAGCAGCTTCAGCAGGCCTGCCTCGTCCAGTATAGCAACCCCCAACTCGCGCGCCTTGTCGAGCTTGCTGCCGGCGTCCTCCCCGGCAACCACAAAATCGGTTTTTTTCGACACGCTGCCGCTGACCTTGCCGCCATGATCGCGTATTTTTTGCGCCGCCTCGTCGCGCTTGAGAGCGGGCAAGGTTCCCGTCAGCACAAAAGTTTTGCCGTAAGCGGGATTCGCGGTGTCCACTGCTTTGGCCGCGGTTTCCGCAAACGAGACCCCCGCGGCCAGCAATTGCTCGATGACCTCGCGGTTGTGCGGCTCGGCGAAAAACCCGACGATGCTTTGCGCCACCACGGGACCGACGTCGGGCACTTGCTGCAAGGCTTCCAGATCCGCCTGCATGATGCGGTCGAGATTGCCGAAATAACGCGCCAGGTCCTGCGCCGTGGTCTCGCCGACATTGCGGATGCCCAGCGCATAAATGAACCGCGCAAGCGTCGTGCGTTTGCTTTTTTCGATCGCGGCAACCAGATTGGCCGCCGATTTTTCGGCCATGCGCTCGAGCTCGGCGAGGCTTGCTATGCCGAGCTTGTAAAGATCGGCTGGTGTGCGCACGATGTTGCCGTTCACCAGCTGCTCGACCAGCTTTTCGCCCAACCCTTCGATATCCATTGCCCGGCGACCGGCAAAATGCAGCAGCGCCTCCCTGCGCTGCGCCGGGCAAAACAATCCCCCGGTACAGCGCGTCACCGCTTCGTCGGGCAGTCGCACCGCCGCCGAGCCGCACTCCGGGCAATGCGTGGGCATCGTAAACGGGCGCGCATCGGCGGGACGGCGCTCAGCCACGACCGCCACGACTTCGGGAATGACGTCGCCGGCGCGGCGCACGATAACGGTGTCGCCTATCCACACGTCCTTGCGCCGCACTTCATCCTCGTTGTGCAGCGTCGCATTGGTTACGGTTACCCCGCCGACGAATACCGGCTGCAGGCGTGCCGTCGGCGTTAGCGCGCCGGTGCGTCCCACCTGCACATCGATATTGAGGACTGTGGTCATTTCCTCCTGCGCGGGATACTTGTGCGCCACGGCCCACCGCGGCTCGCGCGTGCGGAATCCAAGCTGCTGCTGGAGTCGCAAACTGTTGACCTTGTAGACGACGCCGTCGATACCGAACGGCAGCCGGTCGCGGCGTTCGCCGATGTGCCGGTGATACGCGACCAGGCCCTCGGCCCCCTGCACCACGCTGCGGTCTTTGCTGACGGGAACGCCGAATGTTTCCAGCGCGTCGAGCACCTCGCTGTGGCGTTCGGGTGCCGCCCACCCGGCGAACTCTCCCAGCCCGTATGCGAAGAACGACAGCGGGCGCTGCGCGGTCATGCCTGAATCGAGCTGGCGGATGGCGCCGGCGGCAGCATTGCGCGGATTCACGAAAGTTTTTCCGCCGGCCGCCAGCTGCCGTTCGTTCATGCGGTCGAAGTCGCTGCGGCGCATGTAGATCTCGCCGCGTATTTCGATGACGCTGGGCGCGGTGCCGCGCAGTTTCAGCGGCACGTGCCGTATGGTGCGCACGTTCTGCGTAACGTCTTCGCCAACCTCGCCGTTGCCGCGAGTGGCCGCCTGCACGAGGTGCCCGTCCTCGTAGCGCAGGTTAATGGCCAGGCCGTCGAATTTGAGCTCGGCAACATATTCGACCGGCGGCGCCTGCTCGTCCAGGCCCAGCTCGCGGCGGACGTACGCATCGAATTTAATTGCGCCGGCGTCGCTGATGTCGGTTTCCGTGCGGATCGACAGCATGGGCAGCGCGTGCACCACCGGCTTGAGTTCCGCGAGCACGCCGCCGCCAATGCGTTGCGTCGGCGACGCGGGCGATACGAGCTGCGGGTGCGCCGCTTCCAGCGCCTGCAACTCCTGAAACAGCCGGTCGTATTCCGCATCCGCAACGGTCGGCCGGTCGAGCACGTAATAGTCGTAATTGTGCTGCTCGATTTTCGCGCGCAACGCTTCAGCGCGGGAGGTGATGGACTCCGGCACGGCCATTTACGAAAACAAACGCAGCGCGCGCGCTCCCCCGGCCGCAATCTGGCCCGCTTCCATTTTTGCGAGTATGCCCGTCAGCTGGCGCCGGATTTTTTCGATCGCCTCGTCGGAGAGCGGCGCCTTATTGTCGTCGACCAGCGTGCCGTCGAGCGTGGACGCAAAACTGCGCGCGGTCGCCAGCATCGCTTCGAACGCCGCCAGCCCTTCCGCGACGCGCGGCACGTCGAGCAGAAAAGTCACGCCGTTGGTCGTGAGCGTCGTGATCTGCTCGGGCATGAACGGCATCGGCTCGTGATTGTCCAGCGTGTATACCGGCTGGCCGGATTCGTTGCGCAGGTAAAAGACACCGTCGCTCTCGAGCTTCATGCCGGCGGCCTGCGCGAGCGCCCGGATCTTGGTGCCGGCGAACGGGCCGCCATTGCGCGTCACCACGTTGACGCCGACCGCGATATCGACGTCGGCGCAGAAGCGGTCGAGCTGCACCGCCATCGCGTGCGCGAGTCCGGCGTCCAGCGACTTGACCGCGATCGCGGCCTGCTCTTGCGCCCATTTCTCCACGGCGGTGCGAAAAGTCGTCAGCTTTTCCTGCTCGATGCAGCCGGCGCGGTTCGCCATCTGCACGGCAAACCGCAGTTGCGCGTAATCCTTGTTGCCGGCGCCGCCAGCCTGCCAGCCGCCGGCCTCGGCATCGTAACCTGCGGCGAGCACCGGCTTGCCCCAGTTCGCGGCGAGCGCGTTCAATTGCGGGTGCAGCTCCGCGACCGGCGCGGGCTCGGCAAGCTCGATTTCGACGACGTAATCGAT
>Ga0207708_10002947_pt1 | contig 12551 bp, 11 predicted proteins | sample KBSK5101metaG_FD_184340 | JGI IMG/M metagenome (GOLD analysis project Ga0207708, IMG submission 184340) | Corn, switchgrass and miscanthus rhizosphere microbial communities from Kellogg Biological Station, Michigan, USA - KBS K5-10-1 metaG... | ecosystem: Host-associated > Plants > Roots >...
GGTGGTGAAAGCGGCGAAGCGATTCGAGCGAGTGATGCAAATCGGGACCAGCAAAGGTCCGCGCCCCATTATGCGGAGGCGGCGCGCATCGTCCAAAGTGGCGAACTGGGACGGGTGCATTTCGTGCGCATCTGGAACTTCGTCAACAGCGGCGCATCACGTCTTAAGTAGAACATCGTTGTCGCTGTTGAAGTCCGTGCGACTCTGAGCATTAAGAGGTAGATGAGACTAACTTTAAACAATTGCCCCTAAAGTAACTCTTGCCCGGCTGTTTCCAGAGGTATAAGCTGACTCAGTGATAGTTCTTGGATCCAGAAGCTTGCATTCTCATTAATCCCGACCAATTCTCCAACGCAATACGGCATTTCATTCAGCCGTCCTGGCTGCTGAACATGTGTGGATTGTGGAGACGAAAGGTGAAACTCATGAAGAAACTAATCGTGGCTTGGTTGACACTCCTGACGCTATTCCTGCTGTCAGGTGTCGCGCTGGGTGACACACTCTACCTTCGTGATGGCCGATCATTTCGCGGTACTTTAATCGGCTACATCAACGGTCGCTTTGCTTTCAAAGTTATTGACCCAGCTCGAACTACAACTCAGCGGGAGACCATAGCGAGAAACGAAGGCGAAATTCGATTCTTCCGCCCCAATGAAGTGGACCGCGTGGAGATTGATGGTCGCTCCCTCGATGAACTGAAGTTTGAGACTCGCACTGTGGACGTGCCTCTCGGTCCGAACTGGATCGACTCAGGAATTGACCTGCGCCGCAACGAACGAGTCCAAACAACAGCCTCGGGAACCATTCTTGCCGGTCGGTCGAGAATTACGCCCGACGGATTGCGAACCAGTGATCCATCTTCACCGCTTCCCAGCGCCGCCGAGGGTATGCTGATCGGCGCCATTGGAAACGATCCAAATTCACCTGTGCTGGAGTTGGGTGCGAATCGGGAGTTCGTTGCCGATCGTGATGGACGCCTGTTCTTGACGGCCAACCGCAGTACCTACACTGATACTCGAGGTTCATTCACCGTACAGGTAAAACGCGAGCGCGATCTGGTGGCGATGGGCGAAGATAACCGGACCGACAATCCTTTTGGCACTCCACGGCCACGCGGTCGTCAGCGAACAGGGGGAACTACAGCCACCCGCACGCCAGTGGAAGTGGTCCTTGATATTCCCGGTACATCCCGCGGCACGGACACAAACATCGATGTCCGTACAGGAGATCAAATTACCTTCACTACGACCGGAACTGTTATTGCGGGTCGCCGCATCGGAGAAGTTGGACCAGAGGGTGCGAGATCAAGTGGTTTAGGCGCGATAGTGGGAACGCGTCCTGTGCCAAACGCAGGAGCAGGTGCGCTGATTGGCTTCATTCGTCAGCCAAACGGCCAGACGAGTCAAGCGTTTCTAGTTGGAAGTCAACTAACATTCACTGTCCCGGTTGATGGCCGTCTTTACCTTTTAATTAACGACGACAACTACAGTGACAACGGCGGCACGTTCAATGTGAGGATCAGATACTAAGGTCCACGGTCGCTTGCTGCACCAACCCTTCATCCGCAGTTCAGTGATTTGAAACTAGTTCGACGATTCGATAGCCGGCCCTGAATAGGGCCGGCGTCGGCGGTGCGATCCCATCGCTGCGCACCGTTCCTTTCAAAATCTTAGCCCCCTCGAAAAAGCGACTAAAAATTTCTCGCGGTCTTGTATTAGCGAGGGCTAGCGCCCAGGAACCGAACGCTCTAAGATAAGCAAAACCCCCGCCGCTATTTTGTTTCCAGTTGTTAAGTAACAGAGATTCTCATGAATGACGTAAGGCGGAGACTGCAATTGCCGGCTAGCGGATTGATCATCATAGGCGCGCTAAACGCCATGTCAGGAGTAATTCTAATTCTTGGGCGCCTAGCTTCGTTAGTAAATGGACCACAGAGGCAGATTACTGATGAGGCCCGCAGGCTCGGTTATATGACGGCGAGCATATTCTTTCCGTTGGTTAGTCTGATTTCAATATTAGCTGCGCCTGTGATCATCTACGGTGGGATTCAGATGCTCAAAGCGCGGCGATACTCGATTGCGCTGTTGGCGGCCATCCTCGCCGTGATTCCTCTGTCCTCCATCTGTTGCATCCCGGGAATCCCGATTGGAATTTGGGCACTTATTGTCCTCCGCGATCCTGAAGTGAGAGCCTGCTTTGAAAGCTATCAGAGGCCAACATAACGACGGGATGTGGCTTGGTCCATGCCGAAGATATTTCTCCTTCTATCAATGCTCTCTTTTTCAACGTCTTCGCTGTTGTTAGCACGACAGAATTCTCAATCCACCCGACTCTCAACTCTCGTTAGGCACTAACGAGTTGCTCGCCTTATATTTTCCTGCCAGGAGTGACGGGTGAATACTGAACTTCTAATCCCGTGCGAGTTGAGTGGCGCCGATACGTAATTAGCTTTCGTGTTAGTTCGTGTGGTTTCGTGGATCGTCTTTTGTTTTCTGGGCATAAACGATCCACGAACTCACACGAAAGAACACGAAAGCTGTGTCGACAGACCAAACCGGCCTTGGGTGTCACCCTTTTTAATGATTTTCACGCTAGCGGACCAAAATCACTCGAAAGTATGACGACAAGTGAAGACTTAAAGACTACCTTCCGCTCGATTTTCAAAAGGCAGAGGAGTTCAACGCCATGAAAAAGATCGTTCTGATCTTCGGATTGATTTCGGGTGCCATCGCGGCCTTGATGATGTTCGTCACCATACCGCTCATGGGTCGCATTCCATTTGAGTACCTCACGGTACTTGGTTACACGACATTCGTCGTCTGTTTTCTGATGGTGTTCTTCGGCATCCGCTCTTATCGCGACAACGTTGCGGGTGGGACGATCACGTTTGGACGGGCATTCAAAGTGGGAATTCTAATTACGCTACTCTCCTGTGGGATTTTCGTCATAACTTGGGAGTTTGTTTACCACCGGTTCCTTCCAAACTTTCTCGATCAATACTCAAACTATATGGTTGAGAAGATGCGTGCCCAGGGAGCGACGCAGGAAGAACTAAACCAGATGATTCAGGAGAACGAGCAATTCAAGGAGTGGTACAAGAACCCTTTCTTCCGCTACGCCATGACGATGCTGGAGCCTTTTCCGGTAGGACTGTTAATAACCCTGATCTCTGCTTTGATTCTTAGAAGGAGCAGCCAAAGCGTGACGGTGAGTCGAACAACGCCGAAACTTTCACCCGCGACAGGGTAATAATTCGTGTGGTTTCGTGGATCGCGTTTTTTCTGGGCAGAGACGACCACGAATTCACACGAACTCACACAAAATAAGACGAGTGAACTGGAACTTGAAGAAGAGATGAGCGTGAAAACCCTGTAAACTCTCCTATTCAAAGAGTCTTCGAACCCCTTTTTGTTTGGAGGAGTCTTTATGGCAACGTCAAAGTCAATTGCTCTCACTTTTGCTTTTCTTCTCTTCGCAAGCAGTTCTGCACTCTTTGCCCAGGAACCAACCAACCAAACGACTTCAGCCACTTCTCGGGCGAAAACTGATCGGTCCAATCTTGAAGTGCAGGTGCACCTGCTTGTGGCTTCGCCCGATGCTGCCGCGAAAGGTACGGTGCCGCAAGCGCTTCAACCATTCGTCCGAGAACTCCGGCAATCGTTACCTGATGCGAATTACAGCCTCGCCGGCACCTACACAAGTCGGATGAAGGCCGGTTCGACAACCGAGAACAAAGGCATGGTTGCTGCAAAGTTGCTCATGGGTCAGGAATATTCCGGCGTTGCCTCCTACTACGAATACACTATGACTGTGGCGTTAGCGACGGATGGCCCAGGTCTGACGGTTGAAATCCCACGATTCCGGTTTGGGTTGCAGTTGCCCTTATTTACTGGGATGAACCCTCCAAAATACGATTACCACTTCACAGGGATTACAACGGAGCTTAATCTTCGTGAAGCGACTCCCACGCTCGCCGGCACAATGACGACCATCATCCCAAATCAATTGCTCATAGTCGTCATTTCAGTCAGACGAACTCAATAGGCAGAAGGCAACAGACAATCCTTTCGGGAATTGGAGCGACGCGGATGTCGGAAAGAAGGCACGTCGCGAACGGCTACTGCGTTACTTCAAACCTTCGGAACAAGCGCACTCGCTGGAATTGGCGAAGTAGAGCCTTGAGCGTGTCGGCGCGTCTTCTTCGGATCCCGCATATCCACATCACGTTCGAAGCTGATGTAAACTTGCTTGTTGGAATCTAAAGCTAAACTCCGTACTCCCCCGGGGATACGTCCCGGGCTCGCGTGACCTCGGATGACGGGGCCACATCTACGACGTCGTGCTACTTTACGAGCCAAGTAATGACGCTTGACGCTGGCACAAAACTCGGTCGCTACGAAATCCGCTCGCAACTAGGTACCGGCGGAATGGGCGAGGTGTATCTGGCTCAAGACACCACGCTCGATCGTAAAGTGGCTTTGAAGATTCTCCCACCAAACCTTGCTGAAGATACCGATCGCATGAGCCGCTTTGTGCGTGAAGCAAAGTCTGCGTCTGCCCTCAATCATCCGAATATCATTACGATTCATGAAGTCGGTGAGATCGACGGCCTGCATTTTATCGCTACGGAGTACATCGAAGGGGAAACTCTCAAGACGCGCCTGAAAATGGAAACGCTTACTCTCAAGTCAACACTTGAGATTGCTCTCCAGGTAGTCTCTGCGCTCGATGCAGCACATCGGGCCGGCATCGTTCACCGCGACATCAAGCCCGACAACATAATGGTTCGCGATGATGGGATCGTTAAGATTCTGGATTTTGGGCTTCTGAAACTGATCCGTTTGGAGGGTTCAGAAGTTGATAAAGAAGCTGAGACCAAAATTCAGCTCAAAACCAGCATGAACATGATCATGGGAACGGTTGCCTATATGTCGCCCGAGCAAGCTCGAGGCCAGGAGACCGATGCACGAACAGACATTTGGAGTTTTGGTTGTGTGCTTTATGAAATGCTGACGCATCAACAACCATTTCCGGGAGAAACGATGCCGGATGTATGGGCAAACATTATTAATGCAGAGCCGGCTTCGATCCTCACGCATCGCAGTGATACACCTGCCGAACTTGAGCGCATCATCGCCAAGACAGTACGCAAGAATAGAGAGGAGCGTTACCAGTCAGCGAAAGAATTGTTCAATGATCTACAGCAGTTGCAAACTCGATTGTTGGTTGAATCTGAAATCATTCGCAGCGGATCAGGTCAGAGCATTGCCCAAATTCAACCGTCTCCTTTTTTTAATTCAATAGCAGTGTTGCCGTTTGCGAATCTCAGCGCTGAGAAGGACAACGAGTATTTTAGCGAAGGCTTGACAGAAGAGATCATAATGAATCTCTCCAAACTGCAAATGCTCAAAGTGATCGCACGTGGCTCAACTATGCACTATGTGAAAGAAGGGAAAACGCATAAGGAAACCGCTAGCGACCTCGGTGTGCAGTATCTGTTGGAAGGAAGTGTGAGGCGACAAGGTAGAGATCTAAGAATTACTGCGCAACTGATTGACGCGTTGCGTGACGTCTACGTGTGGTCGGAAACCTATCGCGGCACTATCGCGGATATTTTTGACATTCAAGAGAAGGTCGCGGTGGAAATCGTTCAAGCACTTCAACTCCGACTGTCCCCTGACGAAAAGCAAAATCTGAAGAAGCGCTTCACGGAAAACACCGGGGCTTATCAACTTTATCTACAGGGTCGTTTCTTCTGGAACAAGAGAAGTGAAGAAGGACTAAAAACCGCCATTAAGTATTTCGAACAGGCAATCGAAAACGATCCGCATTATGCGCTTGCGTGGGCCGGAATTGCCGACTCGTACAGTTTGTTAGGCGAATTCGGAAATATTCCGCGTAAGGAGTTATACCCGAAGGCGAAGGCGGCAGTTGAGAAAGCACTGGAAATTGATAATCGGCTGGCAGAAGTCCACACATCGCTTGCGAATCTACTCATGTTTACCAAGTGGGATTGGGTGAACTCCGCGAAGGAATTCAAGCTGGCGCTTGAATTAAATCCGAACTATGCAACAGCACACCACTGGTATTCGCAATGGTTTCTGGACATGGGCCAAATGGAAGTATCTCTCCGAATGATTTCACGGGCCGCAGAACTGGATCCGGTTTCACAAGCAATACTCAAGGACAAAGGATTGGCGTTGTATTACAACCGGCAATACGACGAGGCTATCGAGATGGCCAGCCGAACACTAGAGTTGGACCCGAATTACGCTGCAGCCCACCGTCTTCTGTCGCTTGCCTATCAGGGCAAGGGAGCATTTGATGAAGCAATTGCTGAAAACGAGAAATGGGGAGCGCTCACTCGTAATAAAGTCGAAACGACAGTTGCTCTTGCGCAGCTCTACGCGGTTTCAGGACGGGCGGAAGAGGCAAAGAAACTCATCGAGATCGTGGAACAGGATCAACTAGTAATAGATCAAGCCTATCGTGGATTGGCATTGGTCTATGCAGCTCTCGGCGAGAATGACAGTGCTTTCAAATGTCTTGAACGAAGTTACGAGCGGCACGAAGAATCAATATTGAGTCTGAAGGTTGATCCCAAGTTCGATCCACTTCGTTCGGATCCTCGGTTCGTGGCTCTCTTAAAGAAGATAGGTATTGAAAAGTAAATCGCGTTTCGTGTTGTTTGGTGGATCGTGTGTTTTTGTGAGCAGAGACGATCCACGAATTCACACGAATTCACACCAAACAAAACAACTGATCTAGAATTCAAACACGGTGAAAAAGAATTTCCTGGGTAAGGGCTGATTGAGAATAGAAGAATCGAAGGCCTGACCCTAATGTTTCCTCACTTGAAACGACGCTCGAGCCAATCAATCATCAATTTCTGCCATCCTGATGCCGGTCGCGTCCAATTCATATCGCTTCCTTGTGAGAGGAGTGCGTGATCGGCTGCCGGAAAAACCTTGATCGTGTACTCTCGATTTCCACCCTTCCTTAAGGCCACGTCGATTCTTCGCGCGGTCTCAAGAGCAGGAGTGCTTTTGTCTGATTCGCCAAAAACCGCCAGGACTGGGACATTAATTCTTTCCCATACGGGGCGAGGGTCAAAGTCCAACCCTTCACCTCCTCCTCGCCAAACAGGATTTTCCTTGGGAAGTTTGACGGGGTATCTATCAAGGTGGACAAACCACGGTTGTTTCTGGGCTTGCTCGCGCACAGCGACGAATTTCTCCAAAGACTCGCGCTTTCGGATTACATCATCTGCAAGTTTCAGGAGCGCGACCGCCTCCCTAATTTGTTCTTCGGAAAACCCCTTATCTCTTAGCTTCACCTCGTCATCGTAGAGTTCCTGCTCAGCTGGCGTAACGCCGCCGCCGGAAACGACCATCAAGAAAGCTATATCTTTGGAGCGAGAAGCGGCTAACGGGGCCAACCATGCACCCTGACTAAGACCCCAAAGGCCGATTTTTTTAGGATTGATGTCCTGGCGGCTGAGAATGGTCTGCACACCGGCGACCGCATCCGCAGCGAGCAAGTCAAAGCGATCTCCCGTTCTGTACCAAACCTCTCCGGTGGAGGCACCAGTTCCGCGCTTGTCATAGATGAGGGTGACGAACCCGCGGCGCGCGAAGAGGTCTGCAAAATACCGCAAATAGCTCTCGCGCGTCTGAGGCCCGGAACCATGCAGGAAGACGATGGCCGGGTGCGGTCCCTTTCGCGACGGTACGAAGAGGGTGCCGGCAAGTATGGCATCATCGTCCTGAAATCTGACCTCCTCTTGTTTGTACGGTCGCGCGTCTCTGCGCTCGCGCCAGAGCCGTAGCGTCGCCGAGCGCTTCTTCTCGCCGTAAAAGGCCCCGGTGTAGCTGCCGGAAATGTTCTTGCCGTCGAAGACGCCGTCGAATTTTTCGGGCTCTGCGCCGAGCGGGAGTTCGAAGTGGACTTTCGGTGCCTCGTAACGAACGTTAGCTAAGGTGAATCCAAGAATGTACAGGTCGGGGATATCTATTGTCGCTTCGAAACCGTTGGCACGAGTCTTGAACTCAACATTAATCCTCAGTTCATTCCCCCGATCTGCCAACACGCCCTCCCAATAACCGTCAACGGCCTCTTGGGCTCGCGCAGGTCTGGCGCCGAATGTAAGAAGAAGCAAGAAACCTGCAAGGAGCATCGGCACTCTTCTCATCTTTAGAATCCTTTTCTGACTTGAGTGACTGAGAGTTTATGTCGTGGAAGCCAACCAGCCATGGATCATACGTAAATCCTCGAATCGGTCAATTCGTGCTTCCGGAATATCCCGGCCGCAGTGTTGAAGAGACGATCAGGTTTCATCTGCGCCTCAGCCCCGCGCATCACAGGTTTCGTGTTATTTCGTGTGGTTTCGTAGATCGCGTCTGCCTGGGCGGAAACGATCCTCGAAATTCCCACGAACTCACACAAAATAAGACGAGTGAAGATCTCGAGCTCCGAACGATTCCAAGCTTCAGTGGCATGAGGTCAGTACCAATCGCGGAAGCGGATGTCCGATACACTTTAGTTTGTCGTGTTGTTACCCTTCGTTCAACTGGTTTCAGAAACAGATCACGATTCCGGACTTCAGTTGAGTATACGGAGGCACACGACAAACTAAAGTGTATCGGACATCCGCTACCGCGTCGGGATACTGACTGCGATTCACGCGAAACTATTTTTGTATTGTCTGAAGAACTAAGCATCTGTCTGAAAAACGAAAGCAGGGCCGACGCCGAGCGGGAGTTGCGCGAACTGATCTCCGCACGGGCGCGGATGTGGCAGAGAACTCCCAAAGCAATGATATCTTACGAACGACGTTACGAAAGTCGATGCGAATAGTTGTCTTCGGAACTGGTGGAGTTGGTGGATATTTCGGCGGCCGCGTCGCCCAGTCAGGTGAAGATGTGACTTTTATTGCGCGCGGTGAACATCTGCGCGCGATTCAAACTAGCGGCTTGAGGGTGGATAGTCCGTTTGGCGACTTTCTGATCCATCCAGCAAAAGCGACCGATGATGTTACCGAAGCCGGTCAAGCCGATCTCGTGATTGTCGCGGTGAAAGCATGGCAGGTCCCTGAAGTAGCACGCGCGATGAAGCCTGTGGTTGGACCAGCTACGACCATCTTGCCTTTAGAAAACGGCGTCGAAGCGCCAGACCAACTAGCGGCCGAATTAGGTAGTGAGCGAGTGATCGGCGGGCTTTGTAAAATAGTAAGTTACATCGTCGAGCCTGGTCATATTCGTCACGCGGGCTTCGAACCGTCGGTTACCTTTGGTGAATTGAACAATCGTCGTACTAAACGAGTGGAGAGAATTCAGGAGATCTTCACAAAAGCCGGAATCAGCTCAACGGTCGCGACCGATATCAAGGTCGCGCTCTGGACAAAATTTCTTTTTATTATCTCGTTCAGCGGAATCGGTGCGTTAAGAGGTAAGCCGGCAGGTGAGATTCGCACCAATCCCGAATCACGTGCATTGCTGCTGAAGGCGATGGAGGAGGTTTATGCGGTGGGTCGAGCACGAGGAGTAGACCTCCCCGAAGACTCAGTTGAGAAAGCGATGGCGACCGTAGATAGTCTGCCGGACGATGGAACAAGTTCAATGCAACGAGATATTGCGTCCGGAAGACCTTCAGAGTTGGAATCGCAGAACGGTGCGATCGTGCGGATGGCGAGAGAAGTTGGTGTTGAAGCACCAACTCACGAACTGATCTATAACACTCTCTTGCCTCTGGAAATGGCGGCGCGCAGAAGAGCGAAGACTATGTAAATCAGTGGTTAGGTTACATTCCGGTGTCATCAGCCGACGGACCATAAATCGAAGGGACCTTTGCGCCCATGGGTCGGAGATACGTACTCAACTGCCCACGATGATGGATCGCGTCGAACATGAAGTCCCAAAGAAATTCCACCGTTGGTCTTTCCATTACGACCTTTCCTTGATAAAGAAACTGTGCGTTTCTCTCCTGCGAAGCATCATCAAGCGCGGCAACCTTGTCGACTAGCTCAGTCGACCACTTCTCAAACATTTGGATCATGGCATCCAGACTCGGTGGCTTAGCGTCCTCCCATTCAGACTTGCCGGTCTCGACGACATCAATCAATGCTTTCAGTTCATTAGTCACGGTCCAAACTAGTTGCTCGGCTGAGGGTGAACGTTCATGTGGTTTGTAGCTAAGGTCTTTGGGTAACGCCCTCAGCACCTTTAGAAAGACGGGAAACTCTGCCTTGGCACGTTTTAGATAGAAATCTCGAAGCGTCATCTTTGGATCCTCCTGAAATTCACCTAATCATAATAAATGATTGGCCGCCACAACGTTGCTTACTCTACTTACGTCAGGTACTCATCCTAAATGGGGTCCTTTACGCGTGCGGTCAGGATGACATTGCACTCCCAAAGGGAGTGCGAGGTTTATGCGTACGTCGCTGCTATAAACATAACACCCCTGACGGGGTGCCGGTGCTTGTTGCGCGGGCTAAACCTCGCACTCGCACGGAGTGAAGAGCAGTACGGAGACGATCAGGTTTCATCTGCGTCTAGCCCGGCGTATCATAGGTTTCCTGTCATTTCGTGTGGCTTCGTGGATCGTGTGTTTTTCTGAGCAGAGACGATCCACGAATTCACACGAACTCACACAAAGTTAAGACGAGTGATGTTATGGGAAATCAGTTTTTCTGACCGAGCCTCATTGTAGAAAGCTCATTGTCATCAGTGCCTGACGCCACGAAGCGTTGCGCTTCAGTGGGCAATCCAACGCGGCGCACCAAATCGACGAAGCGGGCGTCGTCGCGAAGGGGATCTACCCGCGGGTCGACATTCATAAAGACGAGCAGGTGCGAACGGTCGTCGTACGCGCGCTCGAGCCAGGCAAAAGCTTCGTCTCTGTCACCCAGTGCCGTGTAAATATTCGAGACGCGGTAGGGCGAAACATAATTTCGTTTGGAATCTTGCGCCAACTCAGAAAGAATTTGCGACGCCTTTGCGCGATCACCCATCAGCGCGTACACGTAACCGAGTGATGATGAAATCCCGACGCGATTTGCAGAGAGTCCAGCTGCGGTTTCAAATTCCTGAATGGCTTCAGTAAACATTTCTGCATCAGCGTAAACCGACCCCAGCCAGAAATGCGCCAACTCGAAATTGTGATCGAGTTGAATAACTTTTCGTAGTTGGTCGATGCTTTGATCGTATTTCCGCGCGAAGTAGAAGGCCCAGCCCAGCGCCGCGTTACCGATTAATGACAGCGGATCGAGCTGAACGTTGCGCCGGAACTCTTCAAGCGCTTCCTCGAAACGAGCCAACAGCGTAAGAAAGTTACCGTTGTACTGATGCGCCATTGCATAGTCAGGCTTAAGAGCTATGGCCTGTCGGATGGTGCTCTCAGCCGCTGCCCAATCCCATTCGTGATAGAACTGTTCGTAGGCGAGCGACGCCTGTGCCTCAGCGAGTGACGGATCGATTTCGAGCGCTTTCATCGCCGCCGCTTTCGCCTGTGGGAATGTGTCTTTCGGAGCCCGAATTGTGTAGAAGCCGAGGATGTTGTGGGCGTCAGCGAGTCCGAGATAGGCGAGGGCGTAACCCGGATCGATCTGCAACGCGCGGTTAAAGCACTCGATGCTGCGATTCAAACCATCTGCTGAACGCTTGGACCAGTAGAACCGTCCTTCTAAATAAGCCTGGTAGGCGGCGGAATCTTCTGTGTGACGTTTTAGAATTTCATCTTTTGTGTCACCCAACAATCTCAACTTGAGCGCATCGACTATCGCCAGGGTGATCTCGTCCTGGATATCGAAAACATCTTTCATCTCGCGGTCGTAGCGTTCCGACCAGAGGTGATAGCCATCAGCGGCGTTCACCAATTGAGCCGTGATCCGCAAACGGTTTCCCGATTTTCTGACGCTGCCTTCGAGCACGGTTTTGACGTGGAGGGCACGTCCGATCTCATCAACGTTTACGTTCTTGCCTTTGAATGAAAATGAAGAGGTGCGCGCCGCGACTTTCAGGTTTTCGATCTTGGAGAGCGCGTTGAGTAGTTCTTCCGCCAGACCGTCGCAAAAGTATTCGTTGTCGCTGTCGGCGCTCATATGGACGAAAGGAAGCACCGCGATAGAAGGAACGTTTGGCAACTGGCCGGTCGAGAGCTCGGCACTTGTTGGCCCACTTGTTGGCCCAGTGTTGCTCGACGTGTTGCTCGATGTTCTCGCACCTTGCGGAAGAGTTCTTGTGCTGCCATCTCCTTCGCGAAGAATTGCAGTGTTTGGCTCAGAGGCGTCAGCGTCAGCGATTAAGCGAGCGCCGTCCGCCCGACAGTACGCGAGAGCGTCATCCTTTTCGATATGATTACATTGAGGGCAGCGTTTCATCGGGTGCTAGTAGACTTGCAACGTTTACAGTATTAGGTAAATAAAACTCGGCGGATTCTACAGGGAACGAGAGTATTGAGGCTAGCGGTGGTCGGAAATCCCTCTCCCGTTGCGACATCGATTGCGCTTGAGTCGATTGCGTCTCTGCGTCCTAAGCCTTAATTTTCTGATG
>Ga0207708_10002953_pt1 | contig 12534 bp, 9 predicted proteins | sample KBSK5101metaG_FD_184340 | JGI IMG/M metagenome (GOLD analysis project Ga0207708, IMG submission 184340) | Corn, switchgrass and miscanthus rhizosphere microbial communities from Kellogg Biological Station, Michigan, USA - KBS K5-10-1 metaG... | ecosystem: Host-associated > Plants > Roots >...
ACCACCTCCTCGTGGGTCTGTCCCACGAAGTTCCACCACATCACGATCGACTCCCCGAACGGCTCCCCACCGAGCAGCAGCAACCGCACCGGCTCGTCGTACGACGCGAGCGTGAGCTGCGGCGATCCGGGCGGGACGTAGGTGAGCTCGTTCTGCTTGGTCTCCTGCCCGGCGACGGCGAGGACACCGCCGTCCACCAGCACACCGTGCTCGAAGGACGGATCGACGTCGAGCGTCAGCTCGGTGTGCGGCTCCAGTAGCAGCTCCGCCCCGAGCAGCGGTGAGTACGTCGTCACCGGCGACCGGTCGCCGAGCAGCGATCCGAGGAACACCCGTCCCTGCCAGCCCTCCCCCGTGACGGACCGCGGCGTGTAGTGCTCGAACGCCGGGTCGGTCTGACGAGCGGAATCCGGAAGCGCGACCCACAGCTGAGCCCCATGCAGCGTGGTCGTCGAGGCGGGTGACACCTCGGAGTGGCTGATCCCCCGCCCGGCGGTCATCAGGTTGAGCTCACCGGGCCGCACCATCGCGTGGTGTCCGGCGCTGTCACGGTGCTCCACCTCGCCGGTGAACAACCAGCTCACGGTCTGCAGTCCGGTGTGGGGGTGCGGCGCGACCGACATGCCACCCGAGTCGGCCACCTGGTCCGGGCCGTAGTGGTCGAGGAAGCACCAGGCCCCGATCAACGACCGGTCCCGCTGCGGGAGCGTGCGGCGCACGTGCATCGCCCGCGGACCGCCCAACGGCACCTCTCTCGGCACCATCACCTCGACGGTGGCAGCCCCCGTCCTGCAGACGATCTCGTCGGGGTCTCGCTCGGGGTTCGTCACCCCTTCACTATCGCGCAGACGCGGTCACGCCGGGAGCCTCAGCTGAGGTGGTCGGGCTCGACGTGCCGCTTGGTCTCGTCGCCGCGACCCGCCGGCGTGACGGTGCCGGCGTCGCTCGCGTCGCGCACGCCCTGGTGACCGCTGTCGGCCTTCTCGAGCTTGATCACGACCGACTTCGACGCCGGCTGGTTGCTGCCCTCGGCCGTGTAGTCCAGAGGAACGAGCGGGTTGGTCTCCGGGTAGTACGCAGCCGCGCAGCCACGCGGCTGGTCGTAGGCGACGACCCGGAAGTTCGGCGCCTGCCGGGTGGTGCCCTCCTGGTCGACGCTGACCAGGTCGACCATCGAGCCGTCCTCGAACCCGAACGCGGCGATGTCGTCGGGGTGCACGAACACGACCCGTCGACCGCCCGAGATCCCGCGGTAGCGGTCCTCCAGGCCATAGATCGTGGTGTTGAACTGGTCGTGCGACCTCAGGGTCTGCAGCAGCAGGTGGCCCTCGGGGATGTCCAGCACCGACGTGGGGCTGACGGTGAAGATCGCGCGGTCCTTCTCGGTCGGGAAGGTGCGGCTGTCGCGCGGCGGGTGCGGCATGGTGAAGCCGCCGGGCTGGTCGATCTTCTCCTCGTAGCTCTCGCACCCCTTCACCACGCGCGAGATGCGCTTGCGGATCTCGCTGTAGTCCGAGCGGAAGCTTTGCCACGGGAGGTCGTAGCGGTCGCCGAGCGTCGCCAGGGCCAGCGAGCAGATGATGTCGACCTCGGAACGCAGCTGCGGCGACGCCGGCTCGAGAGGGCCCTGCGAAGAGTGGACGGCCGACATCGAGTCCTCGATCGTGACCCGTTGCGTCCGGCCGCCGGTCAGGTCACGTTCGCTCCGGCCGAGCGCCGGCAGGATCAGCGCCTCCCGGCCGTGCACCACGTGCGACCGGTTCAGCTTGGTGGAGACGTGCACGGTCAGCGCGGCGTTGCGGAAGGCCTCCTCGGTGGTCTGGGTGTCCGGGGCGGCGGACACGAAGTTGCCGCCCATGCCGAGGAACACCTTGGCGTCGCCGTCCCGCAGGGCCTTGATGGCGGCGACCGAGTCGAAGCCGTGCTCGCGCGGCGGCTCGAAGCCGAACTCGTCACGGAGGCTGTCGAGGAACTGGCTGGGCGGGCGATCCCAGATGCCCATGGTCCGGTCGCCCTGAACGTTCGAGTGGCCGCGGACCGGGCACAGGCCGGCACCGGGCTTGCCGATGTTGCCCTGCAGGAAGGCGACGTTCGCGAACTCCTTGACCGTGGCCACGGCGTTGCGGTGCTGGGTGATGCCCATCGCCCAGCAGATCACCGTCGCCCGGGAGTCGCGGAACATGCCCGCCGCCTCCTCGATCTGTTCGCGGGTCAGGCCGGTCGATCGTCGTACGACGTCCCAGTCGAGGTCCTTCACGTGGGCAGCCCACTCCTCGAAGCCGGTGGTGTGCCGCTCGACGAAGTCCCTGTCGATGGCGTCCCACTCCAGCAGCAGGGCGCCGATCGCCTGGAAGAGCGCGAGGTCCCCGTTGAGCCGGATCTGGAGGTGAAGGTCGGCGAGGACGGTGCCCTTGCCGACGACGCCACGGACCTTCTGAGGATTCTTGAACCGGGTCAGGCCCGCCTCCCGAAGCGGGTTCACGGCGATGATGCGCGCGCCCCTGCGCTTCGCCTTCTCCAGCGCGGTGAGCATGCGGGGGTGGTTGGTGCCGGGGTTCTGGCCGGCGATCACGATCAGCTTCGCGTCGTGGATGTGGTCCAGGGTCACCGAGCCCTTGCCGATGCCGAGGACCTCGGCCAGCGCCACCGAGGTGGACTCGTGGCACATGTTGGAGCAGTCGGGAAGGTTGTTGGTGCCGAAGGCGCGCACAAACAGCTGGTAGGCGAATGCCGCCTCGTTGGACGTCTTGCCGGAGGTGTAGAAGATCGCCTGGTCGGGCGACTCGAGCGCGTTGAGGTGCCGGCCCATCAACCGGAACGCGTCATCCCACGCGACCGGCTCGTAGTGCGTGCCGTCGGGAGGCAGGTACATCGGCTCGGTGATCCGGCCCTGCTGTCCGAGCCAGTAGTCGGTCTTCTCCCGCAGCTCGGCCATCGGGTGCGCGGCGAAGAACTCGCGGCCGATCAGGCGCTTCGTGGCCTCCTCGGTGACGGCCTTGGCTCCGTTCTCGCAGAACTCGGCATGCGCTCGCTCACCCGGAGCCGGATTGGGCCAGGCGCAGCCCTGGCAGACGAACCCGTCGACCTGGTTGAGCCTGGGCAGCGTTCGCGCGGTCCGGGCCACACCCATCTGCTCGATCGCCCGCTTCATGGTCACAGCCACGGCCGTGACGCCGCCGGCGGAGTGAGACTCTTCCCCGACCTCCAGCTCGGCCTCGTCGATGTCCTGTTTCGGCGCTCGCCTCTTCATGCGTCCCACCCTTAAGTAGTACCCCAGCGCCCCCGGTGAATAACGCCCACCTGGACGATCCCCGCGACCGCGAAGCAGACCGCTCCCGCGAACGTCCCCCAGTTGACCAGGGCGACGTTGACCGGCTCGGAGGTGGCCGGGCGGATGAACGCGGCGAAACCCGCGAGGAGGAACAGGTACGACCCGAGCTGGTTGACCGCGGCGATCCACCAGTCCCGGTCCCCCGGGCGGATCCGGATCCGCCCGTAACCGACGTCGAGCATGGCCAGGTGTCCGGACACCAGGAAGCAGACGCACCCGGCCATGTCCGGGAACCAGATCCAGGTGTTGCTCTGGCGGGGGGTGAACCCCTCCGCGAACGCCGCCACCAGGCTGACCGCGAACAGCAGCGTCCCCACGAACAGCACGAGCGCGCTCGACCGCGCGCGTGACCCGGACGACGTCGCCAGGATCGACAGCCAGCCGCCGAGGCTGAAGAAGAAGCCGCCGACCAGGTAGGTGACGTTGACGATGAGAAGCTCCGCCCCCGTCTGGGCGAGGAACGCTCCGGCGGCGAACAGGGAGCCGCCCAGCGTGAACGACCAGCCGGCGAGGTAGTTGTCCCGGCTCATCCGTTGCGCGCTCTGCGCGACTGAGCTGTCGTCAGGCATCGTGCGAGCCGTTCACGAGTTCGAGAACACCGCCGGGCCGCCGTCCCCCTCGCCCTCGCTGCCGGGACCGCGGCCGGCCCAGGTCCAGGCGTACGCCGGGTCCTCGGCCGCGAGCCCGCCCTCACCGAGATCGAGCGGGGCGAAGGTGTCGACCATGACCGCGGACTCCTCGAAGTACTCGACGCCGAGGGAGGCCTCGATCGCCGACGGTTGCGGCCCGTGGGCGTGCCCGCCCGGGTGCAGCGAGATCGAGCCGATGTTGATGCCCGACCCCTTGCGGGCCTCGTAGTCGCCTCCGACGTAGAACATGACCTCGTCGCTGTCGACGTTGGAGTGGTAGTAGGGCACCGGGATGGCCAGCTCGTGGTAGTCGACCTTGCGCGGCAGGAAGTTGCAGATCACGAAGTTGTGGCCCTCGAAGACCTGGTGCACCGGGGGCGGCTGGTGGACCTTGCCGGTGATCGGCATGTAGTCCTCCACGTTGAACGTGTACGGGTAGAGGCAGCCGTCCCAACCGACCACGTCGAATGGGTGGGTCGCGTAGATCATCCGGGACCCGAGCACGGCACCGCCGGCCCGGTGCTTGACCAGGACCTCGACGTCCTCGCCCTCGACCACCACGGCCTCCGTGGGGCCGTACAGGTCCCGCTCGCAGTACGGCGCGTGCTCCAGGAACTGCCCGAACCGGGACAGGTAGCGCTTCGGCGGCGCAATGTGACTGTTCGCCTCGATCGGGTAGAGCCGGCTGGTCTCGCTCGGTAGCCACCGGTGCGTGGTGGCGCGAGGCACGACCACGTAGTCACCGGTGCGGTACGACAGCGCCCCGAACACCGTCTCCACGACGCCCGAGCCCGACTCGACGTAGACGCACTCGTCGCCGATCGCGTTGCGGTAGTACGGCGATGCTCCCGCGCCCGCGACCACGTAGCTGATCCGGACGTCGTTGTTGCCGAGCACCAGCCGGCGCCCCGTGACCGGATCGGCGGTGGCCCCGTCCTCGAACAGTGTGTGCAGCTTCAGGTGTCTCGGTTTGAGCGGGTGGTTGGGGGTGCGGGTCTGGTCGGGCAGCTCCCAGACCTGGCTGTCGACGATCGCCGACGGCACACCCCGGTGGTAAAGCAGCGATGAGTCCGAGGAGAAGCCCTCCTCGCCCATGAGCTCCTCGCGGTAGAGGTTGCCGTCGGGATCGCGATGCTGGGTGTGCCGCTTCGGCGGGACGGTGCCGACGCTCAGGTAGTGGGCCATGGAGACCAGCCTGCCAGCGAATCAAGTGTCATCGGCGGAGGAACCCTGGTAGGCACGCGCCACGTAGGTGACGAACTGGTACACGCCGTCCTCGCTGGGCGCCAGCGGCCCCGGCTCGAACTGAGGTGCCTTCATGCCGCGCTGCACCGACTCGCACGCCGCCCAGTCCTGGCGGTTGGTGAGGTCCCAGAAGTCCACCGCGTACGCCGGGTCGAAGCCCTCGGCATTCGCGACCTCGGCGGGGAACGCCCACGAGCAGCGGATCCGGGTGCGGTCGGGCGCGAGTGGGGTCAGCAGGTGGGTCATGACGTAGTCGGGGTGCAGGCTGATCAGCAGGTTGGGCAGCACCGCCACGTACATGACCGTGCGCTTCTCGTGCTCGTCGAGCCTGGCGATGGCCGTACCGCCGCTGCGCCCGTCGAGCGACATGGTCTGCGCGGACTCGCGCAGTTCCATCCAGCCGCCGACCCAGTCGCCGTCGAGCTCGACGTTGTCGCCGCTCTCCGGCGGGCTCACCCGGCACAGCTCGGGGTGGATCATCGCGCAGTGGTAGCACTCCTGGTAGTTCTCGATGATCACCTTCCAGTTGGCCGCCACGTCGTACTCATGCGACACCGGGGTGACCAGGTCGGCCGCGCCGTACCTCGCCACGACGTCCTCGAGCTCGCCGATGTGCTCCTGGAACTTTCCTCCTCGTCCGGTGCGATCGAGGAAGATCCAGCCGTGCCACTCGCGCACCTCGACCGCCTTCAGGCCGAGCGTCGACTTGTCGAGCTCGACATCGTGGTGGCCGGGCGCACCGATCAGGCTGCCGTCGAGCCGGTAGCTCCAGGCGTGGTAGGGACACACGATCGCGCGGGCCTCCTGGGACGACCCGCACGGCAGCAGCTCATGGCCGCGGTGCCGGCACGCGTTCTCGAACCCGTGCAGGACGCCTTCCTGGTCGCGGGTGAGGAGCACGCCGTACTCACCGACGGACTGGGCGTGCATCCCTCCGGGTGCGACATCGCCCGACCTGCCCACGCACTGCCAGCCACCGAAGAAGTGTTCGCGCTCCCACGCCAGCACCGCGTCGTCGAGGTAGGAGCCGCGCGGCAGCATCCGGCTGGACCCGAACGGCGCCAGCGCCCGGCGCACCTGGCTGGCGTCGACGGGCGCGGGAGGAACGGTTCCGGCGACGAGCATGTGAGCCACCTTTCATTGAACAGCCGTTCAAAGACTACGACTTCACCGGCGAACAGGTCGAGCCCTGCGGCCTAGACTCAGCGCATGCCCCGAGGTGACACCGCGCCCCACCCCGGCGGTGGGGCGATCTCGATCGTCGGTCTCCGCAAGGAGTTCGACGGGGTCACCGCCGTCGACGGCATCGACCTCGAGATCGAGCCCGGTGAGTTCTTCACCCTCCTCGGCCCGTCGGGCTGCGGCAAGACCACCACCCTGCGCATGCTGGGCGGGTTCGAGCAGCCGACCGACGGCCAGATCCTCCTCGACGGGGTCGACGTCGCACAGAGCCCTCCCCACAAGCGTCCGGTCAACACGGTCTTCCAGAGCTACGCGCTCTTCCCCCACCTCGATGTCCAGAAGAACGTCGCGTACGGGCTGCGGTGGCGCAAGGACCTCGACAAGCAGGCCCGCGAGGCTCGCGTCGCGAAGGCCCTCGAGCTGGTCCGGCTCAGCGAGTACGCCCGGCGCCGCCCCCACCAGATGTCGGGAGGACAGCAGCAGCGCGTCGCCCTGGCCCGAGCCCTGGCCCTGGAGCCGTCGGTGCTGCTGCTCGACGAGCCGCTGGGCGCGTTGGACGCCAAGCTGCGCCACTCGCTGCGGGCGGAGCTCACCACGCTGCAACGCGAGGTCGGCATCACCTTCGTCTTCGTCACCCACGACCAGGAGGAAGCCCTGGAGATGTCCAATCGGCTCGCCGTCATGGACGGTGGCCGGATCATCCAGCTCGGCACCCCCCAGGAGGTCTACCAGGAACCGCGGACCGAGTTCGTGGCCGACTTCCTGGGCGTCGCCAACCTGTTGGACGTCGAGTGCCTCCCGGGCAGCGGGGCGACCCGCACGGTTCGGTACGGCGACTTCACGCTCGAGGCCCAGGCCCCGGAGGGGGACGGGTCGACGGCACGGCGGGCAGTGATCCGACCGGAGTGCGTCGAGGTGCAGGAGGCCGGACTCACCGGGGCCAACCGCATCCCCGGCATGATCGATGGCGCCGTCTTCCTCGGATCGACGACACAGGTGATGGTCCGGCTGCCGCACGGCGGGGTGCTGCAGTCCCTGGTCACCAACAGTGCGCGCCGCGGCAACCTGTCCACCGGTCAGCCGGTCACGGTCCACCTGGCGCCGGAGTCGCTCCGGGTGCTCGCGTCGGGCGACCGGGCGCGACCGGCACTCGCCACCGAGGGCTGATCCGCCGGCATCGACGATCAGCCGTAGTTGGCGATCTCCTCGAGCGCGGACCGGGCACCCCGCCGCCGCGCCCGCAGGCCGACGTACGCGAGGATCAGCGCGACGAGCGAGGCGACGAGTAGCAGCGTCGCCAGGGCGTTGAGCGCCGGGGTCGGGGCCGAACGGACGGCGTTGTAGAGCTTGATGGGGACGGTGACGTTGGACGCGTCGCCGAAGAGGAACTGGCTGACCACGAAGTCGTCGAGCGAGGTCGCGAACACCAGCATTGCCGACGCGAAGATCGACGGCATCAGCATCGGGATCAGGATCGTCCGGATGGCCTGGAGGGGGCTCGCGCCGAGGTCCTGGCCCGCCTCCTCGAAGTCCCCGCCGATGGCCAACAGCCTCGACCGGACGACCACCAGCACGTACGAGACCGAGAACGTGACGTGGCCGAGCAGCATCGCCGGCCGCCCCAGCGGGACGAACTCGTACAGGTTGACCATCACCAGGTAGAGGGCCGAGCCGACCACCAGCTCCGGCGTGACCAGCGGGACCATGGCGATGCCGTTGGCGACCTTGCTGCTCCGCGAACGCCAGCGCGTGAGTCCCATGGCAAGCATGACGCCCAGCGGCGTGGCCACCAGGACCGTGGCACCACCGAGGACAAGGCTGTTCTGCAGCGCGAGGAGCAGGCTGGGATCCTCGCCGACCGACCCTTCGGCACAGCAGTACCACTGGGTGGAGAAGCCCTGCCAGGTGCTGCGCGACCGGCCGTCGTTGAAGGAGAACTGCACCGCGATCAGGACTGGAAGCAGCGACCACAGGATGTACAACCACGTGAGGGCGGCAAGGACGTAGGGGCGCCGCCAGGGATTCCGCCACGGGGGCACCCACGTCCTCGTCCGTACTTGCGTGGGGTCCGTGCTCCGGGGGGTGGCCGTCGTGGTCGTCATCGGGCATCCCTGCTGGCGCGTTGGGTCAGGACGAGGTAGTAGGCCATGAAGAACATCAGGACGAGCGAGAGCAGCAGCACCAGGGAGGCGCCGAGGTTCTTCTGGGGTCCCTGCAACAGGAAGAGCTCGATCTGGTTCCCGATCATCGTGGTGTTGGGCGAACCCGACACGATCGCGTTGGTGTAGTAGTCACCGGCCAGGGGAAGCGCGGTGATGACCATGGCCGTGATCAGCCCCATCTTCGACAGCGGCAAGGTCACGTGCACGAAGGTGCGCACCATGCCCACTCCGAGGTCGCGGGACGCCTCCAGCAGCCGCTGGTCGATCCGGTCCAGCGAGGCGAACAACGGGACGATGAAGTACGGCAGATAGCCGTAGGCGAGCGCGATCACGACGGTGAACGGGTTGCCGGCCAACCACGAGACCGGCGCGAAGCCGAAGATGCCAAGTGCCTTGTTGACGTAGCCGTCGTCCTGCAGCAGGTTCACCCAGGCGAGCATGCGGGTGATGTAGTTGATCCACCACGGCGCGAGGATCAGCGCCAGCACCAACCCGCGCCGCTTCCCGGCAAGCCGGGCCGTGTAGTACGCGACTGGGTAGCCGACGCCGACGCAGATCGCCAGCGCGCAGCCGGTGTAGATCGCGGTCCTGATCCACACCGCGCGGTAGGAGCCGGAGATCGACTCCGCGACGACCTCGTTGAACGTGGCGAACTGCCAGTCGAGGGGGTTCCAGGCGGGGATCGGCTCGCCGAAGATGTTGATGTTGCCGCTGAAGGCGACCGCCATGACGGCGTAGATGGGGACCAGGAACAGGGCGACAAGCCAGAGTGTCCCGGGAAGTGCCAGGGCCGGCCACAGCCGCCGCGTCGCGCGGTCGTGGCCGGGCGCCGGTTCAGCCACCGGCCTTGAACTGGGACCAGGACTGCCGCCAGATCGCCTCGGTGCTCGGGCTCACTTCGTAGAAGGTGAGCCCGGTGTCGAAGTCCCCCGGCTCGACCACCGCATTCATCAGGTTCTCCGGGATGTAGCCCTGATCGATCAGGTACTTGGCGGAAAGCTTGGTCAGCGGTGGCTGGTAGCCGTTCCACCCGAAGTTGCGCAGTCCGATCTGGTTGTCGAGCAGGTCGTTGATCAGCAGGTGCGCGAGCACCGGTTTGGCCGAGCTCTTCGGGATGGCGATGTTGTCGCTGCCGATGACGCGCTGGGCGGGGTCGTCCGGGCGCCAGTACGCCAGGACGTCGGTGGTCTCGCCCTTGGGCAGGTAGTACTGACCTGCGATCGGATCGCCCGACCACGCCTGGTGGATCGTGGCGGTGCCTTCGGGGACCTCGGAGAAGGCGTTGACGTTCGCCTGGATGTTCACCCGGTCGATCAGCTCGATGAGCGAGTCGGTGGCCTTCCGCACGAGCTCATTGTCGCTCGTGTTGATGTCGGTGCTGATGTCATTGCGCAGCAGGGACATGCCGATGGCTTCCTGCATGTCGTCGAGCAGGTAGACCTTGCCTGCGTACTGCTCGTCCCAGAACAGGTCATAGCCGTTCTCCGGGACATTCGACACCCGGTCTGCGCGGTAGAACACGCCGGTGCCGTAGATCGTGTAGGGCACGGTGTACCTCGCGCCCCGGTCGTACCAGGGGTCCTGGTACTCCGGCCAGACGTTCGTCAGGTTGGGCACGTAGGAATGGTTGAGCGGCTGGAGCAGCTCGGCGTAAACCATCTTGCTCATCACGCTGGGACCGGGGAAGACGAGGTCGAACGACTCACCGGGCGCGCGGATCTTCGCCAGCATCTCGTCGTAGTTGCTGTAGGGCGTCACCTGGACCTCGACGTCATGCTGGGCCCCGAAGTCCTTCATGACCCCGGGCGCCATGTACTGGTCGTAGTTAAGGATCTTGAAGACGCCGCCGGTCTCGGGATCGAGTGCGTCGCCGATGGGTGGGTTGCTGTCCTTGATCGGCAGGGTCACCGGACTGTCCGGCCGGGCCAGGGGGTACGGCGCGGTGCCGCCCTGTGGCTGAGAGGAGCTGGCGCCCCCGCAGGCGGTCAGGACCCGGGAAGTCCCCAATCCCACGCCGACCCACAGGCCCCCGCGGAGGAGATCCCGGCGGGAGAGCTGCGGCCTCGGCGGCCTGCGACGCAGGGCAGGATCTCCCGGGTCGAAACTCATTCCAGCCCCCTCCACGGTCGTCCAGGACGTCCGCCCTGGTGTCACGAGGGATCGGTTGACTGACGGTTCAGCCAGTTGCCGTTCATTGTTGCTCTGCAAGCGGCACCTGTCGAGCCCTTGCCGGGCAACGACCTTGTTCCTGGTCGTCGCACCCACCTAGACTGAACGATCAGTCAGTGATCGGCGACGGCGCCGATCCGGGAACGGCTGGAGCACCGATGACCGTCACGGCGACCTTGTCCGACCAGCTCGACGCCGTCATCGCGGAGGAGACCCACGCGTTCGTCGCCCGTCAGCCCGGGAGTCGGGCCTTCCGCGACCGGGCACGTCACCTCGCGGGAGGCGCCACCTCCAACTGGCAGATCGCCGAGCCCCAGGCGGTCTGGATCAGCCACGGCCGCGGCTCGAAGATCTACGACGTCGACGGCTTCGAGTACTCCGACTTCCATGGTGGGTACGGCGTGTCGCTGGCCGGGCACGCACACCCGGCGATCGTCGCGGCAGTGCAGGAGCGGGTCACCCGCGGGACCCATTTCGCACAGCCGACAGAGGACGCCATCGTGGTGGCCGACAACCTCGCCGAGCGGTTCGACCAGCCGCTGTGGCGGTTCGGCAACTCCGGCACCGAGGCCACCATGGACGCGGTCCACCTGATGCGCGCGGCGACCGGCCGCGACCGGATCCTCAAGGTCGAGGGGTGCTACCACGGCCACCACGACTCCGTGCTCGTGTCCGTCCTGCCCGAGGCGGACGACGACATCGGCCCACCGGAACGGCCACGGAACGTGCCGGACAACACCGGCATCCCCGACGCGATCATGGGCCTGGTGACGGTCGTTCCGTTCAACGACCTCGCCGCCGTGGAGCGGGCCCTGACCGAGCACCGGGGACAGGTCGCCGGCATGCTCCTCGAGCCGGTGATGATGAACGCCGGGATCATCCACCCGATCGAGGGCTACCTCGCCGGGCTGAAGGAGCTCCTCCACCGCCACGGGGCGCTGCTCGCGTTCGACGAGGTGAAGACCGGCCTCACGGTGGGGCCCGGCGGCGTCACCCGAGCGACCGGGGTGACGCCCGACCTGGTCTGCCTGGCCAAGGCGATGGGGGGTGGGGTGTCGACGGCCGCCATCGGCGGCAGCGAGCAGGTGATGTCGCTGATCGCGGACGGGGGCTACGAGCAGGTGGGCACGTTCAACGGCAACCCGCTCGCGATGGCCGCGGCCCGGGCGATGCTGACCGAGGTCCTCACCCCCGCGGCGTACGAGCATCTCGACCTTCTGCGCGAGCGCATGGCCGGGGGGCTCCAGGCAGTCATCGACCGGCACGAGCTGCCCTGGCGCGTGGTCACCGCCGGCGCGAAGGGATGCGTCTCCTTCCTTCCCCACCCGATCCGGAACTTCCGCGACTTCCTCGGGTTGGACGGGCGCTACGGCCACGCGCACTGGCTGGTGCAGCACAACCGCGGGGCCTTCCTGCCGCCGTGGGGCAAGGTCGAGCAGTGGCTGATGTCGGTGCAGCACACCGACGAGGACGTCGACCGGTTCGTCGCGAACTGCGAGCAGCTAGCGGAGCAGCTGACCGGGACGTCCCGGAGCTGAAAAACGACTCTCGCGCGTCCTTGCGCTCCTACGGAACGCGTTGAGTCGAGATCTTGGCGTTGCTTGACGTCAAGCAATGGCGGCGCTGCCCTCTGACGGCGGTCCGGTGACGCGAGATGAGTGCGTTGCAGCTCCTGGGCATCCGAGTCGACACCCAGTCAGGAAAGGCCGAGCTCCTTGAGTGCGACGTCCCTCGCCACCCGCTGCGCGTAGCGGACGTCGACGACGGGGTCGTCGAGCGCGACCTGGACGACCAGGCCGTCGAGCAGGGCGGACCA
>Ga0207708_10002954_pt1 | contig 12533 bp, 7 predicted proteins | sample KBSK5101metaG_FD_184340 | JGI IMG/M metagenome (GOLD analysis project Ga0207708, IMG submission 184340) | Corn, switchgrass and miscanthus rhizosphere microbial communities from Kellogg Biological Station, Michigan, USA - KBS K5-10-1 metaG... | ecosystem: Host-associated > Plants > Roots >...
TGCGCGTTCGGTATTCCGAACAATACAGGCGCGTTCGGCAGCTTTGGACGAAATGTTCTACGAGGCCCGGCGGTGTTCAATACGGACCTGTCTTTGTTTAAGAGCTTTCCGATACGCGAAGACATGAAAATCCAGTTTCGAGTCGAAGCTTTCAACGTCTTCAACATTCAAAACTGGGACGTGCCGGCAGCGGGAAATCTAACGCTAAACTCTGGAACTGCAATCGTCGCAAACGTGGGGCGCATCTCCGGTCTTGCGCAGGGCACTACGCCGCGGCAGATACAGTTTGGCTTGCGATTCGTTTTTTAAAGAAGGCAGAGAGCTAAAAGGAAAGAGCTAAGGGCAAGGAGCTAAGGGGAAGAAGCTAGGTGCAAAGGAGCAAATAGCAAATGGCATCTTCTTCCCTTAGCTCTTTGCGCTTTTGGTCTTCAGTGGTGGCCGGCAATGTGGGTCACTTAATCAGAACTTCCTTAATCATTCGAGGTGAGATGAGAAAGATCGATCGTAGTCTTAGTCAACTGATAGGAATTGTTGCTGTAGGTTTCATCCTGGCCTGTCCAGTTGCGGCGCAGCAACTAGCGATTGCAGCCGAGGCAAACGCGCGCGACGAAAAGGCGATTGAAGAATCAGTGAAAGGCTGGTGGACCGAGTCGATGAAGACTCACGATCAGCGTATCGCATGGTGGCGCGAAGCGCAGTTCGGTTGCTTCATTCATTGGGGCGTTTATTCAACTCCGGGTGGCGAATGGAATGGCAAACCATTCAGAGGTTACGCCGAACATCTAATGCGGATTCAGAAAATCCCGCGCGCTGAGTACGTCTCGAGAGTGGTGTCGGTTTTCAATCCAGTAAAGTTTGATGCCGATGCGTGGGTAAAACTCATTAAAGCCGCAGGTATGAAGTATCTGATCATCACCGCGAAGCATCACGACGGATTTGCGATGTACCCTTCGTCAGTAACGCCTTACAACATCCGAGAGGCAACACCCTTCAAACGCGATCCAATGCGAGAGTTAGCGGATGCATGTCGTCGAAACGGCATTCGCTTCGGCTTCTATTATTCGCACGCAATTGATTGGGAACACCCTAATGGTCCAGGCAACGACTGGGACTATCCAAATCCAGGCGGCGATAAAGGTCTGCACGGCGGAACACAATGGTTTGATCTACATCCCGAAATGTTTCCGAGAATACAGTCGTACGTTAACGAAAAAGCAATTCCCCAAATTCTGGAGTTACTGAAAAACTACAAGCCTGACATTCTCTGGTTCGATACACCTTCACGTCTTCCTTTATCAGAGAACATTCGCATTCTGAAAGCGGTTCGTGATGCCGACCCGAACGTTGTCGTCAATGGACGATTGGCACGCGGACGTGGCTATTCCTTTGGCGATTACAAGAACACTGGTGATCGCGCTGCTGAGATAGTTCCAACGGAAGGCGATTGGGAGACGATCCCGACGACGAACGAGTCGTATGGGTATCACAAGTACGACAACAGCCATAAACCCGTCGCTCATTTCATTCAGTTGATGGCCAAGGCCGCGGCGCGTGGTGGCAATGTTCTAATGAATATTGGTCCAACCGGCGAAGGCTTGATCGACGTGAAGGACGAAACGATTTTGCGCGGCATCGGTAAATGGCTTGAGGTGAATGGCGAAAGTATTTATGGAACTGAAAGAACGCCGCTACCAGTTCAACCCTGGGGCGAATCGGTGCGCAAGGGTAACAAGATCTATCTTCACGTCTTCGACTGGCCAACTGATGGAGGGTTGATAGTCGGAGGTTTGAAGAACGAGATCGGCGCTGCGTACCTGCTTTCTGACCCTCGTAAACGCTCATTACACACACGCCGCTTCAACGACAGTGATGTCACCATTCGGGTTCCGCGTACGACTAGTGATAAGGCCGACACGGTGATAGTTCTCGAGGTAGCGGGTGAGATTCGTGCGAATCCGGTTCGCGTCCTGGCAACAAGAAGTCAGCAAAACGTTCTGCGTACGTTCGATGGAGAATTGCATGGCGCGGGACTTCGCTACGGCGACGGCAAAGCAGCGCGTGCATATGTGATGGAATGGCGCGATCCAAAAGAGTGGGTAAGCTGGCAGGTGCGTACTAATGAAGCGGCTGAATACGAAGTGTCTTTGAAGTACACCACGGCTTCAAAAGAGAATAGCGGCAGTTATTCGGTGTCGATTGGACAGCAAACTTTTCAGGCTGTTGTGGTTCCGACAGCAAGCGAACCCACCGCGGCAACAGTCACCTTGGGCCGAATTAAATTAGCGCCGGGCAAATACGAAATTGCAGTAAAACCGGTGGAGATAAAGGGCGGAGAGTTGATGCGATTGTTCAATGTGATTTTGACGCCGTTAGCTAGTAAATAATCGCGCGGGGCGCTTTGCTCAACATGCCTGGGAAAGGGGCAAGCGGGGATGGTGTTCAAGATCAGACAGCGGCAATGAGTGCGCCCCCGCGAATCTCTTCTAATCTTCTTTTGGTCAGAGATGAGAAAGCTTACAAAAGGTTCAGTTGATCATGGTGTGACATTAGCGGGGGCGCGCTCGTTGTCATCTCAGCAACTTAAGCTTATGGACCGCTTGCCCCCTTCCCGACTGCGCTTTTCACTGCATCCTTTTGCGATTCTCTTTCTCATCACCTGCATTCAACTAACGACGCTCGCGCAAGCCGAATCAGGTGCGCCAAGAGTTTTTCTAATCAAGGCTAACGATCTGATTACCACCCGGGAACGCATCAAGTCGGGCGATAAGAAAACCGAAGCTGCTTTGTCAAAACTGCGTCTTGATGCGGAAAAGGCACTCAACTCAGGTCCCTTCTCAGTAACAAGCAAAACAGTGACGCCACCGAGTGGCGACAAGCGCGACTACATGAGCCAGGCGCCTTACTTCTGGCCTGACCCAAAAAGTTCTACGGGCCTGCCCTACATTCGTCGTGACGGTGAGCGAAATCCTGAAATAGACAAGATTGATAACCACCGCGTGCTTGATCAAATGCAAGCAGCAGTCGAAACGCTCTCCCTTGCTTACTTCTTTACTCATGAAGAGAAGTACGCGGCGAAAGCCACCGAATTACTGCGCACATTCTTCCTCAACACCCCCACGCGTATGAATCCGAATCTCGAATATGCGCAGGGCATACCGGGAATCAATACCGGCAGAGGCATCGGGCTAATCGAAACGCGTGGGCTAACGCGGGTTGTTGATGCTATCGGCTTGTTGCGAGGTGCAAAGACCTGGTCTGAGGCGGATCAGCGAGGAATGGAAAATTGGTTCGATCAGTTTCTGCGATGGATGCTGGAGAGCAAGAACGGCAAAGACGAATCCGCGGCAAAAAACAATCACGGCACTTACTATGATGTGCAGGTAGTTTCGTTTGCGCTGTTTCTGGGTCAGCGAGAACTCGCGCGTAAAGTTCTAGAGACAGCAAAGCAAAAACGCATCGCCTTGCAGATCGAACCTGACGGTCGACAGCCGCTGGAGTTAACTCGCACAAAAGCGTGGAGCTACAGCGTCGGCAATCTCGACGGGCTAACGTTGCTTGCACGGCTCGGAGAGAGTGTCGACGTTGATCTCTGGAACTATGAAACCCGTGACGGCAGAAGTATTCGCAAAGCAATTAACTTTCTAACGCCGTTCGCTTTTGGTGAAAAGAAGTGGCCCTATCAACAACTCGGCGAATGGCCTCCGCAAATGTTGTTTCCACTTTTGCGCCGCGCTTCTGAGAAGTACGCAGATCCACAAATCGTAACGACAGTGTCGAAGTTGCCTGCTGTCGAAACTACTGATCGACGAAACTTACTCTTTGGAGTGCGGTGACCTGTCACCGCTTTGGCCAAGCGCCGACAGGTCGGCACACTCCAAAGAGCTAAAAATCATGCTAATGCGCTTCGCGACAATTCTCCTTCTGATGATTCTGTCTTCGACCGCATTCGCCCAACCGCCTTCGCGTGAACAATGGCGAGCGTTGAATGTGCAGGTGTCGCAGCAGGGTGACAACTGGATCATAGCTGGAAAACACACGACCGTTTCACTGAAAAAATCGGATCTAGCGTTGAGTGTTCTTGCCGGCACTGCTCAATGGAAGATGGTGGGCTCTTCAGCCGGCGACATCATTGTTAAGTCGGGTAGTGAAGAAACGTCGTTGCGTCTGGCGGACGCGAAACAGATCGCAATTGTTCCTTACGACGCCGGTTTCAAAAGCGGAATCAAAATCAGTCTAGCCGGTTGGACTCATAAGGATCGGGTCCTCGACTTGCAGCTGTTCCTCACTGTGTGTTTGGAAGGCAACAACGAGGAAGTTGTTTTTGATATCGCAGCTAAAGAACAGGTCACAGTCTTACGACAACTCGACTGGCCAGGCGCTTTAGACGCTCATGATGTTGATTACACGCTACTGAGTAATGGTCGCGGGACATTGTTGCCGCGCAACTGGCCCAAAGAGTATTACCCGATTCGGTCGATCACTCCGGAAGGAAGAATAGCGGCAACGGATCACAGCGTGCTGCAAAGTCATGTGATCGAGTCGTGGTCGATGTCGTGGTGGGGCTTTCAAAAAGGTCGAGCGGCAATGATGATGATTGTCGAGACACCAGACGACGCTGCTTATCAATTCAAGCATCCGGCAGGTGGCCCAACAGTCATCGGTCCGCGTTGGCGCGCGCAACTAGGACGCTTTGGTTACAGCCGGAGTGTCCGGATGGCTTTTGTTGCGGATGGAAATTACGTTGACCTGGCGAAACGCTACCGTCGTTATGTGATGGAGTCGGGGTTGTTTGTTTCGCTTAAAGAGAAGATTGCCCGCACACCGATCGTCAGCGATTTGATTGGAACGCCTCACACGCGTCTCAGCATATTTCGGAATCGCAGCGTCGACAGCGATCGTTACGACACCAAAGATCCATCGCAAAACCATAGCCTTACCACCTTTGAAGAACGCGCGCGGAACGTTCGCGATCTGAAGTCGAAAGGATTCGAACGCGCGCTGGTTTTTGTATCAGGCTGGCCGCAACTTGGCTACGATCGTCAGCATCCGGATCCGTTGCCACCTCCCGAAAAAGCCGGTGGATGGGCAGGCTTTAAAAAACTGACCGACACTTGTCGTGAACTTGGGTATCCCGTAATCCTGCACGATCAGTATCGTGATTATTATCTCGACGCTCCTTCTTACGATTCACAGTTTGCAATTCACGAAGAAGACACGTCGCTCCCGCCTAAGCAGTTTCCAGGGTCGCGATTCGGTGACTTTAAGCAGGGAGACATCCCGATGATGCGGCATTGGGATGGCGGCAAACAGGCTTATCTGAATGCGCGATTCCAATTGGGCCACTTGCTGAAGAACTACCAATTATTTTTTGATAACGGGATCAAGACGCAGGGTATCTACATTGACGTGATCGGCTACGTTCCGCCCGACGCTGATTTTAATCCCGAACATCCAACCACACGTTCTGAGGCAATGCAGGCACAGGCAGCGATGCTCAATTGGTCCCGCTACAATCTCGGGATAACGGCCACCGAATCAGGTGCTGATTGGACCATACCTTACGTCGACGTCGTGAACTCCTCCGGAGGCGGCAGCAAAGCCATTCTGATTCCACTCTACAATCTGGTCTATCACGATGCAGTGATTGTTTCATTTGGCGCGCGCGATGAAAAGACATTGCTACAGGGATTGTTATTTGGTGGCGTTCCTGAGTTGCCGATAAGTATCAGCACGGTTCCAGAAAAGTCTTTGAGCTTGATGCGGCAAATGATGTTGCTGCATAAGCGCGTGGGCTTGTTGGAAATGACCAGGCATGAGTTTCTTGATGCGAGCTATAAAAAAGAACGAACCATCTTTGCGGATGGAACGACTGTGACTGTCGATTGGAATACAAACTTAGTAAAGATTGAGCCGGAATTGCAGTGACTTTTCCCATTCTAGTGAGTTGTATCGGGAGGTTAGCGGGGGCGCGCTCATTGTCGCCTCAGCAGGTTGAGTACATCGACCGCTTGCCCCCTTCTCGACTGCGCTTTGTGATCCTGCTCATCATCACTGTTTTTCTGAGCCCTGAAACAGGTCTCGCACAACCTCAAGCGCAGAGGTTCGACGTCGCGTCATTTGATCGCATTCGGATTTTAAACGCAGCTAATGAGTACTTGAAGGAACAGCCGATCACTATCACTGCATCCCGTTCTCCACGCAGTGCCGGTGGTCTGCATGACTTTTTTTCCGAAGGCGACTACTGGTGGCCGGATCCGAACAATGCCGATGGTCCATACATTCAGCGCGATGGAATGTCGAACCCGGATAACTTCGTCGATCATCGACGCTACCTGATGCGCTTGAGCATTCAAGTTCCCGCCCTGGCGGCCGCCTGGAAGATCACGAAAGATGCCCGGTATGCACGCAAGGCCGCGAGTCATTTGCGCGCGTGGTTTATCAATGACGACACGCGCATGAATCCAAATCTTCAATACGCGCAAGCAATTCATGGACGGTTTACCGGTCGCGGGATCGGCATCATCGACACGATTCATCTGGTGGAAGTCGCGCAGTCGATTCAAGTGTTGCAACCTTCGCGAGCGCTGAGTGCGGCGGAACTCAAACAGGTCAGGCGGTGGTTCAGTGATTACCTGACCTGGATGACGACTAGTAAGAACGGCACAGACGAACGTGACGCACGGAATAATCACGGGACTTGCTGGGTGATGCAGGTGGCTGCGTTTGCTGATCTCGTCGGCGACAAGAAACTGCTCGACTTCTGTCGCGATCGATTTAAAAGTGTGCTCGTTCCTAATCAGATCGCCATTGACGGAAGTTTTCCTGAGGAGAAGCGACGTACTAAGCCCTACGGCTATTCGCTCTTCAATCTCGACGCGATGACGACAATTTGCCGGATTCTTTCAACGCCTGCTGACAATCTTTGGACGTTCAGTCTAGCCGATGGTCGTGGAGTCGCGAGAGCTGTGGCCTACATGTATCCCTATATAAAGGACAAGCAGACGTGGCCCTTGAAACCTGACGTCATGTACTTCGACCAATGGCCGATGAGACACAGCAGTCTGCTGTTCGCTGGGATTGCGCTGAAGCATTCCGAGTACATTGATCTGTGGAAGAAGCTGCCGGCAGATTCTGAGGTAGATGAAGTGATTCGGAATTTCTTTATTCGGCAACCAGTGCTGTGGATCGAGTGAGATCAACCTCTCATTCTCCCCAAGCTTTAGCTTGGGGCGCAGCGGGTCAAGAGAGATAGAAACCGTTTCAACGGTTTTCCTTGGGGGCGCCATCTGGATCGGCCGATTGGAGAAACCGTTAAAACGGTTCGCTGAGATCATTTAGGCCGTTACCCCAGGCTGAAGCCTGGGGAGAATGAGACGGGTGAAGCGGTTATGAGGAGATACAAAGAATGATTGGTAGAAAAATATTTATTACCCTCACTGTCTTCTTTTTGGCACTTCAGAGCGAAACACTTCATAGCCAACCGTTGGTGGCCCCACCGGCTGACATCGCTACCGAAACCAAGGCCCAACACGATCAGCGAATGCATTGGTGGCGAGAAGCGCGTTTTGGAATGTTCATTCATTGGGGCCTTTACGCCGTTCCGGCAGGTGAATACAACGGCAAACGTTCAGAGCGAATCGGCGAGTGGATTATGGAATGGGCCAACATCCCGCGCGCCGATTATGAGAAGTTCACAACCCAATTCAATCCGGTGAAGTTTGACGCCAGGGCATGGGTACGCATTGCTAAAGATGCGGGCATGAAATATATCGTTATCACTTCGAAGCATCACGATGGCTTCGCGCTATACGACAGCAAAGTCAGTAACTACGACATCGTCGATGCCACACCTTACAAAAAAGATCCAATAAAGGCGCTCGCGATGGAAGCGAAGAAACAGGGTCTAAAGTTCTGTTTCTATTATTCCATTCTTGATTGGCATTATCCGAGTGCCTACGTTGATGCGCCCGGCAAAGATCCAACCGCAGGTAATCGCACGACGAAGCTGAAACCGGGTGGCAAAGAGGAATACCTCAAATACATGCAGGCGCAACTTCGTGAGCTGATTACCTCCTACGATCCGGCAGTGCTTTGGTTTGATGGGGAATGGCAAGAGTGGTGGACCGAGAATGACGGCAAGGAGCTATACAAATTCGTCCGCAGTTTGAAACCAAACATCATCATCAACAATCGAGTCGGACGCGGTCGTCAGGGTATGCAGGGAATGAGCAAAACCGATCAGGTTTATGCGGGCGACTTCGGGACGCCGGAACAACAGATCCCCGCGAACGGCTTGCCGGGGGTTGATTGGGAAAGCTGCATGACGATGAACACCACCTGGGGTTTCAAGTTCTATGACGAAAAGTGGAAATCGAGCCAGGTACTAGTTCGTAATCTGATTGATATCGCTTCAAAGGGTGGTAACTACTTGTTGAATGTTGGTCCAACTGCAGAAGGTTTGATTCCAGCGCCCAGTGTTGAACGGTTAGCCGAGATGGGTCGTTGGATGAAGATCAACGGCGAGGCCATTTACGGCACGACAGCAAGTCCTTTCGCGACACAACTCACCTTTGGCAGAGCGACGAGTAAACCTGGGCGCGTCTATCTTCATGTGTTCGATTGGCCGACGGATGGAAAGCTTGCTGTGCCGGCTTTTGGACGGAATGTTAAGCAAGCATATCTGCTCACTGCACCAAAGCACCGATTGAAGATCGAGCAGACGAGCGATGGTTCATTGATAACCGTTCCGGCCCAGGTACCCGATTCAATTGCGACGGTCATTGTGTTGGAAACGAATTGAGAAAAACGGATCAGTTGGGCTTTGGTTCAAAAGTCGCGTCTACTCAAGTCGGAAGTACTTTGGTTCGTGTTGGTTCGTGTGATTTCGTGGATCGTCCTCGTTTCTGCCAGACGGAACGATCCACGAAATCACACGAAGTAAACACGAAACTCGTTACAACACGTTAAGATGAACTCCAAAATCACAAGACGAAAGATTCTCGAAATAGCAGTCGCAGCTCCGGCGCTCGCGGCGATGCCTCAAGTTTTCAAAGGTCAAAGGAATGCCATCCCCTTCGGCCGTTCATCTTTATTGAATGCGAAAAGCGCCGTCGTTCCAGTCGTCGAAGGTGCGAACGTCGATAGTGTAAAGCTCGCTCGCAAGTGGGTTGGTCCAATATGTGCTTCATCTATAGTTAATAACGGGCGACAGCCCGTTAAGATTAAGGAAGTCGTCCTATTTGATCTCCGTCCCAATCTCCCGCCATCAACGCGGCTCTACGGCGAAGGTTTTCAGATGTTGTCGCAGACAGGCGGCACACTCGGACAGCCGGCGGATCTCGGCAACTACACCGACGCGAAACACTATCGAATGTCGATGCCTGCGGACGCTCATGCCTTCTACGGCATGATGATGCTTTCGCCGTCTTCGGACTTGAATCATTTGTTGGCATTTACTTCCTGCCGTAGATTTATGGGCCAGTTTTACTTGCGTGGCGAGTCGCTTCAAGTCGTAGTCGATACCGAAGGACTTGAGATAAAGCCCGGTGAATCAATTGCACTCGAAGACTTTAGTTTTCACACGGGCAAGGACCGCGAGCAGCTGCTCGAGTCTCTTGCTAATCGTCTTGTATCGAATCATCCGCCGCTTCGGTTCCCGAAACCTCCGACAGGTTGGTGCTCGTGGTATTGCTTTGGACCACGCGTCACCGCGCAGCAAGTACTCGATAATCTCGACTTCATCGCGAAGCACAGCCCCGGGCTTCGTTACATTCAGATCGACGATGGCTATCAACCGACGATGGGCGACTGGTTGGAAACCGGTGCAGCTTTTGGTGGCAACGTTCAGGGCGTGCTGAAGCAAATACGTCAACGTGGATTTGAGCCGGCGATCTGGGTTGCGCCTTTTGTCGCCGAAGAGAAGTCACACGTATTCCAGCAGCACCCTGATTGGTTTGTGAAGGATGAACAAGGCAAACCGTTGCGCTCTGACCTGGTGACGTTCGGCGGTTGGCGTCGTGGTCCATGGTACGCCCTGGATGGAACCCACCCGGAAGTGCAAAAGCATTTTGAGAACTTCTTCGGCGTCATGCGTCGTGAGTGGGGTTGCACTTATTTCAAACTCGACGCGAATTTCTGGGGCGCGATTCATGGCGGTCGCTTTCATGATCCGCGTGCGACCCGAGTAGAAGCTTACCGGCGCGGCATGCAAGCGGTCTTGCGTGGCACCCGCGACGGTTTCGTGCTTGGTTGCAATCATCCCATCTGGCCTTCGCTGGGTTTGATTCACGGCTCGCGCAGCTCGAACGATATCAAGCGCACGTGGGAACGAATTGAAACAACAGCGAGACAGAACTTAAGTCGCAACTGGCAAAACGGGCGGTTGTGGTGGAATGATCCGGACGCAGTTGTGCTTAGCGGCGATCTGCCGGTTAACGAGTTTCAGTTTCATGCAACCGCAATTTACGCTACCGGAGGAATGCTTTTGTCAGGTGATGATCTGACGAAGATCGATGCTGCGAAGCTGGAGATGCTGAGAAAGCTGCAACCTCCAAGTGGCGTCGCCGCCCGTTTTCAGGATCATTCGTTTCAAGTTGGCTCCATTCAGTTGGGCCAGAAGCAGGTTGTGTGTCTACTTAATTGGAGTGATCACCCGCAATCGATTTCATTTGATTTGCGACGACCAAGTCGTATTACGGAGTTGTGGAACAACACCTCGATGGGCACAAGTGTGCGTACCGTCATCATGAAGGATGTACCGGCGCGTTCGGGCCGAGTCTTAATTTGCGAGCCGCATAAGGCAATTACGTGAGCGCGTGCCAATGTACAGAACGGGAGCGAAGCGACCGATTTCAACGAACCGGGACGCCAACGCGAGCTGAAATCGGTCACTTCGCTCCGTTCTGTAATCGCTCGCTTGTGTGACACATGAAGTCAATCTCAGATTCTCAAGAAACCTTGAGCGGCGTGTTCGCGGTGCCGCCGCTCGCAAGAACTCCATCAGGTTCGATTGATTTTCCTCAGAACGAGGCAATCGTGCGGCACATTAAACATGGTGGGGTTAGACGATTGATATATGGTGGGAACGCGTTTCTTTACCATATTCGCATGCTTGAATTTGAGGAGCTTTTGGAGTGGTTGGTTGGTATCGACGATGACCTCTGGACGATTCCAAGTCTCGGTCCGTCTTACGGTCGCGCGATGGACCAGGCAGTGGTCTTAAAGAGATACAGCGTTCCTTGTGCGATGGTTTTACCGTGCGCTGATCCGCGCGATGCTTGTGGCCTTGAGCAAGGCTACCGCGAAATTTCTTCGACTGCCGAAACAAAGTTGCTCCTATATATAAAGGACGAGACGAACTTCGGAGCCGACAAGCAACGCGGACTCGACACAATCGCACGACTGGTCGACGACAAGGTGTGTATCGGAATCAAGTATGCGGTAGTGCGCGCAGATCCAACTCAAGATCCATATCTGGAATCGTTGCTGACGAGAGTCGATAGAAAGTTTGTCATCAGCGGGATTGGTGAACGACCTGCCGTGGCTCACTTGCGTGATTGGAAGTTGCCGGGATTCACAACAGGCTCCGGCTGTATCGCGCCCGATCTTAGTCAAACGCTTTTCGAGTCTTGTGTAAGCGGAGACTTTGAATCGGCCGAAAGCCTTCGTGAGACGTTTCTTCCACTGGAGGATCTGCGGGATGCATGGGGACCTGCGCGAGTGCTGCACCACGCGACGGAGTTGGCAGACATTGCACGGACAGGACCAATACCGCCTTATGTGTCGGCATTGTCTGACCATCAGCTCGCGGAACTGGCGCCCGTGGTGAAGGCGCTCGTGAATAGTGAATAGTGAATGGTGAATGGTGAATCGTGAATCGTGAATGGCGTTCAAGAGAGTTGAGTCACAAGGGACTCTAAGACTCAAGACCAAAGACCCAGACCGTGAACCCAACTGAACTCAGAGCAAAAATCTCCCAAGGCGTGATTGCTTTTCCCATCACTCCCTTCAAGCAGGATCTTTCTCTCGATCTGCCAGCGCTTCATCACAATCTGACGAAACTTCTAGAGCATCCGATTTCCGCTGTTGTCGCGGCTGGTGGCACGGGAGAAATGTATTCTCTGACACACGCTGAACACACCCGAGTCATCGAGCTCACGGCGCACGCAGTCGACGGTCGTGTACCGGTGATTGCGGGCGTAGGTTTCAACGCACGACTCGGAAGTGAAATGGCCCAAGCTGCTGAAAAGGTTGGGGCCTCTGCCATTCTCGCGTTCCCACCCTATTACCCGAACGCGGACGAGAGCGGACTCTTCAACTACTACCGCGGTCTTGGATCCGCAACCAGTCTTCCGCTCATCATCTACAGTCGTGACTGGGCGGTGTTTAGCCCTGAGGCAGTCGAGCGCTTGACGGGAATTGAAACGCTGATTGCCTGGAAAGATGGCCAGGGAGACATTCGTCGCTTACAAGCGATTATGAACCGTGTCGGTGATCGGCTGCAGTGGATCGGAGGCTCAGGCGACGACATGGTT
>Ga0207708_10002958_pt1 | contig 12520 bp, 13 predicted proteins | sample KBSK5101metaG_FD_184340 | JGI IMG/M metagenome (GOLD analysis project Ga0207708, IMG submission 184340) | Corn, switchgrass and miscanthus rhizosphere microbial communities from Kellogg Biological Station, Michigan, USA - KBS K5-10-1 metaG... | ecosystem: Host-associated > Plants > Roots >...
CGGGCACGATGAGCTTGTCGACCAGGCCGGTCCCGTTGACAGCCCCCGTCCCGGCAGCGACGAGCGTCGCCCCGACCACCCCGCCGATGAGCGCGTGCGAGGACGACGAGGGCAGCCCGAAGTACCAGGTCAGCAGATTCCAGATGATCGCGCCGATCAGCCCCGCGAAGACGACCGTCTCGTCGATCGCCCCCTGGTCGACGAAGTCGCTGGCGATGGTCGCCGCTACTGCCAGCGAGATGAACGCGCCCACGAAGTTCAGGATCGACGCATAGGCGACCGCGGTGCGGGGCGACAGGGCCCGGGTCGAGACCGATGTGGCCACGACGTTGGCGGTGTCGTGGAATCCGTTGGTGAAGTCGAAGGCCAGGGCCGTGCCGACGACGATGACGAGGATGAGGTCCGAACCCACCGCGGGTCAGCGGTTCTTGATGACGATGCTCTCGAGGATGTTGGCGGCGCGCTCGGTCGAGTCGATGGCTGCCTCGAGCCGCTCGTAGATGTCCTTCCAGCGGATCACGACCATGGGGTCGATGCCGTCGTTGAATAGGGCTGCCATGGCCTCGCGCGTGACCCGGTCGCCGTCGTTCTCCAGCCGGTTGATTTCCACCGTGTAGTGCGAGAGCGGCTTGAACGTCCGCATGCGTGGCATCGCCTCGGCGATCTGCCGGCAGGACTGCAGCAGGATGTGGGCCAGTCGTTGAGCCTGCAGCATCGGGGCCTCGATGTTGTAGAGCCCGAGGTAGTCCGCGACCTCCTCGGTGTAGTCCACGATGTCGTCCAGCGCCGAGGCCAGCGCGTAGATGTCCTCCCGGTCGATCGGGGTGACGAAGGTCTGGTTGAGGTGCTGGATGATGTCGTGGGTGATCCGGTCGCCCTCCTGCTCGCACACGAGGATGTCCTTCGCCAGCTCGGCACGGTCCGGGAAGGCGGCCAGCATCTGGTCGAGCAGGTCGGCCGCGCGCAGGATGTTGCGCCCCGCCTCCTCGAAGAGGTCGAAGAACTCACGGTCCTTGGGGACGAAGACCTGCGACAGACGCGCCACGCCGGGCGAGTCTAGGTGAAAACGATGTGAAAGCCCGTGGGGGCTACATCTCCTCGCCCGGCCCCCAGGCGATGCCCGCCGGCGGGACCAGCGTGGCCCGGTAGCGCTCGAGCTCGTCGGGGTCGATCGAGTACGTGTGCTCGGCGGCCGGGAACGTCCCCGCCCGCACCTCTTCGGCGTAGGCGCGCACGCCCGCGACCATCTCCTCCTTGACCGAGGCGAAGCGCTTGGCGAAGCGCGGGCTGTGGCCGTCGTAGATGCCCAGAAGGTCGTGGAACACGAGCACCTGCCCGTCGGTGGAGGCCCCGGCGCCGATGCCGATGACCGGGACCTCCATGCGCTCCATGATGGCGTCGGCGACCGCCGCGGGAATGGCCTCGAACACGATCGAGAAGCAGCCGGCGTCCTGCAGGTCGAGGGCGTCGCGGGTCACGTCGAGGGCGCGCTGCGCCGTGCGCCCCTGGGCGCGGTACCCGCCCAGCGCGGTCGCCGTCTGGGGGGTGAGGCCGACATGGCCCTGGACCGGGATCCCGGCGTCGACGATGGCGCGGGCGCGCTGCACGGCCACGCCGCCGCGTTCGAGCTTGATCGCGTCGACGCCCGCCTCCTTGACGAAGCGCTGCGCGGTGGCGATCGCCTGCGCATCGGAGGCCTCGTAGGAGCCGAAGGGCAGGTCGGCAACCAGGAACGGCGTCTTCAGCCCGCGGCGCACGGCGCGCGCCAGCACGATCATCTCGTCCACCGACACGGGGACGGTGGAGTCATAGCCGAGCACGGTCATCGCGCCCGAGTCGCCGACCAGCACCATGTCGACGCCGGCGACCTCGGCCACCTGGGCCGAGGGGAAGTCGTACGCCGTGACCATGACGATGGGCTCGCCGCGCTCGCGCTTGTCGGCCAGGGCCGGAAGCGTGACCGGCAGGCGGTCGTCGGTCGGCGTGTCGGGCGTCTTGGGTGCGGTGGACATCAAGCTGCCTCCGGAGTCAGGAGCGTTCCTACCTCGGCATCGACGTCGAGGATGCGGTTGCCGCGGTCGACGTGGACGACGCGCGGCTGGTAGCGGTCGAGCTCGCTCTCGTCGTAGGACGCGTAGGAGATGACGATCACGGTGTCGCCGCGGTGGACGAGCCGCGCGGCGGCGCCGTTGATCACGACCTCACCCGACCCCCGCGTCCCGGGGATCGTGTAGGTCTCGAAGCGGGCGCCGTTGTCGACGTCCACCACGTGCACCTGCTCGTAGTCGCGGACGTCGGCGGCCTCGAGCAGGTCCGGGTCGATGGTGATCGAGCCGACGTAGTGCAGTTCGCACTCGGTCACCGTGGCCCGGTGGATCTTGGACTTGAGCATGGTGCGCTGCATCGCGCTACGGCCTCCCGTTGCCATGGATGATCGTGTTGTCGATGAGTCGGGCCGGCCCCACGCGGGCGGCGACGGCGACGAGCACGTCGGCGTCGCCGACCCGCTCCACGGGGGCCAGCGTGTCGGCGGAGACGAGCTCCAGGTACTCGGGCTCGACGCCGTGCTCGGCGAGCGCGGCGCGGGCCCGGGCGACGATCGTGGCGGCGTCGCGTTCGCCGCCGTGCACGGCGTCCTCGGCGGCGCGCAGGGCCTGCGAGAGCGCCGCCGCGCGCTCGCGGTCGGCGCCTTCGAGGTAGCGATTGCGGCTGGACAGCGCCAGGCCGTCGTCCTCGCGCACGGTGGGGCAGACCTCGACGTGGACGGGGATGTCGAGGTCCCGCACGAGCTGGCGGATGACGGCGACCTGCTGCGCGTCCTTCTGGCCGAAGTAGGCCACGTCGGGTCCGACCATGTTGAAGAGCTTGGTCACGACGGTGGTGACCCCGTGGAAGTGCTCGGGCCCGCGCGCGGCGCCCTCGAGCGGCTCGGTGACCGTGCCGACGCGCACGTCGGTGGCGAAGCCGGCCGGGTACACCTCCTCGGGCGCGGGGGCGAAGAGCAGGTCGACGCCGAGGGCGGCGGCCTCGGCGGCGTCGGCCGCCTCGTCGCGGGGATAGGCGGAGAGGTCCTCGCCGGGGCGGAACTGGGTCGGGTTGACGAAGAGCGAGACCACGACGACGTCGGTGTCGGCGCGGGCGCGGCGCATGAGGGCCAGGTGGCCCGCGTGGAACGCGCCCATGGTGGGCACGAGCCCGATCGTGCGGCCGGCGCGGCGGTGGGGGGCGAGCGCCTCGCGCAGCTCGGCCACGGTGCGGACGGTCCTCATGCCGGCACGAGCCCCCGCGTGGTCGCGACCAGTGCGTCGAACAGGGGCAGCAGGTCGGGCGTGCGCTCGGCCACCGCGTCGCGCTGGCGCGCGACCGTGTCCTCGTCGCCGCGGGCGATCGGGCCGGTCAGGGCGCGCTCGGCGCCGGCCGCGGCCCAGTTCTCCACTGCGGCGCGCACGAGCGGGACGAGCGCGGCGCGGTCGACCCCGGCGGTGGCCGCGAGCTCCTCGGCCGCGCCCTCGAGCGTGACCAGGAAGTTCGAGGCGATGCTGGCCGCCGCGTGGTAGGCGGCGCGGTCGGCGTCGGCGACCTCGACCGGGCGTAGGCCGAGGCGCTCCGCGAGCATGCGGGCGGCGTCCAGCGCGCGCGGCGTGGACCCGGCCACGGCGGCGGTGGCGCCGGCGAACATGGCGCCGTGGTCGGGCACGGTCATGAGCGGGTGCAGGGAGAAGGCCTCGTGCCCGGCCAGGGGCGCGAGCGTCGTGGCGCCGGAGCAGTGGCCGACCAGGCGGCCGGGCGCGACGCGGGCGGCGGCGGGCGCGATCTCGCCGTCGGGCACGCACAGCAGCACGACGTCGGCGCCGGCGCCGTCGGCCCCGCGGCCGAGCGGGCCCTGCACCGAGACCCCCGCCGCGCGCAGGCTGTCGGCCAGCGCGCGCCCGAGGCGCCCACGTCCGACGATCGCTACTGAAGACCCGTCGTGCATCGGTGGTGGTCCATCCTCGAAATGAGTGACGGCCGTGTCATGAATGATACCCGCGTGCCTACCCGCGACGCCCCATCTCGCACCGCCCGAAAGCTGGCCGTGCTCGAGGCCATCGGCGACGTCGACGGGTGGCTGCTGGCCGATGACGTGTTCAAGCTCTACGACCTGGCCTACGAGGCCGCGGGGCCGATCCTGGAGATCGGCACGTTCCACGGCCGTTCCGCCATCGCCATGGCCATGGCGCTGCGCGACGCGGGCAATCCGGTCCCCCTGGTGTCGCTCGACGTCGACCCCGAGGCGCTGGCGACGGCGGGCGAGAACGCCCGCCGCAAGGGCGTTTCCGGGCGCATCACGCTGGTGCGCGGCAGCGCGGCGGCGTTCTTCCGCGCCACGGCAGGCTTCGTGCCCGCCGTGGTGTTCGTGGACGGCGACCACTCGGCCGCCGGTGCGACGCGCGACCTGCGCGCGCTCGAGCCCCACGTCCCCGACGGCGGGCTCCTGTTCCTCCACGACTACGCCGACCCGCGCGACCCCGACCCGGCCGAGGGCGAGTACGGGGTCAGGCAGGCGGTGGGGCAGACCTGGGTGGGGCGCCAGTGCGAGGACCTGGGCGTGTTCGGGGTCGGCGGCCTGTTCCGGCGGCGCATGGGCGGGCCCGGGCCCGTGGACGGCTCGCGGCGGCCGCCGACCATCGACCTCGTGTGGCGCGACGACGTGGCCATGCAGTACCGCCAGCGCGTCCGCTGGCCGTTGGGCCGCCGCTTTCGCCGCGCCCTGGGCCGGCGGCGCCCCGAAAATGCGGGATGAGGGGCCCGATGCGCTCCACCGCCTGGTCTAGATTCGGCCCATGCAGTCCGCCGCCGACCGGCGCGAGGCGCTGAAGGCCGTCTACGAGCAGGCCCGCGGGTGCGAGAAGTGCCCGCAGTTGGCCGCGACGCGCACGACGGTGGTCTTCGGGGCGGGCAACGCCGACGCCGACCTGATGTTCGTCGGCGAGGCGCCGGGCGCGAACGAGGACAAGCAGGGCCTGCCGTTCGTGGGCTCGGCCGGCAAGCTGCTGGAGAAGCTGCTGGGCGAGATCGGCCTGGCCCGCGCGGACGTGTTCATCGCCAACGTGCTCAAGTGCCGTCCGCCCGGCAACCGCGACCCGCACCCGACCGAGATCGAGGCTTGCCAGGACTACCTGTGGCGGCAGATCGATCTCATCCAGCCGCTCGTGCTGTGCACGCTGGGGAACTTCTCGACCAAGCTCCTGCGCGGCGACCCGACCGGGATCACGCGCCTGCACGGCAGCGCGGAGGTGCGCGTCATCGGCCCGCGGGCGGTGCGGCTGTACCCCATCTACCACCCGGCGGCGGCGCTGTACACGCCGTCCATGCTGGACACGCTGCGGGCCGACTTCGCGCGCATTCCCGGCCTGCTGGCCCAGCCCGCGCCGGACCAGCCCGAGCCGGTGCCGGAGGTCGAGCCCGAGGTCGTGCAGGTCGCCGCGGCCGAGCCCGAGGTCGAGGAGTCGGTCCGCGAAGCCGACCAACTCGGGCTGTTCTGAGCGGCGCTACTTGATGCCGGCGGCGAGGACCTTCGGGCCCATCGCCTCGGCCAGCGCGATCGCGCCCGACAGCGGCCGCACCATCACCGTGAAGTGGTCGATGAGCCCGTCCTCGTCGGTGTGGATGTAGTCGACGCCCTCGATCCGGCGGTCGCCCACGCGGGTCTCGAAGAGCAGCACCGCCGTCGGGCCGTCGATCACCTCCTCGACGTAGCGGAAGTCCTCGAAGGTGTCGAGGACCAGGCGCAGGACGGCCTCGACCTGGATGCGGCCCTCGAAGGGGCGGAAAGCGACCGGGCTGTCGAGGATGACGTCGTCGTGCAGGCAGGCCATCGCGCCTTCGATGTCGCCCGCCTCGACCGCGCGGCGGAATGCGTGCTCGCTCATGACCGAGGAGAGTAGGGTGCCGCAGGGTCCCGCCCTTCGAGGAAGAGGAGGAGAGTCGTGTCGGTCGTCAAGATCATCGAGGTGGTCGGCAGCTCGCCCGAGAGCTCCGACGCCGCGGTGCAGGCCGCGCTCAGCGACGCGCGCACGAACCTGCGCAACATCAAGGCCGTCGACGTGGTGTCGACCGGGCTCCGCGGCGACAACCTGGAGGAGTGGCGCGCACACGTGCGCATCGCCTTCCTCGTCGAGAGGGTCAGCGAGTAGCCGATCCGTTGGTGGGGCCGGGCGCCTCGCGTGCTCGGCCCCGTAGGCTCCGCACCGCCGCGAGCTGCTCGCGCTCGCGTGCCGCGGGCCGGCGCAGCAGGCGCTTGAGCGCCAGGCGGTTGGCGAAGGTCAGCGCCTGCAGGAGGTCGTCGCGGGCGGCGGTGCGCTCGCCCAGGCGGCGCGCGACGACGTCGTGGCGCTGGCGGGCCAGGCGCGCGTAGGGCTCGCCGCCGAACGCACGCGTGGTCGCGTGCGACTGGTGGTGGATCACGCGCGCCTGCGGCCAGAACCAGGTCGCGATGCCGGCGGCCTGCGCCCGCAGCCCGAGGTCGAGGTCCTCGGAGTAGAGGAAGATCGCGGGGTCGAAGGGACCGAGGCGGCCCAGGGTGTCGGTGCGCCCGGCGATGCAGGCGCCGACGGGCCAGTCGACCTTGCGCGGCGCGTGTGCGCGCCAGGGCTGGACCCTCGTGCGCAGGGGCTCGGGAAGCGCTGCGGGCGGCCCGAGCGCGATCGCCAGGTCGCTCCAGCCCGCCGGGCCGTTGTGGGCGATGTCCTGGCGACTGCCGTCGGGCAGGAGCACGAGCGGGACGAGGATGCGGTCGGGCGTGACCGCGGCGGCGAGCGCGTCGAGCGAGTCGTCGACGAGCTCGACATCGGGGTTGAGCACGACGGCCACTGCGGCGCCGCAGGCAGCGACGCCGGCGTTGGCGGCGGCGCCGTAGCCGGCGTTGTCGCCCTCGAGAACGCGCGCGCCGTGCGCGCGCGCGACGGCGACCGAGTCGTCGGTCGAGGCAGCGTCGACGACCACCACGCGAGCGTCGGCGGGGAGCGAGCGGAGCAGCCGCTCGAGGTCGCGGGCCGAGTTGTGCGTCACCGTCACATAGGCGACGTCAACGCTTCGCTTGCCCGGCGTTGCCGGCCGCCGCACCGCACCGACCGCTTCGCGCCACGCCTCGCGCGTCGCCGCGGCGTCGAACGCGGCGGCCCGCGCGCGCGCCGCCGCGCGCATCTCCGGCCGGCCCAGGCACTCGCGCAGCCCCTGCGCGGCCGCTGTCGCAGCGCCGGTCGGGTAGAGGCGGCCGCAGGCCTTGGTGACGATCTCGGTCGGGCCTCCGCCCGCCGGGGCGACCACCGGCACGCCGGCGGCCAGCGCCTCGATCATCGCGATGCCGAAGGGCTCGCGGTCGGCGCAGTGCAGCAGCACCGAGGCGCCCTCGAGCACGGGCCGCGGATCCTCGACGCGACCGCGCAGTTCGACCCGGCCGTCGAGGTCGGGCCGGGCGGCACGCTCGCGCAGCCTCTCGAGCAGCCGCGCGCCCTCGCTGCCGAGCGGCTCGCCCGCGAAGACCACCCGCAGCCCGTCGACCCGCGCGACCGCCTCCAGCGCGAGCTCGGGCCGCTTCCACGGCTCGATCGCGCCGAGCACGAGCGCATACGGCGGCTCGGCCGGGGCGCCCGGCGTCCACGCGTCCAGATCGACGCCGGGGTGGATGACCTGCGTGCGCGCGGGGTCGAGATCGTCGGCCACCGTCTGCGACAGCGCGATCACCGTGTCGGCGCGCCGCGCCGCCGTCCGCACCGCGGCCGCGATGGCGGCGCTCGGGAGCAGGTCGTTGTGGGCGAAGACCAGCGCGGGGCGCCGGCGGGGGAGGGCGGCCGACAGCGCCAGCAGCGAGCGCATGCCCCACGCCACGACGACGTCGGAGCCGAGGTCGCGCGCCAGCGCCGCCGCTTCGCGGCCGTGCAGCGCCAGCCGCGCGGCGTGGCCGGCACGGTCGCGCACCGAGCGGCGCAGCTCGAGGCTGCGCAGCGGCGGGCTGAGGACCGCGAGGCCACGCGAGCGCCCGGCGTCGGCCAGCGGGCCGACCGGGCAGGCCACGACGGCGCGGCCGTCGACCGCGCCGGCGGCCTCCAGCAGCAGCCGCTCGGCGCCGCCGAGGGCGCCGGAGTAGGAGACGAAGAGGACGGCGGGCTTACTCGTAGCGATGCGCCATGCGCGCGTACATCGCCAGCGACGGGCGCGACTGGACGGTGGTGCCGTTGTTGTCCAGTTGGCGCAGGCCGGAGTACGAGAACGGGTCGTTGCGCGGGTCGGGCGCCGCCGAGATCCACGTGTACCAGTAGACGCGCTCGAGCCGCAGCGCGCGTCGGTTGGCCACCAGCAGCGGGATGATCTGGCCGAGCTTCTTGGCCTGCTGCGTCGCATTGGTCTCGTACCCGTAGGTGCGCGTCAGCGCGAAGCCCTTGGCCGCCGGCCAGGTCAGCTCGGTGATGAACATGGGCGTGCTCGAGTCGTGGTAGCGCTTCATCGTCGCGCGCACCTTGTCGAGGATCTTCAGCACGTTCTTCGGCTCGAGCGTGAACGGGTGGATGGCGACGTCGTCGAACAGGCCCTTGCCGCCCGCCTGGTAGACCTTGGCCAGCGCCGACCAGCTCGTGCCCACGAGGCCGGAGAGCACGATCTTCGCGCCCGGGTCGGCGGCGAGGACGGCCGAGCGCGCGGCCCGCAGCAGAGCCACGTAGTCGGCGGCAAAGGGCTGGTCGGACCAGTTGAAGACGGGCTGGTTGGGCTCGTTCCAGATCTGCCACTCGCGGATCGGGCGCACCGGCAGCTCGGGGTGCTGAGCCCAGAACGCGCCGTTGGGGCCGTAGCGCTGCACCAGCGTGGTCATGAAGTTGGCGTAGTTCTGCGTGCCCTCGGGCGGGGAGTTCGACGCGCCGGGGTGGCGCGCGGCCCACGCCGGGGCGAAGGTCACGGTCGGCAGCGCGGTGAAGCCGTGCGTGGCCGCCTGGGCGACGACCGGGTCGGTGCTGGAGAAGTCGTACTGGCCGGGCTGCGGCTCCATCGCGCTCCACGGCATGGCCATGCGCACGGTCTGGACGCCGCTCCGGGCCATGAGGTCGAACTCGGCCTGGTCGTCGAATCCGTTGTAGAGCAGGGGCCCGTCGGCCATTACCCCGAAGAAGTTCGCGGGCACCTTCGCGGCGCTCGCGGAGCCCGGAACGAGGGCCAGGGCGGCCACGAGCAGGAAGATCAGGATTGAGGGCCTTTTCACGAGTCGGCCACCCTAATGAATAGACTCGCCGCCCACATGGCGGCTGCTGCTCCCGCTTCTCCGCGCGTCGCGCTGATTCACGACTTCCTGCTCGACATCCGAGGTGCCGAGCGCGTCTTCATGGCCATCTGCGACGTCTGGCCCGATGCCGACGTCTACACAGCGGTATACGACGAAGAGGGGACGGAGGGTCGATTCGCCCATCGACCGATCAACACGTCGTTCCTGCAGCGGTTGCGCCCGACCGCGAAGACGTTCCGGCCGCTGCTGCCGTTGTACCCCTACGCGATCGAGTCCTTCGACCTGGGCGGGTACGACATCGTGGTCTCGTCCTCGAGCGCGTGGGCGCACGGCGTGATCGTCGATGAGGGCGCGCTGCACGTCTGCTACTGCCACAACCCGTTCCGCTACGCGTGGAACGCGCGCGACGAGACGCTGCGCGGCCGCAACGGGCTCGGGCGGGCGACGCTGTCGGTCGTGTTCAACCGCTGGCGCCAGTGGGACTGGATCGCCGCCCAGCGCGTGGACCGCTACGTGGCCAACTCGCACACCACGTCGCGCCGCATCGCCCGCTACTTCAACCGCGACGCGGCCGTGCTCTACCCGCCGGTGGAGACCGAGCGCTTCACCCCGGGGTCGTCGGCCGACTACTACCTGGTCGTCTCCGAGCTCATGCCGCACAAGCGCATTTCCGTGGCCGTGGAGGCCTTCGCCCGCTTGGGCCTGCCGCTGGTGGTCGTGGGCGACGGCCCCGACGCCCGCCGCCTGCGCCGCATGGCCCCGGGCAACATCGCCTTCGAGGGCCGGGTCAGCGACGAGCGCGCGGCCCAGTTGTTCGAGGGCGCCCGGGCGCTCGTGGTGACCGCGACCGAGGAGTTCGGGATCGCCGCCGTCGAGGCCCAGGCCGCGGGCCGCCCGGTGATCGCCTACGCCGAGGGCGGCGCGCTCGAGACCGTGCTCGAGGGTGAGACCGGCACGCTCTTCCACCCGTGCCGGCCCGAGGCGCTGGCCGAGTCCGTGCGCCGGTTCGACGCCGACACCGTCTCGTCCCAGGCCTGCCTCGACAACGCGATGCGGTTCGACGTCCGCCGCTTCCAGGCCGGGCTGCGGGCGATCGTCGAGGAGGCCAGCGAGCTCGAGCGCCCGCCGCGCCCGCTCTCGCGCCCGCGCGGCCGAGGCCGCCTTCGCCCCGTCTTGGTCGAGCCTTCGGGCTAGCGCCGCCTGCTCCGGCGGTGCGCTCGCCGAGCCTGGTTCTTGCGTAGGAGGATCTGGTAGTAGCCGAAGCGCGGGCCCGGGCGGAACGCCTGGGCGAGGTAGCGGTCGAGGATGGTCACCCCGGTGGACTGGCCCGCGCGGTTGGGCTCCGGCGCCGTGGTGACCGGCGAGAGGTAGCGCACGACGACCGGGGTCTGGGTCTGCTCGAGGTCGCGCACGATCTCGTTCTGCACCGGCGCCGAGGTCACCACGCCCGGAGCGGCGATGTCGTACGGCGTCGGGTTGTTGCGCAGCGCGAGCACGTAGAACAGGGGGTTGCCGGAGGTCACGAGGTCGGACCGGCGCGTGGTCACGTAGATCGGGCGGCCCGGCGGCACGCGGCCGTCGACGTAGTGGACCGCCTGCTCCAGCGGGCCGACCGAGCGCGGGTTGGCCTGCACGCCGTCGGCGACCGCGAGGTGCAGCGGCGCCGTGTCCTCCTCGAGCGCGAGCTTCTTGGCGTCCAGGCCCTCGGCGAGGACGTAGATCAGGGCCAGGGCGGCGACCAGGGCGGGCAGCAGCGCCAGCAGCCGTCGCGGCCGCGCGCCGCTGGCGCCGACGAACGGGGTCAGGCGCGGCGGCTGGCCCTCGCGGCGCGCGAGCAAGGGCTCGGCTGGCTTGACCTGGCCCGGATACGGCCCCGCCGCCCCGCGCGGGAAGGGCATGGTGGCGTGCACCTTCCTGCGCCGGTGGGGGACGGGCACGCGCAGCCGTGTCTGACCGACCGCCCACGCCGCGAGCACGGACACCATCACCGCCAGCGGCGCCGTGTGGAACTCGTCGGGGCGGACGATCAGGTAGTGGGCCATGCCGACGGCGAAGACGGCGGCGGCCACCCAGGCCCAGTCCGCCCGCCGGGCGCGCAGGAGCAGCGCGATCAGCGACGCCGCCAGCCCCGCCAGCAGGGCAAGCGGGAGGTAGAACTGGAGCATGTTCTCGAACGAGTCCGAGAGGAAGCCGCCGACCGAGCTGGTGTTCAGCGGCCCGTCGTAACTCAGCGGGAACGGCAGCCCCTGGTACTTGCCGAAGTCGATGATGGGATAGCGGATGACGAGGTCCCAGGTCTTGCTCAGGCCGGCCGCCGCGACCACGGGCGCGAACAGGGCGGCGGCGACCAGCAGCGCGGAGAGCGCGTACTTCAGGCCCGCGCGGAGGCGCTCGGGCCCGGGCAGCGGGCGTATGGCCAGGGCGAGGATCACCCCCACGGCCAGGTAGCCGGCGAACTCGAGGCGCCAGGCCGCGCACACCCCGCAGAGCACGCCGGCCAGCACCGGGCGGCGCTGGAACAGCAGCAGGCTCCCCAGCGCCAGGGCCAGGGCGATCGGGAACGGGTGGGGCTGTGGGAGCTGGGCCATGGCCAGCGTGGCGCCGCCCCAGGCCACCAGCGACATCTTCGGCCCCGCCTCGCGGCGCGCCAGCGCGTACGCGAGCACGGCCACGGCGGCGTCCGCGAGCACGCGCACCACGCGCCAGGTCAGGAGCGAGGGTCCGAGTGCGCTCCAGAGGCCGCCGAGCAGGTACGGCTGGCCCGGCGGGTAATACCACCAGAAATCGGAGTAGGGGACCTGGCCCTGGGCGATCCGGCGGGCGGCCTGGAGCATCAGGCCCTCGTCGTTGGGCTGCAGCCCCTTGTACACCGTGATGGCCGAGACCGCCGCCGCGATCACGAACAGGAGCAGGTAGATCGGCCAGCGGGTGGGGCGGGTGGCCGCCGCCGAGGGCCGGGGCGCCCCCGGGGCGGGGCCCGGACGCGAGGGCGCAGGGATGCGGACGGGCTGAGGCAAGCCGCGCGTAGTCTGCCGCGCTGTGACGCGGAGCGCGAAAGTGGCATGGATCGGTGCGGGTGTCCTGACCCTGGTGGCGCTCGCCGTGCGCATCCCCGGGCTCAGCCAGAGCCTGTTCGGGGACGAGCTCTTCACCTACGACACGGCGGCCGTCGGCTCGCTGCACGACCTCGTCCACGCCGTGCGCACGACCGAGGTCTCCCCGCCGCTCTACTTCCTCGTCGTCTGGCTGGCGCGCCGCGTCGGCGAC
>Ga0207708_10002959_pt1 | contig 12520 bp, 14 predicted proteins | sample KBSK5101metaG_FD_184340 | JGI IMG/M metagenome (GOLD analysis project Ga0207708, IMG submission 184340) | Corn, switchgrass and miscanthus rhizosphere microbial communities from Kellogg Biological Station, Michigan, USA - KBS K5-10-1 metaG... | ecosystem: Host-associated > Plants > Roots >...
AAACCTGCCGGTCGGCGGTGGCGCACGCTCGGCAGCGGTCCGCCGGATCGCGCTGGCCATCTTCGGCAACCGGTTCAGGTGCCGACACCGGAGAGTATGTGGCGCTTGGCGCTGCGCGGCAGGCGGCAGGGGTTCTGTCGCGGGCGGATTCGCCGCCGCAATGGTTGTCCGGTGCCACCGATTTACCGCCGCGGCGACGCCCGAGGTGCTCGATCAGTATCGGGAGGCTCAGCCGCTGACCTTGGGTCAGCCCCTGATGCGGTGAACTCCGCGCGAGAACGGTTGGGCGAAGGAGTCTATGGCTGCCACTGCGCATGCGGTGTCATCGCGGCGCCACCTATTGAGTCGTAGTCGACGTCAAGGACCGCAAGGTGAACCGGCATGCCTGTCGGCCGTCAGCACCGTCAAGCACCAGGGCGATTTTGGACCGCGTGAACGTCCGCACGATCGGCCTGATTGACCGCCTCGTTGCAATCGCTGTCACCACAACGATCGCTGCTGCTCCGCGGCGATTGCTCGCAGGCCGAGTTGGGGATGGTTTCTGGCGGTGGATCCAACGAGGGATCCGGTATCAGAGGGTGGAGTCGATGGCGCGGGTGCTGAGCACATGATCCAGGATCATTGCGGCGCTACCGATTACGCCGGATTGGTCGCGATGGGTCGACGGCACGATCTGTAGTTCGCGGGTAGCCAGGGCGATCGCGTTGCCGTATACGCTCTCGCGCAATCCTGCTGCGAGTATGTCGTAGGCCTTGGGCATATTGCCGGCGATGACCAGTGCTTCGGGGTTGACCAGGTTGACGGCACTGGCGAGTACCTCGCCGATATGGCGCCCACTCCCGGACCAGAATCCGGCCTCAGCGAAGCCGTGTCGTCACCGCTGACATCAATCAGCGCTTCCCTGCTAGCTGAAACTGTCTTTGGCGGAGTCAGTACCCCACCGTGATCCATTATTGTGAACGTCAGGTTTAGTATTCGCTGGCGAAGGGTGGCAGATGACGGAGGATCGCCCCCGGACCCGTCCGGGCCGACCGCGCAGCCAGCAGTCCCGAGCGGCCGTGCTGCGCGCGACGTCGGAGCTGATGCGTGAGGTCGGCCTGCGGGCGATGACCACCGAGGACATCGCCGCCAGGAGCGGGGCGAGCAAGGCAACCATCTACAAGTGGTGGCCCAACAAGTACGCGGTGGCCGTCGAGGCGTTTCTCTCGGAGATGGCGGTCGAGTCGGCCGATCCGGATACCGGGTCGGCGCGCGAGGACTTTCGCCTTGCGCTGCGCGGTCTGATCCACTTTTACACCGGCGAGTACGGCGGAGCCTACGCCCAACTTGTCGGCGAGGCGCAGTTCGACCCCAAGATCGGCGCCGAGTTGCGTGACCATCTGGTGGGCTCGCGGCGCGAGCTGGTCCGGGCGATCTGGGATCGGGGTGTCGCCCGCGGCGAGTTGCGCGCCGACGTCGACCCCGAGGTCGCGATCGACCTGATCTTCGGGCCGGCAATGTACCGGCTGGTCGCCGGCCACGCGCCCCTTGACGACACCGCCGCCGAGGCGGTCGTCGACGCGGCCATCCGCGGGCTGGCCCACTGAGACGGACGTCACAGCGTCGGGCGGGATCAAACGCGACCTGTCGCGCGCTGGCTCCTTTAGAAACTAAACGTCCAGTTTTGAATGGAGCAACGCATGGCCACCACCACCCGTGTCCTTCCCACCTCCCCGCAGACCGTGACGGCGCACCTTAACCCGGCGACGCGCAAGCTTGTCGTCGAGTTCCTCGGAACGTTCTTCCTGGTGTTCACCATCGGCGCCAGCGTGCGCACCGGGACCTCGCTGGCCCCGCTCGCCATCGGCGCGGCGCTGATGGTGATGGTGTATGCCGGCGGGCACATCTCCGGCGGCCACTACAACCCGGCGGTGACGATCGCCGCGCTCGTCCGCGGCCGGATCAGTGGCGGCGACGCGATCGGGTATTGGGCGGCCCAACTCGTCGCCGGGTTGGTCGCTGCCTTCGTTGTCCGCGCGACCGTCCCGTCATCGCCGGCCCATGCGCTGGCCCCGCAGGGTCACGCGCTGGCCAGCGCGCTCGTGGTCGAGCTGCTGTTCACCTTCGCCCTGGCCTACGTCGTGCTCAACGTCGCCACCAGCAAGGACCACCCGGACAACTCCTTCTACGGGCTGGCGATCGGTTTCACGGTGCTCGCCGGCGCCATCGCGGTCGGTGGGATCTCCGGCGGCGCGTTCAATCCCGCCGTGGTCCTGGGCGGCGCGGCGATGGGGCTGTTCGGGTGGTCGACGCTGATCTACCTCGTCCCGCAGCTGATCGCCGGCGTGACGGCCGGCCTGGTGTTCCGTGCTCTCAACCCGGCCGACAAGTGAGGATGCGATGAGTCGAGATGCGAAGGCAGCCAGCCGGTTTCGTGGCCTGTCGGCGTCGGAGCGAAACGGCGCCGACCGGTACAGCGGCCTTGCCGACGCCGCGACGGGCGAGCGACGGAAGGTCCTGACCGAACTTGCCGCGGTGGAACAGCAGGCACGCCGCGCACCGGGCCGCCAAACTCACCGAGCTGGGCGAGCCGGTGCCGCCCGCTCATCGACCCGGCCTGCGGTCCGCGGTGCTGTCCTGGCTGGCTCGCCGATTCTGCGTCGATGCTGTGCTGCTCATCTCGAGCGTGCCGAACACGCCGACGCCGCCCTGTATCTGGGCGACCCAGATGCGACCACGGCGATGGCCGCCGACGAGCGTTCCCACGCCAGGTTCATCACCCGAATGCAAAACACGGACGACCCCACCGGGATCAGGACAGCCGAGCGCTGGCACCGGGGTGACCGCTCCGGCGCGCTGCGCGCCGCGGTGTTCGGCGTCAACGACGGTGGGGTGTCCAATACCTCGCTGATGGGTTTCGCCGGTTCCGGGGCGGCCAGCACCGCGATCGCCTTCGCCGGACTGGCGGGCTTGCTCGCCGGCGCATTTTCGATGGCGGCCGGGGAATACATCTCGATGCGTAGCCAGCGGGAGGCCTACGAGCGCGAAATCACGTTGGAAGCAATGGAACTGCGCGACGACCCCGAAGCCGAGGCCGAGGAATTGGCGCTGATCTACCGGGCCAACGGCCTGGCTCCCGCTGAGGCCGAGCGGGCCGCCGCCGCGATCATGAAGGATCGCAGCGTTGCTCTGGACACCATGGCGCGCGAGGAACTTGGCCTCGACCCCAACGCGCTTGGCTCACCGTGGTCGGCAGCGTTCTCAAGCTTGCTCGCGTTCGCACTCGGCGCCATCATCGCCGTGCTTCCCTACCTTTCGGCTCCGGCCGGGCCGCTCTGATCATCACGATCGTGTCGGCCGGCCTGGCCCTGTTCGGCGTGGGCGCGGCAATCGGCACGCTCAACGGCCGCGGTGCCCTGCGGTGCGGGGCGCGCCAACTGCTGATCGGCGGGGGCGCCGCCCTGCTGGTGTTCGGGATCGGGCACGTCATCGGCCCTTCCGCGGGGTCCACCCCATGACGCCGCAGCGGGTGACGCCCTTACGAGACACACCCAGCAATGCCCCAGCACGAACCTCGCCATGAAATCCAGAAATATCGAGATACACCAATGAGGTTCCGTTACATCAGGCCGTTGGCTGCGGGGGCCGCGGCAGCCATCATCGCGGCGCCCGATGCGATGATGGCCGACATCTACCACCGTCCACCGCTGAAGACCTGGTCGACCGACCACGCGGTGACACCGCACCTGGGACAGGGGGCCAACCAGACGATCGAGGACGCAATCACCCTCGCCGTGCTGCTGCAGGACGCACAAGCCGCAGACATCCCAGTGCGCCGACGAGGGCGCCAATGGCATATCGGCGTTCATGGTGCATACGGACGACGAAGGATTCAGCGTCGGCCCCAAGGAACGAAAGATGGGTATGAAAGGGTCACCCACCACAGAGCTGTATTTCGAGAACTGCCACATCCCCGGCGACCGGATCATCGGAGAACCCGGCACCGGGCTGAAGACCGCGCTCAAGACCCTCGACCACACTCGTCCCACGGTCGGCGCCCAGGCGGTCGGCGTGGCCCAGGGCGCCCTGGAGGCCGCGGTTGGCTACACCAAGGACCGCAAGCAATTCGGCAAGTCGATATCGAGCTTCCAGGCCGTTCGAACTGGCCGACATGGCGATGAAGGTGGAGGCGGCGAGGTTGATGGTGTACACCGCCGCGGCCCGCGCCCAGCGCGGCGAGCCCGGCCTCAGTTTCATCTCGGCGGCCGCCAAGTGCTTCGCCTCCGACGTCGCCATGAATGTCACCGAGTCAGCGGTCCAGCTGCTGGGCGGCGCCGGATACACCCGCGACTTCCCGCTCGAGCGGATGATGCGCGACGCCAAGATCACCCAAATCTACGAAGGCACCAACCAGATTCAGCACATCGTGATGTCCCGCGCCCTGCTCGCGGTCTGACCCCTCCACGAGGCGACAAAGAGTTCGCCATGCACCGGACGGGTGAAATCTCTGCACCAGACGTCGGCGGCGCGGACGTAGTGTGAGTCGGTGGGCACCGACGGACACCGGCCGCCGGCAAACCCGTTCGGCGGCTGGGTGCTAGATCATCGGCTTGGCCGGCTGGCGCCTCTGGAAACGGCACCGCACATCCTTGGTTTGGCGCCAACGGGAACCGGCAAGACCCGGCGCTGGCTGGCGCAGAGCGCGGTGTTGTGGCCGGGTCCGGCCGTGGTGTCCTCCAGCAAGGATGACCTGATGCAGATGGTGTCATCGCGACGGTGGGGCAAGGCCATGCTGCTCGACTTGCGGCCCATCACACCGCCCTACTATCCTCGCGAATTCACCTGCTGCCGTTATGATCCCACGGCGCTGATCGCCACCTTGGAGGACGCTCAGGCCGCCGCCGAGACGTTGCTGAGCATGTCGTCCGTCGGTTTCGGCGGGACTCAGGCTCGGCCCGCGGCCGACAACGGCATATGGGAGACACTGGCTTTCGCACCGCTGACGTGTCTGCTTTACGCTCCGAGCCCAGCGGGAACCGGGCTGGGCATCGAGTGGGCCCTGGGCGACGGCGGCGCTGTGGTGCGGCCACCCGCTATTTGAGGCGCGGGTGCGCGGCATCTTGAACATGGTTGACAAGCAACGTGATTCGGTGAAGATGACGGTGACCAAGGCGCTGACACCATGGCTGCGCACCTCGATCCGGGATCGCGGTCTGCCGGTGTTCGACCCGTTGTCCCTCGACGACGCCGCCATCACGCTCTACGTTCTCTCGCCGTCGGACGGCACCGTCGCGCCGTTGGCCGTGACTTTGATGGAGCAGCTGATTCGGCGCCAGCGCGTCAAGGTCGCGCAGTGGGAGGAGTTCCCCCGCATCGGGATGATGTTCCTTGACGAACTGCCAAACACACCGCTACCGAAGATCCTGCAGTACTTCGCCGAGGCCCGTGGCCTGGGTGTGTCGATTTGCGCTGTTGCTAATGCGAACGCTTAACCTAAGGCGAAGTTGTCGGCAACAAGTGTGAGCTTCGCAAACTGCGTGGCGGATTCTCATCTGTAGTGGCGGACGATGGCGGATCCGCCATTTCGTTGAGAAGTCGCCGTCCAAGGCCCGTGACTAGCGGCCGTCCTGACTGCGCACGCGAATCGGTCAGATTTCAGGTGGCGGTGCCGCCTCCGTCGACGGGGAGGATGGCGCCGTGAATTTGACTGGCGGCGGGGGAGGCGAGGAGCAGGGCGACCAGGATATCGCTGACCTCGGTGCGGGTGGTGTAGTTGGGGTGCACGTCGATCCAGCGGATCACCCCGGTCGCGTCGACGATGACGACGGTGGGCATGGGCACCCCGTAGGTGCCGTCGGCGTTGGCGGCAGGCAGGTCGAAGCCGATCGCGCGTTGCGCAGCTTGGGCGTCGTCCGTGGGTGCGGTCATCACGCCGAGTCGTGTGGCGATCGTGTTGCCCGGGTCGGACACGACGGTGAAGGTGAGCTCGTTCTTCTGTTGGGCCGACAGGGAGCCGTCGGGCTTTTGCGGGCTGATGGCCACCAACCCGATGCCGTTGCCGGCCAGCGTCGGGGCCAGGTCGTCCTGGTAGGCGCGTAGCGCCAGATTGCAGTACGGGCACCAGGCGCCACGGTAGAGCACGACGACCGCAGTTCGCCCGCCCAGCGCGCTCGACAGTGTGGTCGGCGCGCCGTGCACGTCGAGGAGGTCAAAATCCCCGAGCGTGTCGCCGGGTTCGGCGATGCCGGTGGGGACTCCGCGGGCGTCCAGCCCTGCCTGTTCGGCGCCGAATGCGCCGAACACTGCATCGGGGATTTGGCCCGCCATCGCCTCATGCATCTTGGCGACGCGATCGGCGATCGTGGTCGGGTTGGCATCAGTAGAGGTGGTCATCGATGAGCCTTTCAGAAGGATGTCGGTGCCCCACAACGGGTTCCGGCATAGGTTTCAGCTTTCGCAACACCGCGAGCCTGCGCGACTCAAAATGGAGTGTCAACTCCAAAACTCAGCATCCAATGTCGCTAATTTTCTGGAGTTGACACTCCATTTTTCGCGCGCTGCAATGGGTCGAGTCGTTGCGCGAAAGACGAGAGGCCAGATGTGACAGCCGACTTTGCCGGACAGACCGCCCTGGTTACCGGAGGTAACACGGGTATCGGACGGGCGGTGGCCGGCCAGCCGGCTGCCTGCGGGGCGCACGTCCTCATCTCTGGGCGCGATCCAGGTCGTGGGCATGCCGTGCGGGCGGCAGTGGCCGAATGCGGCGGCGCAGCGGACTTCGTGGCCGAACGCGCCCCCGAGTTGGGCCAGGCGGGCGGCCGAACCCGAGGAGGTCGCCAACGTCGTCAGCTTCCTGGCCTCACGCCGCGCAGTTACGTCTTCGGCGCCAACATCGTCGTCGACGGCGGCGTCACCGCCTAGACCAGATCACCGTGCACCGTACGGCTTTAGCACCCTGACAGCGACCACTCTCTGGAAAGCGTCTCCAAATGCCCACCACTGCACCAGACAAACTGACCGCCAAGGGGCGTGCTACTCGAGGACGGATCGTCACCGCCGCCGCAGAACTGATGTCCCAGCACGGAGTGGCACGCACCACCATCGAGGACATTCAGGAAGCCGCCGCGGTGAGCACTTCGCAGATGTATCACTACTTCGCCGACAAAGGTGACCTGGTCGCAGCAGTCATCGACTTCCAGACCGACCAGGTCTTAGCGGTACAACATCTCGGTCTCGACCACCTTGAAAGCCTCGAAGACCTACACCGGTGGCGCGACATCATGGTCGACGTGATGCGTGGTCTGGGCTGCGTAAGGGGCTGCCCGATCGGATCACTGGCCAGCGACCTCTCCGGAATCGACCCCTTGGCCCGCGCACAGCTCGCACGGTCATTCGCCCAGTGGGAGAGCATGATTCACGACGGGCTCACCGTCATCGCCGCACGCGGCGAACTACCCGACGATACCGACATCGACCGACTAGCTCTGGCGATGCTCGCCGGCATCCAAGGCGGTCTGCTGCTCAGCCAGGTGCGCCGCACCACCGCCCCTCTCGAAGCCGCCGTCGACACCATGATCGAACACCTTCGCGCCCTCGGCGTCCGGTAGGCGCAAGACGGTATTCGGCATCGACCGCTTCTCCGATGTCATCGAAACCGCGCTGAACCTGCCGGGAATCGATCTGATTGCACTCGCCCAAGGCCTAGGTGTGGCCGCGACGCGCCCACGCGATCCGAAGACCTTGTCGGACACTCTGATCGCTGCCCTGGCATCCCCTGAACCGATCCTCATCGACGTGCCAGTGGCGGCCCTCCGCGGCATCGGGCGGGTCTAACAGATGCGACCGACCATGGTCGCTGGCGCTAGACAGCGCTAGTACGCAAATACGCGCGTCGCACTTTGACTGCCTCGCCATCGTCTGACCGTGCGGACCATTGTCGAAAACGTATCCGTAGCAAGATATGTGGAGCCTCAGGCTGCAGGCGCCGCCGAACGCCTACACATCGGTCCCTTCAGTTCGGCTTGGGACTGCATTTTTCTGATAAGCATCCGTTTTCGATTGCCACCGCTCTCCGCCGTATTGGCACCGATCGAAAATCACCGACGACGAAGCGGAATAGTCGCAGTGAGTGACGTGCCCTTGTCGACGGTGCTTGACACTGTCAGTTGGCCGCCGAGTGCTTCCACACGGTCTTTGAGGCCGATGAGTCCGGACCCTTTGTCGAAGTCGGCTCCTCCGATACCGTCGTCGCGAACCAGCAGGTGCAGGTTTTCGCCGTCGGCGTTGGCAGCCACGGCAAGTTGGGAGGCTTGCGCGTGTTTGGCGGCGTTGGTGAACGCTTCGGCCACCACGTAATACGCGGCGACTTCCACCACCTCGGGCAATCGTCGCGGCACCGCCACGTCAACGGTGACCGGTATCGTCGTGCGTCGAGCCAACGTCTTCAGCGCCGGACCCAGTCCACGCTCCGACAGGATCACCGGGTGCATCCCGTGTGAGATCTCGCGCAATTCCTCGCATAGCTCGGTAAAGCCTGTTCCTATTTGGGAAAGCAGCTCTCGGAGCGCGCAGAGCTCGCGGGGGACTAAGTTTTCGGCCGTGCACAACTGCAGACCCAGCCAGACCGCACGCTGCTGAGCACCGTCGTGCAGGTTTCTTTCCAGTCGACGCCGCGTCTCATCGGCGGCCGCGACGATGCGCCTGCGGGATTCGATGAGCTCGGCTCGGCTGGTCGCCGCGGCGATCGCGGTGGCGACCAGATCGGCGAACTCGCCGATGCGGTCTTCGGTGTCCGGCGGTAACGGCTGCGATCGCGTCGAGCCGACGATGGCCACTCCCCAAACCCGTTCGTCGACAATGATGGGCGCGCCGACCCGCGAGCGAAGCCCGAGGTCCCGCATGCGTGCCGCGATGGCGCCGGAGGCTTGTTCGTAGCTGTCGATCCGTGCGGGCCGGCCCGTGTGCCAGACCTTCCCTGAGATATTTTCGCCTTCGAATGTGCAACTCTCACCGACCGGAACATGCGGCACGCCCGATTCGCCAAACGAGCCAACCGTTACGACGCGGCCGCCATTCTCTTCGTAGCGGTGTACCTCCGCATTAGCCACCTTTAGGCAGCGGGCCAATTCCTCGGCCACCGCGGAGAACACCTCCGAAGGGCTCGCTGCAGATGCGACCAGAGTGGCCACCCGCCGCAGGGCGGCTTGCTCCTCGACAAGCGCCGCAAGCGCGTTTCGGCCGGCCTGCAGCTCGGAGCGGGCGGCAGCCACCGTCAGGTCCTCGTCTTTGCGAGTAGTGGTGGAATGGCTGGCACCTCAGGTGCATTAACGATGTCGTCGATGGTCATCTTGAATTCATCGGGGTACGCGTCGCGGTCGGTTCGCCGCGCCGGTTCGGTTGTGCGCCAACAATATTGACACTGTTGGCATTGCAATACCTCCCAGACACCGCGGACTGGGGAGGTGTAGAGCTGCTCGATCGTGTCGAACGCACAGCGCGGACAAATCACTTTGATAGCCATGGCATTCCTTTCCAATTGGGTCAGCGGTTGGCGGCGAGCTGCTGGAGTCTGGTGAGCCACTCGCCCATCTCGGGAAGGTCGCGGACCTGAGTGTCGTAATTGCCGCGGTGGTCGGGCGCTATCGGTGTGGTGGCGTCGATGATGAGCTTGTCGACGATGCCGGGGGTATCGGCTTGTGGCGCCAACGCGAGGACCGGCATATTGGGCACCTGGATCAGGTCGCCGGCGGGGTTCATCTTCGTCGACAGCGCCCACATCACCTGCGGCAGATTGAACGGGTCGACATCGTCGTCGACGACGATCACCGTCGCAGCGTAGCCAAGCCCGTGCGGTGTGGTGAGCACCCGCATTCCGACCGCCTTGGCGAAGCCGCCGTAGCGCGTCTTGGTGGACACGATCACGACGAGGCCGTGGGTGTACATCGCGTTGACCGCCTGCACTTCCGGGAAGTCCTTCTTGAGCTGTTCATACAGCGGCACACAGGTGTTGGCGGCCATCAGATAGTCGATCTCGGTCCACGGCATACCGAGATAGAGGTGTTCGAAGATCGGGTCGTCGCGATAAGAGATGCGGTCGATGCGGATCACGGTCATGTTGCGCCCACCGGAGTAGTGGCCGGTGAATTCGCCGAACGGGCCTTCGATCTCACGCTTGCGGCCCTCAATGACTCCTTCGATGACGACCTCCGAACCCCACGGCACCGGCAAGCCGTGCAGTGGTGATTTCGCAATCGGGGCGGGTTCGCCGCGCAGCGCGCCGGCCAGTTCGTATTCGTTCTGGTCGTACTCCATCGGCGTGGAGGCGACGATGGAGATCACCGGGTCGTTGCCCAGGGTGATGGCGATCGGCAGGTCGTCGCCGACCTGTTCGGCCTTGCGTAGGTGCTGGGCGATGTCGTGCATCGGTACCGGCTGCAGGGCGAGTTTGCGCTTGCCCTTGACCTCGATGCGGTAGATGCCGACGTTCTGCTTGCCGGCGTTCTCCGGATCCTCGGGGTCTTTGGACACCACCGCGGCTTTGTCGATGTAGAACCCACCGTCGCCGTCGTTGAGCCGGATCACGGGCAGCACGTCGAAGATGTTGACGTCTGCGCCAGTCTGGGTGTTCTGCGCCCAGGGCGGGTCCTCGCGCCACACGGGTTTCACTGGGAACTTCGCCCAGCGGGCGATGAATTCGTCGACCTGGGCGCGGACTCCGGTGTCCTTCGGCAACCCGAGCGCGAGGGCGTGGTTGGCCCAGGATCCGTGCACGTTCATCGCGATGCGCGCATTGGTGAATCCCGCGACGTTATCGAAGTACAGCGCCGGGGCCTTATCGCCCATCCGGGGCGCGGCGTTGGCGGCGGCGGCGATGTCGGGTTCGGGCAGCACCTCGTCGGTGACGCGCAGAAGCTGGCCGTGCTCGTCCAGAGTCTTCAGGAACTCGCGCAGGTCATCGTAGGCCATCGGATGTCTCCTCTCACGTGAAAAATCAAGCAACAGTGCGGGTTTCGCGGGCGGCACGGATGCCGTCCCAGCGCTTGGCATCGGCTGCCGACAGGTCGAATTGGTCGAGGATCCGCATCACCAGGTGCTCGACAATGTCGCCGACCGACTTCGGGTGGTTGTAAAACGCAGGCATCGGCGGCACGATCTGCACGCCTTTGCGCGCCAGGTCCAGCATGTTGTCCAGGTGGATCTCACTCAGCGGTGTCTCCCGCGGCACCAGCACGAGCTTGCGGCGCTCTTTGAGGACGACGTCAGCGGCCCGACACACCAGACCCTCGGCGTAGCCGGTGCGGATGCCGGCCAACGTCTTCATCGAGCACGGCACGATCACCATGCCGTCGGTGCGAAACGAGCCCGAGGCGATCGTCGCGCCCTGGTCCTCGGGGCCATGAACGACATCGGCGAGTTGGCCCACCTCCGCCACCGACATCCCGGTCTCCAATTCGATGGTGGCGCGCGCCCAGCGGCTCAACACCAGGTGCGTCTCCACGTCAGACATCTGCGCAAGGTGCTCCAACAACCTGATGCCCAGCGGCGCACCGGTGGCGCCGGTCATTCCCACAATCAGTCGCATGATGGTCACTTCCAGTCGTAGTGTTGAGCCGTACCGCGATGGGACGGACTCGCATTCGCGGGTTGAACTGGCTACTACGCTATGTTTATGACGTTTTTTGCCCTAGGGACCGCGAAGACACAATATAGTCAAAAACGGACACTGTTTGGCCGAGGGCGGGGAGGTCGAGCGGCCCGATGAACATCACTGAGGTGCCGTTGCGCAGCGCCGAGGCCACCCCTGCCGGCGTCCAGGTACTCTCGTTCGACGCGCTGCTCCACCGCGCCCGCGGCCACCGCATCGATCCCAGCGCGCCGATGAGACCGTCCTTTCACCACCTCGTGGCGATGCGCCGCGGGCGGCTCGATTGCTCGGTTGACTTCACCGACCATCAACTGGCCGCGGGCGATCTGATCTGGGTGAAGCCGGGCCAGATACTGCAATTCGGCCCCCAACTGGCGACAGCCGAGGGAATCGTGGTGCTCATTGCGCCCGGATTTCTTGACGACGCCACCGCGTCGGCCGCACACGCCGACCGGCCCGATAGGACGCTGACCCCCGTGCGCTCGCAACCTCTGCTTCGCCTGACCGAGTTGCTGGCTGACGAATACCCCAACGCAGGCGGGCTGCCCGCCGCAATCCATGTCGCGATACTCCGTCACGTGCTATCGATCCTTCTCTTACGCATCGGTAACCGCGAGCGACCGAGCGAGCCTGGCGATCCGGCGTTCGAGGCGTTCCGTCAGGCCGTCGAAGACGGCTTCCCACGCACACATCGCGTGGAGGATTACGCGCGCCAACTGGGCTACAGCGTGCGAACCCTCACCCGCGCATCGCATCTGGCCACCGGTTACGGGGCAAAACGCGTCATCCAGGAACGTGTACTTCTGGAGGCCAAGCGCCTGCTAGTGCACACTGAACTCACTAGCACAGCCATCGCGGCGCGTATCGGCATGCCGGACCCGACCACATTCGGCAAAT
>Ga0207708_10002961_pt1 | contig 12514 bp, 13 predicted proteins | sample KBSK5101metaG_FD_184340 | JGI IMG/M metagenome (GOLD analysis project Ga0207708, IMG submission 184340) | Corn, switchgrass and miscanthus rhizosphere microbial communities from Kellogg Biological Station, Michigan, USA - KBS K5-10-1 metaG... | ecosystem: Host-associated > Plants > Roots >...
CGCAGCCTCGGGGCGCCAGCGCGGCGCATTGATCCAGACCCGCAGCAGGGCGTCCTGCACCACCTCTTCGGCCTGCGCCTCGTTGCCGAGGATGCGCCGTGCCAGCGCGAACAGCATCTGTAGAGCAAACAGCGTCTTGCCTACGCCCGGCGCCCCGGAGATCACGTTGACGGACCGGAGCGGTAGTCCGCCGCCCAGAATCCGATCAAAGGCGCTGGATCCCGTCGTCAAGCGCTCCAACCCCGGCCGCTGCCAGGAGCGGCGCCGCATTGTCGGCGTTTTTTGTCGTGGGATCAGCGCCCAATTCCAATAGGAGATTCATTAAAGGTAGATCCGAGGCGCGAGCCGCCAGTAGAAACGGGGTCGAGCCGGTGGTTGTGAAAAGTCCTCGTCCAGAGGTTCCGTGTTCGAGCCGAACGTTGATATCGGCACGATGTTTCACAAGTTGTCGGACAAGGTCCAGGCTACTCACGTTTCCCGACCCGACCGGAGGCGGATCGCCATCGCCGCGAATTGGCTTGCGAACCCATGTGATCGCGTGAAGTGCGGTGTACCCGGCCGGATGAGCATTTGGGTCGGCGCCCGCTTTCAACAATTCCTTCACAGCCTCTTCCTGGCCATAAACAGCCGCCCACATCAAGGGGGTTCCACCAACCTTGTTCCGTTCGTTTGGTTGCGCGCCTTTCGCCAAGAAAAGACGAATTATTTCGACATTTCCGTTCTGCGCCGCGCCGTGCAGCGCCGTATCGCCATCATTGTCCTGCTGATTAACGTCAGCGCCGCGATCCAGCAGTGATTTGATCGCATCAGCGCGATCGCGCCAAACATAACTGATCAGAGCCGTGGTTCCATTCTTCCCGCGCGCGCTCAAATCAAGTTGCGGCTGCGACAATAAAAGGTCCGACACGCTGTCGTATCTCGCCTCGAGTGCGTGAAACAAAGCCGTTCGACCCGAGTTGTCTTTCGCGTTGACATCAACGCCGGCACCTAGCAACGCTTGAACAACATCGAGGTGTCCGCGTGCGGCTGAGTTAATCAGCCCTGTTCGGCCATCGGCGTCCTTAACGTTTAGATCGAATCGCCCCGCGGCAAACGCGTTGATGGCGGCGATGTCTTTCTGGGCCACTGCATCGAAGAATCCATTTTTGTCGAACTCAAAACCGCGCAGCTTTACGAACCGTTCGGCGCTTTCAGGTCGCGGCGGCGCTTCAGGAACTGGGGCACATCCCGCGGCGAACAAGCAACAAACCAGGGCACTTAGCAGCTTCAGCACACGACCTCACTCATTTCTTACATGGAACCACGACTGCGCGATTGATTCGCACAGGCTTCTCAGGCTTTTCGCCATCTGCGGGAGCGCGATTGATTGCGTCCGCTACCTCAATGCCTTTCGTGACGGTTCCAAAAGCAGAAAATTTACTGTCGAGGTGTGGTCCATCACCAACAAGTATGAAGAAATGGGTTGTGGCGCTGTTTGGTTCGTCGTTTCGGGCCATCGAAACAATGCCACGGACGTGCTTCACAATGCCTGGCTCGTCAGGAAGTTTCCGCGCCATGCGTTTCGCTAATTCCGCACTCCACTTCTCGCTTGTGCTCAGATTGCCGCCCTGGATAACAAAGCCTTTGACTGTGCGAGTGAAGGTTGTTGTATCTAATGAGCCGGTCGCCGCAAGATTCAAAAAGTTCCTGACGCTCTCGGGAGCAACCTCAGGCATCATCGCGATTTCGATTGCACCGAGTTCTGTTTCCAACGTCACACAATGGCTCGCCATTTTTTCAACCGTCGCTCCATCGAATGGCTCAGGCGTGGCCATGGGCTCCGCCGGACGTTGATTGATCTTCTTTGCGCTATCAGCTGGATTCGGCGGCGTGGTTTGGGCCCTGGCGCTGCTTCCGATCACGATGAGAAGCAAGAGAGACCAGAACAAGTGTTGTCGCATAGCGATGAAATACGTCATATCCGACCTATTGGACCTATCCGTCCTAATTACAATCCAGTCTCCGCCATCTCGATTGCCCGAAACATCGCACGGGCCTTGTTCACAGTCTCCGCATACTCATGTTCCGGCACCGAGTCGGCGACAATACCCGCTCCTGCCTGAACACTCGCTTCTCCATTGCGCAAAACAATCGTTCTGATCGCGATGCACGAATCCAGATTGTCTGCGTAATCCATGTACCCAACGCAGCCGGCGTACAACCCACGTCGCTCCGGCTCGAGCTCGCGAATGATTTCCATCGCCCGAATCTTCGGGGCTCCAGTAACCGTCCCGGCTGGAAAACAAGATGCGAGCGCGTCGAATCGATCTAAACCATCCCGCAAACGCGCTCGCAAACTCGTTACCAGGTGCTGAACGTGCGAATAACGCTCAATACCCATTAACTCTTCCACCTTCACTGAACCGAAATCTGCAACTTTCCCCAGATCGTTTCGACCTAAGTCAACGAGCATCATGTGTTCAGCAACTTCTTTCTCATCCGATTTCAGATCCTCGCCTAACACCCAATCTTCAGTCTCAGTCGCGCCGCGCTTTCGCGTACCGGCAATCGGTCGATAATCGAGCCGCTGACCATGACAACGAACTAACATCTCGGGTGATGCGCCGACGATCGCTTCGCCGCCCATCCGCAAAAAGAACATGTACGGAGAAGGGTTTATCGCACGCAGAGCGCGATAGATTTGAATCGGTTCACCTGAAAATGGCCCAGAGAATTTTTGGGAAAGAACTACTTGATAACAATCGCCTGCGGCAATGTATTCCTTAACGCTGCGAACGGCGTCTTCAAACTCTCGACGCGCCCAGTTTGATTTCAGAGATCGATGATCGTTTGGGAATGTCGCAGCCAACGACGGCGGTGATTTCAGTTCTGTTTTGAAAATGTCGTCTTCGATTCTCTTTGTCCGCGCGATTGCCTGGTCATAAAGCTCCCGTAAACGGGCTTCGCTACCTTCGGCTTCTTCTGTCAGGACGACGCTGACGATCTCAATTCGTTGCTTCACATGATCGAACGCAATGATCGTCCGGAAAAACATCCATACCGCATCGGTAGTGGCATCGTCCGCGAGCGTGTCGTCTTTTCGGAGAGCCGATTCAAACCATTGCGCGGCTTCGTAACCAACGTAACCCACAGCACCTCCGGCAAACGGAGTCAATCCTGAACGACGCGCGAGTGAACGGTTGCGGAAATAGTCCCTGACCCATTCGGTCGCGATAATCGGCAGCGCTTCCTCTCGATCACCACGCCTGACAATCGTTTGATTGCCACGTCCACTAACAACGATCTCCGGAGCAACGCCGAGAAACGAATAGCGAGCGATGCGTTCACCGCCCTCAACCGACTCCAACAGAAACGCGTCCGAAGTGGGGCCGCAAATCTTCAGAAATACACTCAGAGGCGTGTGCAGATCAGCAAGTACTGAACGCACCACGGGAACAACATTTCCCTGTCGCGCTTCCCGCACAAACTGTTCGAATGATGCTGGTTGCAGATCGAGCATCGTTTTACTGAAGTTTATTTGACGCCAGCCACAGGCCGCCGTCGACAACGAGTATTGCGCCATTGATGAACGACGCCGCGTCTGAACAGAGAAACAGAGCTGCCCGTTCTATATCGGCAATTCTGCCAAAACGTCCCAAAGGAATGTTTTTGCGTAGCCGCTCTTTGATCGGTTCAGGTACCAAACGACTCATACCTTCCGTGTCTTCGATCGGACCAGGCGCGATCCCATTCACGCGGATGCCGTAACGTCCCCACTCAACCGCAAGATTTCGCGTCAACGCATCAACGCCGGCTTTCGCCGCAGACACGTGCAGCTGCATTGGCGTGCCGAGGTAATGCAACGTTGCGCTGATGTTCAGAATTTGTCCGCGGTGTTCTTTCAACTGGGCGAATGCGGCGCGACAGACGTTGAACGTTCCCTTCAGATCGATATCGACTACAGTGCCAAAACCATTCGGAGACAGCTCTTCGGCCTTACAAAGAAAGTTTCCGGCAGCGCCATTAACTACGATGTCGATTTTTCCAAAATGTTCGATAGTTGTGGATATTGCTCGTTCTACTTCCTCTGGTGACCTAACATCAGCTACCACTGGCACCGCGCGTCCACCGTTTTCATTGATGGCCTGGGCCGCGGGTTCGAGGTGTTCCAGCTTGCGGCTGACGAGTGCGACACTCGCGCCAGCCTCAGCCAGTGCCCTGGCTATTCCTCCGGTTATTCCCGTTCCGCCTCCGGTTACAAAGGCCACATGATTCTTCAAAAAGTCGTTAACAAATATTGTTTCGCTCATAAGTGTTCACTACTGTTGCAAAGTGGAAGAGCATCTTGGAGAGAGAACCGTTTTTCATAAAGTGCCTTGCCAACAATAACACTATCAAGCAAAGGCTCGTTCGCTTCACATAAAGACTTGATGTCATCAAGTGAAGAGATCCCGCCGGATGCTGTCACTTTTAATTGCGACGCGCGCGCGATTGCGATCGTCTGTTTGATATTTGGCCCTGTTAGCATACCGTCGCGAACAGTATCAGTGTAGATGATTCGTTCTATGCCCGCCGCTGCAACTTTCTTCGCGAGGTCAGTAGCTTTTAGCTCAGTCGACGTTTCCCAACCTCTCACCAAGACACGACCGTCACGCGCGTCGATCCCGACACAAACCTTTGGGCCAAATTCTTCAGCCAGCTGTTCAAGTATTTCAGTCGATTCGGCGGCAATCGTACCGACAACTACGCGATCCACGCGCGCATCGATTAAGCGACGAATAGCTTCTAACGTTCGGACCCCGCCGCCGAATTGAACGGGCACAGTAACACTTCGGAGGATCGATTGAAGAGCTTCTCTGTTCGACGTGTTGTCGTTTCCAAAAGCAGCGTCAAGATCCACGACATGAAGCATCTTCGCACCTGAGTCGACGAAGTTTCGAGCGACTGTGGCCGGATCGTCGTCATAGATGTTCACGGCGTCCTTGCGACCCTGCAATAAACGGACGCACTGACCATTCTTGAGATCAATAGCTGGAATAATCAACATGCTAACGCGACTATAGTGGCATGAAGTCAGTACCACCTCGCGCGCGGTACTATTCAGTACCGTTCGCGGTAGCGGATGGCCAAGACTCAAGCCGAGAACCGAAAGCAGAGGATTTCGCGCAGCTTGAGTCTTGGCCATCCGCTACCACGAACGGTACTGAATACTACGGATCGAGGCTTCGCACCCATCCGCTACCGCGAGGTGGTACTGACTCCACCATTCTCGCGACGCGCTAATTCTGAACTGATTTCGGTTAGACGGGTGTCACGTTCAACCAACAACACCAACAGGTGATAAATCAAATCCGCCACTTCACCAACGAACTTCTGATGATCTGTATTTTTCGCAGCGACGATCGTCTCCGTTGTTTCCTCTCCGAGTTTCTTGAGTATCTTATCTAGTCCTTCATCGAACAGATATGACGTGTACGATTCTTTAGGGCGTTCACGTTTTCTGGCTTCAATCACCTCGTATAGCTTTTCTAGTTGTCTTCCGACGCTGACGGACACTGCGCCCGTTGCAGGCTTAATGTCCCTGTGAAAGCAAGAGTTCTCGCCTTTGTGACAAGCAGGTCCATGCGGCCGAACAGTTACCAGGACCGCATCATCGTCACAGTCAACTGCGATGCTGACAACACTCTGCGTATTCCCGGATGTTGCTCCTTTATGCCAGAGCTCATTTCTCGACCGCGACCAAAACCACGTCTCTCCGGTTTCGATCGTGCGACGCAAACTTTCTTCATTCATGTATGCGAGCGTCAGCACGTCGCCTGTATCGGCATCCTGGACTAACGCGGGAATAAGTCCGTGCTCATCGAATTTCACCAAGCCACCAATGATGTCCACTGACAAGGAAGCACCTCTCATTCTCCCCAGGCTTCAGCCTGGGGACCAACGCCTGCACGAATCCGCGCAACCGTTTTAACGGTTTCAGCAATCACTTCGAAACCCTGCGATTCGCATTCATCGGAAAACCGTTGAAACGGTTACGCTTGTCTTAAGTGCCTCTACCCCCCGGCTAAAGCCTGGGGTGAATTAGAAGTCAAAGAAGGTTACTAGCGAACAGTTAGTCCGCGACTCCTCAAATAGGATTTCGTTTCACCAATTGAAAGTTCACCGTAATGAAACAGCGATGCAGCGAGCACCGCGCTTGCGCCTCCGAGAATGAATGCGTCGTAAAAATGTTCCAACTTTCCACAACCACCCGAGGCAATCACGGGAATGCGCACGGCCGAAGCCACTGCTCGTATCAGCTCGATGTCATATCCATCGCGCGTGCCATCGCGGTCCATGCTTGTCAAAAGAATCTCGCCGGCACCCAACTCCTCAACTTGCTGCGCCCATTCAACGGCCGACCTTTCAGTCATGCGCCGGCCACCATGCGTGTAAACATGCCATGATTGATTCTGTGCGTGCCGCGCATCAATCGCTACAACGATACATTGGCTGCCAAATGTCTGGGCCGCTTCTGCGATCAATGAAGGATTCTCGACCGCTGCCGTATTAAGCGAGACCTTATCCGCGCCCGCACGCAACACAGATCGAATATCCGATACACTTCGCAACCCACCGCCCACCGTGAAAGGAATAAACACTTCATCTGCCACTCGACGTACTATGGCGTCGACGATGTTTCGCTTCTCAGACGACGCGGTGATATCGAGGAACGTTAGTTCGTCCGCGCCTTCCTGATCGTATCGTCTCGCTTGTGCGACAGGATCGCCGGCGTCAGTAAGCGAGACAAAACGAATTCCCTTCACCACTCGGCCATCCGCAACGTCCAAACAGGGAATGATTCGTTTCGCCAGCATTGATCTAGACTGTGTCGAACGTCTGATTCGCAAAATTCTTCAACAACTGGAGGCCCGCGTTCTGACTCTTCTCCGGATGAAACTGCACACCGCAGACATTTCCTTTAGCGATTACTGAACAAAATCGAACGCCATAATCAGTCTCTCCAAGTACCGCGCTTTCATCTGCCGGTTCGCAATAGTAAGAGTGCACGAAATAGAAAAACGATTCCGTAAGCACGTTGGCCAGTAATGGATGTTCTGATCTCTTGACGACTTGATTCCAGCCAACGTGTGGCACAACGAGAGTCTCGTTGAACCGATCCACGGAGCCCTTCAACAATCCGAGACCTTTCGTCTTCCCAAACTCCGACGACTCTTCAAACAACATCTGCATGCCAACACAAACGCCTAGCAGAGGCGTTCCTTGGTCAACTCGCGCTAGCACCAGATCTATCAAACCATGTCGTTCGAATTCACTCATACACATTCCAAAGGCGCCGACACCCGGCAACACCAGTCGTTCAGCCGTCAGCAACTTCTGTTTGTCACCGGTCACTACGGCATCCACACCGACTGCTGCAAAAGCTTTCTCGACGGAGCGAAGATTTCCCACGCCATAATCGATGATGGCAACTGACGACATGACTAGAGCGATCCTTTGGTGCTGGGTATTCCGGTCACTCGGCCGTCACGCTCAACTGCCTGCCGCAACGCACGCGCGAAGGCCTTAAATGTGCCCTCAAGAATGTGATGTGTGTTTCGTCCACGCAGACAGTCGATGTGCAGATTGAATTTTGCCGTCTCGGCCAACGACCGCCAGAAGTGTTCGGCCAATTCAACAGAGAAGTTTCCAATTTTTTGCCGGCGCGTCTGCACTTCGTAAACCAGATAAAACCGTCCGGAGAGATCGACAACACACCGGCAAAGCGCTTCGTCCATAGGCACGATCGCGGCACCATAGCGATTGATTCCCATCTTATTACCAAGGGACTCAGCTAACGCCCTGCCTAGCGTGATGGCGATATCTTCGACAGAGTGATGATCGTCAATCTCCAGATCGCCTTTGCAACGGACGTCGAGATCGAACAGTCCGTGTTTCGCAAACAACTCCAGCATGTGATCGAGAAACGGTAGTCCGGTTTCAATCTTCGATTTGCCGACGCCGTCGAGGTCCAACGAAACGCGCACGTCAGTTTCTTTCGTCTTTCGTTGAATCGTCGCCACCCGTGAATGTCGTTGATTCGTCTTCATAGATCTCTCCCGCGGCAGTAGCCCGACCGTCACCGGGGCAGTAGCCCGACCGTCAGGGAGGGCTCATGGTCGCTCGCTGAGCCCTCCCTCACGGTCGGGCTACTGCCCCGATCTCTGTTAGCGCTGTAATTAAAAGATCGTTCTCCCGCGGCGTACCCACACAGACGCGGAAGTAATCTGAAAGCATCGGATAACCGCTGACGTCGCGAATCAAAATGTCTCGGTCTAGCAACTCTTCGAATACTTGTTTTGGATCCCGCACTGATCTCACAACCATAAAATTAGCGTGGGACGGGATGGGGGTTAATCCGTCAACCTTCTCCAGTGCGACAAACACCCGTTCGCGTTCCCGAATCATTGCTTCAATCAACGGCCGCAACTCCGTCGCATACATTTCCATCGCGACCTCCGCAGCGGTTTGCGAGAACAGATTCAGGTTGTAAGGCAAAAGCGCTTTGGCCACTTCCCGCACGACGTCCGGATCACCCAACAAATAACCAACCCGCAGGCCGGCAAGCGCCATCGCCTTTGAAAACGTGCGCAAAACAACCAGATTCTTGAATTCAGCTAACAAGCCGGCAACTGAGTGTTGCGCAAACTCGTGATAGGCCTCATCGACAGCGATCAGCCCCTTCGATTCCGACAACAACAGCGAGAGGTCTTCGTCGGAGATTACACAACCCGTGGGATTATTCGGCGAACAGATGATCGTAACTTCCGGTTGTGCCTCACGAATCGAGCGACGAATAGCGGGAACATCGAATCCGAGTTGCGGCGTTAGCTGAACACCGTGGACGTCAGCTTCAAGCACCGTACTGATCTGTCGATACAAACTAAACGTCGGTTCGCAGATCAACACACGCTTCCCTCGTGCCAGCGTTACCATTAACAACGCTTGAATCAATTCATTCGAACCGTTGCCGGCGAGCAATCCTGAACTCGGCCAACCTGAAAACTCGCCCAGTCGCTTCAGCAAGGAGGTCGGAACGAACTCGGGATACCTCGACCACGCGCGTTGCGAAACTCGCCGCAACACCTCCTCTTTTACGGCAGGAGGTAAGTCGAAGGGGTTCTCGTTTTGATTCAGCTTAATCGAGGCGCGATACGGCTCCAGCGAGTATGCGCGCAACGCGCGTACTTGCATCTTGATTGTTTCGAGTTGCGAAAACATTTAACGAACCTCACCTCTGATTAATGCGGATTGCGCATGGGCGTGTAAGCCTTCGACCGTGGCAAGCGTGGCAATGGATTCGGCGGCATCGCGAAACGCCGCCGCTGAATAACGAACAACATTCGACCGCTTCATGAAATCGTGCACGGTCAGAGGCGACGAGAATCTAGCGGTTCCTCCAGTCGGCAGAACGTGATTCGGCCCTGCAAAGTAGTCGCCGAGAGCCGTGGGACTGTGTTGGCCGATGAACACTGCGCCCGCATGTTTGATCTTTTGAGAATCACCATCGCCATCAGTTGTCATTACCTGCACATGCTCGGGCGCCAGTTGATTAACCAGCTCAAATGCTTCGTCTAAACTGTCAGTGATCAGAATCACGCCAAACTCTTCTAAAGATTTCCGGATGATCGCGGAACGTGAAAGCGCGCGCATTTGCAAGTCGATCTCCAACAAAACTCCTTGAGCCAAGTGCATGCTTGTAGTAATCAACACCGCTGCAGAGTCCTCGGCGTGTTCTGCCTGGGCCATAAGATCAGCCGCCACGTATTCAGCGCGTGCGCTGTCATCGGCAACGATGACAACCTCAGTTGGACCAGCTATCGAGTCAATTCCGACAACACCGAACACGAGTTGTTTAGCCGCAGCCACAAAACGATTTCCAGGACCGGTGATCTTATGAACAGCGCGCACAGTGTTCGTGCCGTAGGCAAACGCGCCAATCGCTTGCGCACCGCCGACTGAATAGACTTCATCTATACGCAACTCTCTCAACGCTGCCGCGACGGCTGGATTTGAAGCGAGATTGCGGGGCGGCGTTGCGACGGCAATGCGACGTACTCCAGCGACCTGCGCGGGTATTACGTTCATTAACACCGACGAAGGATAGGCGGCCGTCCCACCCGGAACGTACAGACCGACACTTTCGATCGGCTGCACGCGTTGTCCGAGCATGATTCCCGGTGAGGGCTCTATTTCCCAAGAAGTCTCGAGCTGTCGCTGATGAAACGCACGAATGTTCTCAATTGCCCGACGCATTGCTTCGAGTACCTTCGCATCGACGCCGGCCGCCGCCCGTTCAAGTGACTCTTCGCTGACTTGAAGCTCTTCGGGTTCAAGTTGCACGCCATCAAAGCGAGCGGTGTAATCAATCAACGCGTCGTCACCGCGCTTGCGAATATCACTCAGAATTCCGCTTACTTGTTTGATCAATTCGGGATCATACGAAACTCCGCGCGCTAGCAGCTTCTCAAGCTTTTGCTGCCGTCGCTCCTTATCGTTGGTGTTGATAATTTCGATCACGCTGCAACTCCACTAAGTGCTCGTTCGAGCGCGTTCAGTAGTCGCCCGATACTCTCGGCTTTTAGTTGATAGCTCGCGCGGTTAACGACGAACCGGCCCGTCGATTCCGTAATGACGTCAATTACGGAAAGTCCGTTCTCTTGCAACGTCCTTCCTGTTTCCACAAGGTCAACAATCACATCGCACAAGCCGAGCGATGGGGCTAGTTCGACAGAGCCAGAAAGACGAATGATCTCGACAGGAGTACCACGCGCGCCAAAATAGTTAGCGGTTAACAGCGGGTATTTCGTAGCCACCCGCAGCATTCCTTTGCTTTTGATTTCATCAGGTGAAATGCCGGCGACAACTAATCGACAGCGCGCGATTCCCAGATCGAGGGGCAACAAAACGTCCGCCTCTGATTCCAACAGTACGTCGCGCCCGACTATGCCACAATCGGCAATGCCGTGTTCGACATACACGGGTACATCAGCTGGTTTTACGAATATCGCACGGTAGTCGCCGGTTTCATCTGCGGAAATCAAACATCGTGATTCTGAGGAGTAGCCATTAAAGCGGACTCCCGCGCGCGTTAGCAGAGCGAGTGCGTCGTCTTGCATGCGACCTTTGGCAATGGCGATCGTGATCATTTTCGTTTTTCGCCGCAGATGAGCGCAGACCCTACACAGATGGCAAAAACTTTTACTTCTTCAGATCTGTGTCAATCTGCGAAATCTCCGGCTGATTTACTTGCCTTGCGAGAACGTCCGTCAATCCATCGAGATTCAAAACAAAACCGATGGCCGGTTCAGCGGCACCGAAGTTTGCTATCAACCGATCGTATCGGCCGCCGCCGCCGACGCGCGCGCCTGCGCCATCGACGAATACTTTGAAACTCAAACCTGTGTAGTAATCGAGGCTCGACACATCGCCGAGATCAATTTCAAACGAATGGGAGAGACCTCTGGCCCCCAGCGCTTGCCAGAGATCACTCAGAGCTAACAGCGCTGCCTGTGAACGAGAGTTTGAAACCAAATTCTGCGCGGCCTGAATTACTTCTTGCTTTCCTTTGAGGTGAACGAGATCGGCAAACGTGTTGCACCTGAGTACCTCATTTGAATAACGATTGAGTTCAGGAATCGCCCGGTTATCGATCAGCTCGCGTAAGTTCTCGCGAGCACTGGCGTCGAGCAAGAATTGTTCACTAAGCCCGTTGAAGATCTCGACGTGGTTAATCGTGATGCAGTAACTATTTGCTAAGCCGAGTTGATCGAGGATCTCCGCAGCTACCAGCAATATCTCGAGATCAGCAGACGCATCACCGTCGCCGATTAGTTCGCAGCCGAGTTGAGTGTTCTCACGTCGCCACTCAGCGGCCGATTGAGATTGTTGTTTGAAGACAGGCGCGGCATAACAGAGTCGGAGTGGGCGTGGTCGTTCGCTCAGTAAAGTTGCGGCGGCGCGAGCAACTGAAGAAGTCACATCAGGGCGTAAGGTCAGAAGGCGGCCATCCTGATCTGTAAAACGGAAGCTGCGCTGCGCTTCAGTTACACCCATGCCCTGCTCAAACAGCGCGTAATAATCGACCGACGGGGTGGTTATCTCTTCGTACGACCAGCGATCAAAGACCGACATCGCCGTGTCTTCGACCTTGCGACGCAACCGTGCCTCATCGCCAACGTAGTAACGCATTCCGGCTGGGATTCTTGATAAGTGCATTTTGGAGTGCGGTCCCGACACGTCGGGATCGCCGCTTTCTCTTTGGGAGTACGGTCGTCGCCACCTCGGCGAACCAAAGCGGCGATCCCGACGTGTCGGGACCGCACTCCAAAAGCAAAAACCCGCTAACCAATTCGCTGGCAGCGGGTCGTCGAAAGTCGTTGTTTGGTGCTTTTACCTAATTAGCACACGAAACACGAGACACGGCCCCCCACCGGAGTGGTGATGCCAGAAAGCATGATGGCCGTGATGTGTGCTTCGAAACATTGCTCGGGCC
>Ga0207708_10002964_pt1 | contig 12511 bp, 11 predicted proteins | sample KBSK5101metaG_FD_184340 | JGI IMG/M metagenome (GOLD analysis project Ga0207708, IMG submission 184340) | Corn, switchgrass and miscanthus rhizosphere microbial communities from Kellogg Biological Station, Michigan, USA - KBS K5-10-1 metaG... | ecosystem: Host-associated > Plants > Roots >...
CGACATCTTCGCGCTGAACGGCGACGAGCTCGTCGACCTCGACCTCGGCGCCATGCTCGCTCGCCACCGCGAGACCGGTGCCGCGGCGACCATCGCAGTAGCGCCGCTCAAGTCTCCGTTCGGGGTCGTCGACCTCGGGGACGACGATGTTGTCACCGGCTTTCGGGAGTCGCCGGAGCTCCCGAACTGGGTCAGCTGCGGTGTCTACGTCCTCGGCGAGGAGGCGCTCGACCGTCTGCCTGAGCGCGGCGATCACGAGGACTCGACCTTTCCGGAGCTTGCCCGCGAGGGACGCGTGCACGCGTTTCGCAACGCGGGGCTCTGGCTGACCGTGAACACGCCCAAGGATCTTCGGCAGGCCGAGGAAGTCATGTCCTCCGAGGCGGCCTTGACTCTCGTCGGGAGGCTGGGTTAGGACCGTGGAGATGAGCGAGATGTCACCGAACCTGCTCGACCTCGACCGCTTCGCGGTCGAGGTGGAGAAGATCGACAAGCCCTGGGGTTACGAGCTCGTCTTCGCAGCGACCGATCGCTACTGCGGAAAGGTGATCGTCGTGCGCGCGGGCGAGCAGCTCTCCCTGCAGTTCCACCGCTCGAAGGACGAGACGATCTACCTCCAGTCAGGGCGGGCAGAGTTCGAGATCGGCGACCCTGGCGGCCCCCTCGACGCAGAGGTCGTGGGGCCCGGCCGTGCCTTCCACCTCCGCGCGGGCACGGTGCACCGCATCCGCGCCCTGGAGGACACGGTCCTCCTGGAAGTCTCGACGCCAGAGGTCGAAGACGTCGTCCGGCTCGAAGACCGCTACGGCCGCGCCGACGGCTAGCGCTTAACTAGAGTTCGCGCCATGGCGACGACCGCTCCGAAGCATGACGTCCGCGATCTCGCGCTCGCGCCCGCGGGCGTGACGAGGATCGAATGGGCCGACCGGCAGATGCCGGTGCTGGCCGCGATCCGTGAGCGCTTCGAGCGCGAGAAGCCGCTCGACGGCTACCGCATCTCGGCGTGCCTGCACGTGACGACGGAGACCGCCAACCTCGCGCGCACGCTCAAGGCGGGCGGCGCTGACGTCCTTCTCTGCGCCTCGAACCCTCTCTCGACCCAGGACGACGTGGCCGCGGCTCTCGTCGCCGAGTACGGCGTCCCGGTCTTTGCGATCAAAGGCGAGGACGACGACACCTACTACTCGCACATCACGGCGGCTGTCGACCACCACCCGCACATGACGATGGACGACGGCGCCGACGTCATCGGCGTCCTCCACTCGAAGCGACAGGACCAGCTCGGGGAGATCGTCGGCGGCACCGAGGAGACAACCACCGGCGTGATCCGCCTTCGTGCGCTCGAGGCCGACGGCAAGCTCGGCTTCCCGATCGTCGCGGTGAACGAGGCAAAGACGAAGCATCTCTTCGACAACCGCTACGGCACCGGCCAGTCCACGATCGACGGGATCATCCGCGCCACGAACGTCCTTCTCGCCGGTCGCCGCTTCGTCGTCTGCGGCTACGGCTGGGTCGGCCGCGGCGTCGCCATGCGTGCCCGCGGCATGGGCTCGCACGTGATCGTCACCGAGGTGGATCCGCTGCGGGCACTCGAAGCGCTCATGGACGGCTTCGAGGTGCTCTCGAGTGACAAGGCCGCCGAGGTCGGCGACATCTTCTGCACGGCTACGGGCGACAAGCACGTCCTCGCCAGGCGCCACTTCGAGCGCATGAAGGACGGCGCCATTCTCGCCAACACGGGGCACTTCAACGTCGAGATCGAGATCCCGGCTCTGCGGGACCTCGCGACCGAGACGCGCACCGCCCGCCCGTTCGTGGAGGAGTTCCTGCTCGGGGACGGACGGCGCATCTATCTCGTCGCCGACGGCCGCCTCGTCAACCTCGGCGCGGCCGAGGGACATCCGGCCTCGGTCATGGACATGAGCTTCGCGAACCAGGCGCTTTCGGCCGAGTTCATCGTCAGCCACGCGGACGAGCTCGAGCCGAAGGTGTACGTCGTCCCCGAGGACATCGATCGGGAGATCGCGCGTCTCAAGCTCGAGGCGACCGGGGTCGAGATCGACCGGCTCACCGAGGAGCAGGCGAAGTACCTGGCTTCTTGGGACGAGGGCACTTAGCCTCCGTGCGATGAGACCGCGGTTCGCGGGCGGGGCGGTCGACCTCCGCCCGGAGGAGATCGTGCGCTTGGAGGAGGACCGCGTCGTCCTGCTCGACCAGCGCCACCTGCCCGACGAGGAAGTCGAGGTCGAGTGCCGATCGGCAGCAGAGGTCGCGGAGGCGATCCGGACGATGGTCATCCGTGGTGCACCGGCGATCGGTGTCGCCGCGGCCTACGGCTACGCGCTCGCGGCGAGCCGCGGAGATGATCTCGACGAGGCGGCCGAAGTGCTCCTCGCTTCTCGGCCGACGGCCGTCAACCTCCCCTGGGCCGTCGAGCAGATGCAGCAGGCGGACGGGGATCTCGGGGAGCGTGCTCGTGATCTGCATCGAGCGGAGGTCGAGCACTGCCGTCGCATGGGCGAGCACGCGGCGGGCCTTCTCAGTGAAGGCTCCACGCCGCTCACGCATTGCAATGCGGGCGGCCTCGCCACCGGCGGCTACGGCTCGGCCCTCGGCGCGGTCAAGGCGGGCTTCGAGCGCGGGCTCGTCAGTCATGTCTTCGTCGACGAGACGAGGCCGCTCCTGCAGGGAGGGCGGCTGACCGCGTGGGAGCTCGAGCGGGCGGGAATCCCGGCGAGCGTCATCGCCGACTCGGCCGCCGGGTCGCTCATGGCGAGCGGGGAAGTCACGCATGTGGTCACCGGCGCCGACCGGATCGCGCGGAACGGGGACACGGCGAACAAGATCGGCACGTACGCTCTCGCCGTGCTCGCCGCCCACCATGAGATTCCCTTCTACGTCGTCGCGCCGACCTCGACGCTCGACCGGGCCGCGGCGACGGGCGCAGACATCCCGATCGAGGAGCGCGACCCGTCAGAGGTGAGCGAGCGCTTCGCTGCCCGCAACCCGGCTTTCGACGTCACACCGGCGGCCTTGATCGCCGCGATCGTGACCGAGGAAGGCGTGCACCGGCCGCCGTACCAGGAGTCGCTGCCTTGAAAGCCATGGTCATGGCTGCGGGGCTCGGCACGCGGCTCCGTCCGCTGACGGACTTCCTGCCGAAGCCGATGATGCCGGTCGCCAACCGGCCCGTCCTCCACCATCTGCTGAACCTGCTCCACCGCCACGACGTCCGCGAGGTCGGCATCAACGTGCACGCCTTCCCGGAGATGATCGAGAAGTACTTCGGCGACGGCGCTTCGCTGGACATGTCGATCCTGTGGTCGCACGAGCGTGAGCTGCTTGGCACCGCCGGCGGAACGAAGAAGCTGCAGGACTTCTGGGGCGACGAGACGATCCTGGTCACCTCGGGCGACGGCCTTCACGACATCGACGTCACTGCCCTCCTCGGCCATCACCGCCGGACCGGCGCGCTGGCCACCCTGACGGTGAAGCCGGTCACCGACCCGAGCGCGTACGGCGTCGTCATCCTCGACCGCGATACGCGCGTGCGCGGCTTCCAGGAGAAGCCGACGCGTGACGAGGCCCGCTCCGATCTCGCCAACTGCGGCGTTTACGTGATCGAGCCCGAGCTCCTCGAGCGCATTCCCGCGGACACCTTCGTCGACTTCGGGACGGACATCTGGCCGAGCCTCGTCGCGGCGAACGAGGAAATCTACGCGTATACGACGATGGCGTACTGGAACGACGTCGGCGACCTCGACGAGCTCCGGAACACGATCCTCGACGCGGTGCTGGGTCACGTGCGCATCGAGATCCCGGGGGATGAGGTCGCGCCGGGGGTGTGGGCAGAGTCGGGTTGCCGCATCGACGACTCTGCGCGGCTCGACGGTCCGGTCGTCCTCGGCCCGAACGTCGTCATCGAAAAGGACGCGCAGGTGCGCGGGCCAGCGGCGATCGGCGCGGAGTGCGTCGTCGGAAAGGGCGCGGCCATCCGAAGCGCGGCGCTCCTGCCGGGCACGGCGGTGCCGGATGAGGGCCTCGCCATCGCCGGGATCTTCGGCGATGCGTCCAAGCTCGCCGACGCGCTTCTCCGTTACCCCGCCGGCAGGTAGACCCAGAGCCGTCACATTCCGGGCGCCATGCGCGCGCCCGAGGTTGCTATCCCACCCCCGGGGGAGGGTATGGATCGCTTTTTCGGACCCGCGTTCGACTTCGGCGCGCTGCGCCTGCTCGACCTCGTCCTCCCGCGGCGCTGCGGCGCCTGCGGCCTCGGCGAGGAGCTCGTCTGCGCGGACTGCCGCGGTCGGCTTCGCAGGCTCGACGGCACGCTGTGCGCTCGCTGCGGAGCGCCGACCGCCTGGCCGGTCGCCCGCTGCCGCGAGTGCGCCGGGAGGCGGCTCTCGTTCGCCTCGGCCCGGGCCGCGGTCGCCTACGACGGCCCCGCGCGGGCGCTCGTCGCCGGCTGGAAGGACAGGGGCCTGCGGCCGCTCGCGCGCGAATTCGCCGGCTTCGTGGTGGAGGTTGTGCCCCGCACATCGGCGCACGCGCTGACCTTCGTCCCCGGCGACGCGGAGCGAAGCCTGAAGCGCGGGCAGAACGCCGCCGAAGCGCTTGCCCGCGAGCTCGGGCCGCGCTGGGGCCTTCCCGTCGAGAGGCTCCTCAGCCGCCCCGAGCATGGAAGGCCGCAACGAGGCCTCTCCCGCGAAGAGCGCCGAAAGAACGTGCGGAACACGTTCACCGCGGTCGCAAGGCCGCCGGTCCATGTCGCGCTCGTCGACGACGTCTACACCACGGGGGCGACCGTCACGGCGGCCGCAACGGAGCTCCGCCGCGCTGGCGCCCGCTCCGTGCACGTCGTCACCTTCGCGCGGACCGTGCGCCGCTGATTCGCCGCGGCGGTCATGCGGTAGATTCAGGTCAACCGACGAGGAGGCTCTCGTGCGACTTCAGGTGAAGGGTAAGAACGTCGACGTCTCGGACTCCCTGAAGGACTACGCGGCACAGAAGCTCGGCAAGCTCGACAAGCACCTGCACGACGCTGCCAGGCTCGAGCTCGAGCTCCAGGTGGAGAAGAACCCGTCCATCTCCGAGAACCAGGTCGCCGAGGCGACCGTGTGGACGAAGGGGCCCATCTTGCGGGCGCGCGAGAGCTCGACGGACATGAAAGCCTCGATCGACCAGCTCGTGGACAAGCTCGAGCGCCAGGCGCGCCGCTACCGCGACAAGCGCCGGCGCGGGCCGGGAAAGAGCTCCCATCATTCCGTCGAAGGGACACCTGTGGTGCCCGACGAGGACTCGCCCTTGATCGTGAAGACCAAGCAGTTCCCCGTGAAGCCGATGAGCCCCGAAGAAGCCGTGCTCCAGCTCGAGCTCGTCGGCCACGACTTTTTCGTCTTCCAGAACGCCGAGACGATCGAGGTTAACGTCGTCTACCGCCGCCGCGACGGCAACTACGGGCTCATCGAGCCCCAGCTGTCCTGAGCGGCGACGTCACCGATCCCCGCGCGTTCCGCTGGGTCGAGGCCGGGATCTCCGGGATCCCGCGCACGCGAGAGTGGGACGCGGTTGTCACCGCCGAGTGCGGGACGGGCGGGGACACCTGCGTCTTCGCCGTCGTCCCGGGCCGCGGGCCGATCCACGTCGGGGCCGATTCGGCGCCGATGGAATGCCTGGCGAGGGCTTCCGCCGACGCACTCGAGCCGCCGTACCGCGCTGTGGGAATCCGGCACGAGGGATCGACGTGGGCGGTCGGCGCGGTTCGGATCGAGGTCGTCGAGCTTCCTGCCGATATCGAGGGAGAGGAGCTGATGCTGACCGTGACCCAGGAGGGAGAGCGCGCGCTCGAGATCGACGGGCGGCCGACCGTGGAGTCGATTCCGGCTCTCGAAGAAGCCGTCGGCGGTCGCTTTGACGCGTATTTCGCACGGGCGACCCGCCTCGACCAGGGCCTCTGGGAGATCGGCATTGACCCTCTCTAGGGTGCGGTACCCTGGATAGCTGATGGCCCAGAACTACGGAGCACTCGAGAAATTCCTGCGCGTCGGCGAAGGCCGGCGGCTCAAGCAGCTCGCCAAGCAGGCGGACTACATCACGTCGCTCGAGCCCGACTTCGAGGCCCTCTCGGACGAGGAGTTGAAGCGTAAGACCGCCGAGTTCAAGGAACGCCTGGAGAACGGCGAGGAGCTGGACGAGCTCGTCTTCGAGGCGTTCGCGTCCGTCCGTGAGGCGGCGAAGCGCACGCTCGGCCTGCGCCCGTTCGACGTCCAGCTCATGGGCGCCATGGTGCTCCACGAAGGCGACATCTCCGAGATGAAGACCGGTGAAGGTAAGACGCTCGTCGCCACGATGCCGCTCTACCTGAACGCGCTCCCGGGCGGAAACGTGCACCTCGTGACGGTGAACGACTACCTCGCCAAGCGCGACACCGAGTGGATGAGCCCGGTCTACGAGGCGCTCGGCATGCGGGCGGGCTTCATCCGCAACATGATGCCCTTCGACGAGCGCAAGGCCGCCTACGAGGCCGACATCACGTACGGCACGAACTCCGAGTTCGGCTTCGACTACCTGCGCGACAACATGGCCACGTCCCTCGAGGCCACCGTCCAGCGCGGCCATTCGTACGCGATCGTGGACGAGGTCGACTCGATCCTCATCGACGAGGCGCGGACGCCGCTCATCATCTCGGGCGAGCCGGAGACCGCTGCGAAGACCTACTACGACTTCGCGCGCATCGCCAAGCAGCTCGAGGGCGTGCCGGCGAAGTTCGTCCCCAAGGGGATGCCCGTCGACGACGACGGCGCCGACTTCGAGTACGACGAGAAGTTCAAGACGGTCGCGCCGCGCGAGCGGGCGATCGAGAAGGTCGAGCGCGCCCTCGGGATCGAGAACCTGTACCACGCTCAGAACGCGCAGCTCGTCAACCACCTCATCCAGGCGATGAAGGCCGAGTCGCTCTACCAGCGCGACGTGGACTACGTCGTCCAGGACGGCGAGGTGAAGATCGTTGACGAGTTCACCGGCCGCATCATGGAAGGCCGCCGGTGGTCGGAGGGCCTCCACCAGGCGGTCGAGGCGAAGGAGGGCGTGGCGATCAAGGAGGAGCACGTCACCCTGGCGACGATCACGCTCCAGAACTACTTCCGCCTCTACGACAAGCTCGGCGGCATGACGGGTACGGCGAAGACCGAGGAGAAGGAGTTCCAGGAGATCTACGACCTCTCCGTCGTCGAGATCCCCACGAACGTCGATGTCGCCCGTGACGATCAGGACGACTACATCTACAAGACGAAGGAAGCGAAGTACGACGCAGCCATCAACGACATCAAGGAGCGCCACGAGAAGGGCCAGCCGGTGCTCGTCGGCACGATCTCCGTCGAGGTGTCGGAACATCTCTCGAGGCTGCTCGAGCGGCAGGGCATCCCGCACAACGTCCTGAACGCCAAGCAGCACGAGAGCGAGGCGCAGATCATCATGGATGCTGGCGAGCGCGGCGCCGTCACGATCGCGACGAACATGGCCGGCCGCGGCGTCGACATCAAGCTCGGCGAGGGTGTGCGCGAGCTGGGCGGGCTCTACGTGCTCGGCACCGAGCGCCACGAGGCGCGCCGGATCGACAACCAGCTCCGCGGCCGCTCGGGCCGCCAGGGCGACCCCGGCGAGTCGCGCTTCTACCTCTCCGCGCAGGACGATCTCGTGCGCCTGTTCGCCGGCGACCGGATCTACAAGATCATGGACCGCTTCAACCTTCCCGACGACGAGCCCATGGAGCGCAAGATCCTCTCGAACCAGATCGAGAGCGCGCAGAAGAAGGTCGAGGAGCAGAACTTCGTCTCGCGGAAGAACGTCCTCAAGTACGACGACGTCATGAACGTCCAGCGCATGGTCATCTACGAGCAGCGCCGCGGCGTACTCGAAGGCGAGGACCTCTCCGAGGAGATCCAGGAATGGATCGACGACGTCATCGAGAGCGTCGTCCTCAACCACACGCAGTCCGACTACCAGGAGGAGTGGGATCGCGATTCGCTCTTCGCGGAGATGCAGGCGCTCTACGATCCGGAGCTCGACCCCAACGAGTTCCACATCGACTCGGGCACCTCCCAGGCGGATCTCGTCGCCGAGTTCCAGGACGACGCCCGCAGCGTCTACGAGGACAAGGAGGAGGAGCTCGGCGCTGAGCTCATGCGCGAGGTCGAGCGCTTCCTCATCCTCCAGGTCGTCGATCTCCGCTGGCGCGAGCACCTCGACTCGATGGAATACCTCCGTGACGGCATCCACCTGCGCGCGATGGCGCAGAAGGACCCCCTTGTCGAGTACCGCTCCGAGGGGCACGCGATGTTCGAGGAACTCGGCGCCATCATCCGTGAGGAGGTCGTGCGCCACCTCTTCCACGTCGAGGTGCAGCCGGACGAGGCCGAGCAGCTGCAGCCGGCGGCGTCTCCGGACTCTGACCGGCTCTCGTACGAGCATGAGGCGCTCGCGGGCGCCGATGCGATTGCCGCCGCAGGTGGGAACGGCTCCGGCAACGGCGGTGGAGCGGCGTTCACGGCCGGCACCGTTGGAGCGGGCGCGACTTCCGTCGCCACCGGCCAGCGCACGGTCTCCGCAGACCAGAAGGTCGGGCGCAACGATCCGTGCTGGTGCGGTAGCGGCAAAAAGTTCAAGAAGTGCCACGGAGCGTAGGCGTGGCCGAGCGCGCCGCCGTCGAGCGAGAACTGGAGGAGATCAGGGCCCAGCTGGACTGGGTCCGTGATTACCTTTGACCCGGACGCCCTGAGCGTCCGCCTCGGCGAGCTCGAGGAGGCGATGGCCGCGCCCGGCTTCTGGGACGACCAGCAGAAGGCCGCGAAGATCTCTTCCGAGCACGCGCGCCTCACGCGCCGGCGTGACCGCTACGACAGCCTCACGCAGGAGTCTGCCGACCTGAACGAGCTCATCGCGCTCGCGTCGGATGACGGCGAGCTGGACGAAGTCGCCGAGAGCGTGACCACGCTCAGGCGCGAGCTCGACCGGCTGCAGGAGGAAGCGCTCTTCTCCGGCGAGTACGACGCGGGCGACGCTGTCGTCTCCATCCACGCGGGAGAGGGAGGGACCGACGCGCAGGACTGGGCGGAGATGCTCCTGCGCATGTATCTCCGCTGGGCCGAGGGCCGCAGCTTCAAGACGGAGCTCCTCGAGGCCTCGCCGGGGGAGGAAGCCGGCCTCAAGTCGGCGACCTTTACCGTCGCCGGCGAGAACGCGTACGGCGTCCTCAAAGCGGAGCGGGGGGTGCATCGGCTCGTCCGCCTGTCGCCGTTCGACCAGGCGCACCGGCGCCACACGTCGTTCGCCCAAGTGATCGTCAGCCCGCTGCTCTCGGACGACGGGGGGATCGACATCGACGAGTCCGACCTGCGCATCGACACCTACCGCGCGAGCGGGGCCGGCGGCCAGCACGTGAACAAGACGGATTCCGCCGTCCGCATCACGCATCTGCCCTCGGGGATCGTCGTCAGCGTCCAGAACGAGCGCTCACAGCTCTCGAACAAGAACACCGCGCTCAAGATCCTCCGCAGCCGACTCGCCGAGCTGGAGCAGGAGCAGCGCGAGGAGGAGCTGGCCCGCGAGCGGGGCGAGGTCATGACGACGGGGTTCGGAAGCCAGATCCGCAGCTACGTCCTGCACCCGTACCAGCTCGTCAAGGACCATCGCACCGACGTCGAGGAGGGGAACACGCAGGGCGTCCTCGACGGGAACATCGATCCCTTCATCCAGGCCTATCTCCTGCAAACCGCGGCCCAGAACGGCGGGTAACGGTCGAGGGTGGCCGACCTTTGCGCTAAACTCCGCCGCTGGTAAGCAACCGGCGCGCCTCGGCCAGGGCGCCCACCATCACCCCCCGGTGCAGGAAACCGACCTCTCAGAGCGCATCCCCGAAGCCGTCCAGGTGCCTGCGACGGAACCCCTGAACGGCGACGTCCCCGCACCGGTCCCGGGCGGCGCGCCAATGATCGTCTTCGAGGAGGTGCGCAAGGTCTACGACCCGCACATCGTCGCTCTCCGCGATGCCTCGTTCGTGATCGAGAAGGGCGAGTTCGTCTTCCTCGTAGGACCGTCAGGCTCGGGGAAGTCGACGATCATGCGGCTCCTCCTGAAGGAGCTCGAGCCGACGTCCGGCCGGATCATCGTCGGCGGACGTGAGCTGGGGCGCCTGAAGAACTCGAAGGTGCCGATGCTGCGGCGGAACATCGGCTGCGTCTTCCAGGACTTCAAGCTTCTCCACAACCGCACGGCGGCGGAGAACATCGCCTACGCCCTCAAGGTGCAGGGCGAGCCCGCCCGCTCGATCCGCACGAAGGTTCCCGAGGTGCTCGCGCTCGTTGGCCTATCGGGAAAGTCGAACCAGCTTCCGGACGAGCTCTCGGGCGGCGAGCAGCAGCGCGTCTCCATTGCGCGCGCGTTCGTCAACCACCCGCCGCTCCTCATCTGCGACGAGCCGACCGGGAACCTCGACCCGGACACGTCGGTGGGGATCATGCAGCTCCTCTACCGCATCAACCGCACCGGGACGACAGTGGTCATGGCGACCCACGACCGGGAGATGGTGGACAAGATGCGCAAGCGCGTGATTGCACTCGACAACGGTGACGTCATCCGCGACGAGCGCCGAGGGCAGTACACGACCGACTGATGCCGAGGGCGAAGCTCTTCTTCAGCGAGGCGTTCCGCTCGATCGGGGCGAATCTCTCGACGACGGTCGCCGCCACGATGACCGTGCTGATCGGGATGTTCCTGCTCGGCCTCTTCATCGCCCTCTTCTCTTGGGTCAACTCGTGGACCGACCACGTCCGCAAGGACGTCCTCGTCAAGGTCTACTTCGAGCAGCAGCCCGAGGCGACGCAGCCGCAGATCAACTCCGTCGGGGCCAAGATCCGCACCTTCCCCGAGACGAAGACGGTCGTGTTCGTCTCCAAGGACGAGGCCCTCAAGCGGATGGCGGAGAAGTATCCCGAGCTGGTGAAGAACCTCACCGCCAACCCGCTCCCGAACGCGTTCGAGGTGACGCCGAAGGACGCCGACCAGGTCTCTGCGCTGGCGGCCCGGCTGAGCCCGTTGCCGGCGGGGGTGGAGAAGGTCGACTACGCGCAGAAGAAGACCGAGCGCATCCTCTCGGTCACGAACGTCATCAAGTACATCTTCCTGCTGGGGTCGGTGATCCTCCTGATCGCCTCGACAATCCTGATCGCGAACACCATCCGCCTCTCGATCTTCTCCAGGCGGAGAGAGGTCGAGGTGATGAAGCTCGTCGGCGCGTCGAACTGGTTCGTGCGAGGCCCGTTCATGCTCGAGGGCGTCATCTGCGGGCTCATCGGCGCCCTGGCGGCGATCGTTCTCCTCGTCCTGGCGAAGGAGCTTGCCCTGCCTGTCATCGAGGGCCACAGCTCGACCTTCAGCGAGGAGGACGTGCACGCCCTCAGCTTCCCGCTGACGGCACTGATCCTGGTCGGCGTCGCGCTTGCGGTCGGTGCGGCGGGCTCCGGAATCACGCTCCGCCGCTTCCTCCGAGTCTGACTGGCCCCGGCGTATAATCAGCGCGCGGCCTATGAGACGTGCGGGTGGATTTGCCCTGATCCTCCTCCTACTCGGGGCTGCTTTCGGGCTCGGGCTCTTTCTGACGGGCTCGGGAGGCCTCGGTGGGGATTCGACCCGTCCGGTCACGCGGGCCGCGCCGGCGAATCCGGTGGTCGAGGTGCGCGAGGAGCTGGCGGAGAACTACTACCGCGAGCTGGGCCCCGAGGTTCTCTCCCGGACGACGATCCCCGCGGTACTCGAGGCGCTCGGCGATCCAAACACGGAATACCTGAGCGCGGCCGAGTACACGTCGCTCAAGAACCGCACCGCGCGGAGCTACTCGGGAGTCGGCCTCACGGTCGAGCCTTCCCGCGCGGGGCTCGTCGTCACCTCGGCGCTCCGCGGCCCGGCACGCCAGGCGGGCGTCCGGCCCGGTGACACGATTGTGCGGATCGAAGGCCGGCCCGCTGGCCGCCTCACGTTCGACCAGTCGATCAATCTGATCAAGGGCGAGAAGGGCACGGTCGTCCACCTCACCGTGAGACGGCACAACGGCCGCCGCATCAGCTTCACGGTCGTCCGCTCGGATGTCGCGGTGCCATCGCTCTCGTCCCGTCTCGTCAGGTTCGCCGGCGCGAAGATCGGCTACGTCAAGCTTCTCTCCTTCCCCGACTCGAGTGCTCAGCGCGTGAACGATGCGACGAAGGCGCTCGTCGAGCGCGGTGCCGAGGGCGTGATCCTCGACCTGCGCGACAACCCGGGTGGTCTCTTGACCGAGGCGGTGCGCACGGCCTCGGTCTTCCTCGACAAGGGGGTGGTGTGCACGGTCTCGGGCTTGCACCAGGACGAGACCGTCTATGAGGTCAGCGGCGGAGCGCAGTTCCCGCGGCTTCCGGTGACGGTCCTCGTCAACGGCGGTAGCGCGAGTGCCGCGGAGATCGTCGCGGCTGCGCTCGCCGAC
>Ga0207708_10002970_pt1 | contig 12504 bp, 14 predicted proteins | sample KBSK5101metaG_FD_184340 | JGI IMG/M metagenome (GOLD analysis project Ga0207708, IMG submission 184340) | Corn, switchgrass and miscanthus rhizosphere microbial communities from Kellogg Biological Station, Michigan, USA - KBS K5-10-1 metaG... | ecosystem: Host-associated > Plants > Roots >...
TCTTCCACTGAGCTACGGGGGCGCACCGAAGTGCGCCCCCAAGTGTAGAAGCCGCTAGTTCGGGCGAGTGGCGAGCGTCAGCGTCACGCTGTGCTCGGAGCCGCCGCGCTTGTAGGTCACGGTGACCTTGTCGCCCGGCTTGTGCGCGTCGATCGCGCGGGAGAGATCGTCGCCGGTTGCGATGCTCGTGCCGTTGACGGCGGTGATCACATCGCCCTTCTTCAGCCCGGCCTTCGCCGCAGGCGTGCTGCCCTGGGCGCCGGCGAGGAGCGCGTTCGAGGCCGACGAGTCGATCGAGACGCCGAGGTAGGCGTGCACGGCCTTGCCGCTCGCGATCAGCTGGGAGGCGACGCTCTTGACGGTGGCGGAGGGGATCGAGAAGCCGACGCCCTCGTTGCCGCCCGAGTCGCTCTTGATCTGCGCGTTGACCCCGACCACCTGGCCCTGGGTGTTCAGCAGCGGGCCGCCGGAGTTGCCGTGATTGATCGCGGCGTCGGTCTGGATCGAGTCGTTGATGGTGAAGTTCGTCACGCCCTGGATCGCGCGGTGCAGCGCGCTGACGATCCCGCTCGTGACGGTCTCTTCGAGCCCGAAGGGGCTGCCGATCGCGACGACGCCGTCACCGACCTGGAGCTGCGTGGAGTCGCCGACCGCGAGCGGGTAGAGCTCCGAGGAGGGCGCGTCGACCTTGATCACGGCGAGGTCGGTCGACTTGTCCGTGCCGACGACGGTTGCCGAGTACGTCTTGCCGTCCCAGAAGCGGACCTTGATCGAGGTGGAGCCGTTGACCACGTGGTCGTTCGTGACGATGTGGCCGTCCGAGTCGTACACCCAGCCGGAGCCCTGGGCCTGAGCCTGCCCGCCGCCCGGGATGGGCGACGCGCTGCCGCCCTCCGTGACGGTGATCTCCACGACGCCGCGGTAGGCGCGGCGGTAAATCTGGTTCACCGACAGCGGCGACGCCGAGGCCGTGTCGGCCTGCTGAACGGTGACTTGCCTGACGACGGTGTTGGTGCCGTTGTCGTGGAGCGTCGCGTAGGCGACGGCCCCGCCGCCGGCGCCGAGGCAGGCGGCTGCGAGGAGAGACGCAGCGATTGTCGTGTGGCGCGGGCGGCGGGGCATGGGGAGTTCCCTTTCGTCGAAGTTGTCTCCGCCCATCAAAGCAGCGGCGCCCTAAGAGCCGTGTGAAACGCCGCTAAAAACTCGCTAAGAAAACAAAAGACCCCGCCGGAGCGGGGCCTCTCGTCGCACAAGGGTTTTGGGGGATCCCTTGATCGATGACGCCCGTGATACTCCTACCCCCGCCTAAGAGCACGCTGAAGATTGTCTAAGAAATTCCTAAGATCGCTTGCTGTGCAGGGGATTCTCACCCGTCGTTCAGCTTCCGGCGCCACAATGCGCCCGTGAAGATCCTGGTGGTGGACGACGAGCGGGCCGTGCGCGAGTCCCTGCGGCGCGCGCTCGAGCTCGAGGGATACGAGATCGAGCTGGCCGAGGACGGCTCGCAGGCGCTCCAGCTGCTGGAGACCGAGCCCGAGCCCGACGCGATGGTGCTCGACATCCTGATGCCCGGCGTCGACGGGCTCGAGGTCTCGCGCACGCTGCGGCGGAAGGGCAGCAAGCTCCCGATCCTGATGCTCACCGCCCGCACCCAGGTCGAGGACCGGGTCGAGGGCCTCGACGCCGGCGCCGACGACTACCTGACCAAGCCGTTCGCGCTCGAGGAGCTGCTCGCGCGCGTGCGTGCGCTTCTACGGCGGACGAGCGACGGCACCGGCGAGACCCTGCGCTTCGCCGACCTCGAGCTCGACCCAGGCACCCGGGAGGTGACGCGCGGCGGCGAGCGGATCGAGCTGACCCGCACCGAGTTCTCGCTGCTCGAGCTGTTCCTGCTCAACCCGCGCCAGGTGCTGACCCGCTCGCTGATCTTCGAGCGGGTCTGGGGCTACGACTTCGGCTTCGCCTCGAACTCGCTCGACGTCTACATCGGCTACCTGCGGCGCAAGACCGAGGTGGCCGGCAAGCCGCGCCTGATCCACACGGTCCGCGGCGTCGGCTACGCGCTGCGCGAGGCATGAGCTTTCGTACCCGGCTCGCGCTCGTCGCCGCCGCGGCGGTCGGCATCGCCGTGATCGTCGCCTCGATCGTCGTGTTCGTGGTCGTCCACAACGAGCTCTTCGGCGAGGTCGACCGGGCGCTGCACGCCCGGGCGGTCGAGATCGCGAGTGGCCCGCAGCCGGAGATCGACAACGGCCAACTCCACATCCCGGGGCCGCACGTCGGCGTGCAGAGCGACTTCGTCCAGGCCGTCCCGCTCTCCGGCGGGCCTTACGTGGAGCCCGACGCGGCCTACAAGCTGCCCGTGACCGAGAAGGACCACGAGGCCGCGCGCGGCGAGCAGCCCCTCTACTACAGCAACCGGCACTTCCAGGGGATCGAGTTCCGGGTTCTGACCATCCCTGCGACGCCGTACGCCGTTCAGATCGCGCGGCCGCTGGGCGAGGTGAACCGCACGCTGCACCGGATCACGCTCTTCCTGATCCTGATCGCAGTCGGCGGCATCGTTGTCGCCGCCGCGCTCGGTTTGATCGTCTCCCAAGCTGCGCTCGCGCCCGTGCGGCGGCTGACCGAGACCACCGAGGCCGTCACCGAGACGCGTGACCTTTCGCAGCGGATCGAGTCGACCTCGACCGGCGACGACGAGCTCGGCCGGCTCGCGACGAGCTTCAACACGATGCTCGCGGCGCTCGAGGACTCGAGCCGCGCGCAGCGGCAGCTGGTCGCCGACGCCTCGCACGAGCTGCGCACGCCGCTCACCAGCCTGAAGACGAACATCGAGGTGCTCGCCCGCGGGAGCGAGCTGGCGCCCGAGACACGCGAGCAGCTGCTCCACGACCTCGTCGAGCAGATCGACGAGATGACCGCGCTGATCGGCGAGCTGATCGAGCTCGCGCGCGAGGCCAGGCCCGACGCGGTGGTCGAGCCTGCGCGGGACGTGCGCCTCGACCTGGTCGCCGCGGACGCGATCGAGCGCACCCGGCGGAACCGCCCCGGGATCGAGTTCGAGAGCGACCTGCACGAGTCGATCGTCTACGGCGCCCCGTCGACGATCGAGCGAGCGGTCGCCAACCTGCTCGACAACGCGGCCAAGTGGAGCCCGCCCGGCGGGCAGGTCGAGGTCGCGGTGCAGCAGGGCGAGCTCTCGGTGCGCGACCACGGTCCTGGAATCGCCGACGAGGATCTGCCGTACGTGTTCGACCGCTTCTACCGCTCGCGCACCGCACGCGGGCTGCCGGGCTCGGGCCTCGGGCTCGCGATCGTCAAGCAGGTGGCCGAGGCCCAGGGCGGCTCGGTCGTCGCCGAGCGGCCCGAGGACGGCGGCACGCTGATGCGCCTGCGGCTGAACGGCCGCAAGACCTCTTAGGAACCTTTCACCGCGCTCTCACGCGCGATTCAGGGACGGCTGGTTCCCTGATCGGTGTGACTCCCCCGTCGCGAATCGCAGAAGCCCGCCGCCGCGCCGCCGCTGCCAAGCGAGCGGCAATTGCCTTGGCGGCGGCGGGCTTCCTTGCGATCGCCTTGCTGGCCAAGGCGAGCCACCCCGCTCGCGCGCACAGCGCGAGTGGCAGTCAGGGCGCCTCGCAGAGCACGACGCAGCAGTCCAGCGGCAGCTCGTTCGGCTTCGGGTCGGGCTCGGTGGAGCCGTCGGACGGCTCGCAGCCGGGGGTGCAGTCGAGTGTCTCCTGAGCCTCGCCGCTTTCGCTCGATGGGCACCGACGTCGTCGTCGGCGGCGCCTCGGCGGGCGAGGTGCAAGCGATCGAGCGGCTCTTCGCCGACTGGGAACAGGTCTTCTCGCGTTTCCGGCCCCAGAGCGAGCTCAACGCCGTGAACGCCGACCCGGCGCCCGTCGTGATCGTCTCGAGGCTCTTCGCGTCGGTCCTGCGCGACGCGATCGAGGCGGCCGCTGCCACCGACGGCCTGGTCGACCCGACGCTCGGCGGCGCGATCGTGGCCGCCGGCTACGACCGAGATTTCGCGTCGCTTCCTACCGGTGACTCCCGGCCGGTCGGGCCTGCGGTGCCCGGGCGCTGGCGGTCGCTTCGCCTGTCCGGCCGCCTGCTCGCGCGGCCGCCCGGGACAGCGCTCGACCTGAACGGCGTCGTCAAGTCGCTCGCGGTCGACGCCTCGCTCGAGCTGCTCGCGGGCGATGGGTTCGTCGCAGCGGGCGGGGACGTCGCGGCCCGTGGCGCCGTGACCGTCGGGCTCCCCGGCGGCAGCTCGTTGTGCCTGCGGTCGGGCGGCCTCGCCACGAGCGGGAGCACCGGCCGGCGCTGGCAGCGCGGCGGTGCGGTGCAGCACCACCTGATCGACCCGCGCAGCGGCCGGCCGTCCACGTCCCGGTGGGACGAGGTCACGGTCGCCGCAGGCAGCTGCCTCGCGGCCGACGTCGCCGCCAAGGCTGCGTTCCTCCTGGGCGACGACGGCCCCGGCTGGCTCGACGACCGCGGGCTGCCGGGCCAGTTCCGCGAGAACGGCGAGGTTTTCGCGAATGCCCGCTGGCGCGCGCAGGTGGAAGAGCCCGAGGCGGCCGTCGCATGACCTGGTACGTCGCTCGCGCGGGCGGGATGCTCGCCTACCTGCTGCTCAGCTCCTCGGTCGCAGCCGGGCTGCTGCTCTCCGGACGTGCGCGGCTCCGGCGCTGGCCGCGGTTCGCGCTCGAGGACGTGCACCGCTTCATCGGCTTCCTGGCCGGGACCTTCATCGTCATCCACGGCGCCTCGCTGCTGCTCGACCACGTGGTGCCGTTCTCGCTCGGCCAGCTGCTCGTCCCGGGCGCCGCGGGCTACCGGCCGCTGGACGTCGCCTTCGGCGTGGTCGCCGCCGAGCTCCTCGCGGCGCTGGCGATCACCAACCACTACCGCAAGCGGCTGCCGCACGGGGTTTGGCGTCGCCTGCACATGCTCAATTTCGCCGTCTGGGGCCTGGCGCTCGTGCACGGGCTGACGGCCGGCACCGACGCCACGACCACCTGGGCGCTCGTGCTCTACGCGGGCTCGGCCTGGGTCGTGCTCGCGCTGCTCATTCACCGGATCTCCCTGCACTGGACCCCCGTACGATCGAACGAAAGGAGCACGCAATGGCAATGAGACGAAAGGTGATCGCAGGAGCGGCGGCCGCGCTCGCGGTCGGCGGCGCCGGAGCAGGCGTTGCGGCGACGAAGCTCGCGACGACCTCTCCCAGCGAGGAGAGCAAGGCGATCGTCAACGACGCCGCGAAGAACCTGGGCGTCGAGCCGAGCAAGCTCAGCGCCGCGCTCAAGAAGGCCTTCGAGGACCGAATCGACGCGGCGGTCGCCGCGGGCCGTCTCACCAAGGAGCAGGGCGCCGAGCTGAAGCAGCGGATCGAGTCCGACGACTTCCCGCTCTTCGGGCCGCCGGCCTTCGGGCACGGCTTCGGGGCGCCTCATCCGTTCTTCCACGGGCTCGACGCGGCCGCGAGCTACCTCGGCCTGACCGAGGACGAGCTCCACAGCCGGCTCGAGAGCGGCAAGACCCTTGCCGAGGTCGCGAAGGCGCAGGGCAAGTCCGTCGCCGGCCTGAAGAACGCCATGGTCGCCGACGCCAAGACGCACCTGGAGGCCGCGGTCAAGGCGGGGCGGCTGTCGTCGGCCGAAGAGCAGCGGGTGCTCGCCGACCTCGAACAGCGGATCGACGACCTCGTCAACGGCAAGCTGCCGGACCGCTTCCCCCGGCGGCACGGCTTCGGCTTCCGCGACCGGCCCGGCCCGCCTGCGGCCTTCGCCGATCCGGCAGCCTGACGAACGCGAGCAACGCGCACGTGCCCGGTACGCTGGGCGCGTGCGTGAGCTCGCCGAGACGATCGAGCGCTGGCGGGCGCGGGGTGACCGCGTCGCGCTGGCGACCGTTGTGGCCACGCGGCGCTCGGCCCCGCGGCCGGTCGGCGCGAAGCTCGCGGTCTCGGAACAGGGTGAGCTCTACGGCTCCGTCTCCGGCGGGTGCGTCGAGAGCGACGTGGCCGTCACCGCGGCCGAGGTGCTGGCCGACGGAACGCCCCGGCTGCGGACCTACGGCATCGAGGACGAGCTCGCCTTCTCGGTGGGCCTGCCGTGCGGAGGCGAGATCGACGTCTTCGTCGAGCCCTTCGAGGGCGAGCTGCCGCAGGAGTCCTCGGTCACGCTGACGGTGCTCGAGGGCGAGCGTGCCGGCGAGCGAATCGACGGCGACGTGCCCCCGGGCCCGAGCCGCGTGCTCGAGCTGGACGGCGTCAAGGTCTTCGCGGAAGTGCTCGGCCCGCCGCCGCGCATCGTCGTGGTCGGCGGTATCGACGTCGCCGAGGAGCTTTCCCGCGCCGCCAAGGCGCTCGGCTGGCGCACCGAGGTGATCGACCCTCGGCCCGCGCTGGTCACGCGCGAGCGACTGCCGAGCCCCGACGAGCTCACGGTCGCCTGGCCGGACGAGCTGACCGCCGACGCCGACACCGCGGTCGTCGTGCTCACGCACGAGGAGCGGCTCGACGTCCCGGCGCTGGTCGCCGCGCTGAGGAGTGACGCCTTCTACGTGGGCGCGATCGGCTCGCGCCGGACGCAGGCCAAGCGGCGCGAGCGGCTGCTCGAGGCCGGCCTCACCGAGGAGCAGCTCGACCGCCTCGCAGGCCCGGCCGGGCTCGACCTCGGCGCGCATACCCCGGGCGAGACCGCAGTCTCGATCCTGGCCGAGGTGCTGGCCGTCCGCGCCGGCCGCACGGGCGGGCGCCTCGTCGAGCAGAGCGGCCCGATTCACGCCACCGCCTGAGTGGCGGCAGTCCTCCTCGCGTGTCTCTCGGCCGCGCTCTTCGGCGCGATGGCGGTCGCCGTACGGTTTGCGCTGCGCAGCAGCGACGACCCCGAGCTCGGCTCGCTGGCGATGTCGACGGTCGCGCTCCTCGTCACGGGCGCGATCGCCCTCGTGGCGAGGCCGGACTTCGACCTCGGCGAGCTGTGGCCGTTCCTGGTCGCCGGAGCGATCGCTCCCGGGCTCTCGCAGATCCTTTTCGTGCGTGCGGTGCGCGAGGCCGGTGCGGCGAGGACCTCCGTGCTGATGGGGACGGCGCCGCTCGTCGCGGTGGCGATCGCGCTGACCGTGCTCGGCGAGCCGGTGAGCGCCGCGCTCCTCGCCGGGGCCGGGCTGATCGTCGCAGGCGGGTTCGCGCTGGCGAACGAGCGCGTGCGGCCAGCGGACTTTCGGCGGCTGGGCGTCCTCTTCGCGGTCGGGGCGACGGTGCTCTTCGCGGTGCGCGACAACGTGCTGCGCGCGATCGCCAGGGACACGAGCGTGGACGCGCTCGTCGCGGCGCCCGTCTCGCTGCTCGCGGGGACGGCGACCGTCGCCGTCTACCTCCTGATCACGCGGCGGGGAGCGTGGTCTCGCGGCTACGGCGCGACGGCGCGCGCCTTCCTGCCGGCCGGTCTGCTGTTCGGGCTTTCGTACACGGCGCTCTTCCAGGCCTACTACCGCGGCCGCGTGAGCGTGGTCGCGCCGCTCGTGGCGACGGAGTCGCTCTGGGGAGTCGCGTTCTCGGCGCTGCTGCTGCGCCGCACCGAGCTCGTCGGGCGACGGCTGGTTGCGGGCGCGATCCTGATCGTCGCCGGCGGCGTCCTCATCGGCGCGTCGCGATAATCAGCGCGTGGGCTGGCTGACGGAGCTCGTCGAGGAACGGGGCGCCGAGGCGCTCGACCTGCACGCGCAGACGATCAACCCGCAGTTCGTGAAGCTGCTGCGGACGATCGGGTTCGACCGCCGCTGGGCCCGCGCGCAGGGAGCGCACCTCTGGGACGACGACGGCAACCGCTACCTCGACCTGCTCGGCGGCTTCGGGATGTTCAACGTCGGCCGCAACAACCCCCGCATCCGCGAGGCGCTGGTCGAGGCGCTGGAGCTCGAGCGGCCCGGCTCGGTGCAGCTCGGCATCGATGTGCTGCCGGCGGTGCTCGCGGAGGAGCTGCTGCGCCGCGCCCCCGTCTCGGTTGACAAGGTGCTCTTCACGAGCTCGGGCACCGAGGCCGTCGAGGCGGCGCTCAAGCTCGGTCGCGCGGCGACCGGCCGCTCGCGCGTCCTCTCGGCCGAGCACGGCTTCCACGGGCTGACGCTCGGGGCGCTCTCGGCAAACGACGGCCGCGAATTCACCGAGCGCTTCGGCCCGCTGCTGCCGGGCTTCGAGCGCGTGCCCTGGAACGACCTCGAGGCGCTCGAGCGCGAGCTCGCGCGCGAGGACGTCGCGCTCTTCCTCGTCGAGCCGGTGCAGGGCAAGGGCGTCAACCTGCCGGCGCCCGGTTACCTCGAGGGCGCGCAGGAGCTCTGCCGCCGCTTCGGGACGCTCTTCTGCGTCGACGAGGTGCAGACCGGCTTCGGCCGCACCGGCCGCCTGCTGGCGCTCGAGCACTGGGGCCTCGAGCCGGACCTGATCACCGTCGCCAAGTCGCTCTCGGGCGGCTACGTCCCGGTCGGCGCGCTGCTCATGAGCGACGCCGTCTACGAGGGCGTCTTCGACTCGCTCCCGAACGCCGTCAGCCACGGCTCGACCTTCGCTCCGAACGACCTCGCGATGGTCGCCGGCCTGGCGACGCTGCGGGAGCTCGACAGCCAGGGCCTGGTCGAGCGCAGCGCCCGCCTGGGGGAGCAACTGCTCGAGCGGACGCGGCCGCTCGTCGAGCGCTCGCCGGTGGTCAAGGACGTCCGCGGCCTCGGCCTGATGTGGGCGATCGAGTTCGAGGAGCCCGAGGGCGGCTCCCGCACCTGGAAGCTGCTCGAGCGGATCCAGCCGGCCCTGTTCGCGCAGCTCGTGGTCGTGCCGCTCTTTCGCGACCACCGCATCCTCAGCCAGGTCGCCGGCCACGGTTTGAACGTGCTCAAGGCGCTGCCGCCGCTCGTGATCGACGAGGACGATCTCGACTGGTTCGTGACCGCGCTGGACGAAACGGTCGCCCGCGCGGAGAAGATGCCGCGCGCGCTGGTCCGCTTCGCCCTGCAGGCCGCCCGCGCCGGGCGGACGCCGCGCGGGCGGTTGGTTCGGAGCTAGCCCTCGCCCTAGACTCCGCACCTGGTGACCGGCTCAACAGGGAGGCACAGATGACGATCGACCTGCGCACCGTGCGACTGGTGCTGCTGCTGGCGGCGGCGATCCTCTTCTTCGCGGGGGCCGGGCTCGGCATCGAGCACGAGCGCAAGACCCTGATCGTCTGGGGCGTCGGCTTCGGGCTGGTGACGCTCGACCGCCTGGTCGTGCTGGCGATCGAGACCCTCTGGGTGAGAGACCGCTAGAGCTCGGCGACGTCCGCGCGCGGCCGATCGGCGAAGCACGCGTTGGCCCACGTCTCGGCCGCCTCGACCAGCCGCCCGCAGAGGATGTCGAGCTCGTGCTCGTCCTCGGGCAGCCGCTCCGGCGAGACCTCGATCCGCACCTGGTTGAGCGATGCCTCGCTCCCCTCGCCGATCTCGTGCCGCTCCTCGGCCACGATCGCGACCTCGCCCACCTTGGGCAGGAGTGACTTGGCGAGCTCGTCGATCTCGGCGGCGGTTGCACCGCGCCCGGCGAAGATCCCGAAGTTCACTCGGACTTCGACCCCCGCCGGCTCGACCTCTCGCACGCAGAACGCAATCTGCGGCTCGACCCTCATTGCAAATCGTATAGCCGCTCGGCCGAGAACCTAACCCTCGCTCGGCTCCCAGCGGAAATAGCGCAACGCGACGATCACCCCGACGAGTCCCCAGGCCGCTACCACAGCCACATTCGTGCCCTGTGTCCAGATCGGCTGGTCGTGCAGCATCACGTCGCGGATCAGCCGCAGGAAGTAGGTCAACGGCAGCACGTCGGCGATCGCGCGCAGCACCGAAGGGAAGTGCTCCGGCGAGAAGAAGGCGCCCGCGATGAACGAGGCCGGCAGGTAGATCGCGTTCACGACCGCCGACGAGCCCTCGGCGCTCTTGATCAGCGACGCCACGGCGATCCCGAGCCCGCAGAAGGCGACCGCGCCGAGCAGCAGTGCGAGCACCAGCGAGCCGATCCGGTCCGGCGCGGGGATCCCGAACACCACCCGGCCGAGCAGGATCAGCGCCGCGACCTCGACGGCGAAGGCCGCCAGGAACGACGTCAGCAGGGCGGCGATGTAGGCCGGTGCGGGCAGCGGCGTCGCGCGCAGCCGCTTCAGGATCCCGGACTCGCGGCGGATCACGAGCACGATCGCGAGGCCCGCGAAGGCGATCGAGATCGCGCCGTAGCCGATCATCCCGGCCTGGAGGTAGCGCGAGCCCTTCACCCCGTCGACCGTGTCGTTCCCGTACGTCGAGCCGAGCAGGACGAAGAAGATGATCGGCAGCAGGAAGGTGAAGAAGGCCAGCTCACGGCTGCGCGTGTAGAGCAGCAGCTCGCCTTTCAGCTCGTGCCCGTAGAGCCTCACTCCTGGTCCTCCTCGGTCAGGCTCAGGTAGACCTCCTCGAGGCTCGGCCGGCGCACGACGAGGCCCTCGAGCTCGCGGCCCTCTGCAAGCGCGCGGCCGGTCAGCTCGTTCAGCACGCGTGTGGGCTCGCCGGTCTCGAGCACGACCTCGCGGCCGTTCTCGCGGTAGCGGATCTCGGTGTCCGGAATCGAGCCGGTCAGCTCGGCGGGCGTCCCCGAGGCGACGATCTGCCCCTGCGCGAGCACGGCGACTCGGTCGGCGAGCTGCTCGGCCTCGTCGAGGTAGTGCGTCGTCAGCAGGATCGTCTTGCCGAGCCCGCGCAGGCCGCGGATCGTCTCCCAGGCACGGCGGCGCGCGGCGGGGTCGAAGCCGGTCGTCGGCTCGTCGAGGAAGATCAGCTCGGGGTCGCCGATCAGCGCCAGCCCGAGGTCGAGCCGGCGGCGCTGGCCGCCTGAGAGCCGCCGGACCCGCTCGTCGCGCTTCTCCTGCAGGCCGACGAGCTCGACCACCTCGTCCACCGGGCGCGGCTCGCGGTAGTAGCCGGCGAAGAGGCGCAACATCTCGGCGGGAGTGAGCGTCTCGTACATGGCCGAGGACTGGAGCACGACGCCGATCTGCTCCCGCCACTCGCCGCCCGCGAGCGCCGGGTCGGTGCCGAGCACCTCGACCTCGCCCGCGTCGCGCTTGCGGTAGCCCTCGAGGATCTCGACGGTGGTCGTCTTGCCGGCGCCGTTGGGTCCGAGCAGGCCGAACACCTCACCGCGCTGGACCTCGAAGTCGATCCCGCGCACCGCCTCGAGCGCGCCGTAGGCCTTGCGCAGGCCGCGGACGGCGATCGCGCTCACGGCAGCTCGATCGCGAGCATCCCGCCGGGCGGGAACGGCGGCTCCTCGCCGCCGCCGAGCGCGGCCGCGATCCGGGAGCAGTCGGGCTGGTGGCCGACCACGATCACGGTCTCGCCACGCTCCTGCGCGGCTGCGCGCACGGCCTCGGCAGTAGCGCCCGGCGCGAGCCGTTCGTCGGGCTCGGGGGCGAGACCGGCCGGCCGCGCAAGCTCCTGCGCGGTCTCGCGCGCTCGCAGGAGCGGGCTCGTCAGCACCGCGTCGGGCTCGAGGCCCTCGTCGGCCAGGCGCAGTCCGAGCGCCCTGGCGGTCTCGCGGCCTGCCGCGGTGAGAGGCCTGAGCTCGTCCGGCTCCCCAGACGCAGCCTCGGCGTGACGGACGATCACGAGGCGCACGGGCCGGAGCATAGTCTTCGGTTCATGCGCACTTTTCGGTACGTCGTGGCCGATGTCTTCACCGACACGCCGCTGGCCGGGAACCCGCTTGCCGTCTTCACCGACGGGCGCGGTCTCGACGACGAAGAGATGCAGCGGCTCGCACGCGAGCTGAACCTGTCGGAGACCGTGTTCGTGCTGCCGCCCGAGGCAGGCGGGCACGCGCGGATCCGGATCTTCACCCCGGCGGTCGAGCTGCCCTTCGCCGGTCACCCGACGCTCGGGACGGCGTTCGTGCTCGGAGGCCCGCTGCAGCTGGGCGAGATCCGGCTCGAGACGCTGTCGGGCGTCGTCCCGGTCGAGCTGGAGCGCGAGGGCGACCGGATCGTCTTCGGCGAGATGCTTCAGCCGCTGCCGACCTGGAAGCCGTACGGCGACGCCGAGGCGCTGCTCGCGGCGCTCGGGCTCGAGCGGTCGGAGCTCCCCGTCGAGCACTACGACAACGGCGCGCAGTTCGTCTACGTCGGGCTCGGCTCGGTCGAGGAGCTGGCGGCGCTGCGGCCGGACGTCGGCGCGCTCCTGGACCTCTCCGGGCTGCTCGGCGCCTATTGCTTCGCCGGCGAAGGCACGAAGTGGCGAGCGCGCATGTTCGCGCCCGGCGGCGGCGTGGTCGAGGACCCGGCGACGGGCTCGGCTGCCGGCCCGCTCGCGGTGCACCTCTCGCGCCACGGGCGGATCGGCTTTGGCGAGGAGATCGAGATCACGCAGGGCGTCGAGATCGGGCGACCCTCGACGCTGTTCGCGCGGGCCGACGGGACGCCAGCGCAGCTCGAG
>Ga0207708_10002971_pt1 | contig 12503 bp, 2 predicted proteins | sample KBSK5101metaG_FD_184340 | JGI IMG/M metagenome (GOLD analysis project Ga0207708, IMG submission 184340) | Corn, switchgrass and miscanthus rhizosphere microbial communities from Kellogg Biological Station, Michigan, USA - KBS K5-10-1 metaG... | ecosystem: Host-associated > Plants > Roots >...
CAGCGGTAGCTAACTCTGCAGGAGCTTCCGGACTCTCGCGCGCGATCTCCGGCCAGTTGCTATCGAGATAAATCACTTCTCCGGGCCATGACATCAACGATAGGTGCTTTTGCGTCAGTATCACGCGCGCCTGAGAATCTGCCTGGATGAAGGCAATGCGCTCCTCAGGAAAGGTCGGCTCTAACGGCACATAAGTCCCGCCGGCTTTCAGTATCGCCAGCAAGCCAACGATCATTTCAACAGAGCGTTCGACACAAATCGCGACGCGCACTTCCGGTCCCACTCCGCGCTTGCGGAGATACTGTGCGAGCTGATTAGCACGCGCGTTCAATTCAGCAAACGTCAAACGCGTCGAATCGCACACAACCGCCACGTCATGTGGCGTGAGCTGCGCCTGCTCCTGAAAAAGCTGATGAATACTTTTCTGATACGGAAACTCAGCGGTGGTCGCGTTCCACTCGATCAGTATCTGTTTTCGCAGAGCAGTTGTCAGCAGCGACAGATCCGCAATGTGCGCGTCCGGATTAGTCACAATCGACTCGAGCAAAGTCGCGTAGTTATCCAGCATTCGCTCGATTGTCTCGCCGTCAAACAGGTCCGAGTTGTACTCCATGACGCAAAGCAACGCGTCGTCCTGCTCTCTTACCAACAGCAGCAAGTCAAACTTTGCTGTCTCTGTCGGGATCTTCACCCGGCTCGTGCTTAGACCGTTCAGGTTGGGCGGTGGCGGCGCCGTGTTCTGAAACTGAAACATGACCTGGAACAATGGATTGCGATTCAGATCGCGTTGCGGTTGCAACTCTTCCACGAGCTTTTCGAACGGTAAGTCCTGGTGAGCGTAAGCGCCGATCGCCGTTTCTTTGACCTGGTCCAGTAACGCTCGAAACGTTGGATTGCCCGAAAGGTTTGCACGGAGCACGAGGGTGTTGATGAAGAACCCGATCAGGTCTTCGATCTCTACACGGTTGCGTCCGGCGATCGGAGAGCCGACGACGATGTCGTCCTGGTTGGAGTAGCGCCACAGCAGAGTCTGAAATGCGGCAAGGAGCGTCATGAACAGAGTCGCGCCTTCACGCTGGCTCAGTTCTGCCAGGCGACTGGAGAGGTCGCTCGAAAGCGTGTGGACTTTGTAGGCTCCGCGAGATAGTTGCCCTGCAGCGCGCGGCCGATCGGTTGGGAGGTCGAGAATACCGGTTACGTCGTGAAGTTGGTTTTTCCAGTACGAGAGTTGAGTTTCAAGCACCTCGCCCTGCAACCACTTTCTTTGCCATTCAGCGTAATCCGCGTACTGGATTGGCAACGCTTTGAGTGGCGAAGACTCGCCGGTCGAGAACGCGTTGTACAGTGCTTCCAATTCTCTGAACAGTATTCCCGCCGACCATGCATCACTGACTATGTGATGGGTGCAGAGCAGCAGAATGTGATCGTACTCGTCGAGCCGCAGCAGACGCGCGCGAATGATTGGACCGCGAGCAAGATCAAACGGTCTTAAAGACTCTTCGCGAATGATTTGATTCGCACGATCTTCTCGTTCGTCCGCAGAGAGATCGATATGTGTGAGCGGGAGCTCGGCGTTCTCATCAATGAACTGTCGCAACACTCCATCGACCGAAGCGAAGTAGGTGCGAAACGGTTCATGTCGAGCGACGAGCTCGTTTAAGGCTCGTTGCAGAGCGAGGATGTCGAGGGCGCCGCTGACGCGCATCGCGCGGGGAACATTGTAGAGCGCGCGGTTCTCTTCGATCTGATCGAGAAACCATAAACGGTGCTGGGCGAACGAGACTTCAGCCGAAGCGTGGTTAGTTCGTGGTGGAATCGCACGCGGGCTGCCCTGCTTGAGTCTCAGCTCGAGCAAGGCTCGCTTGGCGGGAGAGAGTTGTGCAATCCGCGAGCTTAATTCTTCCATCGGGGCGTCCGTTCAGCCTCAACTCCGGGATACGCTAACGGGCCGGCAAGGCCTGCTATATATGGAGAAAGTACTAATGCAGGTGCGTATTCCTCAGCTTTTCGAGGAGATTGCGGCTAATAAGCCACACGGATGCAAATTGATCGAGGGCACAACTGCTACGCGGGCGATGATAACACCCGAATAATCGAGCATCAATCAGCGGTTTTTATTAGCTCTTCTCTGTGCAACCTCTGTGTTCTCTGTGTCTCTGTGGTTAACTATCACAGCAATAACTCACCACAGAGACACAGAGAACACAGAGATTGCACAGAGAAATCAACTTTCGAGGCCTAAGAGGCGGCTTGCTTCATCGTCAGAGAGTTGGTCGAGTTCGAGCAGCAGGCGGGCGGTGTTATCGGCAGTGGCTTTCTCGATTTTTTCGGCCATCGCCGCCACTGTCGGCGACTCAAACAAACTCACGAGCGTAATTTCCACCTGGAATTCCTTGCGCATGCGCGAGACGACTTGTGTCGCCAGCAGCGAGTGCCCACCGAGCTCGAAAAAATTGTCGTACACACCGATTGTCTTCAATTTGAGCAAGCCCGCCCACAAGCCCGCCAGTTTTTCTTCAACAGGAGTCCGCGGAGCCAGGAACTCAGATTGCACACCGGCTCGCACGTCCTCGGGTTCTGGTAATGCGGCGCGATCGACTTTACCATTCGGAGTTAGCGGTAAGTTTTTCAGAAACACAAACGCTGACGGAAGCATGTACTCAGGCAGTTTCTTTCTCAGCGCAGCACGCAATTCATCGTAAGGCATCGAAGCTCCAACTAGATAAGCGAGGATGCGCACGTCTTCAGACTCACCGCGACGGGCGGTCACAATCGCCTGCCGTACACCGGGCTGCGCCGCAAGCACCGCTTCGATCTCGCCCAGTTCGACCCGGTGACCACGCACCTTTACCTGATGATCGGCGCGTCCGAGAAACTCAATATTTCCATCAACCAGATACCGCGCCAGATCGCCCGTGCGATACATACGAGCACCGTGCGCGAGTGGATCCTGGACAAATCGCGTTGCCGTTTCTGCAGCTTGATTGAGATAGCCCGCGGCCACGCCTGCGCCTCCGATGTACAACTCACCGACTACACCCGGCACGACTGGACGCTGCCACCGATCGAGAATGTAACAGCGCGTGTTCGCAAGCGGCCGTCCGATTGGCACTGTGGCTGAATAAACGGCGTCGTTTTCTTCATCGACCGCGAACGCCAGCGATCCCACAGTTGTTTCGGTTGGGCCATAGTGGTTAATGATGCGGCATGAGTGATCGAGGCGTGATATCTGTCGGACCAGATCCCACGAGAGCGCTTCGCCGCCGAGAATGAGATACTTCGCCGGCAGAATCCCACCATCAGTTTGTGTAGCGAGAAGTCCGTACAAATGAGACGGCACGATCTTCAACACGTCAATCGGACGTCGCACGAAGTAGTCACGAAGCTGGTCGCCTTCCATCGCTACTTCATAACTGAGAATGTGCAGGCAGCCACCCGATACCAGCGATGGAAAAATACAAGTGTTGCCAAGATCTGCACTGATGGTTGAGACCGTGGCGAATGCGAGCGGTCGATCGACTTCAAGAAGCTGCAGGATGGCGTGCGTGTAATTGACGAGATTTCGATGGCGAACGGCGACACCTTTGGGCACGCCGGTCGATCCTGACGTGTAAATTACGTAAACAAGATTTTCAGCCGTCGTGATCGGTTGCGGATTGTCCGCCGGCTCGGCGGAGAGCATCGCATGATCGCGTTTGAGATCGACTACCTCGCCGAAGTCGAGTTTCGGGCCACCGTTGGTGACGAGCAGCGACGATTGGCTTTCGCGGAGCTGCAACTCCAATCGCTCGTGCGGATGATCGGGATTGAGCGGCACATAAGCTCCGCCTGCTTTCAGGATTCCCAGCAATCCCACGATCAACTCCGCCGAGCGCTCCATGCAGAGACCAACACGCACGTCTGGACCAACGCCACGGCGGCGCAGCAAGTGCGCGAGTTGGTTGGCCCGCGTATTCAACTCTTCATACGTCAGCTCCTGATCTCCCGAGACAAGCGCCGGCGCTGCGGGCGTGCTGGCGGCCTGCGCCTCAAATAGCTCGTGAACGGTTTTGTCGTTCGATTCAGGTGATAGCTCACTGCCATGAGGAAGCGAACGAAGCAACTCGTCCGCGTCCGTCATTTCTATCTGACTAAGCCGGCGTTCCGGATTCTGTAGGACGTTGAAGACAAAGCGCTGAACGTAGCCGGCAAAGTGTTTTACTGTTTCCCGATCGAAGAGCTGCGTGTCGTAATCGAGCTCAGAAGAAAGGATCGCGCCAGAACGCACGCACGACAGCTTGAGTTTAAAAGGACTCAAGCAAACTTGCTGATCGATTACCGAAAACGATAATTCTGCTGCATCGTATCTTGTCTGCCGGTCTTCAAAGTCGAAGCCGACAGAATCGCGAACCGCTGATGTGTTCGGATCGAAATACTCCTGCCATTCAGAAGCCTCAACCAAAGCTTTGTGAACATTTCGCAGGTGTGAGACAAACGGCTCATCTTCACAACGACGGACAATCGGCAAATACTTCGCATAAAGACCCATCGCGTTAGCAAGGTCTTCAAGCTTTCTGCCTGAAGTGAGATTGAAGACCACGCACTCAGAACCGGTCAGCCGCCAAACAAATGCTTGCCAAGCGGCAAACAGGACTGTCGCAACTGAAGTCTCCTGTTCCCTCGCAAGGGCTCCAATCTTTTCAAGTTCGAGATCAACGGCAACCGAATCTGCTGCAAACTCCTGTGGCTTAACGATCCGCCTTTGCATCGGCAGCACCGGCGATGAAGGAACACCGGTCCAATAATCTTTGCCCGCGGCTGCTTGTTCGTCGGCAGCGTCCAACAACTCGAGTTGCCATTCAGCGTAATCCGCATACTGAAATGGCTCGTCCGGTTCGAGACTTGCGGCGTAGGCACGGCTGAGCTCGCAGATGAAATTCGCGAGCGTCGCTGAGTCGGCACAAAGCGACGGAAGCAAAATCAACAGCAAGTGGCGAGTGTCACTCTGTTTGATCAGAGTCACTCGCAGCAGCGGTCCCTGAAAATAATCGAAAGGCTGCCCCTGCTCGCGAGCGATGTATTCCGCAATTCTCTCTTCCTGATTGGTTAGATCAACGTTCTGCCATGAAAACTGCGGTGCGGGTGAGATTACTTGAAACGGCGTCTTTATCCCCGGCGCGAGATAAAAAGTCGTACGCAGGATCTCGTGCCGCTCAACGACGGTGTTGACCGCATTTTCCAGCACCTGCACTTCCAGCGGTCCGTCGATGCGGATCACACTGAACGCACGATACTGCGTCTGCTGTAGTGACCAACCATTTTTTTGTTGCGGGGATAGGTGGAACCCTTCACGTTTGGAGCTGTCCATCGCCATCTGATCTAATTATTGGCAAAGCCGACACGCTTCAGGAGGTCTGAAAACCGGGGATCCGAGCGAAGATTGTCATACCTGGGATCAACTTTGATATATATCAACGCGTCAGCTCGGTCGTTATACGCCTTGTTTAGCCGTTCGAATGCTTCATCTTTCTGTCCAACCGTTGCGCAAAGCCTCGCCACTTCAGCCGACGATTCATATTGTCTGGTAGAGCGTTCTTTCAGCAACTTGATTTCGGTTGTTAGCAGACCCTTGTAGCCGGAAGTAGAGTAAGCTTGCCTGAGCTCTTCCATCTGTTCGGCGCTGAATTTCGGAGCAAGCATTTTTTGCGTTTCCTGAAAGGCCTCATCGAACATCCCCTTCTGTTGATACGCTAATCCCAAATATCCGTGTACAGCAGCGTTTGCGTCGAGCTCGAGAATCTTGCGGTATTCCTCTAATGCTTTATCGTATTGGCGAGTGAATAGGAAATACGTGCCCAAATTTTTCCTAAGGCCTACCGACAAGGGATCGAGCTCTTGAGCGCGCTTAATTTCTTTAAGAGCTTCATCAGGCCTCTGCGTCGCCAGTAAATAAAGAGCATACATTTGGTGTGCGGTCCCGTAATTCGGGTTCAACTCGATAGCGCGCTTAACTGCTGCTTCGGCGCCCGCCCAGTTCCAATCATATCGAAAAAGAACGTAAGCCAGCGAAGTGTGTGCTTCGGCCAGAGTGTTATCTATTTCCAACGCCTTCATTGCCGCCGCTTTCGCTTCCGGCATAACCTCATTTGGAGGCCGGTCATCCATAAGGCTATAGGAGTCTGCCAAACCGGAATATGCCAGGGCAAAACCAGGATCTTTATCAATCGCTTGACGGAAGCACTCGGCCGCCCTGTAAACATCGCGCTTGGACCAAAAATCGCGGCCCTTGAAATAGAGCAAATACGCTGTATTGTCTCGCGGATATGCGTTAGTTCGAGACTGCTCGCCATTCGTCAGTCGCTGCTGCAAGCTGACAACTATGTTACGAGAGATCTCGATCTGGTTAGCGAGCAAATCGGTGAGTCGAAAACTACGTGTTGTGCCCCAGATATGACGTTTATCGAGTGTGCTCACTAGCTCAGCGCTGACGGTAAGAAGGTCTCCTTGCTGAGTGATCTCACCGAAAAGTACTGCTTGCACGTCTAACTCATGTCCGACGTTTATTGGATCAACCGACTGCCCACGGTAGCGCACAACTGACGCATGCGCGATGACCTTCTTCATAGATGGAATCCGTGATAGCTCGTCGATAAGGCTATCTGTAATCCCACCACTTATATAATCAGCATCAGCATCTGCGTTTCTGAAATTAAATGGCAGAACAGCGACCGATTCCAGAACCGCATTGGTCGTCGTCGAGAACTTGCTCCAGATCATTGCCACCACGACAGTAATTAAAAGCAGCGACGCTACACCACCGACTACGAGCTTCCGGCTGAGTCTCTCATTCTTTGCCGGCTCTCGCTTATGCGACTTTTCTTTCTCAATCTTAGCCTCGTCCACTTGTTTGAGCGCGGCTTCCAATGCTTCCGCAAATTTACGTGCATCGGTGGGCCGATCACTTGCCGCAAATGACAGCGCCTGGAGAATCAAACCCTGCGCTCTTTCAGGCAAGGCAGGACGCAAGTCTTTTGGCTTGATCTTCACGCCCTCACGGTGCATTTCCGCAAGCCGCGCCACCGTCTCCGGATTGAACGGCCAGCGGCCCGTAATCATCTCGTAGGCAATGACGCCCAGAGAGTAGATGTCGCTGGCTGTAGTAACCGGCTCACCTCTGAATTGTTCCGGCGACATGTAGAGGTAGGTTCCCAGGGTGCGAGGTTCAACTGTGCTAGGTGCGATGAGGGAGTTCTTCACCTTCGCCACGCCAAAATCAATGATCGTGGGTTGCTCATCACCTCCACTCAAGTTCTGCAGCATGATGTTTTCGGGCTTCAAGTCGCGGTGCAAAATACCCTTTTGGTGTGCTGACTCGAGCGCAGAGCCAAGCACCTTAATCAGGCGTGCGACGCGGTTCAGCTCCATCCCTTCGGGGGTAATGCAGGAACGCAACGTAACACCATCCACATACCTCATCACGATGTAAGGACTTCCCGAAGGCAGTTCTCCGAAGTCGAACACGCCCACCACACTGGGATGGTCAATGCGGCTGAGTGCTTCGATCTCCTGCTTGGATTTCTGAATGGTCCACTCGTTTCGTACTTCGCTGTCTTGGAGTATCTTGACCACAACTTTCTTGGACATCACCTTCTCGTCAGACGCGAGAAACACGCAACTGAAACCGCCCCGGCCAAGTTCTCGAAGGATTAGATAACGGTTATCGAGCAGCGTTCCGACGGGAAGCAGATGGCCGGAGGGATTCGGCGATTGGTCCTCCGACATCTTGACTGTATCGTGGCCGCGCAGATGATCTATGGGATCGTCCGTCATGCGATTAGGGGAAAGATCTCACTTCGGTAAGTATCGGTTATTCGTTTTGGCCTGAAGACATTTGAACCAGGACCGAGGAAGGCCATAGCGAACGGGTACACAGCAGCAGTATTGCAGTCGTTAGCCTACCGCAATTCTCCATCTGCTTCAATCTCTTTAGGACCGCCGGTAACGCTGAAGGCGGCGTTATTGGTGCAGGTTACTGCGCGACCTGTTCCTTGCTCACTAAGTCACCCATCGCAACGACGATCTTGCGTTCGCCGACGAACGGATTGCGCGAATGGGCTACCAGCATGTTATTGAGCATCAGGATATCCTGCGCTTGCCATGGAAAACTCACGCTCAACTTTTGAGACAACTCACGCAGATATGTGACCACTGAATCCTCGATCGATGAGCCGTCCCCGTAATAGACGTTTCTGGGCAAGTCCTCTTCTTTCATCATCGAAAGCAACGACTCGCGCACCGCCGGCGCCAGGCACGAGATGTGATGCAACTGTAGCTGATTGAAAAAGACGAATTCGTTTGTTTGTGGATGCCGGACCACCGCCGGGCAAATCTGGCGCGTGCGTAAACCGCCTCCGGCTTTCCATTCAAAATCAATCGATGCGGCGCGGCAATATTGCTCGACCTTCGACTTGTCACTTGTGTGAAAGAATTCCTGCCAGCTAACATCCAGTCCATCGGTAAAGTTCCTCACGTACATCAAACCCGATCGTTCAAATCGTTCCCTTACGACCGCGTCCATCAATTGATACATCTGCCGGCAATCGACAATCGGCGATTCACCTCCGTGCGACGCTGCTTTCACGCAATAGAACCAGATCAGCATCGGCCAGCGATGCATGTGTGAACTTTCGTTGTGAAACAGGATCGTCTCGTCGGCAGGATAAGGAGTTGATCCGTAGACTCGACCACCTAACTCCTCGCGCGGAAGATCGCCGTACTCCCCGAACAGCTCAACGCAAATAGCCTCAGCCGTACGCTCAAATTCAGCCACCGCCGGCACCGCAAAACCGCGAAACAAAATCGCGCCGTGACGCAGGAGGTGCTGTTCCAGCATCTGCTTGTTATTCGACGCCCACTCTGGCAAATCCACGTCGGCGCGTGCCGGTTCAATCAGCAGTGGCAGCGTTTGTCCCTCTTCGAGGAAACCGGTTTTTATGCTCTCAACTTCCGACAGATCGACTCCCTTGCGCCTCGTCGCACGCAGCCGTTTGACCTGTGATTCCTTTCGTTCACTCTGTTCCATAGTCTTAACTTTATTCAGACGAGCCGTCGGATCTACGACAAGGTCTTTCAGCAGCGATTGAAACTGATCGGCCATCTTCGCAATCGTCGTTGCTTCGAACAAATCGGGGTTGTATCGCCAAAGGGCCGTAAACTCCCGTTCAGCTTCACTCATGAAAAGAGCGAGGTCAAAGCGAGAGCTCGCATCGCGGAATTTGAAAGGCTCGACATTCAGACCGTTGAGTTGCAGCTCGTGCTGCATACTGTTCTGCATCACGAACAGCACCTGGACGACAGGGTTTCGACGCAGGTCGCGTTCCGGCCTGAGCTCCTCGACCAGCTTCTCAAAGGGAAACTCCTGATGCGCGTAAACATCGAGCATCTCGCTGCGGACGCGCGCCAGCAGCTCGTTGAATGTCGGGTTGCCGGAGAGATCGATTCGCACCGGGAGAAGGTTAACGAAAAAACCAATCAGCGCTTCCAACTCCACCTGATTTCTATTCGCGAGATCAGTACCCACGACAATATCCTCACGACCGCAATAACGCGCGAGGAAAAGTTGGAAGGCGGCCATCAAAGTCATGAAGGGCGTCACGCCTGCCCGTTGGCCCAGTGCTTTCAAGGAGCTGGTCAGATCTTCGGAAAGTCTTAGCAAGTGGTCGGCGCCGTTGAAGGTTTGAACCGCCGGTCGTGGCTTATCGAGAGGTAATTCGAGCACCAAAGGCGCCCCCGCAAGGTGACGCCGCCAAAACGACGCATGTGTCGCGAGGCGCTCTTCGTCGAGCCAGTTTCTTTGCCACAGGGCGTAGTCAGCATATTGAATTTTCAAATCTGGTAACGATGCTGGCTGTCGATGAGAATAAAGCACGCCGAGCTCGCGCAGTAGGATCGCGGCAGACCAGCCGTCGCTGACGATGTGATGGGCGCAAAGCAACAAAATGTGTTCGGTTTCATTCAGCCGGATCAACGTCGTGCGGAACAAAGGCCCTTCTTTGAAATCGAAGTGGCGCTCCGCCTCTGCTCGCAGGAGTTTTCTCGCTTCTTCCGTGCGATCGCCCGAGCTGCTGGTTAGATCTATCGAGCTCAAGCTCAGCGGCTGGTTTGAAAGAATCCGTTGTACCGGTTCGTCGTCGACTTCATCGAACACGGTGCGCAGACTTTCATGTCTCCTGACGATCGTTTCCAGAGCCTTAGTCAATGCCGCATTGTCGAGAGGACCACTCAACTGAAAAGCGAGCGGAACATTATAGAAAGGACTTTCGGGTTGAAGCTGAGTCAGAAACCAGAGTCGTTGTTGAGCGAATGACAATGGCAGTCGATCGCGCTTTTGAGCAGCGACGGGAATAATATGCGAGCGATCGATAGCCCCTGTAGTCTTATCAATGCGCGCGGCAAGTTCCGCCACAGTCGGCGCTTCAAAAATCCAGCGAACGACCAGTTCCATGTCGAATGCTTTGCGCAAACGAGAAACTACTTGCGTCGCCAGAAGCGAATGGCCGCCTAACTCGAAGAAGTTGTCATTCGTACCAACTCGATCAATTCCCAGCACTTCACTGAAAACGTTTGCCACGCATTGTTCCGTTTGCGTGCGGGGCGTGGTGAACGCGTTTTGGAGTACCGGTCTCAAGTGATCCGGTGCGGGCAGCGCCTTTCGATCTACTTTTCCATTCGACGTCAGCGGGAACGTTTCCATAACTACGAGAGCGGATGGAATCATGTAATCAGGAAGCCGTTCTCGCAGATACGGTTGCAGTTGAACCGATAGGCCACGCGCAAGTCGTCCCTGCAACGGATTATTCGCGTAATGGCTCCAGGGCTTGGGAACGATGCTTCGTTTTGGTTCAGCGCCGCTTATTGCTTCGCCGGTTTTCTTAAAGAGCACGTCAAAACGATCCGCGGCTCCGCTTCTGGCCCAACTGACCTCAGCGTTATAGCCAAGTTCTGCGGCGAGATCCCAAATGTCCTCGGGTTCCACACCGCTATCTTTGAGCTCGCTCAGCGACTCGCGCACTTCACCAATCGTTTCGACCTCGAGCTCACTCAACGCAGTTTGTATTCTCAGATCGGCACGAAGCCGCGCGTTAGGCACTTGCGTCAACAGCAACGACTGAAATTCGTTCTCCAACAAATACTGTCTGAGAGACTGGCTCGTGAGGCCTTGTTTCTCCCAATCGCACTTCTGCTCCGGAACGAGCGCCGACGTGCTTCCATCTTTTGTTTTGATCACTACGTCGTAACGAAACTTGCTTAGCTCGTTCTGATAGCGACCTCGCTTGAGTTGGATTTGCACACTCGCGATCTCAGGTACGCGTTCTTGCAACGCAATGAACAAATCCGGGTCGAGCACCAGCTCTTCCTCTTTAAGGACCTGATTGCGGATTCGTTCCTTTAGCTCTGAAACTTTGACCTTGCCGTCGGCCTGGCTGAACTGAACAGAGGAATGAAATACGCTCAGAAGTTCAAGACTACGCAGGTCGCCGAGAAAAACTGCGCCTCCTGGCTTGACGGCGCGAATAGCTCCTCGCACGACGTCCATGAAATAACTCACGCCCGGAAAGTATTGAGCGACCGAATTCAGGATCACCGCGTCAAAGGAGCCTGCATCTATCCCTTCAAAATCATCAGCAGTCCTGTGCGCCAGCTCCACCTGCGGCAATTCGCGCGAATCATTCTTCAGTGTCTTCGTTAAGTGCTCGATCGCGGCAATGGAAAAGTCTGTACCAACATATCGCTCGCAGTGTGGAGCGATTCGAAACAAGAGCAGACCACTGCCGCAACCAATCTCCAGCACGCTGCGCGGTTTGAGACTTAGAATGCGTTCAACCGTATGCTCAACCCATTGACGCATTTCCTCAGCCGGGATGGCCTCACCGGTGTAGCTGCTATTCCAACCGGCCAGGTTAAAGGTAGGATCAGCAACTTCACCGCTGTACATGTCGTCATAAAACTGACGCCATTGCGAAACATGTTCGTTGTCCCAATTCTCATCCAGGAGTTCCGTCGTACTCGTCTCGAGTTTCGGAACAAGGTACGCAACCAGACGTTTGTCAGCCTCATCTCTGACAACCACAACACAATCTCGAATCAATGGATGCGCTTCGATCACCGATTCAATCTCTTCGGGCTCGATTCGGAAACCACGGATCTTGACTTGATGATCGAGCCGGCCAAGAAACTCGATGTTGCCATCCTCTAAATAAACTGCCTTGTCTCCGGTCTTGTAGAGACGCGCACCGCTCTCGTTGCCAAAGGGATCTGGTATGAAGCGCTCAGCCGTAAGCTCCGGCCGTCTCAGGTAGCCACGCGCGAGGCCCGCTCCTCCGATGTATAACTCTCCGGGCACACCGATCGGCTGCGGTTGCAGATGGGGACTGAGAACATACAGACGGGTGTTTGCGATCGGCCGGCCGATCGGGATTGACCGTGGCCACTGGTGTTCTTTGCCGACCGTATACACACAACAG
>Ga0207708_10002972_pt1 | contig 12499 bp, 17 predicted proteins | sample KBSK5101metaG_FD_184340 | JGI IMG/M metagenome (GOLD analysis project Ga0207708, IMG submission 184340) | Corn, switchgrass and miscanthus rhizosphere microbial communities from Kellogg Biological Station, Michigan, USA - KBS K5-10-1 metaG... | ecosystem: Host-associated > Plants > Roots >...
GGTCGACCAGGCTAAGCCTGGCCGACCTGTCGGACGCTCCCGCTCACGAGATCACGTCCCCGGCTCTCTCCAACCAAGGTGCCGGTCCGATGAAACCGGCTGTGGGCCAAGTAAAGTGGCTGGTCGCAGCGTTGGCGATCCGGAGGAGCCACTGCCAACGTTACGCCCGGCCACTTCACCCCACAACGCAAACTTGGTCTGATCGTGAACTCCGCCCTCACCAAGCGAGGTCGAAGGCACTGCGCATCGTGACCGCGAGGCGAGGGCCGACAGGTGCACCGCCTGATACCTCACGGCGTGTCGTGCAGCGTTGTACCGCTTCCTCGCTGACTTGCGAACGCGTGACCGTAGGGGTTACGGCGTAGATGATCCCACAGCCGACTGCTTGCTCCATGACGCTTTGGCCCCTGAATCCCCGATGCGGTAGACCTGTACTGTCGTCGCGGTGCTCGCGATGATCACGACGGCCGCAATGAGCCACCGCGCAATGGGTTTCACTGTATTTCCGCGCGCTTCGCGAAGGTGGGCGAAGGCGATCAGGGCAGCTGCCGCCACCAACGCGATGGAGAAGTACGCCATCGTGTCGCCCAATTCGGTGTGGGCATGCAGTAGTGGGGATCGGCCTTTGCGTTTCGCCAGCCATTCGCCTGCGTCCGTCGTCAATGGCGTAAGAACTGCCGTGATCACCGCCAGCGTGAGCACCAGCCATACCAATCGTTGGCGTGCCGCCGGCCAAAACGTGCAGACGATCGCGAGAACGGCGGTGAGCGGAGCCAAGACAACGATGAAATGCACGAGCAAGACGTGGGCGGGCAGCCCGTTGAACGTCGACAACTGTGACTCCTTGAAATGACGCAGGGATTCTGAAGAATGATCTGCCATCAATTACGAACTCGTGCCTGCCTTTCGGTCACCGGGTCCCCGGTCGGCGTCGGTGATCAGTGAGAGTGCAAGCCGTGGGCACAGATCGACTGCGGTGCGCGCCTCGGTCAGCGCGGAGCGTGGTACGGCGGGCTCGCGGGAGCCATCGCGAGCGACGGGGTAGCCCCAGTCGTCGCGGCCAAGGAGACGTGGCAGGAGTTCGGTGCACAGTCCGCGGCCGTGGCAGCGGGTCCAGTCGATGTGCAGGCGCGTGGGTGATGTCGACGGTGCTCTCATCGTGATCCCGAGGTGTGGTGTCGTGGGCGCCCGGTGCCGTGCACCGACGTCAGGGCAGCTTCGCATCGACCGTGGCGATGGGCGGTGATGTCGGAGGCGAAGGCGTCCAGTGCACTGCGGGCCAGCCGGGCGGTTCCGTCGGGGTGGCGACACGCGCCCCGGCCGTCGATGAGGTCGATCATCCGGTGCACTTGGTCGACGAGGCGGTCGTCGACTCGGCGGTAGGCGAGATCGTCGAATAGCCGGGCCAATTGGGGCAGGCCGTTGCGGCACGGGCCGCACTGACCCGCGCTCTCGCCGGCGAGGTAGCCGAGGACGTCTGCGGTGCGGGCGAGTCCGCACTGGTCGGCTGGTAGCGCGTGGATGATGCCGGCACCGGGGCTGGCACCCAGGTGCGCCAGGCCGGCACGCGACAGCCGGGCGCCGGTGATCATTGCGCCGGGAATCCAACTGCCGTGGTATCCGCCCAGCAGGACGGCGCGAAGCGCGTGGGGCTCGGTGACACCGAGGTGCCCGACGAGGTCGGCCAACCGTGTTCCAGTCGGCACTTCCAGGACCGAGCGCGTCGTTGGTCCACCCGTCAAAGTAACCAGCATGGTCCCCGGCTCGGACGGATCGCCGAGCGACCGGAACCAGCGAGATCCATACCGGGCAATCAGCGCGATGTGGGCCAGCGTTTCGACGTTGTTGACCAGGGTGGGGCGTCCTCGCACCCCGGATGTCGAGGAGGGTACGGTCCGGTCGCGGGGCAGAGCCGGACCGCCCTCGACCCGCCTGACGACGGCTGATTCCTCCCCTGCGACGAATCCGTCGGGGGCCGCGACGACGGTGACCCGGTGGCGATCCACCTTCGCTGATCTTCGCTCGCTGAGGGCAGTCTCGATCCCCGTCACCGCGCGGGACGGAACATACATGACGACCGTGTCAGCCGACACTGCTGCGGCGGCGACCTTCAGACCGTCGAGTACGAGGTGCGGTGCGCGAGAAAGCAGTTCAGCGTCCTTGTGGCTGAGTGGCTCACCCTCGGCCCCGTTGCCGATCACCACCGCCTTGCGGCCCGTGACCGATGCAATCTTGCGACCGGCGGGGAAACCGGCGCCACCGCGCCCGGTCAGTCCGGACCGATCGAGCAGGGACACCAACGCCGTTCCGGCTGATTCGGGCAACGGTCCGAACCGCTGTTGGTGTTCGACCCAGCCCGCGCCTTGCGCCGCGAACAAGCGCTGAGTGGTCGGCGGTTCCGTGGTGCGACGGCGTCGTGATGTCGTCATGGGCGCCCAGACGTTCGAGTGCCGGCGTATTCGGTGTAATTGGCGCGCAGCCGCCACAGCAGTGCCCGGCACACCGTGACCGCGCAGCACCCGGCGAACAGCAGGAACCACCCGTGGCCGGCGTCAGTGCCGTTCCCGAGCGCGTGCGCCATGGCTACCGGCCACACCGCATAGGTCGCCCAATGGACCGCGCGGAAGACCCGCACGCCAAGCCGGTGGCGCAGCAGACTGGTGACCATTACCACCGCCAGCAGGTCGAAGACGAGCGTCCCCAACCCGAGCCAGAGCGGTCGGTAGGCGCCCAGGAACGGCACGATGAAGGCGACGAGTCGTAGCTGCGCGTAGGGGTCGAAGAACAACAGCGCGATGTGAAGCACCACCAGGAGCGTTCCAGCCAGCGAAGCGAAGCGATGGACATCGGCGACGGCGAATCTCGGCAGCATCACCAGCGGACGCCCCGACCGGGTGGCGATGCCCAGGAAGAGCGCTACGGTCATGAAGGCAAGCGCCGTGATGCCGGTACCGCGGCCCAGCGCCCACAGCGCCTGGTCGATCACCGCCGCGCTCCTGTGCCGTCGCGAGGCCACCCGCAGATGGTGTGGACGTTGCGCCCGCTGTCCACCAGTCGCGCGGGAATACCAAGTGCGCGAATCCAATCCAGCGCCCGCCAGCCGCGGATGATCGCAGCTGTGCTGACCGTGTTGGCGGCCAAGCAGGTTTGTGCGGCGACACTTACCGTGCGCCACACCGGATCTGCAGACCATCCCGTCCGCGGGTCGAGGATATGGTGGACGACGTCCGCATCGCGTCGCCACCGACGGCGAATCGTGCTCGACGTGGCCAGCGCGGCCCCTGATGGAAGCGCCACCGAACCTGCCGGATCGTCGGCGTCATCGTGGACCAGTACCTGCCAGCCACCGTCTGGCGCCGGTCCCGCGGTGGCGATGTCACCACCCAGGTTGATAAGCACGCCGCTACCGGTGACCCGGTGGACACGGTGGGCGCAGCGGTCCGCGGCGATCGCCTTGGCCGTCGCTCCGAGGTCGAGCAGAATGCCGGGCGGCACCGTCACCACGCGATCCTCAAGGGTGATCATCGACCACCTCGCCGGAATGCTCATAGACGCGCTCACTCGGTGAGCGTGTCCGAGCGTGGTGATCTGACGGTCGTATCCAAGGGCGATCATTGCCGCGCCGATCGTCGGATCGACATCGCCGTCGGTCTGGCGGGCTGCCGTGAGCGCGGCGTCGAGCAGCTCCGCCAGCAGCTCACTCACCTGAGTCGGCCGTCCGGCCGACGCTGCGAGCGCGTTGATCTCCGAATCGGGCCGAAATCGCGATGCGGCAGCGTCGACGGCGTCGAGTTCGGCGTCGACCTCCCGGCGGGCGGGGGCCAGCGAATCTGGATCGGTGACGACGATCTGCATGGTGGTGCTCCAACGCTGCCACTGCGTTGTCGCAGTGGCAGCGCCGGAGTCAGTGAGTTGCTCGGGGGTGACAGTCACGAGCCGCGCGAAATCGTCACGTGGGGGGAGTAGTTGGGCGCCATCACCGTCGTTGGGGTGAGATTGCGCCGTTTGGTTGTCGGGGGAGCTTGGGCCTGGGTTGCCGGTGCTTGATGGGTGACGGGCGGTGCCTGCTCGACAGTTGGTTCGGGCGTGTACTGGGGCGTGTATTCAGGCGCCGGGGTGTAGGTCGCGACCGGGGGTTGTTTAACGGTCTGTGGGGTGTATTCCGGAGCGGGTGGCGCGGTCGTCGCCGGGATCGGCGGTGGCGGTGGGCCCTCGGTCGTCGTCACGACGTCCGGTGCCGGTGGAGGATTCTCGGCTTGGGACGGGACCAGTTCCTCGTGTGTAGGGATCGCGGCATCGGTACCGACGTCTGCCACTGCCGGCTTGACGGTATCGGCGTAGGCAAGAGCCGAGGCGCCGGCGACTCCGGTGATGCCCACGCCGACCAGCGCCCACGAGGTGACGGTCGCGCGGCGGAAGCCCAGACGCGGTGAGTCCATGGATCGAAGGCTGACATCCGTTTCTTACAGCCTTCGAAGAACTGGCGTGGCAGGCTCGGAGGGTGGCCGAGCGACGCCCAGCACCGACGTTGCTGATTGTCGAGGACGACCGTGCACTCGGCGAGATGCTCACCGACCTGTTTAGCAACGAGGGCTACCTCGTAGATGTCGCTCACGACGGCCAGCAAGGGCTGCACCGCGGGCTCACCGGCAGCTATGACGCCATGATCGTCGATCGCGGATTGCCGGTAATGGACGGTTCCGAGCTGGTCGCCGTACTCCGATCACGGGATATCGAAACCCCGGCATTGCTGCTCACCGCGCGGGGGTCGGTCGCGGACCGGGTCGAGGGCCTCGACGCCGGCGCGCAGGACTATTTGGTCAAACCGTTCGAAATACCAGAACTGCTCGCCCGGGTGCGGGCATTGCTGCGCCGACCCGACGGCCGCTCGACGTTGCGCGTCGGCGGGCTCTGCCTGGATCGGGTGACCCGCACCGTAAGTGGCAGCACCGTCGGCGGTGTCGGTGTCGAATTGTCCGAGCGTGAGGCGGCGCTGCTCGGGGTGCTGATGAGCGCCCCACGCCGGGTCTTCACCCGCGGTCAACTGCTCGATGCGGTATTCGACGGCGTCGATTCGTCGGGCGCCATCGACACCTACGTGCACTACCTGCGCCGCAAGCTCGGACGGGGCATCGTCCACACGGTGCATGGCACTGGCTACCAGCTTGGCGCCCAGTGACGCCCGACACCGACCTCGGCGTCGTGCGGCGAGCAGGCCGGATCGCCGCCGTGCAGGCCTCCCTTGCACTGGCGGCGGTGCTACTAGTGGTCGGGGCGGTGGTGTACTTCGTCGACGTCCGCGTACAGGGGCAACAGGTCAGGTCCCAACTCTCGTCGGTGGCCCAGACCGCCGACGACGCGACAGATCCGCCGCCGGGCATCATCCTGGTGCTGCGCGACATGGCTGGACGCGTCGCGGCCAGCGCCGAAGGAGTCCCGACGACGGACCTGCTGGCGCGACCGCCCGGGTTCTCCGACGCTCGGATCGACAACACTCTTTATCGCGCGGTGGTCGTCGACAAACCGGAGGGCAGAGTGGTGGCGCTGCTCGACTTGGCGCCGTACGAAGCTGGCCGGAACCGTCTCCTGTTGTCGCTGGGAATCGCCGAACTGACCGGAATCCTGGCTTCGATTGCCGTCGTCGTTTTGCTAACCAGACGATCGATCCGCCCTCTCGTGGACGCGATGGCGCTGCAGCGACGTTTTGTGGCCGACGCATCGCACGAACTTCGTGCACCGCTGACGGTTCTGCACACCCGCATCCAGCTCCTTGGGCGCCGATTCGATGACGGTGACTTGCAACGGGCGCGAGAAGAGGTCGACGCACTCACCTCGGATACGCGCGTACTTGGTGAGGTGATCGAGGACCTGCTGGCATCTGCATCGATGACGTCGAACCGCGCGCCGCAAGACCGCGTCGACTTGTCGACAGTCGTGCACGCCGTCTCCGAGAGCATGGCCCAGCATTGCGAGACGGCTGGCGTGAACCTCGTCGTCGAAATGAACGGCTCCCAATCGGCAGGCGACGTGGTCGTGCTCGGGTCGGGTTCCGCACTTCGCCGCGCGATCACCTCCCTGATCGACAACGCCCTGGCTCACGAGCATCCGGGCGGAACGATAGCGGTCGCCGTCGGGCGCCACCATGACGACGTCATCATCGACGTGCGCGACGACGGTGTGGGGATCGACCCGGCCGCCGTGGACACGTTGTTCGACCGCTTCGCGCACGGACACGCCCACACCGCCGCCGGGGACCGCCCACGCCACGGCATCGGTCTGGCACTGGTGCGAGAGATCGCTCACGCGCACGGCGGGCACATCAGCCTCGCCCAAACACAGGGCGGTGGAGCCACTTTCACAATCACCGTTCCCGCCGCACCTCACGGCTCCTGCTGACTGGCGTCGGCCACCAAGAGGCGGTCTTAGGCGCTCCCCCCAACCGGCTGAAGGACTGGCCACAGCACTGTTACGTCGCGTAACACAGCGACGCATATTCGCAGGACAACCGGACGCCGCGTAACGACGTGAAAGACCATCCACCGCAGTTCAGAGCCTGTTTACGCACGTTCGGGATGGGGTTCGATTCCCCTGAGCTCCAGTACTTGCGCGATGCGTTCGTCTAGATGGCGGGATTCGAGGAGCCGATTCAGCACAGACAGTTGTGGTTGCATCTCGATGCTGTCACGGCATGGACTTACGGGCAGCTGAGGCAGCCAGAGCCCGCAAATTGATCTACCGTTCGCAGGTCAGCAAGCACAGCCGCGGTTAGACCCGACCCGGGTGCCGGTGGGTTCTCGTCGTTCACGGCTAGGTCGCGAAAACGGTAGCTGTCGGTCAAGACCCGACGTGGGCGACGTTCCCGTGCATGCTTCCGTCCGATCCCGACAGGACTGAGCGCGCTGACGCCGGTAGCTGTGTTGCCTACGGATCGGCTTAGTAATTATCCGCGAAGGCGAGCACCCGCGCCGCTAGACGATGGAAGGGCGGCAGTCCGAGGCGTCGTGTGAATCGGGGGCCGGATTGCAACGCGTACAGACCTTCCCTACCCTCGAATCGGCCGATCAGTTCCCTGACCGTGGCGGCGTCGTTGGCGACGTTCGGGTACATGATCTTGTCCAGTTTGTCTTGCTGCTCACCCATTTTGGGCTGTATGGCCTTGATCATGTCCAGCACACTGGGATCAGAAGTCATCGCTTCCAGCTCGCTACGCTTCAGCCACTTCTTCCTAGTCTGCTTGGTGAACTGAAGCATGTACTCGCGGTCCATGTACACGTTGACTGCTGGCTCGCCGTGCAGCCGTGCCGTGAAGTCGTACTTAAACGCGTTAATGTCACCGTGCTGCAGCGCATCGCGCAGTTCTTCCAGCCAGCAGTAGTCGAACGATGTCTTCTTTAAGTCGTTGAACAGGTCTTCGATGGCCTGCACCTGCGGAGTGTTGCGGCCCAACATCCTCTTCGTTGCGTTGATCGTTTGTTCCTGGTGGATCTGGAGCGCGCTGGTGTAAGAGATCAGCGCCGAGCGAAGTTTGCGTCTGCGCTCATCCCACGCGTCCTCATCGGTCAGTGAGATGCGGTTGTTTGTAGATCCTGAACAATCCCGATCAGCACGTCACACAGCACATCGCTCTCATCGGAGATGTGCCGCAACAGCTCACTGTCCAACATCCGCCGAAGCCGGTCGTATGCATCGAGATAGCGCTTGTTCTCGTCTTCGCTGAACGAACATACCTTCGTAAAGATGATCTCCGCGTCCAGGTTTGGGTCGTGGTAGCCCAGAATCGCCCCGTACGGGTCTGCAGCCGCCTGAGCGTCATCTTCGTCGAACTCGGCATTCCGCTTCTCGAACGCGGCCTTTGCCTCTTTGATGTCCGCAGCCATGACGGCGAGCCGCTGCTGGATCTGTTCTGCCGACGGCATGCCTTCTGACAACCAACGTTGGCCATGGCGCACGATGCCGTCCAACTCATCCTTCGCAAACTGCTGGGCAGCATCGCGCGTCAACCGGTCTCGAACGTCGGGCGTGTCCGCCCAGTCCATCGCCACTTTGGCCATCACCTTCATCAGAGCGTTGAGCGCCTCGAATGCAATCAATATGGCCGGAACCGCCTTTACCATCGGGGAGCGACACCAGCTCGGTCCGACGGGTCGGCTTCCGAGCGCGGTCCTCGCGCTGGAGGACCAGGCGCAGCGTTTGTGGCAGCAGTTGCAAAGTCTGCCAACTGATCTGGCGCGTAACCTATTGCTCGAGCAGGTACACAACCGCAACGAGGTGCTGTATTTCAAGGTGCTCTCCGAGCACCTGCCCGAACTGCTGCCGGTGGTCTATGACCCCACGGTCGGGGCGGCGATCGAGTGCTACTCCGATGAGTACCGCGGCCAGCGCGGCGTGTACCTGTCCATCGATCGTCCCGACGAGATCGCGGAGTCCATTAACACATTGGGCTTCGGACCCGACGATGTCGATCTCATCGTGTGCAGCGACGCCGAGGAGATCTTGGGCATCGGCGACTGGGGTGTCGGCGGTATCCAGATCGCCATCGGCAAGCTGGCGGTCTACATCGCCGGCGCCGGTGTCGACCCGTCTCGCGCGATCGCGGTGTCGCTGGATGTCGCCACCGACAACGAAACCCTGCTTAATGACCCGTTCTATTTGGGTAACCGCCATGCTCGGCACCGCGGCGCGGACTACGACGCGTTCATCCAGCGCTACATCGCAACCGCGCAAGGGTCAGCGCTTCATTCCGGCTGCGTCGGCGGGGACGTCATAGAACTTCAGCGTGAATGAGACTGCGGTGTATATCCCCATCAGGACGGTGATGTCGGTGATGCGATCATGACCGAGGACCTTGACCGCGCGGTCGTAGAGGCTCCGGGGGATGTAGCGGCCAGCGGCTAGGGCCGTGGCCAGCTCATAGACGGTCTGCTCCTGCTGATCTTCCAGACGTGTGGGCTGGCCGCAGAGCAAGGCGTCCACGACCTCGGGCGAGATGGCCAGCTGGATCGCGACGCGGTTGTGGGCGTTAATCGGAAACTGCGCGTGCCACTTGCCGAGAATGACGCAGACGGCGATCTCCCGCTCGCGCTGGGTGAGCGAGTGATTCGGTGGATGAAAATGGTCCGCCAGCGGCGCCACCGCTGTGGCGAGGGTGGGATTGTCGACCCAGATTTTCGCGGGGCCTTGTAGCTCGCCCCCCTCTGCCCTTGCAAGGATCCGAAAGCCCTCCTGCTGTTCCGGAGTCATTTGGTCATATGGCGTCTCGGCGTAGCGCCCAAAGGTGGCCTGGGCTTGGTCGGTGGTGGATTGGGACATGAGGTATCTCCTTTGGCTTGTTCAGTCGAGTAGCGGCGGCGGTGATCAGTGATCGTCGGCTGGGGTTGCGTCGGTCATGGTGCCCACCAGCAGGCATGGTTCGTTGGATCGGTTGCTCCAGGCGTGGTTGACGCCGCGGACGATGACGGTGTCGCCGGGCTGCATCAGCACCTCGTCGGTGTCGGTGACCAGGTAGATCTCGCCGCGCACGCAGGTGAGGCAGTCAAGGGTGTCGGTGCGATGCATGGTGGGGTGACGAGCCATGTCAGCCTCACTCGGCAGATGCTTCTGGCGTACCTCGGTGTTCAGTTCGCTGAACAGGCGGCGTTCTTCTTCGGCGTCTGGGTTATCGGGCGAGATTTCCAGTGCCCGGCAGATGAATCCGTTGGGGAAGGGTTCGCGTTGTGCGCCCAGACCGGGGGTCTGCGACCGGTCGCCTTCGATGGTGTTGTCGACGGGGGTTTCCTGGGTGGCCCACAGCGTGGCGCGCCAGAAGAAACCCTCGTGGGATTGCACATTGATCAGTCCGCGTTGTAGGACCGCCGAGCGGCCATCGGGGTCGGGGCCGACGACGAATCGGTTCGGGTGAGTAGTCATGGCAGTACTTCCTTTCATCTCTTTGTTTTCCATCTCGTTGTGGATGGGTCAGTGGTGGGTGTGGGATGGGAAATCGGTGGGGTTTGGATACTCGGTGCTCATCGGCGTCTCCGGATCGGATCGGTGCCGTCCCAGTTCGCGGCGGCGTCGCGGATATCGGAGAAGAACGGCCCTGTGGGCCCGCTGATGTCGCAGATCTCGATCGCGGTTCCGTGGTCGTGTTCGGTGTCCAGATAGGCGAAGCGGCCGTGTTCGCCGCCGATGCTTCCCTCCTGAGTCACCGTGTAGCCGAGAGACAGTGCGTTGTCGTAGAGCCGTTGGAAGTCTTCTGTCCAGTAGGCGACTCGCTGGGCGCCGTCGTGGCCGGCGTCGAGGAATTCCGTGAACGCCGAGGACGCGTCGTTGCGCGGTTGGATCAGCTCAAGCTGGAGCTCGCCCGAGTTCGCCACGGCCACACTCACTTCCAACTCGGACTCCACGCCGCGGCACAGGAAGTAATCGGTCTGGACCCGGTCGACATAGAACCAGGGCCCGACACCGCGGCGCACCCATTGGTCGATGGATGCGTCGATCCCTGACGACGTATCCGATTTGGGCGATCTTCGAAGATTCGGCTCATTGGAGTCTGCTTACTCATTAGTCGGGAGGGTTGGATCAGGTTCCGGGGTCGGCCCGCAGCCCCGCCGCGGCGATGCCGCGGAGCCCGCAGGCTTCGTCGCCGTCGGCCAACTGCCCGCTGACCCCGACCGCCCCGACGACGTCGTCGTCGCGGACAAGCACCCCGCCGGCGACAGGCACCAGCTCGCCGGCGGCCAGAGCGACCGCGGAGTTGATGAACGCGGGGCGGGCCTCGGCTCGGGTGGCCAGGCTTCCGCTGCCGACGCCCATGTTGAGGGCACCGGCTGCCGAGGCCCGAGCGATGCGTTCGCGCAGCAGGCTCGAGACGTCTTCCCCCGCGACGGCCACCAGCCTCCCGGCAGCGTCCAGCACCGCAACCGTCATCGGGGGAAAGTCGCTGCTCCGTGCGTGCGCAGGGGCGCGCACCACAATGGTGCGGGCGGCGGTGAGGCTGATCGCGGTGCCACACGGATTCGACATTGCACAGCTCCAAACAAGAATATTCGTTTCTATTTGATTCCGAACGTACTCGATAACACGATATAGCGCAACCGATCGTTTTCGTTTAGGATATTGTCATGCCCAGACTCAGCGAGCAGACCCGCGCGCAACGCCGCCAACACATCCTCAGCAGTGCGTGGACGTGCTTCTCCCGCGACGGCTTCCACGCCACCTCGATGGACCAGGTGATCGCGGCGACTGGGATGTCCTCCAGCGCGGTGTACCGCTACTTCGCCAGCAAAGAGGAGATCATCCACGCCAGCGCCGAGGAAGGAGTGTCACGGGTGCGGGGAATTTTCGTCGGGCTCCTCGACCGCGACCCCGTCCCCACGCCCGCCGAAACGCTGAGCCTGATCGTCGCCGAACTGCGCAGCAGGACCAACAACCCCGACTACGACATGACCCGGCTCGCACTGCAGACCTGGGCCGAGGCCCTGCGTGATCCGGTACTGCACCAACGTGCCCGTACGCTCTACCTCCAAACCCTCGACCACATCGCCGAACTGGCCGGCCGGTGGCGCGACAAGGGGTACATCCCGCCGAATTCGGATACCAACGCCGTTGCCGCAACCCTGTTTTCGCTCATGCACGGTCTGATCGTGATGCACCACCTCGTCGACGACGTGCCGTCTGAGGCCCTGCGCAACGGACTTTCGCTGCTCGGCGCGGCCGTCGTCGGCCCCTACACATTGCCCGCCACAGCGCCACAGGAGGCCAAACCATGACCGACATCGACCTCTCCGACCTCGCCGCCGCCCGCCACGGGTCCCAGCCGCTTCGCGGCTACCTGGCCAGCCCAGCGGGCACCGGTCCGTGGCCCGCCGTGGTGATGATCCACGAGATCTTCGGCCTCGATGAGGTCATGCGCGGCCACGCCGACCGGCTCGCCGGTTTCGGCTACCTCACCCTGGCCGTCGACCTGTTCAGCGCGGGTAGCACCGCACGATGCCTGGTCGCCACGATGACCGCCATGATGCGTGGCCGCGGCCGCGCGTTCGCCGACATCTCCGCCGCCCACGACTACCTGGCAGGTTCTCCCGACTGCACCGGCAAGATCGGCGTCATCGGCTTCTGCATCGGCGGGGGCTTCGCGCTCCTCACCGCGAACAACGGATTTGACGCGGCCGCAGTCAATTACGGCCAGCTACCGCGTCACCTCGACGAAAAAGTGGTCGGCGCCTGCCCGATCGTCGGAAGCTACGGCGGCCGCGACCCGTCACTTCGAGGCGCCGCCCGCCGGCTCGACGCGGCCCTCGACAACGCAGGGGTAATCCACGACGTCAAGGAATACCCCGCCGCCAGCCACGCGTTCCTCAACGACGCCGAAGCCGGCCCCCGCGCGCTTCGCCCCCTGCTACGGGTAGCCGGCATCGGCCCGGAGCCCGACTCGGCCAAGGACGCCTGGAACCGGATCGAAAAATTCTTCGCCACCTACCTAGCCGACGAGTGATCCACAACCCAAGCGGGCCATGCG
>Ga0207708_10002976_pt1 | contig 12485 bp, 12 predicted proteins | sample KBSK5101metaG_FD_184340 | JGI IMG/M metagenome (GOLD analysis project Ga0207708, IMG submission 184340) | Corn, switchgrass and miscanthus rhizosphere microbial communities from Kellogg Biological Station, Michigan, USA - KBS K5-10-1 metaG... | ecosystem: Host-associated > Plants > Roots >...
CGTCCGACGGCGTGGTGCAAGCCCTCGCGGACGTGTTGCCGCCGGGGCTCACGGCGAGCGAGCTCGGCATGCTCGAGGTCGCGGCCGAATTCACGCTCGACTCGGCCGCGGACACGCTGACCGTGCCATCGCTGCGCGCCGAGGCGTTCGGGATGCGCCTGAGCGGCAACGCCGTGGGGCGCAATATCTCCACCGCCGCGACGTGGACCGGTACCGCGGCCTTCGTGCCGTTTGGGCCACAGCAGTTGTTGCAGCGGTTCGGGCTGCCCGCACAGCAGACCTCCGACCCGCAAGCATTCCGGCGCGCGGTTGTCGACACACGTTTCACGATCGCGAAGGACGCCGTCGATCTCCACGACCTCGTGCTCGTGCTCGACGAGACGACGATGAAGGGCACGTTCTCGCTGCAAGGCTTCGAGCAGCCGGCTTATCGCTTTGCATTGAACGTCGACGCCGTCGACGCCGACCGCTACTTGCCGCCCAACAAGCGCGACGCGCAGGAAGGCGAAGCGACGGCCGGCGACATCGAGCTGCCGCAGAACAACACGATGAACCTCGACGGCACGATGACCGTCGGCGTGCTGAAGCTCGCGGGAATGGTGTTCAACGACGTCGGCGGCCGAATCGTCATCGGCGGCGGCGACCTCGCCGTCGAGAACGCGCGTGCGAAGCTCTACGGCGGCACGTTCGCCGGCAACTTCCGCGTGCACGCCGCGGGCAACGACCCGGGGCTCGCGCTCGACGGCCGCGCGAGCGGGATCCAGCTCGAGCCGCTGATCGCGGCGTTGACGGCGAGCGAGCCGAACTTCAGCGGCACGGGCAGCTTCGACCTCAATCTCGCGGGCAAAGGCCGCACCGTCATCCAGAACGTGGATACTGCCGGCGGCAACGTCACGTTCGACATGGCGAACGGCGCGATCAAAGGCTTCAACTTGGGCCGCATGCTGTGCGCCGCCTACAACGTCACGCAGCGCGCGCCGGCGCCACCCGAGCAGCCGGCGGTGACGCCGTACGAAGGCATCAAGGGCTCGGCCGTCGTGACGAACGGAGCGGCTACGAGCAACGACTTGCTCGCGCGGACGTCGTTCATGGGCATCAACGGCGCGGGAACGCTGGGGCTCGTCGAGCAGCGGCTCGACTACGACCTCGACGCGCAGCTGACCGCGTCGATCGGAATCCCGAACTGCGAGACGCTCGATGGGTTCGTCGGCGACAAGCTGCCGTTCAAGATCAGCGGCACGGTCACGGAGCCATCGGTCATGCCGGACTTCAGCAAGCTCGTTCAGCGGCAGCTACGCGAGCAGCTTCAGGACCGAGTCGAGGATCGACTGCGAGATATCTTCCGCCGCTAACCGGCCGGGACCGGCACGCACTGCACGTCGTTGAGCTCCCACTCGCGGCCGTCGGCGGAGCGCACGAGGAAACAGCGCGTGCCGCGCAGCACGAGATTCAGGCGCTCGGGCGTTCCCAGTGTTCGGCCCGTCGCGGCTCGACCTTGCTCTCCCGGCGGCGTGCGCCGCTCGATCGTCAGCACGCTTTCGCGCGTCAACGCGTCGTCGGCCAGCGTGACCGGTTGGCCGTTGAACGCAGCGGTGACGACGCGCGCGAGCTCGGCACGGCTCTCCGCCGTGGGCGCCGAGATGACCGCGGGCTGCTCCTGTGCCGACAACGTGCCGCACGCGGTCGGCGCGATCGCCGCCGCCGCGAGCCAGCACGCGCGGACCGCGGCGCTCATGGCGACTCGAGGATACGGTTCATCAGCAACGGCGACTTGTACACGAATGCGTCGGCATCCTCGCCCGCCGCGTCGTTCGCCGGCTTCGTGAACGATGGTTTCAACCCTGACGGCAGGGGGCAGACCGACACGATCGAGCGATCGAGAGCCGCGCTGAGGCGGCCTTCAGTGCTGTCGCCGAGGTCGCGCGTGAAGTCGTCGGCGACCGAGCAGCCCGGGACACGCGTGCCGCCCGTCCCGGGGGCGTTGTTCGGCGCGAAGCCGTCCGTGTAGTCGCCGAAATTAACGTCGTTGACGCCCTTGAACTGGATCGAAAAATAAGTCGTCCCGCAGTTTTCTTGGGGATAGAAGCCGTATGGCTTGCCGCACGTGGTCGAGCCGATCTGAACCACCTCGACGCCGACGCCGCGGAGGCTGTTGATGATCGACTCGCTGGCCGAGCACGTCGTGCGGCCCGTGAGCACGAAGACGCGCGATAGGTTCAGCGTCGGTAAGGGCTGGTTGCTGCTCGACGTGCTCAAGAACGGCACGGGCGTCAACGGCTGTCCCGTGACCGGGTCGATCGACGCGTGCTTGTCGTTGAACTGAAGCTGTTCGAACGTCTGGCCGGAGGTCCGCGCGGTCCCCGCGATCATGTACGCAAGCTCGCTTGCCAGAAACAGAAAACCGCCGCCGTTGTAGCGGAGGTCGAGGACGAGGTCGTTGACGGCGGCGCTGCGCATTTGCTCGATCGCCGTGATCAACTGCTGCTCGGCCGTGAGGATGTGGTCGTTGAACAGGAGATAGCCGACGCGCCCGCCGTTGAAGTCGATCACGCTCGTCACGGGAACCGGAGTCTTCGTGACCGCGGACGACGTCAGCACGACGCCCGAGCGAGTTGCTCCGAAGCGATCGCGCGTCGTAAACGTATGTTGCTCGCCGATCGAAGCCGGATACAGCCCGGCGACAAACACGTCGATCGCCGCTTGCGTGTCGGAGTTCACCACGTCCACGCCGTCGACGACCAGCACTTCTGCACCGCGACTGAAAGCCGGGGACGCGGCAGCCGGCGACCCCGGCTCCGCAAAGGCCACGACGACGCGCCGCGGCGGAGCTCCCTGGACCACGGCCCAGAGAGCGCCATAACCCGCCTCGACGCCGGATTGCGAGAGACTCAACCACTCGGCCGTCGGGTACGTGAAATGGAACTTGTCCTTTGGAGCACCCGACGACGTCACCGCAGCGGTCTTCAGCAGATCGAAGTATTCCGGAGTCGTGTACTGGCCCGGGTCGCGATCGGCGACCTCCCGGTACCAGAGATAGAGATCGTTGCTCCACGAACGCAGAAAATTGTTCTCGTCGGTCGCCGTGCCGGCGACCTCGTTGTACGGCAACCCGGTCTGCGGATTCGTGCCCGAGCGCGGGTTGACGCACTTGCCGGCGAAGCTCGAAGCCGGCAAGAAAGATCCAGCCGTCCAGCCGCCGTTCGTCGACCCGTTGGGGGAGCCGACCGCCTCCTCACTATTCCCGCAACCGGCGAGTGCCGCGGCGAGCGCCAGCAACGCGCAACCCACGGCCTTGTGAATCGTAAGCATTCAGCACTCCATTTCCGAAAATGGAACTGTAACGCGGAACATTTACGCCTTCCAAAAGCGTTCTTCCTCAAATGTGAACTCGGTTCCAGTGTAGCGGCTGCGCAGCTCTTCGATCATGCCGGGGTGCCCGCAGGCATAGACGCAGGTGGCGGCGGGTTCGAGCCCCCACTCGCGAACATGCTGCTCGACGATCGTGTGCACGCGGCCGACTTGTCCCTTCCAGCTCGTGTTGCGCGGGTCGTTGGGCCGTGAGCACGTCGGCACGAATTGCACGCTCGGATGGCGCGCGGCGATCGCGCGCAGCTCGTCGTCGTAACCGAACTCATCGACGAAGCTCGCGCCCTCGAGCACGTACATGCGCGGGTCGCCCTTCGGGCTCTCGAGCCAGTAGCGCAGCATGCTGATGAACGGCGCGACACCGGTGACGGTCGAGACCATGACGTGATTGCGAAACTCGGGCCGCAACAGGAACACGCCTTTCCCGCGCGGCCGCAACGTGACGGTGGCACCGACCGACAACGCGTGCAGCAACGGCGTCAGATGACCGACCGGCGGGGGAATCAGCTCGACGAAGAGCTCGATCAGCGGCTCGCGCGGCGACGACACGATCGAGTACGGCCGCTCGACTCCGGCGACACCCACCGTGCAGTACTGACCCGGCTCGAACGTGAACGGCTCGGCGCAGCGCAACCAGATCTTGAAATGCTCGGGCGTCAAATCGACGCGCTTGACGATCTCGGCGCTCGTGACTTTGCCTTTGATTACGTGCGGCCGGTCATGCGTCACTACGTTCTCCGCTGCGAGCAGCGCCGACATAGTACACGCTGTTGCCGGCGGGCCTGTCCGCACGGCCTTCGGACATCGCGCTCGCACACCCCGACGGTCCGAGCCGCCGGCCCGCGGCTTACGGGCACCGCTTGATGTAGGGCGCCGACTGATGCAAGGTGCCCGGCATGGCCGGCCGCTCGCCATCACAATCCCGCAAAGCCTCGCGCATCAGGGGCTTAGTGCTGCGGCTCACCGCCGTGGCCTTCATGTTGGCGATCGCCTACGGCGGCTTCCTGGCCTGGCAAGCGACCAGCGAGTTCGAGGGGCGCCGGTGGGACATCCCGGCCCAGGTCTACGCGGCACCGCTCGAGCTCTTCACGGGCCGCGCGCTGTCGGCCGAGGACTTGGTCGCCGAGCTCAAGCGTTTGGGTTATCGCGAGGATCCCCGCCTCATCGGCCCCGGCACGTACCGCGTCGGGTTAGGGCGCATCGAGATCGCGACGCGAGGCTTCTCGCTCGCGGGCGACGTAGAGCCCGAGCAGCTCGTGGCGATCTCGTTCGTCGGCGGACGCGTTGCCGCGCTGCGCGACTCGAGCGGCAGCCGCGCCGCCATCGTGAGGTTGAACCCGCTCCTGATCGGCAGCCTGTTTCCGTCGCACGGCGAGGACCGCATCATCGTCGCGCCCGACGAGATCCCGCCGCTCTTGACCGACACGCTGAAGGCCGTCGAGGACCGCCGCTTCGACAGTCACTTCGGCATCGATCCGATCGCCGTGATGCGCGCGCTGTTCGTGAACGTCTCGTCGGGGGAGATCCGCGAAGGCGCGAGCACGCTGACGCAACAGCTCGTGCGCAGCTATTTCCTGACGAATACGCGCAGCGGCTTCGCGGCCTGGTGGCGCAAGATCCGCGAAGCGTTCATGGCGGTGGCGCTCGAGGTGCGCTACACCAAGAGCGAGCTCTTGAACGCCTACGTCAACGAGGTTTATCTCGGGCAGGACGGCGCTCGCGCGATCCACGGCTTCGGCCTCGCGAGCCAGTTCTACTTCGGCAAGCCGCTCGGCGAGCTCGAGCTGCACGAGCTCGCGCTGCTCGTCGCCGAGGTGCGCGGGCCGACCTACTACGATCCACGCCGCCACGCGGACCGCGCGCTCGAGCGCCGCAACTTCGTGCTGCAGCGCATGGCCGACGAAGGGCTTGCGAGCAACGACGAAGTGCAGAAAGCCGCGGAGCAGAAACTCAGCCTGGTGCTCGACGAACGCCGGAGCAGAACGCACTCGGCCTTCCTCGGGCTCGTGCGCCGGCAGCTCTCGGCCGACTACGCACGCGACGACCTCGAGCGCACGGGCCTCGTCGTGATGTCCACGCTCGACCCGGCCGTTCAAGGCGCGGCGGAGCGCGCGCTCGACAAAGGCATCGAAGCGCTCGGCAAGAATGCCGCTGACTTCCAAGGCGCCGTCGTCGTCACGAGCCCGCACACGGGCGAGGTCAAGGCGCTCGTCGGCGGCCGCGACGCGAGCTACGAGGGATTCAATCGGGCGCTCGACGCGCGCCGGCAGATCGGCTCGCTGATCAAGCCCGCTGTGTATCTCACGGCGCTCGAGTCGGGCCGCTATTCGCTCGCGAGCGTCATCGATGACGCGCCGATCGTCGTCGAGCTCGACAAACGCCGCACCTGGACTCCGAGCAACTTCGACGACCAAGCGCACGGGCTCGTACCGCTCGTGCGCGCGCTCGCGGAGTCATACAACATGGCCACCGTGCGGCTCGGGCTCGACGTCGGCCTGGAGCCGATCGCCGACACGCTGCAGCGGCTCGGGCTCGAGAAGAAGCCGACGCTGTATCCGTCGATGCTGCTCGGCGCGCTCGCGTTGACGCCGATCGAGGTCGCGCAGATCTACAACACGCTCGCGAACGGCGGCTTCCGCGTGCCGCTGCGCGCCGTGCGCAGCGTTGTCGCCGAGGACGGCGAGGTGCTACAGCGCTACGAGATCGAGATGACGCAAGCGGCCGACGCGGGCGCGGTCTACGCACTGAACCAGGCGCTCGTGCAAGTCATGGAACGCGGCACGGGCCGCAACGTGCGGGCGCAGTTGCCGGCCGACATCGTGGTGGCCGGCAAGACCGGCACATCCGACGACTTGCGCGACAGTTGGTTCGCGGGCTTCACGAACACGCACTTGATCGTCACCTGGGTCGGCGCCGACGACAATCGTCCGACCGGGCTCACGGGCGCCTCGGGCGCGGCGAAGATCTGGGCCTTGGTGCTCGCGGCGGTCGAAGCAAATTCCTACAACGCGCCGGCGCCCGAGGGTGTCGACGAGACCTGGATCGACTACTTGACCGGCGCTCCGATGGCCGCGCGGTGCCCCGACGCCATCGCCGTGCCCGTGCCCGCGACCGACTACTACCCGCGCGTGTTCGGCTGCAACGGCGAAACCGGCTTCGGCGCGCGTATCCGTTCTTGGCTCGACAGCAGCCGCCGATGAAGACGCGTTCGGCTTTCGCGCGCGGCGCGTTGCTCGCCTATGTAGCCCTCGCCGCGGCCTGCGCTACGGTCTCCCCTCCGCCACGCCCGACCCCGACGGCGTCGCCCCCGGCCTCGAACGGGTCACCGGCGCCCTCGATACCCGGCGACGGGCGGCCGCTACCCGATAGCAGCACGTCGTCGCGATTTCCGCCGCCGAGCCCGCAACCCAGCGAACGCTCGGAGCCGCCGCCTCGCGACGTACCCGCCGCGCGGCCTCAGAGCGATGCGAGCGGGGCCAGCGGCGCATTGCTCGAGCAGAGCCGAGCGCAACGTGCGGCGGGCAGCTTGCCGGCCGCGCGCGCCTCGCTCGAGCGGGCGCTGCGGCTCGACCCGAACAACGCCGCCATCTGGCTCGAGCTCGGCGAGCTCGAGCTACAGACGGGCAACTCGGCACAAGCCGCGACCATGGCGCGCAAGGCCATGACGCTCGCGGGCCGCGACGCACGTCTTTCGGCGCGGGCCGAGCGGCTACTCGACGCCGCCGAGTAGCTCGACGGGCAAGTCCACGCTCTTCACCGCGTCGATGAGCTTGCGCACGGCGTTCGGCCGGGCGAGTCCGTCGACTGGTTTCCTCCACGCGACCGCGATACGCCGCTTCGGCCGCGGCTCCGCGAACGGGACGGCTTTCACGAGCGGCGTGGCGTAGCGTTCCATCAACGCGGTTTTCGGCAGGACCGTCACGCCGAGCCCCGACGCCACCATGCTGCGCAGCGTTTCGAGCGAATTGCCGAGCCTTCCCGCGGGCGGCGGTTGCGAGAATTCCGTGCAGGCGCCGAGCACCTGATCGCGCAAGCAATGTCCGACGGGCAGCAGCAGCAATTCCCCGGCGTCGAGCTCCTCGACGGGGATCGCGCGCCGCCGCGCGAACGGATGACCCTGCGGAACGACGACTAGGAACTCTTCGTCGTAGATCGGCTCTACTTCGATACCGGGCGCTTCGTAGGGCAGCGCGAGAATTGCGGCGTCGAGCTCGCCGGATCGAAGGAGACGATCGAGGTTCGCGGTCATGTTCTCCTCGATGTCGAGCGACATCTCGGGCGCGATCTTGCGCAGCGCGACGACGAGCTGCGGCAGGAGATACGGCGCGATCGTGTGAATGACGCCGAGGCGCAGACGGTAACGGCCCTTCCCTCGCTTCGCCACGGCTTTGATGCGCGCGGCCTCGTCGAGCGTCCGCCGCGCTTGCGCGACGATCTCGGTGCCGACCTCGGTGAGCTCGACGCCGCGCTTGCTGCGCTCGAACACGCGCACGCCGAGCTCCTGCTCGATGTTCTTGATCGCAGCCGACAAGCTCGGCTGGCTCACGAACGAGCGCTCGGCGGCGCGGCCAAAGTGCTTCTCGTCGGCCACGGCGATCAAGTACTTGAGCTCGGTCAGCGTCATACGGCGCATCAATAGGTTTTGCCTATCGATCGGATACTAACAAAGTATTGGCCCGGTCACAGCGCGGGCCACTACAGTGCAAGTCAGATCTACAGGAGGTACGTCATGTCCCAGAGTCACGAAGGCAAGCGAGTTCCGACCGTCACGTTCCGCACGCGCGTAGGCGGCGAGTGGCGCAACATCTCGACCGACGAGATCTTCAAGGGCAAGAACGTCGTCGTGTTCTCGTTGCCCGGCGCGTTCACGCCAACGTGCTCGAGCACGCACGTGCCCGGCTACAACGAGCTCGCGCCCGCGTTTCACGCGAATGGCATCGACAAGATCGTCTGCATTTCGGTCAACGACGCATTCGTCATGAACGAATGGGCCGCGGACCAGGGCGCCGATAACATCCAGTTCCTGCCCGACGGCAATGGCGAATTCACGGCCGGCATGGGTCAGCTCGTCGACAAGCTCGATCTCGGCTTCGGCAAGCGCTCGTGGCGCTACTCGATGCTCGTGCGCGACGGCGTCGTCGAGAAGATGTTCGTCGAGCCGCAGAAGCCCGGTGATCCGTTCGAGGTGTCGGACGCCGCGACGATGCTCGCGTATGTCAATCCGAAGGCCCGCAAGCCGGACCAAGTCGCGATCCTGACGCGCGACGGCTGCCAGTACTGCGCCCAAGCGAAGGCGCTGCTCGACGAGCGCGGCATCGACTACGTCGAGCTTCCGCTCGTTCACAAGGTGCGCAACAAGGCGCTCGGCGCGATAGCCGGCGCGCAGACGGTGCCGCAGGTCTTCATCAACGGCCAGCGCATCGGCGGCTACGAGGAGCTCAAGCGTTGGGCAGCCCGCGCGGCGTAACATGTCGCAGATATCGGAGATACCATGAGCACACCCATGAAGATCGACATCGGCATCTCGGCGAAGGACCGCGAGGTCATCGCGGACGCGTTGTCTCGGCTGCTGGCCGACAGCTACACGCTGTACCTGCAGTCGCACAACTTCCATTGGAACGTCACAGGGCCGATGTTCCAGACCCTGCACGTGCTGTTCATGGAGCACTACACGGAGCAGTGGACCGCGCTCGACTTGATCGCTGAACGTATCCGCTCGCTGGGCCTGCCCGCCCCCGGCACGTACAAGGAGTTTTCGCGGCTCGCCTCCATCAAGGAAGTCGACGGCACACCGAGCGCCACCGAGATGATCCGCATTCTCGTCACGGGCCAGGAAGCCGTTGCCAAGACGGCGCGCTCCGCGTTCGCGGCGGCCGAAGCTGCGAACGATCAGCCGACCTGCGACCTCCTGACCCAGCGCATGCAGGTCCACGAGAAGAACGCGTGGATGCTGCGCAGCTTGCTCGAGGACGGCGGCCGCGGCTGACCCACGCGAGGAAGCGGCGCCCGAATCTCAAGACTCTGGAGATAACTCGGCCAATCTTTGGCTGCGCTAAGTCTTTCTTCGGCCCTTCCGCATGTTTCTACAGGTGGAAAGGGCCTACCTTGTCATCCATCGGAGTCGTCCATCGGAAATGACAGGGGTGGTGCCATGAACACGCTGCGAATGTTGACTGCCGGCATGCTGTTGGCCGCTACGGCGGCTGTGGCGATCGCGGCCGAGGAACCGAGCGTTCCCACGGTCACGGTCACGGCGAAACGCCACGCGACTGTGCCCGCCGACCAAGGGCTGCCGCCTCGCGAGGCCGTCCAGATCTCGATGGTCCTGCCAACCGACATGCCCGAAGCCGAGATCGACTATCACCTGTCGCCGGTCGGTGCTCCCCCCGCGCCGACCGCCGAGGCCCGCTGACGGGTGAGGCCTGCCCGCGCGGTCGCTAACGGCGCCCGCGCGGGCCTTTCACTTCCTCGAACGAGGAGCCGTTCCGACCTCGCCCGGCCCTTCCGCCTATAATTCCCCTCGTGCCCGCGGGCCAGTTTTCGAAGGATCCGGTCGTCGACAAGGCTCTGCGTCATTCCGTCCGCGACGGCATGGCGTACACCGTGCAGGTCGGCGCCGGCGAGACGTACTTCTCGGCGTTCGCGCTGTTCTTGCGCGCGACTGCGCCGCAGGTTGCCCTCCTCTCGACGCTCCCACCGCTGCTCGCGTCGAGCGCGCAGATCTTCTCCGCTTGGATCGGCAGCTACGTCGGCCGCCGGCGCGTCGTGCTGTTCGGCTGCGCACTGCAGGCGCTGCTCTGGCTGCCGATCGTCGTGCTGCCCGCATTGCTCGGCGAGTACGCGATTCCGGCCTTGCTCGTCTTGCTCGTGCTATACCACAGCGCCAACAACCTCGCGGCGCCGCAGTGGACGAGCATCATGCGCGACCTCGTCTCGGAGCGGCGGCGCGGACGCTATTTCGCGCACCGCACGCGGCTCATGACGATCACGACGTTCGTGAGCCTCGTTGCATGCGGCCTGATCTTGCACGAGCTCGACACGGTCGGCCGTACGTACCTCGGCTTCGTCGTGATCTTCTTGATCGCATTCGTCGCGCGAACGATCTCGGTGTATCACCTCACGTTCCTGCACGAGATGCCGCCGACGACGACGGCGCCCGACATGCACATCGAGCATTGGTGGCGCACGTTGCTCTCGACGGGCGCGATCGGGTTCTCGATCTACGTCGCGCTCATGAACGCGGCCGTCGGCATCTCGTCGCCGTTCTTCACGGTGTACATGCTGCGCGACCTGAAGTTGAGCTACCTCGATTTCACGGTGCTCCAGGGCACGAGCGTGCTCGTGCAGTTCCTGATGCTGACGACGTGGGGCCGCGTCGCCGACATCTACGGCAATCGGCTGATCCTGATCGTCACGAGCATCTCGTTGCCGATCGTGCCGTCGATCTGGCTCTTGTCCGACAACTTCTGGGCGCTGATCCTCTTCCAGGCACTCTCGGGGCTCTCGTGGTCGGGGTTCACGCTGTCGGCCGGCAACCTGCTCTACGAGCTCGTGCCGCAAACGCGGCGCGCGGCGTATGTCGCGTTCCACAACGTCGGGACCGCCGCCGGCGTGTTCGGGGGCGCGATGCTGGGCTCTCTGCTCGAGGTCGTGCTGCCGCCGCGCGCGGTGCTCTTGGGCGACTCCGGCGTGCTCAGCAGCTTGCTCTATATCTTCGTCATTTCCGGCATCGCGCGAGCCGTCGTCGCCGCATTGCTCGCGCGCCGCGTCCGCGAGCTGCGCAAGCCGCGCCGCGCGCTGTCGGCACCGGCACTCGTGCTGCGCGTCACAGGTTTGAACGCCATGGTCGGCGTAATCTACGACTTCATCGGCCGGCCGCTGATCGACGGAGAGGAGCGCGACGACGCGGCGACGTCGCAGCCGCAAGCGGCGCCGCCGAAAAAAGGCGACAATACCGCCTGACTTCAGTTGTCCGAGGAGCGCGATTAATGGCGAAGAAGCGACCGACCGAAGAAAAACTCGACGAGCTGCGCGAAGCCTTCGACTACAACGATCGCGACGGCGACGGACGGATACAGCTCGAGGAATTCTCCGCCATGCTCGACGAGCTCGACTCGGAAATGTCGCGCCGCGAGATCGAGATCGGCTTCAAGGACATCGACACGAACGACGACGGGCTCATCGACTTCGACGAGTTCGTAGCCTGGTGGACCGAGGCTTAGGTTTCGGTAACCCCGATCGGTGTTTAGGGACGACAGGGAAGTAAGCAATGCGCAACCATCGCCACTCGCTCGTCGCGGTTCTCGCGGCTTCGTTATTTGTCTCGTCGGTGCAGAGCGCCGCGTACGCCGGCGTCATCAGCACGCAGGAATACTTGACGACCGTCGACCGCGAGGCGACGCGCGCGCGTATCGATGCCGTGCTCGCTCGCGAGGAAGTGCGCAGCAAGCTCGAGCAGTACGGAGTAGACCCGGCCGAGACCGATGCGCGGCTCGCGGCACTGACGGATCCGGAGCTCGAGCAGCTCGCGACGGATCTCGAGAACATGCCGGCCGGGGGCAGCGTTCTCGCCGTCGTCGGCGTCGTGTTCATCGTGTTACTGATTCTCGAGCTCACCGGCGTCATTGATATCTTCAACAAGATCTAGCGTCCTCGCGGCCGCGCTCGCATTGTTCGGCTGCGCGAGCGCTCCGCAGCTGCCGGCGGACTTGGCGGAAGTCGAGCTGACGGCCGTTCCGTTCTTCCCGCAGACCGACTACCAATGCGGCCCCGCTGCGCTCGCGACGGTGCTGAAGCACGCGGGTGCCGACGTCGACGCGGACGCTCTCGCGCCCGAGGTGTACGCGCCGGGCCTGCGCGGCAGCCTGCAACCCGAGCTGCTCGGCGCGACGCGACGGCACGGCTTCATTCCGTACGTCATCGAGCCCGAAGCGCGCGCGCTCGCCGCCGAGCTCGCGGCGCGGCGACCTGTGCTCGTGCTGCAGAACTTGGGGTTTGACCGCGTGCCCGTGTGGCACTACGCCGTCGTTGTCGGGATCTCGGGCGACGAGGTCGTCCTGCGCTCGGGCACGCAAGAACGGCGCATCGAGCACGCCTCGCGCTTCCTGCGCGAGTGGGAA
>Ga0207708_10002978_pt1 | contig 12473 bp, 12 predicted proteins | sample KBSK5101metaG_FD_184340 | JGI IMG/M metagenome (GOLD analysis project Ga0207708, IMG submission 184340) | Corn, switchgrass and miscanthus rhizosphere microbial communities from Kellogg Biological Station, Michigan, USA - KBS K5-10-1 metaG... | ecosystem: Host-associated > Plants > Roots >...
GACCCAGTTGGACGAGATGGCGGCCGAGATCCCGGTCGACGCACCGTGGACGGCGGCCAAGGCCACGCAGTACGACTCGCAGACGCTGCAGAGCTGGGCCGAGGCCAACAGCGTCACGCCGCAGTTCCGGCAGCTGACGACCACGGCGTGCCAGCCGATCTTCGGGGCCGAGTCGCGCGAGCTCTCGCTCCTCTACGTTCTCTTCTACATCGCGAGTCGGGCAACGAGACCAATCAAGGCACGTTCGAGCGCAACTTCAACACCCGCCAGGGGGCGCAGCAGTGGCGCTTCCAGGGCGGCTCGCAGCTCGTCCCGCTCAAGATCGCGTCCGACCTGGGCAAGCAGGTGGTGCTGACCGCGCCGGTGCGCCGGATCGTCCAGTCCGGCGGCGGCGTGCAGGTGGTCTCGGACAAGGTCACGGTCAACGCCAGGAACGTGATCGTGGCCGTGCCGCCTACGCTGGCGGGCCGGATCGACTACACGCCCGACCTGCCCACCCAGCGCGACGCGCTCATGCAGCGCGTGCCGCAGGGCGCGTTGATCAAGGCCGGCGCGGTCTACGACAGGCCGTGGTGGCGCGACAAGGGGCTCAACGGCAGCTCGGTCTCCACCGACGGACTGGTCAGCGCCACCTTCGACGACTCGCCGAGGACGCGAGCCTGGGCGTGCTCTTCGGGTTCATCGGCGGCGACAAAGCGCGCCAGTTCAACACCATGGCGCGCAACGACCGCCAGAGCGCGGTGCTGAGCGAGTTCGCGACGCTGTTCGGGCCCGAGGCGACGGGGCCGCAGCGCTACTTCGAGACCAACTGGACCGAGGACCCGTGGAGCCGCGGCTGCCCGGTCGCGCTCTACGGCCCGGGCACGCTCGTCGCCTACGGCCCGGCGCTGCGGGCGCCGGTGGGGAACATCCACTGGGCCGGCACCGAGACCTCGAACTACTGGAACGGCTACATGGACGGCGCGGTGCGCTCGGGCGACCGGGCGGCCAAGGAGGCGCTGAGCTAGTGCGCAGGCCGGTCGCGCTCGGCGCCGCTAGCCGACCGCCTTTTGGGGCACCTCGCCCCACAATTGCTCGAGCCGGTAGTAGTTGCGGGTCTCCGGCGTGAACACGTGCACCACGACGTCGAGGTAGTCGAGCAAAATCCACTTCGCCTCGGAGACGCCCTCCACGCGGCCGGGGAGGATTCCGTGCTCGTGCTTGAGGCCCTCGTAGATCCCGTCGTGGATGGCCTTGGTCTGGCGCTCGGTGTTGCCCGTGCAGAGCACGAAGTAGTCGGTGTAGCCGACCTGGCGCAGGTCGAGCTCGACGATGTCGCTCGCCTTCTTGTCGGCCGCGTACCCGGCGACGGCGCGGGCGAGCTCCTCGGGCGTCACCGGTACAGCCCCCGCTCCTCGATCGCCTCCGCCACCGCGTCGGGGACGAGGTAGCGGATAGGCCGCCCCTCGGCCACGCGGCGGCGCACGTCCGAGCTCGACACGTCGATGCGCGGCATGGCGAAGAACGCCACCTCGGCCGCGCCGCCGGTGAGCGACGCCAGCTGCTCGGAGATGTCGCGCCGGCCGGCGCCCGCGCGCTCGGCCACGGCGAAGGTCGCCAGCGACAGGATTCGCTCAGGCTCGCGCCAGTTGGGGAGGCTGCGGGCCATGTCGCCTCCCGCGATGAAGATCAGCTCGTCCTCCGGCGCCTGGTCACGAAGAGCGCCAAGGGTATCGACGGTGAACGACGGTCCCCCGCGCTCGAGCTCGACCGCGGACACGTCGAAGCGGTCGTCGCCGGCCACGGCACGCTCGCACAGCTCGAGCCGCACGCTCGGGCCCGGGTCGCCCTCCAGCTCCTTGTGCGGGGGCACGTTGGTGGGGATCCAGGTGACGCGGTCCAAGCCGAGCTGGGCGTGCGCCTCCTGCGCGCACACGAGGTGGCCGAGGTGCGGGGGGTTGAACGTGCCCCCGAGGATGCCGACACGCCGCGTCAGGGCCGGATGTGCCCCGCGCCCTCGACCACGTACTTGTAGGTGCAGAGCTCGCGCATCCCGATGGGGCCGCGGGCGTGGAGCTTCTGGGTCGAGTTGCCGATCTCGGCCCCCATGCCGAACTCGCCGCCGTCGGTGAAGCGGGTGGACGCGTTGACGTAGACGCAGGCGGCGTCGACGCTGCGCTGGAACGCCTGGGCGGCGGTGTAGTCGCGGGTGACGATGGCCTCGGAATGGCCGGAGCCGTGCGCGTTGACGTGCTCGATCGCCTCCTGCACGGAGTCGACCACCCGCACGGCGAGCACCAGGGCGAGGAACTCGGTGTCCCAGTCCTCTTCGCTGGCGTCCTTCAGCGAAGAGGCCAGGTCCCCGGCCAGCGCGCGGGCGCGGCCGTCGGTGCGCAGCTCCACCCCGTCCTCGCGCAGGGCGCGCAGGACGCGGGGCAGGAACGCGGGCGCGGCCTGCGCGTGCACGAGCAGGGTCTCGGCCGCGTTGCATACGCCGGGCCGCTGGGTCTTGGCGTTGACGACGATGCGCTCCGCGGCGTCGAGGTCGGCGTCGGCATCGACGTAGACGTGGCAGTTGCCGGACGCGGCGTAGATGACGGGCACGGTGGCGACGGCGCTGAGCGCGTGCTTCAGGCCCTCGCCGCCGCGGGGGATGATGAGGTCGACGAGGCCGTCCTGGGTCGCCAGCTCGGCCAGCTCCTCGCGGCCGCCGCCGGCCACGAGCGAGACCGCGGCCTCGGGCAGCCCGGCCGCCGCCACCGCCTCGCGGGCGACCGCGGCGAGCACGGCGTTGGAGTGCGCGGCGCTGGACGAGCCGCGCAGCACGATCGCGTTGCCCGACTTCAGGCAGAGGGCGGCGGCATCGATGGTCACGTTCGGACGCGCCTCGTAGACCACGGCGACCACGCCGAGGGGCACGCGCACCCGGCGCATCTCGAGCCCGTTGGCCAAGCGGCCGCCGTCGATGACCTCGCCGACCGGGTCGGGCAGGGCGACGATCTGACGCACGCCGGCGGCCATCGCACGCACGCGGCCCTCGTCGAGGCGCAGGCGGTCGAGCAGGGCCGCGCCGATGTCGGCCGCCTCGCCCGCCTCCATGTCGCGCGCGTTGGCTTCGAGGATCTCGGGGATGCGCGCCTCGAGCGCGTCGGCGATGGCGCGCAATGCCCGGTCCTTGCCGGCGGTGTCGAGCGCGGCGAGGACGCGGCCGGCGCGGCGCGCGGCGGCGCAGGTCTCGGCGACGGAGGAGGCGGCGACGGCCATGGGCAGAGCCTAGCTCCGTCGCCAATCCGACACCCGTCGTGCCGTGTTTGAGACAGTGCTCTCGCTGCTCGTAGGGAGAATCACGGTCAACCGATGCGCCCGCTCCGCCCCATCACCCTCGTCGCCTGCCTGCTCGCGCTCGTCGCTGCCAGCCTGGCTGTCGCGCAGACCGTCGCGCGCATCGACACGGTCGCCGGCACCGGCACCGCCGGGTTCACCGGCGACGGGGGTCCTGCCACCGGGGCGCAGCTCGCCACGCCGTCCGACGTCGCCTTCGTCGGCGGCAACGCGACCTACCTGATCGCGGACACCGCCAACAACCGCATCCGCCGCGTCAACGACGCCGGCGCGATCTCGACCGTCGCCGGAGCCGGCCCAGGCAACGCAGCCGGCGGGTTCGCGGGCGACGGCCTGGCCGCGACCAACGGCACGGTGCGGCTGAACGGACCGCGCGGCGTCTCCCCCACTGCCGACGGCGGCTTCCTCATCGCCGACACCGGCAACAACCGCATCCGCCGCGTCAGCCCGACCGGCGTCATCACCACCGTCGCCGGGTCCGCCAAGGCCGGCTTCGGCGGCGACGGCGACGCTGCCACGGGCGCCTCGCTCAACGCGCCCCGCGACGTCGCCGCCCTGCCCGACGGCTCGTTCCTGATCGCCGACACGGGCAACAACCGCATCCGGCTGGTCAGCACCAGCGGGATCATCACCACCGTGGCCGGCGGCCAGGCCGAGGGACTCGGCGACCGCGGCCCCGCCATCCAGGCCTCGCTGAACGCTCCCTCGAGCGTGGCGCCGATCATCGGCGGCGGCTTCCTCATCGCCGACACCGGCGACAACCTCATCCGCCGCGTCGACGCCACCGGCACGATCACCAGCGTGGCCGGCACCGGCGCGCCCGGCGCCGCAGGCGACGGCGGCACGCCCACGGCCGCCCAGCTCAACGCGCCCGAGGGCGTGGCCATCACGTCCGACGGCGCCGTCTTCATCGGCGACACCGGCAACCACAAGGTCCGCGAGATCGACACCCAGGGCACGATCAGCACGGTGGCCGGCAACGGCACCCCCGGCTTCAGCGGCGACGGCGGCGCGCCCACCGCCGCCCAGCTCGCCAACCCGCGCGGCGTGGCCACCAACAACGGGGTCGTCTGGACCGCCGACAGCGCCAACAACCGGGTGCGGGCGATCAGCAACGTGACCACCACGCCCACCCCCACCGCCAACCAGCGGCCGTCCCAGAACGCCCCCATCGGCATCACGCCGCCAAAGATCGGCGTGAGCATCGTGGCCGGGACGGTCGCCGGGACCGTGCTCATCCGCCAGCCCGGCGAGAGCGCGTTCAGCCCGCTCATCGGCGGCGGCAACTTCCCGCTCGGCAGCGAGCTCGACACCACCAACGGCACCGTCCAGATGTGGTACGAGACCAACGAGGACGGCACCCAGGCCGGCGTGTACGCGTCCCAGGGCCGCTTCGTCACCAAGCAGCCGCTGCAGCGCGACCAGGGCCAGCGGCCCGGCGAGCTCGACCTCTCAGGCCCGACCGGCGGCCGCTGCCCGCCCGGCCGCGCGCTGACCCGGACCGCCAGCGCCGCCTTCGTGTCGCCGCGCGCGGCCTCGGCCGCGCTGGCCACCGCCGCCCGGCGCAAGCGCCATGGCCGCGCCGTGCGCGTGCGCGCCAAGGGCAAGATCAAGACCAAGGGCCGCTACGGCTCGGCCATCGTGCGCGGCACCGGCTGGACCACGCACGACTTCTGCCGCGGCGCCAAGAGCGGCACGCTGTTCTCGGTCTTCGAGGGCGTCGTCTCCGTGCGCGACTTCGTGCGCCACACCACCGTGCGCGTCCCCGCCGGGCGCAAGTACTTCGCCAGCTAGAGCCCGTGCTCGCCGCTCAGGCCAAAACGAAGTAGTCGCGGTGCACGGCCTCCTCGGTCGCCTGCGGCAGCCGCGCCCGCACCTGCGCCGACTGCAGCCCCATGACCGAGCGCAGCTCGTCGGCCGAGTAGTTGGAGATCCCCTTGCCGATGACCTCGCCGCCGTCGCGCGCGATCTCGACCGCGTCGCCGGCGTCGAACGCCCCGTCGACGGCCACCACGCCCACGGGCAGCAGGCTCGTGCCGCCCTCGCGCAGCGCGCGCACGGCGCCCTCGTCGATGCCGACGCGGCCCTGGGGCGGCTTGGCGTACTTGAGCCAGAGCTTGAACGACGAGTAGCGCGTGGCCTGCGGCCGGCAGCGCGTGCCCACGCGCTCGCCCGCCGCGGCGGCGCGGACGATGCCCGGCGCCAGGCCGCTGGCGATCACCGCCTCGATGCCGGCCGCGGTCGCCATCTCCGCCGCGACCACCTTGGAGCGCATGCCGCCGCTGGACAGCGGCGAGCCCGCGTGGCCGATGTGCAGCGCGGCGAGCCTGCGGAAGTCGGTTACCTCGGCGACGTGCTCGGCGCCCGCGTCGCGGCGGGGATCGGCGGTGTAGAGCCCATCGGTGTCGGTGAGCAGGAGCAGCAGGTCGGCGCCGGTGAGCACCGCGACCTGGGCGGCGAGGAAATCGTTGTCGCCGAACGAGATGTCGTCCGTGGTCGTCGTGTCGTTCTCGTTGATGACCGGCAGCACGCGCCAGTCCAGCAGCTTGCGCAGGGTCTGGCGGGCGTTGAGGTAGTGCGTGCGAGCCGAGAGGTCGAAGAAGGTCAGCAGCACCTGCGCGGTGGTCACGCCGCGATCGCGCAAGAGCTCGTCGTAGACGCGGAAGAGCTTGCCCTGTCCCACGGCGCTGGCCGCCTGCAGCTCCTCCATGGCCCGCGGGCGGATCGGCAGCTCGAGCAGGCGCATCCCGCGGGCAATCGCCCCGCTGGTCACGATCACCACCTCGTCGCCGCCGCGGTGCAGCGCGGCCACGTCGTCGCACAGCGCAGCGAGCACGTCCGCGCGCAGCTCGCCGGCGTCGTCGGCGACGACGCTGGTGCCGAGCTTGACCACCAGGCGCATGCGTCTATTCAAGCTCGAACAGGACGCCGCCGATCTCGACGTCGTCGCCGGGAGTGAAGCCGGCGGCCTCGAGCGCGCGGCGCACGCCGAGCGACTCGAGCCGCTGCTCGAGGTACTCGAGGGCGTCGGGGTTCTCGATGTCGTGGCGGGCGATCAGGCGGTCGACGCCGTCGCCGCTGACGCGGAAGGCGTGGTCGCCGGTGCGCTGCACGTCGAACGCGCGGGCCTGGCCGCCGCCGGGCCGGAACACCTTGAAGGCGGCGGGGGCCTCGGCCGGCGTCTCGGGCCGCGCGGGCACGCGGCGCAGGAGCTCGCGGACGAGGTCGTCCAGGCCCTGCCCGGTGGCCGACGAGGTGACGACGACGGGGACCCCGGGCAGGCGCTCCTCCCAGGCGCGCCGTGCCGCGTCGGCCTGGTCGGGCGTGACCAGGTCGGCCTTGGACAAGGCGAGGATCCGCGGCAGCCCGGCCAGGCGGGGGTCGTAGTCGCGCACCTCGGCCTCGATCGTGGCGTGGTTCTCGACCGGGTCGGTCTGGTCGACGGGGGCGAGGTCGAGGACGTGCACGAGCAGCCGGCAGCGCTCGACGTGGGCGAGGAAGTCGCGGCCCAGCCCGGCGCCGCCGCTGGCCCCCTCGATCAGGCCGGGGATGTCGGCGAGTACGAGCTGGCGGCCGTCGCGCTCGAGCGTGCCCAGCACCGGCTCCAGCGTCGTGAACGGGTACTCGGCGACCTTGGGCGCGGCGCGGGTGAGGCGGGAGAGCAGCGACGACTTGCCGGCGTTGGGCAGGCCGACAAGCCCGGCGTCGGCCAGGAGCTTGAGCCGCAGCTCGATCCAACCCTCGTCGCCCCCGAGGCCGCGCTCGGCCAGCCGCGGCGCCTGGCGGGTGGCGTTGGCGAAGCGCTTGTTGCCCCGCCCGCCGGCGCCGCCCGCGGCCACGACGGCGCGCTGGCCCGGTGCCACGAAGTCGAAGCGGGCGCCGTCGAGGCCGTGGACCTCCGTGCCCGGGGGCACCCGCACGGTCGCCTCGGGCCCGTCGGCGCCGTGGCGTTGGGCGCCCTGGCCGTGGCCGCCGCGGCCGGCCTTGACGTGCACGTCCTTGCGGAAGCGCTGCAGGTCGCGCAGCGAGTCGTCACAGACCACGACCACGTCGCCGCCGCGGCCGCCGTCGCCGCCGTCGGGCCCGCCCTTGGGGACGTGGGCCTCGCGCCGGAAGCTGACGCAGCCGTTGCCGCCGCCCCCGGCGCTCACGTGGATCTTCGCCCTATCGTGCACGCCTTCATTGTGAAAGGAGCTGCCTTGGCCGACGCACCCGTCTTCCTGATCACCGGCGCCTCGAGCGGCATCGGCGCTGCCACCGCCCGCTCGGCCGCCGAGGCGGGCTACCGCCTGGTGCTGTCCGCGCGGTCCGCGGACCGGCTCCAGGACCTGGCCGCCGAGCTCGGCGGCGCCGACCGCGCGGTCGCCGTCACCTGCGACGTCGGCGAGTGGGACCAGCAGGAGCGCCTGGTCGCCACGACCATGGACAAGTTCGGTCGCATCGATGTCGTGTTCGCCAACGCCGGCTTCGGCGCGCGCCGCGGTTTCACCGAGGAGACGCCGGAGTTATGGCGCTCGATGGTCCTGACCAACGTGCTCGGCGCCGCGTACACGATCCGGGCCACGATCAACCCGCTGCGCAAGAGCAAGGGCCACCTGATCCTGACCAGCTCGGTCGCCGGCCGCCGCGCGCTCGAGGGCTCGTTCTACTCGGCCACCAAGCACGCGGTGACGGCGATGGGCGAGTCCGTGCGCCAGGAGCTCAACGAGTCCGGCGTCCGCATGACCCTGATCGAGCCGGGGATGGTCGACACCCCTTTCTTCGACCAGGGCGCGCCGGAGTGGGCGCTCAAGCCCGAGGACGTGGCCCGGGCGATCATGTTCGCCGTGTCCCAACCCGACCACGTCGACGTCAACGAGGTGCTGATCCGGCCGGTGGGCCAGCCGAATTAGGCTGCTCTGCCGCGCGGCGCCCGTCAGCCGCGTGAACGGCGGCGACGAAGGAGGGTGAGCGCCACCGGCGCGCACCCCGCCCGGCCGCGCGGCCGACCGACGTGAACCACCCGAGGTCGCTATGTCAGACCTCAGGTGGCTCACGTCGCCCTTCGTCGCTGCCGTTCTCGCGGCCGGCGCCACTCCGCGGCCGACGGGAGCGCCGCGCGGCTGACCAGCGTGCCTACCCCGTCGGGACCGGGCCCACCTTGATCCGCACCGGGCCGGTGCCGGACCGGAAGGTCAGGCGGGCGCGGGTCAAGTGGGGATCCACGGCCGAGGCGTAGCCCGCGCGCAGATGGACACCCGCCCTGCCACTCCAGGACACGATCGACTCGTGGCCGGTGATCGCGTGCCGGCGGCGGTCGGGCTTGTTCGTGCCCGGGAAGAAGGCCGAGTACCGGATCACGTCGCCGGCCTGGCGCGGGAAGGTCATACGGATCCCCTCGTCGGTCGGCGCGAACACGAAGGTCACCCCGCTGCGCACGATGGCCCCCGCGCCGGTGCGCCACCCGCCGGTGACCTCGACGGCGCCGTCCGAGCGGATCTGCATCGAGTCGCCGTAGGGCACGGCCGCGCTGCCGTCGGGCAGCATGAGCTGCGGGCCGGCCGAGTCGGGCGGGCCGGTCGAGAGCTCGGACGCCGGGACGCGTCCCGCCGCCGCGGTGGTGGCCTCCGGCGATGCGGTCGCCGAGCCGGAGCCGGAGCCCGACGCGGTGTCCGTCGGCGCGTAGCGCGAGCCCGGCGACTGCCCGGTGGCGTCGGTGGAGGTATCGGGCGACGGCGGGCGCAGGTCGGACAGCGGCACGCCCGTGTTGGGCCGCACCGGCATCAGGTCGATCCACTGGCCGCCGCGCCGCAGCTTGGCCACATGGATGCCGAAGTCATAGCGGAGGTCGTCGGGCCGGTTGGTCGAGGGCATCATGCGCAGCCCGAACCAGACGTTGCCGCGACGCACCACCGCGATGCGCGCGTCGCGCACCGACAGCTGCACGCCGCCGTTGCGGTCCGAGCCGATCTGCGCGCCCACCCGCGGGTTCGTGCGCAGCTCAGGCTGCAGCCAGTTGAGCATCATCAGCGTGATCCCCGTGAACGACGGGCCGCCCGCGTTGCCGTCCATCCCCGGGGCGGCGTGCGACAGCGCCTTGCGCACCGCCGGCGTGATGTAGAGGCCGCGCGGCCCGGTCCCGTAGGCGGTCTTGAGCCGGTTCAGCGCCCGCTCGGTCAAGGCGCGCATGTCGAGCGCGCGCCGGCCGACCATGTCGGGCAGGTTCGCGGCCGCGGCGGCGCCGTAGGCGGTGGCCGCCACGCCCCAGGACTCCTCCTGCGAGCGCCCATACCAGCCGAGATCGCCGTCGGGGGCGGTCAGCCACCACGAGGCCTGCGCGACCTCCTTGAGCGTCTCCCGCGCTGCTGGGGACGCGCGCCGCCCGAGCAGGTGGATCGCCCGCGCGTACATGCCCAGCGAGAGCCCCTGGTAGGAGAGCGGGTTGTCGGGCGGATCGGAGAGCACGAACGTGCGCCGGCCGCGCACGTCGACGCCGTTCATCCCCGCCATCTGCGGCACGCGCACGTTGATGAGGTTCTCCACCGCCTGGATCGCCCCGGTCTGGTTGCCCACCACCGTGGTCGTGTCGGGCGAGGTCAGCCCGCTCCGCGTCAGCTCGAGCACGGCGATGGCGTCCGCCAGGTAGTGGTTGTCGTAGGGGTGCTGGCCCGAGAGCTCCTTGAACCGCCGCGTCTCGAGGAACCGCTCCCAGCGCGGGCGCACGTGCCGGAACACCGGGTCGCGGCGCAGCGAGCGCCGGGCGATGTTGTAGGCGGCCGCGATGGACAGGTTCTCGAACACGCTCGGGCGCGAGTGGTGCACGGCCTGGCGCACGGCGAACGAGATCGCCTTGAGCCCGGCGTGGATCTGCGCCCGGTTCCCCGCGCGAGCGCCGGCCTGCAGCAGCGCGTAGCCCAGCGTCGCCTCGCCATAGCGGGTGCCGCCGCCGAGAATGTTGCGGAAGCGCCCGCTGGGCTGCTGCAGCGAGGGCCAGGGCGCCGCGATCGACGCGTCGACCCCGCTGGCCAGCGCCTCCAGGCTGGGCTGGGTCGCCTGCTTGGCCGTGGCGGCCACCGGCTTGGACCCGCCGCCCGCGCGCACCGCGACGTCGCGCGAGTCCGGGCCCTGGAGGACGATCAGCAGGGTCAGCAGCAGCGTGAGCGGCACCCCGATCATGAGCCGCGTGGGCCAGTCGAGGTTGGTCGGCCATGACCGCACCGGCGCCGAGGCCGGCGGCGATACGACCTGGGCGTCTGAGGTGATCGCGCTCATACGCTGACCGCCGAGCCATTCTGGCTCGGGCCGTGGACTCCTGCGTTGCTACTCGTCTGCGGTGAGGACGCTGATCACGCGCCCGCGGCGCCCGCGCGTGAATTGCACGGTGCCCGCTCGCTGGGCGTAGATCGTGTCGTCCTTGCCGATCCCGGTCCCGTCACCGGGCCGGAACCGGGTCCCGCGCTGGCGCACGATGATCTCGCCGCCGGTCACGGTCTGTCCGGCGAAGACCTTGACGCCCAGCCGCTTCGCGTTGGAGTCGCGGCCGTTCCGGCTCGAGCCGAGCCCCTTCTTATGCGCCATCTTCGGTCCCCTCCTCCTCCGTCTTCGCGGCGGCAGCCCTGCCGCCGCGCTTGGCCTGCAGCTTGATCCCGGTCACCTCGATGCGCGTGAGGTCCTGACGGTGCCCGGTGCGCTTCTTGGCCCGCTTCTTGGGCTTGAACCTCAGCACGCGAAGCTTCGGCCCGCGCTCGTGGCGGACGACCTTGGCTTCGACCTTGACCCGGCCCAGGTCATCCATCTCCACGTCATCGTCGCCGTCGCCCCGATAGAGCAGCGGCTGGAGCGCGACCTTGGCGCCCTCGTCCTCCGGCAGCCGCTCGACCAGGAGGGACTGTCCCTCCTGGACGCGGTACTGCTTGCCACCGGTCTTGACGATCGCGTAGGTCATGAGGATTCGGCCGTTGCGCGGGACCGGCGCCGTCCGCCTCTGCGGCCCCGGCGCCGGGAAGACGACGATTGTAGAGGCTCGTCGTCGCCGTTCTCCGCATCCACGAGCACGGCGCTGGCCGACGTGCGCCCCACCTCCTCGATGCGCACGAGGCGCTTCTCACCCACGTGGCCGCCGCCGCCGGCCACCGAGATGATGTAGCCGTCGATCTTCGCGACGGCGTCGTCGTCGGTGTACATGTGCGGCTCGACGATGTGCACGAGCACCTCGTCGCCGCGCGCGAACGGCAGCGCCCGCTCCTCGACCTCGTCGACCGAGCCCTCCATGACCACGTCGAAGTGGTCGAGCGGCAGGCCCTCGGAGCCCTCGAAGTGGAACCGCTTGCCGGTCTCCTCCTCGAGCGTCCGCAGCGTGCGCCCGCCGTTGCCGGTCAGCTGCACCGACACGCGCGGGTTGACCTGGATGAGGAAGGCGTCGGGCTTGGGCCGCTCCTTGGCCAGCTCGACCAGGCGCCGCTCGAGGTCGATGGCGATCGTCTCCTCGGACTTGATCACGCCCTCGCCGCCGCAGGTCGGGCAGGTCCGGGTCATGATCTCGCGCACGCCGTCGGTGACGTTCTGGCGCGTCATCTCGACCAGGCCCAGCGGCGAGATCTCGGCCGTGTAGGTCTTGGTCCGGTCTTCGTCGAGCGCCTTGCGCAGCGTCTTGAGCACCGCGTCGCGATTGCGCGCCCGGGCCATGTCGATGAAGTCGATGACGATGATGCCGCCGATGTCGCGCAGCCGCAGCTGGCGCACGACCTCGTCGGCGGCCTCGAGGTTGGTCTTGGTGATCGTGTCCTCGAGCCGCGCGGACTTGCCCTTGCCGGTGAACGAGCCGGTGTTGACGTCGATCACCGTCAGCGCTTCGGCGTAGTCGATGATGAGGTAGCCGCCGCTGGGCAGGTCCACCCGCCGCTCGAGCATCCCATTGATCACCGGGTCCACGCCGTAGGCCTCGAACAGCGGATCCTCGCCGTCGTAGAGCTCGACGCGGTCCACGAGCTCCGGCGCGGTGCGCGAGAAGAAGGAGACGAGCCGGTGGTGCTGCTGCTCGTCGTCGACGATCGCGCGCTCGAAGTGCTCGGAGAAGATGTCGCGCACGACGCGCACCGAGAGGTCGGCCTCCTGGAAGACGAGGCCCGGCGCAGCCGTCTCGGCGACGCGCTTGTCGAGCACCTCGCGCAGCT
>Ga0207708_10002988_pt1 | contig 12459 bp, 8 predicted proteins | sample KBSK5101metaG_FD_184340 | JGI IMG/M metagenome (GOLD analysis project Ga0207708, IMG submission 184340) | Corn, switchgrass and miscanthus rhizosphere microbial communities from Kellogg Biological Station, Michigan, USA - KBS K5-10-1 metaG... | ecosystem: Host-associated > Plants > Roots >...
CGGCCGCCGCGACCTCGAACCAGATCGTGAAATTCATCGCCGGCGTGTGCGCCGCAAACGGGGCGCGCGTGTAATGGAGAAGACCGTCGAAGCCGGACACCGCATATGCGCCGATCAGCACCAGCCCGGCGAGCCGCCGGCCGATGCGATACAGAATCCAGCCCGCCGCGCCGACCGCGGCCAGCGCGAGCCACGCGAGATAGACGTCCGCGCGACCGAGCCACGTCGGCAAGTTGGGATAGTCGCCGAGGTATTCCGCGTTGTGCACGAAGTGCAGCAGGCTCGCAGCGAGATAGAGCAGAAGTAGCCCGCCCAGCCAGGGGCGACCCGGCGGCCGCTCGCGTCTATCGTGTGACATCGGCGCCAGTCTACCGATACTCCGGCGATTGGAAGGAGGTGCCTAACGCCTCGCGCCTCCTTCACCTATGGACCGATGGACCCATTTCGCCGCCGGCCGTCCTCAGGTCACGCTGTGATTGGAGCAGTGCAACTGCGAAAAAAGGATCCTTCATGTTGAAGAGGCAGGGATACGTCGGACTCTCGATCGCGTGGGCGTGCACGTCGGCGATGTTGCCAGCGCCCCATGCCTATGCCGAGCAGCAGCCCGCAGCGCCGAGCGCGGCGGGGCAAGCTCCGGCGCCGGCGGCCGCGTCATCCATCCCCGGGGAGCAAGCGGAGAGCAAACCCATCCTCGAGCGCTATCAGGACGGCATCGTCATCTGGCAAACCCCCGACGATGTCCAAGTCCCGTTCATGCTGAAGTTCAACTTGAACACCCAGGTCCGATACCTCAACACGACCGACTCCGAGGAGACCTACACCGACCATCTGGGCGTCGTCCGCGACGTCAACACGCGTAACGACATCACCGTGAACCGCACGATGTTCATCTTGGGCGGCTACATCTTCGACCCGAGACTGCGTTACAGCAGCACCGTGTGGACGTCCGCCGGCGCCGCGTCGATCGTCGTGGCGGGAACCATCGGTTGGCAATTCGGTCCGGGCCTCACGCTGACCGGCGGCTATACGGGCGTTCCGGGGAGCCGATCGCTCGTCAATACGTTCCCGTTCTTCGCCTCGGCGGATCGGACGATGTCGGACAACTTCTTCCGCCCCGGCTTCACGCAGGGGATTTGGGCGAGCGGCGAGCCGGTGAAAGGCCTCAACTACCTCGCGTTCGTCGGCAACGGCCTCAACACGCTCAACATCTCGGCTACGAAGATCGACTCGAACCTCATGTACTCGGGCAGTGTCTGGTGGGAGCCGCGCGGCGACTACGGGCCGCCGGGCAAATCACGGAACATGTACGACGACTATTTCCAGTCGGAAGACACGCGCATTCGGCTCGGAACGGCGTTCACGAGCTCTAGAGAGGACCGGTTCTCGAATCTCGACCAAACGAGCCCCGAGAACACCTCGATGCACAACTCCGACGGCGTGCTCACGTTCGCGACCGGCGCGTTTGCCCCCGGCGTGACGGTCGACCTCGCGACCTACGAAATGTGGGCGCTCGATTGGGGGTTGAAACGCAAGGGGCTTGCGATCAACGGCCAGTACTTCTTCCGTCGCATCGACGACTTCGAAGCCGACGGCCCGATACCGGTCGAGGAGACCAACGACCACGGCTTCGAGTTGTCGGCAAGCTACTTTCTCGTGCCCAGGAAGTTCGAGGTCTATGGCCGCGCCGGCAAGGTCTATGGCGAATTCGGCGATTCTTGGGAGTACGCCGGCGGCGTCAAGTGGTACTTCGTCAACAGTGAGCGCATGTGGCTCAACGCCGAGCTCATGAAGGTCGAGAAGGCGCCCTATTCAGGTACCTTCACTCCGTATACCTCGGGCTTGACCGGCTGGGTGCCGATGGTTCAGGCGATCCTGGCGTTCTGAGACCGACGGCGCTCGGCAGTGCCGACGCTCGTCAGCCGACCGAACCAGCGCGTGATGCGTGCACCGATCGACGACGATTGCGGCGGTGTTGGCGCCGTGGGATCCCACTCCGACATGATGCGGTGGGCCTCGGCCGCGCAAGCATCGCAGATATAGCCGCGGCGGCCGGCCACGAGCTTCGCCACCTGTGCCGCGGGCTTGCCGCAGAACGAGCACTCGAGCTTCCGGTTGAGCAACGCGAGACCTCCTGCATTCGTCTCGGCGCGGCGCTCGTCAGCGTCTTCGCGCACGACCTTCTCGTCCTTCTCCGCCGCGAGCTCCGTCGCGACTCGCACGATGCTCTCGTCGTCCGACGCCGGAGGATCGCCGGGATTGTCTTCCTCGCGTTTCTTGAGCCGCTTCGCTTCTTGGACGATCCGCATGTCCGGGTCTACGAGACTGCCGAGCGCGATCAATGGAGCCAATGCGGCGCCAATGACGTAAGCGCGCTTCGAGCGGCGGCGAGCCCAAGTCACGACGCGATAGAGACACCATATCGTGGTGCAGAAAAAGATCGCGACCATGCCGGCCGCGAGCAGCGCGTCAGACAGATTCGAAGCCGCCTCCATCGCGAAACCCTTTCGCCGAAGCGTCGGAGACCACGGCGAGTCCCCGATAACGTATCACGAGCGCTGCGCCGCCGATGCGTCATTGGCGCGTCATCGCCAGCCGCAGGCCGAGCAGCACGAAGAGACCGCCGCTCGCTCGCGACACGGCTCCCCACCCTTTCGGGTGACGCGCGAAGAACCCGCGCAGCTTGCCGGCGGCAACGGCAAGCACGAGGCACCAAATCGTCCCGGTGGTGACGAACGTCAACCCGAGGACGATGAATGCCGCGACCTTGGCCTCGCTGCCCGGCGCGATGAACTGCGGCATCAACGCGAGGAAGAACAAAGCGACCTTCGGATTCAGCACGTTCGTCACTATGCCGTCGCGAAATGCGCCGAGGACCCCGGCACTGCCGACTCGCGTCGTCGGCGGGACGGTTGAGTTCGCAGCCCGCAGCATCCGCACGCCGAGATAGACGAGGTACGCGGCGCCGAGCAGCTTCACGACGGTGAACGCCGAGGCAGACGTCGCGAGGATCGCAGACAAACCGAGTGCGGCCATCGCGGTGTGGACGAGCGAGCCCACGGCGATCCCGAGCGCCGACGCGACGCCGCTCCGCGTCCCTTCGGCGACACTGCGGCCGAGAATGTAGAACGTGTCCTGCCCCGGCGTGAGATTCAGCAACACGCCGGTCAACACGAACAGCCAGTAGTCGTGAATGCCCAGGCTCATCAATCCGACTCCTTCAGCGAAGCTCGCCGGGGGCGACGTAGCGCTCGTACCACTGCTCGACGGTGGGGCGATGCAGCGCCATCCACGCCGTGTACACCGAAAGAACGTATTGGGTGCGAGTTGCGGGAGAGAGAACCCCGCCTCCCGGAAACAAGTGCCGAATCGTCAAAGCGCTGCCGAGCGCCGGCGGCGTCAGCTTGTGAAAGACACCGCGCTTTCGGAGCGCACGAGCGATCCCCCAACCCGGCTGTGTCGTACTGCCCGTGATGATCGCATGAAGGTCCAGTAGATGAACCGCGACGGACTGGATGGCCTGCGCCGATTCGCCGCCGTGATGCTGCACGCCATAGGCATCTCCGAACAGCACGTCGAGCGCCGCGTCGTCGCGCGCCGGGATCTCCACGGTTTGCTCTTGCACTCGCGACCTCGGCAGCAGGTCGGTGGCGTCAGCCTCGCCGAGCACGACGTGCCCATGGAATAAAGCCCAGCACGCGGCCGACGCGCCGACATACCGGTGCGTCGGCCCATCGTACGGCGGAAACAGCGCGCCACAGCCTTCACATGGAATCAACACGACGGACTCCTAGTGCGCAGCGCCGTCCATGACGGCCAACATCGCCGCAGCCTTGTCGAGGCTCTCCTGATACTCCGCATCGACGTTCGAGTCGGCGACGACTCCGCCGCCGGCCCACGTGTACACGCGGCCGCCCTGCTGCACGAGCGTGCGGATCGCGATGTTCGTGTCCATGTTGCCGTCGAAACCGACGTAGCCGATCGAGCCGCAGTAGACGCTGCGCCGCTGCGGCTCGAGCTCCTCGATGATCTTCATCGCCGCGACTTTCGGCGCGCCCGTGATCGAGCCGCCCGGGAAACACGCCGCGACGAGATCGAGCGCGTGCATGCCCTTTGCGAGCCGGCCTTCGACCGTGCTCACGAGCTGGTGCACGCTCGCGAACGACTCGATGTCGAACAGCTTGCTCGCGCGCACGGAGCCCGGCACGCAGCATTTGCCCAAGTCGTTGCGCAAGAGATCGACGATCATCACGTTCTCGGCGCGGTCCTTCGCGCTCGTTCGCAGCTCCTCGGCGAGCTCGCGGTCGCGCGCGGGATCCTTCGAGCGCGGCCGGGTGCCCTTGATCGGCTTCGTCTCTACGCGCCCGTCGCGCAGGCGCAAGAACCGCTCGGGCGACGAGCAGACGACCTTGCCGTCGGGCAGATCGAGATAGGCCGCGAATGGGGCCGGATTTATCTCGCGGAGGCGCACGTAAGCGTGCCACGCGTCGCCCTCCGCCTCCGCCTCGAACCGCTGCGTTAGATTCACTTGATAGCAGTCGCCGCGGCGAATGTGCTCTTGCACCGCGTGGAACGCGGCCGCATACGCGCCGCGGTCGAGATTCGAGACCGGCCGCGTGCGTACGCGAAACGGCGCGGGCGACGGCGGCGGCTCGGCCGAGACGCGCGCGACGAGCCGCGGCCATTCGGCGAACGTCCGCTCGTCGCGGCCGTTGCCGACGAGCCACGTGCGCTGTGCTGCGTGATCGATGACGACGGCCCAGTCGTAAAGGCCGATCGCGAGATCGGGCATCGCGATGTCGGCCGCCGCGATCGCCGGAATGCGCTCGAGGCGCCGGCCGAGGTCGTAGCCGAAATAGCCCACCGCGCCGCCGGAAAACGGCAGGCCGGGCGCCGCGACTCCGGGGTCGCCCAGCTGCTCGCGCACGAGCTCGAACGGCGGCCGCTGCGACTCGCGAGCCGCTGCGCCGCGCGCCGCGATCTCCGTGACGGCGCCGCGCGTCCGCAAAGTCACGTACGGATCGGCGACGAGGATGTCGAACCGCTCGTGCTCATCGGCAGCGGCGCTGTCGAGCCACATGCACCACGGCAAGCCGGCGAGCGTGCGAAACCGCCGCTCGGCGGACGTCCAGTGCGTGAGCTCGGTGATTCTCGGCGTAGACAAATCTGATCCTCAAATCGCGGCCTGCGAAAGCGGCCTTTCGGCAGCGCCAACGACGGGCGCCAATTTTCGAGCAACCGCTCCACGCGCGACAATACGCCGACGTCAGCTTTCGCGTTGCATCACTCGATCCAAACCCCTAGTGTTCGACTTCCCTTAGCTCCGGCTCAAGGACGCAACCATGACCGAATTCACTCGCCGCAAGCTGAAGATCAATGGAATCGACACCGTGGTTCTCGAGGCGGGCAGCGGGCCGCCGCTCGTGTTCCTGCACGGCGCCGGCACCGTCACGGGCTTCGATTTCGCGGCGTCGTGGAGCCGGAAGTTCCACGTCGTCATTCCTTATCATCCGGGCTTCGGGCCGTCGGCAGAGGACCCTGCCGTCGAGGAGATCCACGACTTCGTGCTGCATTACCTCGAGCTCTTCGACGCGCTCGAGCTGCGGCAATTTCGCCTCGTCGGCCAGTCGATGGGCGGCTACATCGCGACGAAGTTCGCCGTCGAGCACGGCGCAAGAATCGAGAAGCTCGTGCTCGTTTGTCCCATCGGCCTGCCGGTGCCGCCTGGCCAACCGACGGTGAATTTCCTCGAGGTGCCGCCCGAGCAGCTGCCCGCGCTGCTCGCGCACAACCCGCAAACCGTGATCAAGCACTTGCCGGCCGGAGCGCCTCCGCCCGAGTTCATTGCAGAGCGCGTCAAGGAAGCGAAGACGGCGGGACGCGTTCTCGACGGCGGCCGGCGCACGTTCGACGACAAGCTGCCGCGGTACCTGCACCGGCTGACCATGCCGACGCTGCTGATCTGGGGCAATCAGGACAAGCTCACGCCGACGGCGCAGCACAAGACATGGGCGAAGGCGTTGCCGAACGCGACCGTGCGCTTGTTCGACAACGCGGGCCATCTCGTGCTCGACGAGGCACCGAGCGCGGCGGAGGCGGTCGCCTCCTTCTAGCCGCTCGCGCTCACGTCGACGGCGACGCTGACCTGATGCGCGCCGCCGCCGACGATGAAGCCGTTGATCGGGCTCACGTCGCCGTAGTCGCGACCATAAGCGAACGTGATGTGGTCGACGCCCGGAATCACGTTGTTCGTCGGATCGAAGTCGACCCAACGCGAGTCGCCGGCGAACACGGATACCCACGCGTGCGACGCGTCGGAGCCGACGAGCTTCTCCTTGCCTTCGGGCGGCCGCGTCAGCAAGTAGCCGCTGACGTAACGCGCGCCTAGCCCCAAGCTCCGCAAGCACGCAATCATGAGGTGCGCGAAGTCCTGGCAAACGCCTTGCCGCATCGCGAACACGTCGCCTACGGGAGTCGACACGTCCGAGACTCCCCCACGGTACTGGAACTCGCGAAAGATGCGGCTCGTGAGATCCATCGTCGCGGCCAGAATCGGCCGCCCCGGCGTGAACGATTGCAATGCGTAGTCATGAATCGCTTCGTTGCCGACGACATACGGCGACTCGAACGCGAGCTCGTACGCATCGAGCGCCTCGTAGGCCGCGACCTGCTCGCGCACGTTCTCCCACGGCGCGCTCTGCGGGAGCGCAAGCGTTTCCGCGGCAGGCCGTACTTCGACGCGCGAACGCGCGTCGACGACGAGCAGCTTGTGCGGCTTCTGCACGGTCAGGTGCCGGATCGGATTGCCGAAGTAGTCCCGGCCGGCCGAGTCGACGGCGGGCTTCGGCTCGACGGTGGTCTCGCTCTCGAGGCACGTCTGCTGCGGATGCAGGCGCGGCTCGAGATGCAGCACGTGATGCGAGACCGACACGAGCTCTTCGTAGTTGAAAGTGGTCTTGTGGCGAATCTCGTAGAGCACGCGTCAGGCCCGGCCGCCGCCGGCTCCGCCGACGCGCGTCGGCGAAGAATGGCTGAAGAAACGCTGCGCGATGTGATCGGAGAGCTCGAGCACGTCGCGCTCGATGCGCCGCAGCAACCTATCGAGGTCGATGCGCGTGTCGAAGCGGACCACGCCGTTGCCGAGCTCGACCGGGTCTGCGAGCTGCAGCTCGCTCTTGAGCCGCGTCACGAGGCGTTGGTCCGCCGTGAGAATGCCGTCGTCGGCGCCGCTCGGCAGACGCCCGATGTGCTCGTCGAGCGTCGCGATCTGATAGATCGCCGAGCGAGGATTCGTCTCGTCGCAGAGCAAGAGATCGAGCACGGCCGGAAGCTGCGGCGCGGCTTGATAGCGGCCGCGATACGTCATGGTGCTGTCCGCGAGCTCGAGCAGCAGCTCGAGCTCGCCGCCGGCTTGGGCGTCGCCGCGCACGGCGAGCTGCTGGATCATCTGGATCATCGCTCGTGTGCGCTCGAGGCGGCGCCCCATGTCGAGGAACCGCCAACCGTACCCGTGCGTCATGTTCTCGGCGACCATGCCGTTGAATGCCGCGAGGAACTGAATGAGACGGTTCAAGAGGCGCAGCGCATCGTCAGTCTCGTGCCCCTTCGTGAGCTCCCACGAATGGCTGACCTCGGTGAGGTCGCGCAAGATGCGGAACGTGTCGTACGACAATCGCTCGCGCAAGGCCTCCGCGTTGCGCTGCACGTTGCCGAGAACGGTCGCGAGACCGTCCTTGCACTCGGGATCGAACAGGATCGTCCAGAGCTCTTCCTGCACTGCCTCGCGGCCTTCCTGCATTGCGCGGCGGCCGCGGCGCGCCGACAAGTGCTTCTGCGCGATCAGCACCGCGACGACGCGCTCGGGCGAAACGAGCGTGCGGCTCGAGCCCATCTCGCCGCCCAACCGCGTCACGAGACTGCGCAGCAAGCGCACCGCGGCTTCCGCGCGCTCGGTGTAGCGGCCGAGCCAGAAGAGACTGTCGGCCGCCCGGCTCGGCAAGTCGCGGCCGCCGCGGTGCAGGCGCTGGCTCGCCTGCCGCTGCGCGAGCAGGCTGAACTGCTCGACAGGCTGGTCCGACAGCACCCAGGTGTCCTTGCTGACGTCGCCGAGCTCGAGCCACGACGCATGCGGGTCGATACCGTCGCCGACGCGAGTAAGGCCGCCGGGCATGACTTCGTAGCCCTTGCTCGTCGCCGCGACGTAGACGCGCAGCAAGATCGGCGCGGCGCGCAGCGAGCTCGGGCCCGACCACGTTGGGGCGAGCGACAACGACATCGGGTCCTGGCCGATGAACTCGTGACCGCTGCGCTCGATTTCTCCGATCAAGCGCTCGCGCTGCTCGGGCAGCATGTCGGGCGTGATCAGCCCTTCCTGCCCGCGCGGGAACAGGCTGCGCGACGAGCTGACGCGGCGCACGACCAGCTCGTCGAGATGGTCGAGCACGTAGCGGCGCTCGCGCTCCTGTCCGCACCACCAGGTGGCGAGGCTCGGCATCGCGAGCTCCTCGTCGAGGAAGTACTTGGCGAGGCTCGGCAGGAAGCTCAAGAACGAGTCGCTCTCGACGAGCCCGGACCCGAGCGCGTTGCCGATCGTGACCTTGCCCGCGCGCGCCGCTTGCACGAGGCCCGGCACGCCGACGAGTGAGTCCGTGCGCAGCTCGAGGGGATCGCAGAGATCGGAGTTGATGCGACGCATGATGAGGTCGACGGGCTTGAGCCCCTCGACGGTTTTCAAGTACACGCGGTCGTCGCGTACGGTGAGGTCCGAGCCTTCGACCATGCTGAACCCGAGATAACGCGCGAGATACGCGTGCTCGAAATAGTTCTGCTTCGAAGGGCCGGGTGAAAGAAACACGGCCTGCGGCTGGTCTCGCGCTGACAAGCTCAAGAACCGCTCGGAGAACGCGCGGAAGAAGCTCGCGAGCCGGCGAACGTTACGCTCCGCGAACAGCTCCGGCAGGCACTGCGACGAGGCGACGCGGTTCTCGAGCGCATAACCCGCGCCCGACGGCGCCTGCGTGCGATCGCTGACGACCCACCAACGGCCGTCGGCCGAGCGCGCGAGATCGTAAGCGACGAAATTCAAATGCAAGTCGTCTCGCACGGCGATGCTCGTGCACGGCCGGAGGAATTGCGCGTTGCCGTAGATCAGGCCCGGCGGCAACAGTCGATCCTTCAGCACGCGCTGCGCGCCGTAGAGATCGCCGAGCAATCGATTCAGCAACAACGTGCGCTGCACGACGCCGCGCTCGATCGCGCTCCACTCGTCGGGCTCGAGCAACAGCGGAAACAGGTCGAGTCGCCACTGCCGGCTCGCGACGCCCAGTGCTGCGAACGTGACGTCGTTCTCGACCATGAGCCGCCGCGCCTTCTCTTGCGCGGCCTGCCTCGAGTCGATGCCCATCGCGGAGAACCCTTCGAGCACGGGCTGCCAGCGCGGCCGCACGCGGCCGCTGCCTCCCGTGAGCTCGTCGTACGCGTTCGGAGACGGTTGATAGGAATCGAGCAACTTGACGTCGGAGCAAGCGAACTCGTTCTCTGCGGGATTGATCGCGGACATTAGGCTCCGTTACTCGCTTGCGCCGCTGCGATTCTACTCAGTGGGACCAGCGAAGATCGAGCGTGTTCGGAAACTCGGGCTGCGCGAGCGGTCGCGGCTCCGCCGACGGGCCCGCCGTGTGGCCGAATGGAAAGAAGCGTGCGAGCCGCCGACTCTCGGCTTCGTAGGCATTCACGGGGAAGCGCTCGAAGTTGCGTCCGCCGGGATGCGCGACGTGATAGGTGCAGCCGGCGACCGCGCGCCCGGACCAGCGGTCGTAGAGGTCGAACGTGAGCGGCGCATCGACGGGAATCGTCGGATGCAGGCTCGCCGCAGGCCGCCACGCGCGATAGCGGACGCCGCCGACGAGCTCGCCGCCGCGGCCCGTCGGCACGAGCGGCACGCGCCAGCCATTGCAGCCGATCACGTGGCGGCCGTCGTTGAGGCCGCTGACCTTGACCTGCAGGCGCTCGACCGACGAATCGACATAGCGCACCGTGCCGCCGGGGGCGCCCTCCTCGCCGAGCACGTGCCACGGCTCGAGCGCTTGCCGCAGCTCGATCTCGATGGAGCCGAAGCTCACGGTGCCGTAGAGCGGGAAGCGAAACTCGAAGTGCGGCGCGAACCAGCCGGCATCGAGCTCGTAGCCCGCGCGCCTCATGTCGTCGACGACGTCGAGGAAATCGTGCCAGACGTGAAACGGCAGCATGAACCTGTCGTGCAGCTCCGTGCCCCAGCGCACGAGATCGTGCGCGTACGGCGCGCGCCAGAAGCGAGCGACGAGCGCGAGCAGCAACAGCTGCTGCACGAGGCTCATGCGCGGATGCGGCGGCATCTCGAATGCGCGGAACTCGACGAGGCCGAGCCGCCCTGCGGGGCCGTCCGGCGAGTAGAGCTTGTCGATGCAGATCTCCGAGCGGTGCGTGTTGCCCGTGACGTCGATCAGCAAGTTGCGAAACAGACGGTCGACGAGCCACGGCGGCACCGGCTGCTGCGCCTGGTCCGCCTGCGTGAACGCGAGCTCGAGCTCGTGCAGCGAGTCGTGCCGCGCTTCGTCGATGCGCGGCGCCTGGCTCGTCGGCCCGATGAACATGCCCGAGAACAGATACGACAGCGCCGGATGGTGTTGCCAATACGTGATGAGGCTGCGCAAGAGATCGGGGCGGCGCAAGAACGGGCTATCGGCCGCGCGCGCGCCGCCGAGCACGACATGATTACCGCCGCCGGTCCCGGTGTGGCGCCCGTCGAGCATGAACTTCTCGGTCACGAGGCGCGTGTAGTGCGCGTCCTCGTAGAGCCCCTCGGTGATCGAGAGCATCTCGTTCCAGCTCGCCGCAGGCTGCACGTTGACCTCGATGACGCCGGGGTCCGGCGTGACCTTGATCACGTTCAAACGCGGGTCGGGTGGCGGCTCGTAGCCCTCGAGGTGAATCGGCAGATCGAGCTCGGCGCTCGCGTCCTCGACGGCCGCGAGCAGATCGAGGTAGTCCTCGAGCTCGGCCACCGGCGGCATGAATACGCAGAGATGCCCGCCGCGCGGCTCGACGGCGACGGCGGTGCGCGCGCGGAGGCCCGGCGCCGTGCGCTGCGTCCTTCGGTCCTGGCGCTGCTCCCCGCCCCTCGCGCCTTGCAAGAACGGTTGCCGCTCCGGATGCGGGTCCGGCAGAGGCTCGTGCTCGATGAACGGATCCGGGGGCACGACGTGCGGATACTGCGACGCCGGTAGATGGAGCAGCGACTGCAGGGGCAAGCGGAACCCGAGCGGCGAGTCGCCCGGCACCAGAAACAGCTTGCCCGCGCGCGTCGTCCACCGCTCGCTGGCCCAGCGGCGCGTAGCGGAGGCGGCGGCGTTCCAGCGCTGCACCGGCAAGACGTAACCGACGGGCTTGCCGAGGCCCCGCTCGAAGACGCGTGCGAGCCGCGCGCGCGCCATCGGATCGTCGAGGCGGTTCGTGGCTGCGTCGAGATTCTCGGGCAGCTTCTGTTCCTGGCCGATGAAATGCCACGGATCCTCGTACGCCGGCGTGGCAGCGCCAACGTCGAGCTCCAAGCGCGACGCTACGCCTTCCAGGAGCTGCCGCGCGTGATCTGCAGTCACGCCGTAGTCGTTCGCTTCCGCGGCAATCAGCTTGTCCGCACGCCACAAGGCCTTGCCGTCGCGCCGCCAGTAGAGGCTGAACGCCCAGCGCGGCAGCTGCTCGCCCGGGTACCACTTGCCCTGCCCGTAGTGCAGCAAGCCGCGCGGCGCGAAGCGCGCACGCAGCCGCTGGATCAAGTCCGCCGCCAAGCGTCGCTTGGTCGGGCCGGTGGCGGCCGTATTCCATTCGGGCGCATCGGCATCGTCCATCGCGACGAACGTCGGCTCGCCGCCGATCGTGACGCGCACATCGTCAGCCTCGAGTTGCCGCTCGACGCGCCGGCCGAACGCGTCGACGGCGCGCCACTGCTCGTCGCTGTAGGGTTTCGTGACGCGCGGCGACTCGACGACGCGCTGCACGCTCATCGTGTGAGCGAACGTCGTCTCGGCTTCCTCGAGGGCGCCCGTGATCGGCGCGGCGCTGACAGGGTGCGGCGTGCACGCGAGCGGGATATGCCCCTCGCCCGCCAGCAAGCCCGACGTCGGGTCGAGCCCGATCCAGCCCGCGCCGGGCAAATAGACCTCGGTCCACGCATGAAGGTCCGTGAAGTCGCGCTCCGCGCCGGAGGGGCCGTCGAGCGACTTCACGTCGGCAACGAGCTGGATCAAGTATCCCGAGACGAACCGGCTCGCCAGTCCCATGTGGCGCAGGATCTCGACGAGCAGCCAGCCCGAGTCGCGGCACGATCCCGAGCGCAAGCGCAGCGTCTCCTCGGGCGTCTGCACGCCGGGCTCCATGCGAATGGTGTAGGCGACTTCGCGCTGCAGCCGCGCGTTCAGCTCCACG
>Ga0207708_10002989_pt1 | contig 12458 bp, 10 predicted proteins | sample KBSK5101metaG_FD_184340 | JGI IMG/M metagenome (GOLD analysis project Ga0207708, IMG submission 184340) | Corn, switchgrass and miscanthus rhizosphere microbial communities from Kellogg Biological Station, Michigan, USA - KBS K5-10-1 metaG... | ecosystem: Host-associated > Plants > Roots >...
CCCGCGTGGCAGGAAAAACAACCGGAAACTTTATCGGATTTTCGGGAGATGGCGGGCCGGCAACCCAGGCGATCTTCAATGGTCTTTTTGGGATTACTACGGACGCTCAAGGGAACCTCTTTATCGCTGATAGTAGCAATCAGAGGATCCGCGCGGTTCGCGGCCCGATTCCATGAGAGCCCTAGGAATTCTTTATCGATCTGGATATTGCGTTTCGGGATGCTGAGGGCGGTGGCGAAGAATGCGATGACCGCGTCGTTGGCGGCCCCTTCGACCGGCGCTGCGGCGACGCGCAGCAGCAGCGCGCCGTCGCGGGTCCCGGCGCAGCCGGTGCGGCCGGCGCGCGGGATGACGCGGACGTCGATCTCGACGCCCGCGCCGGTCTGACGTATCAGGAGAGGCCTTGCACGCGGCGCGCGACCGGTGCGTCGCCCTTGTCGACGTTCTCGACCGCCAGCCGCGGACGGTGCAGCAGGATCTTCTCTTCGCGCTCGCGCGCTTCCTGCTCGCGGACGAATTCCAGCGTGTTCTTCAGCGTCGCGATCGTCGCCTCGAGCGTCACTTCGGCGTCCTTGCGTTTCAGCTTGAGCCCGTCGATCTCGCGCTGCACGTCCTCGAGCCGCGCCTGGGTCTTCTCGAGCAGCAGCTCCGAGCGCCCCTGCGCCTCGCGGATGATCCGCTGCGCCTCGCCCTCGGCGGTGGCACGGATGTCGTCCGATATCTTCTGCGCCGTCAGCAGCGTGCTCTGCAGGTTTTTCTCGTGCTCCTTGTGGGCGGCGATCGACGCTTCCGCGCGCATGAGCTCCTGACGCAGCCGGTCGGTCTCGCGGAGCGCCTGCTCGTAGTCGTCGGCCACGGCGGCCAGGAACGAGGTGACTTCCACCGGGTCCAAACCACGGAATTTCCGGTGAAATTTCTGCTGCCTGAGGTCGAGCGGGCTGACATTCATGCGGATCTACTCTCCGTCTTCCTGTATCGGCCGGAATGTGCAATTCCGACAGTCGTCAGACAGAGCTCATCCGTAAGGGCCCCGATGCCCGAATAGCGCCGTCCCGACCCGCACCAGCGTCGCCCCTTCCTCAATCGCGACCTCGAAGTCGTGGCTCATGCCCATCGAGAGCTCGCCGAGCATCGAGGCGTCGACGCCCCGGGCGAGCAGGCGGTCGCGGACGCCGCGCAGCTCGCGGAAGAAGGGGCGCGACCCCTCCGGGTCGTCGAAGGCCGGCGGCAGCAGCATTAGCCCGGCGGCGCGAACGGCGCGGCAGCCGCGCGCGGCGGCAAAGATGTCGGCCAGTTCCTGTTCGCGCGCGCCGAACTTCGTCGCCTCGCCGGCCAGGTCGACCTGCACCAGCAGATCGATCTGGCGCCGCGCCGCGGCCGCGGCTTCTTCGAGCCTGGCGACGAGCGCCGGCGAGTCGACCGAGTGGACGGCGTCGAATCGCGCCGCCTTCTTCGCCTTGTTCGACTGCAGATGCCCGACGAGATGCCACCGCAGCGGCAGCGTCGAGGTCGCGTCCATCTTCTGCAGCGCTTCCTGCACTTTGTTTTCGCCGAAGTCGCGGTGGCCGGCGGCAGCGAGCGCGGCGACGCACTCGGCGGGAAAGGTCTTGGAGACGGCGACGAGGCGGATGGAGGCGGGGTCGCGCTTCGCCCGGCCGGCGGCCCGCTCGATGCGAGAGCGGATATCCTCCAGCCGGGCGTGGAGCGCAGACGCGTCGATCACTACTTCTTCAGCGAGCCGAGGATTCCTTTCGCGGTAGCGGCGTTCGGGCCGGTCGGCGCGAGCTTCAAATAGGTTTCGAACTCGGTGGTCGCGCCGGCGAGATTCCCCTCGTTCACCAGCGCCATGCCGAGCTGATAGTGCGATTCGGCGTGGTTCGGGTTGGCGGCAATCGCCGCCTCGAACTGCTTCTTCGCGTCGGCGATCTTGCCGGCGTTCCAGAGGATCACGCCCTGGTTGAACATCGCGTCGGCGTTGCCGCCGCCGCCGCCCGCCGCCGCCGCGCCGCCGGCGCCGCCGCTCAGCTCCATCGCCTTCGCGCTGGCCGCCGCCGCCTCGTCGAACTTGCGCGTCGCGTTGTAGATGTTGGCCAGCCCGCTGTACGCCTCGGCGTAGTCCGGCTTCATCTCGATCGCTTTCTTGTACGCCGCTTCGGCCTTGTCGTAATCCTTCTTCTGCGACTCGGAGTAGGCGATGTTGTAGTAGCAGTCGAAGCAGTTGGCGTTCATCCCCGCGGCTGCGGTGAACTTCGCGATCGCCTCGTCGTGGTTGCCGGCGCGGCTCGCGGCGACGCCTTCATCGAAGGCCTTCTTCAGCTCGGCGTTCTTCGCCGCCGCTTCCTTCGACGGTCCGCCGGCGCCGAGCACCAGGTTCGCTTCCGCCGGGCGGCTGATGCTGACGCGCACCTCCGCGGTGTTCGAGCTGACCTTGTCCTTCTCGGCCGTCACCTTGTAGGGGCCGCCCTGCAGGCCGATCTGGATGAACTCGCCCTTCTTGTTCGACTTGGTTTCGAAGTGGCGGCTGACGCCCTCGACCATGTCGATGGTGACCTTGGCCCCCTCGACCGGCTGGCCGTTGGTGTCCTTGACCACGCCCTTGATCATGCCCGTCGACTGGGCGAAAGCCGGTGCGGCAATCGCCAGCGACAGCGCGATGACCGACGCAACCAGCCAGGGAAGCCGGCCGTTCAATCGGCTGACCATGAACTCCTCCTGAGAAAAGATAGCAACTCGCACGTAGGGGGTAGTTTACCCCGATCTGCGTCAGTTCGAAAAAAACGCCTGGACCTGATCTAGCTCGTGAACGATCGGCGCCGGCGGCAGCGAGGCGATGAAGCGCCGGCCGTAGCCCTTGGTCCGCAGCCGCGGGTCGAGAATCGCCAGCACGCCCCGGTCGCGGCGATGGCGGATGAGGCGGCCGAGTCCCTGCTGCAGCGCCAGGATCGCCAGCGGCACCTGGTACTCGGCAAAGGGATCGCCGCCGCGGGCGCGGACGAGATCGATCCGCGCCGCCGTGATCGGATCCGATGGCGACGCGAACGGCAGCTTGTCGACGATGACGCAGCTCAGGGCGTCGCCGACGACGTCGACGCCCTGCCAGAAGCTCGAGGTGGCGAACAGCACGGCGTGGGGCGTGCTGCGAAACTGATTGAGGAGCTGCGACCGCGGCGCGCTTCCCTGCGCGAGGATGGGAAAATCGAGCGCCATCTCCGCCAGCGCCAGCACCGCCCGCATCGTCGCATAGCTGGTGAAGAGGACGAACGCGCGTCCCTCGGAGGCGCGGAGCAGCTGCACCACCTCGCGGCTGGCGGCAACCGAAAAGCTGTCCTCGCGCGGGTCGGGCATGCGGCGCGGCAGGTAGAGGATCGCCTGCCGCCGGAAATCGAATTCCGACGGCAGGCGCACTTCGCTGGCGTGGGCGATGCCGAGCCGCGATCGCAGGTAGTCGAACGCGCCGTCGACGGTCAGCGTCGCCGAGGTCAACACGACGGTGCGGAAGCGATCGAACAGGTGCTCGCGCAGGATCGCCGAGACGTCGATCGGCGCCGCGCGCAGGAACACGCCGCGGCCGCGAAACTCGACGAAGTAGACGAAGCTCTCGTCGCCGCCGCGCAGGAGGAAGCGCAGGTCGTTGCGAATCTCTCCCGCCCTGCGCGCGAGCGTCGCGGCATCAGTGTCCGCCCCCTCGCCCTCGTCCGGCGACGCCGATCCCGCGCCCTTGACCGAGGGCAGGCTGAGGATGGTCTCGATCGCGTCGAGCGCTCCGGTGAGGCCGGCCGCGGCGTCGCGCACTTCCGCGAGTGACTCCGCGGTGGCGCGTACGCGCTCTTCGCTCTTGATCCGCCTGTCGACGCGGTGGGCGAACGCCACATCGGTGAAGAACTGACGCGCGCAGTCGCGCACCGCGTCGATCGTCCTGGCCAGCTCGCTCTTCGCCTTGTCGTCCGCGACGGCGAGCCGCTCGGCGTCGCGCGCCAGTTCCTCGACGCGGTAGTTGCTGACCCCGATGCCGAAATACTGCGTCGCGACGTCTTCGAGCTGATGCGCCTCGTCGAGGACGATGCGGCTGAACGCGGGGATGACCTCGCCGTAGGCGCTCAACCTCACCGACGCATCGGCGCACAAAAGGTGATGGTTGACGATGACGATGTCAGATTCTGCCGCGGCCTGCCGCATGCGGGTGACGAAGCACTCCTCGAACCGCGGGCATTCGGTGCCGAGGCAGGTGTCGGCGGTCGCGGCCACCTCGTTCCAGAACCCGAGATCCTCGGGCAGATCCTGCAGCTCGGCGCGATCGCCGGTCTTGGTGCGCTGCGCCCACTCGCGGACGATCGGCAGGAAGACGTCGTGCGACGCGGGCGCGAACCCGGCCTCGTCCGTCAGCTTTTCGAGCTTGTGCAGGCACAGGTAGTTGGCGCGCCCTTTCATGTACGTCGCCGTGAAGGGCCGGCCAAGCGCGTCGCGCAGCGCCGGGATGTCCTTGAAGAAAATCTGCTCCTGCAGGTTCTTGGTGCCAGTTGAGACGAGCACCCGCTCGCCGCTCAGGATGGCGGGAACGAGGTAGGCGAGCGTCTTGCCGGTGCCGGTGCCAGCTTCGGCGAGGAGCACGCCGCCGCGCTCGAAGACGCGGGCGACCGCCGCCGCCATCTCGACCTGGCCGGGCCGCGGCTCGAAGTCGGGCATCGCCCGCGCCAGCGCGCCGTCCGGCGCGAACACCGCGTCGACCGCCGCGGTTACGCTTCCGGGTACAGCGGGAACTTCCGGCACAGCAGCTCGACTTCGGCCCGGACCATGCCGAGCGCGCGATCGTCGTCGGGGGTTTTCAACGCGCGCGTGAACAGCTCGCCGATCGTCTCCATCTCGCTCTCGCGCATCCCGCGCGTCGTCACCGCCGGCGTGCCGACGCGAATGCCGCTGGCGACCATCGGCGGATTTTGATCGAACGGAATGGCGTTCTTGTTGACCGTGATGCCGGCCTTGCCGAGCGCGGCCTCTGCCACCTTGCCGGTCAGCCCCTTCGAGAAGACGTCGACCAGCATCAGGTGATTGTCGGTGCCGCCGCTGACCAGCCGGAAGCCGGAGGCGCTGAGGGCGCTGGCGAGCCGGGCGGCGTTGGCGACGATCTGCCGCTGGTAGACCGCGAACGCCGGCTCGGATGCCTCCTTCAGGCAGACCGCCTTGGCGGCGATGATGTGCATCAGCGGCCCGCCCTGCACACCAGGGAAGACGGTGCGATCGAGGTCCTTCGCGTACTGCTCGCGGCAGAGCACGAGGCCGCCGCGCGGCCCGCGCAGCGTCTTGTGCGTGGTCGTGGTGACGAAGTCGGAATGGGGCACGGGGCTCGGGTGCACGCCGGCGGCGACGAGCCCGGCGATGTGCGCCATGTCGGTGAACACCGGCGCGCCGATGCGATCGGCGACGGCCCGGATCTTTGCGAAGTCGATCACGCGCGGATACGCGCTGGCGCCGACGATGATCATCTTCGGCCGGTGCTCGTCGGCCAGCCGCGCCAGTTCGTCGTAGTCGATGCGCTCGTCGTCCTTGCGCACGCCGTAGGGGACGATGGTGTAGAGCTTGCCCGAAAAATTCAGCGGGTGGCCGTGGGTCAGGTGGCCGCCGTGCGCGAGGTTCATGCCGAGCACGGTGTCACCCGGCTTGAGAAGGGTCAGGTAGACGGCCATGTTCGCCTGCGCGCCCGAGTGCGGCTGCACGTTGGCGTGCTCGGCGCCGAAGAGCGACGTCGCGCGCGCCAGCGCGGCACGCTCGGCGACGTCGACGAACTCGCAGCCGCCGTAGTAGCGCTTCCCCGGATAGCCTTCGGCGTACTTGTTGGTCATGACCGAGCCGGCCGCTTCGAGCACGGCGCGGCTGACGAAGTTTTCCGAGGCGATCAGCTCGAGGCCGTGATTCTGGCGGTGCAGTTCGTCACGGATGGCGCCGGCGATCTCGGGATCGGTTTCGGCGAGGGTGCGCCAGAGTGGAATCTTGGTTTCTGTGGCCATTGTCCTGCCTGCCTGTTACCGGCCGATATGCGCGTTCTCGGCGTCGCGAATCTGATCGAGCCGGCGCTGATGGCGTCCGCCCTCGAACGGCGTGTTCAGCCAGAGGGTGAGGATTTCATCGGCGAGCCCGAAGGCGACGATCCGCCCGCCCATCGACAGCACATTCGCGTCGTTGTGCTGGCGCGAGAGCCGTGCGGTGTAGAGATCGTTGCAGAGCGCGGCGCGGACGCCGGCCACCTTGTTGGCGGCGATCTGCTCGCCCTGGCCGCTGCCGCCGACGACGATGCCGCGCTCGGCGCGCCCTTCGGTGACGGCGCGGCCGACGGCGATGCAGATCGGCGGGTAGTCGACCGACGCCTCGCTGTCGGTGCCGTGATCCTCGACCGTGTGCCCGAGCCGCGACAGCGTCTCTTTCAGGTGTTCCTTCAACACGAAGCCGGCATGATCGGCGCCGATAGCGATCCGCACGGCGAAGGATTGTACTATGACGCTTCGCGGTGCCGAGAACCACGAACCACGAACCACGAACCAAGAACCAAGAACCGTGCGCGAACCCTGAACCGTGAACCCTGAACCCCGAACCTCGAGCCGCGCCACGCTTCCCACCGCGGTCGTTTCCGCCCGCGGCGAACAACGCCTGCGCGGCGGCCATCCCTGGATCTACCGCAGCGACGTCGCCGACGTGCGCGCCGAGGGCGGCGACATCGTCCAGGTGCGAAGCCCGCGCGGCCAGGTGGTCGGCTCGGCGCTGTTCAGCGATCGTTCGCAGATCACGCTGCGGATGCTGACCCACGGTGAGCAGCCGGCCGATGCGGCGCTGGTTCGGCAGCGGCTGGAAACTTCAATCGCGTTCCGCAACTCGCTCGGGATTGACGCCACGGCGTATCGCCTCGTGCACGGCGAAGCCGATCTTTTGCCGTCGCTGATCGTCGACCGCTACGGCGACTACCTCGTCGTACAGGCGCTGTCGCAGGGAATGGATCGGCTGCTGCCATCGATCGTCGAGGCATTGACGGACCTGCTGCATCCGCGCGGCGTCCTGGCGCGCAATGATCCGCGGGCGCGCGTGCTCGAAGGGCTGGAGCAGCGTGTCGACGTGCTGTCGGGCGAGGTTCCCGAAACGGTGACGGTGACCGAGACCGGCATCGAGTACGACGCCGACCTGCGCCGCGGGCAGAAGACCGGCCTCTTCCTCGATCAGCGCGAGAACCGCGCCGCGGCGGCCGCCTATGCGCGCGGACGCCTGCTCGACTGCTTCAGCTACAACGGCGGCTTCGCGCTGGTGATGGGCCGGCACTGCACGGAAACGATCGCCTTCGACGTCTCCGAGGAGGCGGTCTCGCGCATCCGCCAGAACGCGTCGCGCAACGGGATTGCGGTCGACGCCCGCGCCGGCAACGTGTTCGACGAACTGCGCGGCCTCGATCGTCTCGGCGAACGCTTCGACACCATCGTCCTCGACCCGCCGGCGTTCGCCAAGAACAAGGCGGCGATCGTCAACGCCACGGCGGGCTACAAGGAGATCAACCTGCGCGCGCTTCGGTTGCTGAAACCGGGCGGGACGCTCGTCACCTGCAGCTGTTCGTACAATATCAACGAGGCGACCTTCGCCGGCATCGTCCACGAGGCGTCGGTCGACGCGCAGGCGCACGTCACGGTGGTCGAGAAGCGGATGCAGGGGCGCGATCACCCGGTGCTGCTCGGGGTGCCCGAGACCTACTACCTGAAATGCTTCATCCTGCGGAAGGTGGCGTGACCACGCCGAAAGCGGCAGCGACGGCCGCGCGCCGCGACCTGGCGCGCCTCGCGCGTCCGGCAGGCAGCTTCGACGCCAGCCGCTATTTCCGCGGCGCCGACGATCTGCGCTTTCACAACGTCGGCACCCGGGCGATGCGCGCGCTCGCACGGACGATTCACGCCGCCAACCGCGAGCGCTGGACGATTCGCGATGCGACGGCGTTTGCCGAGGCGCTGATCGTCGATCCCTACCTGGAAGCAAAGTCGGTCGGTATCGAGGTGGTGGCTCGCTACCGCCGGGACTTCGCGCCGCGTGATCTCGCGGTCTACAAGCGCTGGCTCGCGGGCAACCACTCGGCCAACTGGGCGACGACCGACACGATCTGCGGCGAGCTGATCGGACCGCTGCTGGTGAGGTATCCGGCGCTGGCGCCGCGGATGCGCGCGTGGGCGCGGGACCGCAACCTGTGGGTCCGACGCGCCGCAGCGGTCGGGCTGATTCCATCGGTACGGCGCGGCCTCGCGCTCGATCTGGCCTACGAAGTCGCCGCGGCGCTGCACGCGGACAGGCACGATCTGATACAGAAAGCGGTCGGCTGGATGCTGCGCGAAGCGGGAAAAGTGGACGCGCCTCGGCTCGAGCGCTATTTGCGCGCGAACGGTCCGGCGATTCCGCGCACGACGCTCCGTTATGCAATCGAGCGGTTTCCGGAGGGGAAGCGGCGCGCGCTGCTGGCGGCGACGCGCACTGCCACCGCAGGGGCTGGGGCCCAGGGACTCGGGGCTGGCTGAGGCGCCGCTGCGCGGTGCCGTTGCAGGGAGGTGTCCAGATGGGAGCGGAAGCGGATTGCGCCGTCCGATTCAAAGGCAAGAACGCGACCGGGCGCGCGCGTTTAGAGACGACCGCGCTGCAGTTTCGCGGTGGTGATCTCAAGCTCTCGATTCCGTTCACTGAGATGGCGAAGGTTTCGGCCCGCGGCGGCACCTTGAGCGTCGCCTTCGCCGACGGCACCGCCGCCTTCGATCTGGGCGACGCGGCGCCGAGGTGGGCGGAGAAGATTCTCAACCCGCCGTCGCGGCTGAAGAAGATCGGCGCCGCCGCCGGCTGGCGCGTCTCGGCGCTCGGCGTCAGCGATGAGTCGTTCCTGCAGGAGCTCGAATCGACCGTTTCGATGCTGTCGATCGGCCGCGTCGTGAAGGACTCCGACGCCATCTTCTTCGAGGTCGACAAGGCCGCGGCGCTCGCGCGGCTCGAGAAGCTGAAGGCGTCGCTCAAGCCGAACGGCGCGGTGTGGATAATCCGGCCGAAGGGACGGCCGGAAATCTCCGAACGGGCGACGATGGCGGCGGGGAAGGCGGCGGGGCTGGTCGACGTCAAGGTGGTCGCGTTCTCGCCGACGCATACGGCGGAAAAATTCGTCATCCCGGTGAAGGCGCGCCCGCAGCCATGACGCGCCGCGCCGGGCGCCGGTTGACGCCGTGGTTCCTCGCGTCGGCCGGCTACCTCGCGCTCACACTGCTGTATACCTGGCCGCTGCCGCTGCGCATGACGAGCGCGGTGGCGCCAGACCCCGGCGATCCGCTCCTGTCAACGTGGATCCTGTGGTGGAACGCGCACGCCGTGCCGCTGACCGCGCGCTGGTGGGACGCGCCGATGTTCTGGCCGATGCGTGGCGCGCTGGCCCTCTCCGAGCACATGCTCGGCCTGAGCCTCCTTGCCACGCCGCTGCAATGGCTCGGCGCCGGACCAATCGCCGCCTACAACGTGCTGTTCGTCCTGTCGTTTCCGCTGTGCGCGCTCGCCGCGCACGCGCTCGGCCACACCCTCACCGGCCGCCACGACGCGGCGGCAATCGCGGGCGTGGGATTCGCATTCAATCCCTATCGCACCTCGCAGCTGCCGCACCTGCACATCCTGTGGTCGTTCTGGATGCCGCTGGCGCTGATGGCGCTGCACCGGTACGCGCGCGACGGCCGGCGCCGCTGGCTGGTCGTGTTCACCGTGTCGTGGATCGGCCAGGCGCTGTCGAACGGGTATTTCCAGTTGTTCTTCCCCGTGCTGCTTGCGCTGTGGCTCGTCTGGTTCGTCGCGCGGCCGGGCGATCTGCGCCGCGCGTGGGCGATTGCCGCGGCCTTCGCGATCGGCGCCGTGGCACTGCTGCCGATCGCGGTTCCGTACCTGCGGCTGCACGAGCAACTCGCGCTCGAGCGCCGTTACCTCGAGATCGTCACCTTCAGCGCCGACCTGCGCTCGTTTACCAGCGCGCCGCCGCGCACGCTCGCGTCGCTGCTGCTCAGCGGCGGCAACGCCGAACAGCAGCTGTTCCCCGGCGTCTTCGTCGTGGTGCTGGTCGCCTGGGCGGCGATTGACGCGCTGCGATCGCGAGCCGAGGAGCCGCCGCGACGGCGGCTCGCGCCGCTCGTGCTGGCAGGGGCAGCGATGGCGCTGGCGGTGATTTCAGCGGCCGTCCGCCTCGGCCATCCCTGGTTGCTCGGCCTCGGCGGCATCACGCTCGTCAGCGTCACGACCGCGGTGAAGCCGATGACGGCGGCCATCTGGTTCGCGATCTTCGCCGTCGCGGCAAGCGGGGCGATGGCCCGCGCGATTCGAGCACGATCGGCGTTCGCGTTCTACGTCGTGGCCGCGGCGGCGATGTACATCCTCAGCCTCGGACCGCAGCCGTCGCTGTCCGGCTCGCGGTTCTGGTACCGGGCGCCGTATGCGTGGCTGATGGAGCTGCCGGGATTTCAGAACGTCCGCGCCCCGGCGCGTTTCGCGATGCTGGCGCAACTGTGCCTCGCCGTGGCCGCCGCGCTCGCCTTTGCCAGGATCCGCAGCCGTCTGCCGCGCGGCACGGCCGGCGCTGTGCTTGCCGCCGCGCTCGTCGGCATCGCGGCCGACGGCTGGATCCTCGGGCTGCCGCTCGCGCCGCTGCCGGAGCGGTTTGCGTCGCTCGAATCGGGGGAGACCGGCGCCGTCGTGGAGCTTCCGGTCGACGACATGATCCCGGGCATCGCCGCGCTGTATCGCTCGATGTTCCATCGCCGGCCGACCGTGAACGGATACAGCGGCTTCATGCCGATCCATTACGCAACGTTGCGCGAGGCGGTCGCGAGCGACGGCATGGACGCGTTCGACGGGATCACGCTGGATGGACCGTTGACGTTCGTCGACGCCGGCGGACGAATCGTCGCCACCCGCGAGCGCCGCGTCGCGGACGCGGTGCCGGCCGGCCGCCCGCTGCCGGTTCGCGGCGTCGCCGCCGGCCATACGCCGATCGATCTCGCGGCGCTGATCGATGGTGACCGGCGCACGCGGTGGGACAGCGGCGCGCCGCAGGACGGCCGCGAGTCGATCACCATCGATCTCGGCGCGCCGCAGCGCCTGAGCGCCATGACGCTCGCGCTCGGTCCGTACTACGCCGACTTCCCGCGGCTGCTCTCGATCGACACGTCCGACGACCTGCATGAGTGGACGGAGCGATGGAGCGGACGAACCGGCGCGAAAGCCGTAAGCGCGGCGATCGCAGACGCGCGGCTGGTGCCGCTGACGATCACGTTCCCGTCAGCGGTGGCGCGCTACGTCCGCTTGCGCCAGCTCGGCGCCGACAAAACCTACCACTGGTCGATTTCGGAACTTTCGGTCTACCCGGGGCAGCCCTAAAGGGCTGCGCTACGACGAGACGGCGCCTGCCGCCTGACTCCTGAACTGGCCACTGGCGACTGACTCGACGACTGCGACTGCCGACTGACTCAGCGAACGCCCGTCGAATTTGCTGTATAGTCGCAAATACCGCCAGGGGTATCCCCGATGTCCGGGATTGAGACAAACCCTTGGAACCTGATCCGGTTCAGACCGGCGGAGGGAGTGCGGACATGTCAGAGTTCTCCACAGCGTTTCCCAATTCTCAAAAGGTCTTCGTCGACGGCGACCTCGGCGTGCGCGTGCCGATGCGCGAGATCGCGCTGTCGAAAGGCGAGCCGCCGCTGCGCGTCTACGACACCAGCGGGCCGCAAGGACACGACGTCAAGGGCGGCCTGCCGAAGCTGCGTGAAGCGTGGGTGAACGAGCGGCTGGCACAGCGCGCCGCCGGCGCGCCGGTCACCCAGCTGCACTACGCGCGCAAGGGCGAGATCACCGAGGAGATGGCGTTCATCGCCGTCCGCGAGGGTCTGCCCGCCGAGTTCGTGCGCGACGAGGTCGCGCGCGGCCGCGCGATCATCCCGTCGAACATCCGCCACCTCGAGCTCGAGCCGATGATCATCGGCCGCAACTTCCTGGTGAAGATCAACGCCAACATCGGCAACTCCGCCGTGTCGTCGTCGATCGAGGAGGAAGTCGAGAAGCTGCGCTGGGCGACGCTGTGGGGCGCCGACACGGTGATGGATCTCTCCACCGGCCGGAACATCCACGAGACGCGCGAATGGATCCTGCGCAACTCCTCCGTGCCGATCGGCACCGTGCCGATCTATCAGGCGCTCGAGAAAGTCGGCGGCCGCCCCGAGGACCTCACCTGGGAGGTCTATCGCGACACGCTCGTCGAACAGTGCGAGCAGGGCGTCGACTATTTCACCGTTCACGCCGGCGTGCTGCTGCGCTACATCCCGATGACCGCCCGGCGCGTCACCGGCATCGTCTCGCGCGGCGGCTCGATCATGGCCAAGTGGTGCCTGGCGCACCACCAGGAGAACTTCACCTACACGCACTTCCGCGAGATC